>Ga0209415_10005403_pt1 | contig 22985 bp, 18 predicted proteins | sample PeaSoiSIISIP2007_FD_187696 | JGI IMG/M metagenome (GOLD analysis project Ga0209415, IMG submission 187696) | Peat soil microbial communities from Weissenstadt, Germany - SII-SIP-2007 (SPAdes) (version 2) | ecosystem: Environmental > Terrestrial > Soil > Wetlands > Peat | place: Germany... | reverse complement strand
CAGTCGTTGCGCGTTGGCGAACACGCGGCGGCCACTGCGTTGACTTCACAACGAGCGGATGAGGCGGCGGCGCCTCAACTGGAAGGCGGCATCGATCGGATACCCCTAAGCGCCCAGGGGATGTTTTCAGGTGAACCCGGCGGACTGACGGGTTAGAGCGAGCGACCCATTCGCCGCCCGTCGGAGCCAACGCCATGCGCCGCGCCGCCATCGTCGCCCCCATCCGCACCGCCGTCGGCAAGTTCCAGGGCAGCCTCGCCCCCATGACCGCCGGCGAGCTCGGCGCGGTGATCCTGCGCGCGCTGGTGGCGCGGACCGGGCTCGACCCGGCCAAGGTCGACGACGTGATCTTCGCCCAGGGCTACGGCAACGGCGAGGCGCCCTGCATCGCCCGCTGGTCGGCCCTGGCGGCCGACTTCCCGATCGAGACCCCCGGCTACCAGCTCGACCGCCGCTGCGGCTCGGGCCTGCAGGCGGTGATCGACGCGGCGATGATGGTGCAGACCGGCGCGGCCGACGTGGTGATCGCCGGCGGCGTCGAGAGCATGAGCAACACCGAGTACTATTCGCTCGACATGCGCAACGGCGCCCGCGCCGGCTCGGTCACCCTGCACGACCGCCTGGCCCGCGGCCGGGTGATGAGCCAGCCGGTCAGCCGCTTCGGGGTGATCAGCGGCATGATCGAAACCGCCGACAACCTGGCGCGCGACTACCAGATCAGCCGCGAGGCCTGCGACGAGTACGCCGCGATGAGCCACCAGCGCGCCGCGGCGGCCTGGGCCGCGGGCAAGTTCGACGACGAGGTGGTTGCGGTCTCCGTGCCGCAGAAGAAGGGTGATCCGATCGTCTTCAGCCAGGACGAGGGCGTCAGGGCCGACGCCACGGCCGAGAGCCTCGGCAAGCTGCGGGCGATCGAGAAGGACGGCGTGGTCACCGCCGGCAACGCCAGCCAGCAGAACGACGCCGCCGCCGCCTGCCTGGTGGTCGCCGAGGACAAGCTGGCCGAGCTGAACCTGGAGCCGATGGGCTGGTTCGTCAGCTGGGCGGCCGCCGGCTGCGATCCCTCGCGCATGGGCATCGGCCCGGTGCCGGCGGTGAAGCGGCTGTTCGAGCGCACCGGCAAGAGCTGGGACGACATCGACCTGGTGGAGCTGAACGAAGCGTTCGCCCCGCAGGTGCTGGCGGTGCTGAAGGGCTGGGGTTGGGACGAGCGCGACCGGCTCAACGTCAACGGCTCCGGCATCAGCCTCGGCCACCCGATCGGCGCCACCGGCGGGCGAATCCTCGCCAACCTGCTGCGCGAGCTGAAGCGTCAGGGCGGCAAGTACGGCCTCGAGACCATGTGCATCGGCGGCGGCCAGGGCATCGCGGCGATCTTCGAAGCGGCCTGACGGGCACATCGCGCCATGGCGGAGCCGTCACCCCGGACGACCTGCAAGGTCGAGCCGGGGCCGGGCGCGCCAGTTCTTAGACGAATTCCGGCTTGGCGGCGGCTCGTCCGGCCCCGGTTCAGCGCGTCCTGGCGGACGCTTGGCCGGGGTGACGGCAGCAATCGTTCGGCGAGCCAATGAGCGAAAGGCCGCCCGCCAACATCTGGCGGATCACGTTCGCGCTGTTCATGGCGGGGTTCGCGACCTTCTCGCTGATCTATAGCGTTCAGCCGTTGCTGAGCGAGTTCTCTCGCGAGTTCCACCTGGACGCCGCGGCGAGCTCGCTGGCGCTGTCGTCAACGACCGGCGCGCTTGCGATCTCGATCCTGGCGATGGGCGCGGTCTCCGAGACGCTGGGCCGGCGAGGCCTGATGTTCGGCTCGATGTGCGCGGCGGCGCTGCTCAACCTGGCCTGCGCGGTCGCGCCGAGCTGGCCGGTGCTTCTCGTCGCGCGGGGGTTCGAGGGCCTGGTGCTGGGCGGGGTTCCGGCGACGGCGATGGCCTACTTGGCCGAGGAGGCGCCGCCCGATCGCCTCGGCCTGGCCATGGGCCTCTACGTCAGCGGGACAGCCTTCGGCGGCATGACCGGCCGGGTCGCGATGGGGATCATGGCGCAGCTGTCGTCCTGGCGCGTCGCCCTCGGCGTCGTCTCGGTGGTCGACCTGGTGGCCGCGGTCGCCTTCGTCCTGTTGCTCCCGCGCTCGCGCCATTTCGTCAGACGAACGGGCCTTTCCATCAGCACGCACCTTTACGCCTGGCGCGGCCACCTCAGACAACCGGGGCTGGCGATGCTGTTCCTCGTCGCCTTCCTGGCGATGGGCGCGTTCGTCAGCGTCTACAACTACATCGGCTTTCGCCTGGCGCAGCCGCCCTACCGTCTGGATCAGGGGCAGATTGGGCTGATCTTCCTGATCTACCTGGTCGGCATGGTCGCCTCGTCCTGGGCCGGCGCCCTCGCCGACCGCTTCGGACGCGCGCCGATCCTGATGCTGGGCGCGGTGATCGCGCTCGCCGGACTGGCCGCGAGCCTCGCCCAGCCGCTGCCCCTGGTCATCCTGGGCGTCGCCGGGGTCACGATCGGCTTCTTCGTGGCCCACTCGGTCGCTAGCGGCTGGGTCGCGCGGCTGGCGATCGCGAACCGAAGCCACGCCTCGTCGCTGTATCTGCTCGCCTACTACATGGGCGCCAGCATGCTGGGCTCGGCCGGCGGCTGGTTCTGGCGCTGGGGCGGCTGGGAGGCGGTGACCGGCTACTGCGGCGGCGCCATGATCGGCGTTCTCGCGCTTGGGGTCGCAATCGGCCGAACCGCACCATCCACTCGGCCAGAGTCACGATGAAGGCTCAGGGCGTCAATCCGACGTCCGCGTCGTCCCGCGCCTTGGCTGGCGAGTGCGGCTGGTGGTTCGTCAGCCGATAGGTCGCGATGGATGCGCAGACGCCGATGACGATGGCGAGAATCACAGCGACGATGGTTCTTGTCCTCACCTACGCCTCCCTGACCGGCGCGCCATCGGCGCGAGAGCGGGTTCCCTTGACGCCCCGGCGCCGGTTGCGCACAAGGCCGGCCGGCGTCTCAGGGAGCAAGGCCATGGCGGACATCCGCTTCGACGGCAAGGTGGCGATCGTGACCGGGTCTGGCGGCGGCCTTGGCCGCCAGCACGCGCTCGAACTGGCCCGGCGCGGCTGCAAGCTGGTGATCAACGACCTCGGCGGCGCGGTCGACGGCTCCGGCGGCTCGTCGGAGGCGGCGGCCAAGGTGGTGGACGAGATCAAGGCGCTCGGCGGCGAGGCCATCGCCAACGGCTCTTCGGTCACCGACGATGCGGGCGTGGCGCACATGGTGCGGCAGGCGATGGACGCCTGGGGCCGGGTCGACATCCTGGTCGCCAACGCCGGGGTGCTGCGCGACAAGTCGTTCGCCAAGATGGACATCGCCGACTTCGAGTTCGTGCTGAACGTGCACCTGATGGGCACGGTCAAGCCGGTGAAGGCGCTGTGGGAGATCATGCGCGAGCAGAACTACGGGCGCATCGTCGTCACCACCTCGTCCACCGGGCTGTACGGCAATTTCGGCCAGACCAACTACGGCGCGGCCAAGCTGGCGCTGGTCGGCTTCATGAACAGCCTCAAGCTCGAGGGCCAGAAGAACAACGTCCACGTCAACGCCATCTCGCCGGTGGCCGCGACGCGGATGACCGAGAACATCCTGCCGCCGCAGATCGCCGACCGGCTGAAGCCCGACTATGTGACCCCGGGCGTGGTCTACCTGTGCTCGGAGGAGGCGCCGACCGGCGCGATCCTCACAGCCGGCGCGGGCGCTTTCGCCCTGGCCCGGATCTACGAAACCGAGGGCGTCTATCTCGGCGAGGCCGGGCTCTCGGTCGAGGAAGTGCGCGACAACTGGGCCAAAATCACCGACGCCGCCGGCCAGCAGGCCTACCTCAACGGCGGCGAACAGACCCAGAAGTTCTTCCGCAAGATGAGCGAGACGGCCTGAAGGCGAGCCGCAACGTCCTCGGCTCGGCCCGCCACCCCAACTGAACGTCGCTCACGAATCCGCTTGCGCCTTTAGGCCGAGCGAGCTTCCCTGGGCGACAAGCGTCCGCGAGCGGCGCGCCTTGTCAGTTCGCCTCCGAGGAAACCTGCCGCTTGTCTTCGACCGCCCAAGCCGCGCCCGCGGGCCATTCGATCTCGCTGCCCCGGCTGCTCGCCTTCGCCCTGCCTGGCTTGCCGATCGGCGCGCTGGCGGTGGCGCTCTCGGTCTACCTACCGAAATACTACGCCAGCCACCTCGGCCTCAGCCTGGGGGCGGTCGGCATAGCCTTCATGGCGGTGCGGCTTGGCGACATGCTGTTCGACCCGTTCATCGGCGTGCTCATGGACCGCACCCGCACCCTTCTCGGGCGCTACCGGATCTGGCTGCTGTGCGGCGCGCCGTTGCTCGGCATTCCCGTCTACATGCTGTTCCTGGCGCCGGTCGGCGTCTCGCTGATCTACCTGGTCGGCTGGCTGTTCCTCTACTACCTCGGCACCTCGGTGATCGCGCTGTCGCACGCATCATGGGCCTCGGTGATCGCCTCGAAATACCACGACCGCTCGCGCGTCTTCGGCGCGATCCAGATCGTCAGCACCATCGCCGCGACGGCGGTCCTGTTTGTGCCGGTGATCGTCGGGAGCAAGAACGCCGCGACCGACGTGCAGGACATGGGCTGGTTCATCGTCATTGTGACGCCGCTGGGCATCCTGTTGGCCAGCGCCCTCACGCCTGAGCGGATCATCGAGCAGCACTCGACCGAGAAGGCGACGTGGCGCGACTACTGGGAGATGGTCTCCTGGCCGGAGATGCGGCGCATCGTGGCCGCCGCCTTCTGCCTGACGCTCGGCCCCGGCTGGATGTCGGCGATGTACCTGTTCTACTTTCAGGACTCGCGCGGCTTCGATTTCCGCACCTCGACCTACCTGCTCGCGCTCTACATCGCCGCGGGCGTACTGGGCGCGGCGGGACTTTCCTGGCTGGCGACGCGGCTCGGCAAGCATCGCACCTTGATGATCGCCTCGACGCTCTACTCGCTGGGGCTGATGATCCTCAACTTCTTGCCGAGGGGCTCGCTGATCCCGGCGGCGATCATCATGTTCAGCCTCGGCTTCCTCGCCGCCGGCTTCGTGCTGCTGGGGCGGGCGATGTGCGCCGACGCGGGCGATGCGATCCGGCTGGCCAAGGGCAAGCACCAGCAGGGCCTGCTCTACGCGATGATGACCAGCGTCGAGAAGATCGCCAGCGCGCTGTCGATCGGCCTGACCTTCACCATCCTTTCCATGGTCGGCTACAACGCCAAGGAAGGCGCCCACAACACGCCGGCGGCGATCCACAACCTCGAGCTGGTCTACCTGCTCGGCCCGATCTTCTTCGTCATGCTCGGGGGCGCCTGCTACATCGGCTACAAGCTCGACTCCAGGCGCCACGCGGAAATCCGCGCCGCGCTCGACCAACGCGACGCTCAGCTCGGACCGGCGGCCGTGTTGGAGGGTCTTGGCGGCGATGTGGTGATGCCGCCCGCACCGGCAGAGTGAGACCTGTATTTTGAGGCGTGCGCACGGCAAACGCCCGTGATTTAGTCGACCACATTAGGAGCGTCGGAAAACGGCGCCCAAAGTCGATTTCGGAGGAACGACATTGTCCACGAGTACAACCACGGCGCCTGCGCCGCGGGTTCCGCTTCACAACATCCTGACCTTCGGCACGCTTGGCATTCCGGTCGCCGCGACGCTGGTTATCTTCGGGGTCTACCTGCCGCGACACTACGTCAGCCTGGGGCTGGGCGACTTCAAGCCTGGAGCAAAGGCGGCGTTCCTGGCCGTGACGGCCGCGATCACCGTGACCCGGCTGATCGACATCTTCTTCGACCCACTGATCGCGCTGGTGATGGATTGGACCAAAACGCCGATCGGGCGTTATCGCCCCTGGTTGCTGATCGGCGTACCGATCGTGATGCTCGGCGTCTACCGGGTGCTGATCCCCCCGGCGCATCCAACCACGGTCTACTTGGTCGGCTGGCTCGTCGTCACCTACGCCGGGATGTCGATGGTCACGCTAGGCCTTGCCGCTTGGTCGGCCGTGTTGGCCAGAACCTACGACGATCGTTCGCGCGTCTTCGCCTGGCAGCAGGCCATGGCGGTGCTTGGGTCGATTGCGATCCTCTGCCTGCCGCTGTTCACCCACGGCAAGATCGCGGCGGGCGTCAAGTCGAGCATGCCCGTCCTGGGCTTGATCCTGATCATCGCGTTTCCGATCGCCCTGGTGATCTGCGCCGGCCTGACGCCCGAGCGGATTCAGGCCATCGCCAAGCGCCCATCGTTTACCTTCGGGGACTACTTCCGGGCGCTGGGGCGCCCGTCGATGGCGCGGCTGATCCTGGCCGACCTAGCGCTCACGCTGGGGCCCGGGACCACGGCGCCGCTGTACGTCTATTATTTCCACGACGCCAAGGGCTTCGCGGTGCCGGACGTCGGCCTCTTGCTGATCGCCTACATCGGCGCCGGCATCCTCGGCGCGCCGTTCTGGGGCCAGGTCTCGACGCGCTTCGGCAAGCATCGGACGGTGCAGATCGCCTGCGTCTGCTATTCGATCACCCAGGCGATCCTGATGGCGCTGCCGAGGGTGTGGCCGCACTACACCTTCGTCCAGTCGCTGCCGACCATTCTGGGGATGTTCTCGGTAGGCTTCTGCGCCAGCGCCTTCCTGCTGCTGGTGCGTTCGATGATCGCCGACGTGGCCGACGAGGTGAAGCTTGAGGTCAAACAAGACCTGACCAGCCTGTTGTTCTCGATGGTCACGACCACCACCAAGATCGGCGCCAGCATCACGGTGTTGATCGTATTCCCGATCCTGGCGGCCGTCGGCTACAACGGCGCAGAAGCGGCGCGTAACACCCCGCAGGCCATCTTCGGTCTGGAGATGTGCTATCTGTTCGCGCCAATCATCCTGGTTTGGTTCGGCGGGGCGATGTTCTTCGGCTACAAGCTCGACTCCCAGCGACACGCCGACATCCGCCAGGCCCTCGCCGACCTGGATGTCGCCGCCGCGGAGGAGTCGCTGGTCGGCCCCACCTCTGAGCCGCCGAGCATCGTGGCCCCCGCAGAATGAAGCCCGGCGCTTGGCGCGCTTTGCGGCGTGCGCCCCCTCCAAAGCCGTGATCTAATCCTCCCAACTGGAGCGCCGAAGGCGTCCAACGTCGATCTGGGAGGATCGCCATGTCTTCGACGCCCGCGTCGGCCGCGTCAGCCCCAACCGCCAGAGTGCCGCTGTCGCAGGTGTTCGCCTTCGGCAGCATCGGCATGCCGGTGGCCGCGCTGCTGCTGATCTACGGCGTCTACCTGCCGCGCCATTACGTCAGCCTCGGGATCGGTCCCTACAAGCCGGGCGCGGCCCAGGCTTTCCTGCTGGTCGGCTTCGCCATCACCGTGGTGCGGGTGATCGATGTCTTCTTCGATCCGCTGGTCGCCCTGATCATGGACCGCACCAAGACGCCGATCGGCCGCTACCGGCCCTGGCTGGTGCTGGGCGTCCCGATCGTGATGCTCGGCGTCTACAAGGTGCTGCTGCCGAGTGGCCACGTCACCCAGCTCTACCTGATCCTCTGGCTGGTGGTGAGCTACGCCGGCCTGTCGATGGTGACCCTGGGCCTCGCCGCGTGGTCGGCGGTGCTCGCCCGCACCTACGACGACCGCGCCCGGCTCTACGCCTGGACCACCGGCATGGCCGTGATCGGCACGACCGTGATCCTCGCCCTGCCCAAGCTCACCGGCGGCCATATCTCCGCCGGGCTCAAGGCCAGCATGCCGATCATCGGCCTGGGCCTGGTGATCGCCTTCCCGGTCGGGCTGTTCATCTGCGCCATGTTCACCCCAGAGAAGATCCCGCAGGCCGCCACGCAGCGCCCGACCTTCTCGGTGGGCGACTACCGGCGCGCCATCGGACGCCCGTCGATGTGGCGGCTGATGCTGGCCGACCTGCTGCTGACGCTGGGGCCCGGCACGACCGGGCCGCTCTATGTGTACTATTTCCACGACGCCAAGGGCTTCACCATCCAGGACGTCAGCTTCCTGCTGATCTTCTACGCCGGCGCCGGCATCGCTGGCGCGCTGTTCTGGGCCCGCGTCGTCTCCGAGCGGTTCGGCAAGCACCGCACCGTGCAGATCGCTTGCGTCGTCTACTCGATCACCCAGTCGATCCTGATGGCGATCCCGCGGGTCTGGCCGGGCTACAAGTGGACCGATGACATCCCAACCATCCTCGGCATGATGGCGGTCGGCTTCACCGCCGCGGCGTTCCTGCCGCTGGTGCGCGCGATGATGGCCGACGTGGTCGACGAGGTGCGGCTGGAGCGCGGGCAGGACCTGACCAGCCTGCTCTATTCGATGGTCACCACCACCACCAAGATCGGCCAGAGCATCACGGTGGCGATCGTGTTCCCGGTGCTGGCCTTCGTCGGCTACAACGGCGCCGAGGGCGCGGTGAACACCCCGCACGCCATCTTCGGCCTGGAGATGTGCTACCTGTTCGCACCCGTCATCCTGGTCTGGTTCGGCGGGGCGATGTTCTTCGGCTACAAGCTCGACGCCAAGCGCCACGCGGAGATCCGCGAGGCGCTTGCTGCGCTCGACCTGGCGGCCGGCGAAGAGTCGCTGACAGGCGCGCTCGACGGGGCCCCGGCCCCGGCCGAGTAGCTCAGTCGTCGAGAATCCGGGCCGCGCCGAGGAACGCGCGCGCCACCGGCCCCTCCGGATCGCTCACCACCACCGGCCGGCCCTCGTCGCCGCCCTGGCGCAGGGCGATGTCGATCGGGATCTCCGCCAGCAGCGGCACGCGCAGCTTCGCGGCCTCGGCCCTGGCGCCGCCCGTGCCGAAGATCGGGATCCGGGCGCCGCTCGTGGGGTCGGGGAAGTAGGCCATGTTCTCGATCACGCCCAGCACCGGCACACCCAGCTTCTGCAGCATGGCCGCGGCGCGGCGGGCGTCGATCAGGGCGATTTCCTGCGGCGTCGAGACGATCACCGCGCCGTCGATCTTGTAGTCGTGGAACAGGGTCAGCTGGATGTCGCCGGTGCCGGGCGGCATGTCCACCACCAGCATGTCCAACTCGTCGCCCGGGCCGCCCCAGCGCACGTCCTTGATCATCTGGCGCACCGCTGAGGTCACCATCGGCCCACGCCAAATCATCGCCCGGCCCTCGTCGACGATAAAGCCGATCGACATCAGCTTGAGCCCGAAGGCCATCAGCGGCGTCAGCTTGCCGTCCTCGAACACCGGCTCCTCGTCGACGCCCATCATCCGCGGGACCGAGGGGCCGTAGACGTCGCAATCGAGCAGTCCGACCTTCAGGCCGAGCGCGGCGAACGCGCAGGCGAGATTGACCGCCACCGTCGACTTGCCGACCCCGCCCTTGCCGCTGACCACGGCGATCACGCGCTTGACGTGCTCGAACGGCGTCGGCGGCGGCTTGCCGGCCGGATCGGTGCGCGGATCGTCGGGCACCTTGGCGGCCTTGCGCACGCGGCTGACGCCAGCCCGCGCGGCCGCGGTCAGCACCACTTGCGCCTTCTCGACCCCCGGGACCGCCTTCAGCGCCTTCTCCGCCTGGTCGCGCACATAGGCGTACTGGGCGGCATCCTCGGATGGCACCTCGAGCATGAAACCGGCCCGGCCTTCGCCGATCATCAGCCCCTGCACCAGGCCGGCGGCCGCCAAACCGCGGCCGGTCTTGGGATCGATCACCTTGTCGAGGGCGGCAAGAACGCGGTCTTTGTCGGGAATGGCCATGCGGGTCCCATATCCGCACCCGCCACGGCTATTGCAAGCAGCCCCCTTGCCGGCGACGACGACGTCACGCCTCACACCCAAGCCACGCCAGGTGAACGGAAGGCGGCAAGCGCCGCTTCGGCGCCGTCCTAGCCGCTACGGGATGCAGACGACTGCGATCTTCGTCGCCGACGCGCTTGCTTCGCTCAGCTTGAAGCACCCGGAGGGAATGGGCCCAGTGACAGCGCTGAGCTCGGCGCATCGCGGCCCTCCGCCAACCCCCGACATGTGAAGCCCGCCGTCGATAACCATCTTCCCCAGGATCAGCTGCGCCTTGTCGCCGCCCGAGACGATCCGCGCCGATTGAAGCCGTTGGGGGGCCGGACAATAGTAGGGACCGACTTCGCCCGCCTTGAAGGTCACAATCCGGGGCGTGCTGGGCGACGGCGCGCCACCCGGCTGAGCATTCGCAACCGTCGCCAGCATGAGCGCAGCAAGGCTGGCCAGACACCTAGTAGCCATTTCGTTTCCTCGCGATTCTGACTGCGGACATTCGACCTCTGTCCCACATCGTTCGGACCGCTACGGTAAGCCACCCGATGGGCGGCGCAATACAAGCCCCCTACGGCGCGACGGCCGGCTGGGCGTCGATCATCTCGATCACGTGGTGCAGGCTCTCGGCGATGGCGTGGCACTTCTCGCGCATCTCGTCGGTGGCTTCGAGCAGGTCGGGCACCATCACCGTCATCATCCCGGCGGCGTGGGCGGCGCGTACGCCGTTGTGCGAGTCCTCCAGCGCCAGGCAGTGCTCGGGCAGGGCGCCGAGGCGCGCGGCGGCGGTCAGGAACGGGTCGGGGTTGGGCTTGCCGCGCGGATAGTCGCCGGCCGCGACGATGGCGTCGAAGCGCGGGAGGACGCCGCTGGGCCCCAGCGTGCGCTGCACGGCGCCGTGGCTGGACGACGTGGCGATGGCGCGCGGGATGGCCGCCGCGTCGAGATGATCGAGCAACTCGATGACGCCCGCTTTCAGCGCCACCCCGACCTCGCACGCCGCCCTCGCGCCGGCCGAGACCTCGGCCAGCAGATCTTCAAGCGGGAACTCGTCGCCGAAGTGGGCGCGGGCGACGGCGTTGGAGGCCTGGTCCGGCAGGCCAACCATTTGCATGAACACCTCGAACGGCAGGTGGGCGCCCCGCGCCAGGGCCGCCTTGACCATCAGGTCGCGGATCATCACCTCGGTGTCGACCAAGAGGCCGTCCATGTCGAAGATCACGGCGCGAATCGGATGCGGGAAGGCCATGGCGCCGGTTAGCCGGCCGAGCCGCCCGGGCGAAATCAACTCCCGTCTCAGCCGGTAACGAAGCGGTCGGCGCCGTAGCCCTGGAAGTAGAGCAGCGCGGTCAGGTCGGCCTTGTCGAGCTTGGCGTCGGCCTGCTGGGCCAGCACCGGCTTGGCGCGGTAGGCGACGCCGAGGCCGGCGGCGGTGATCATGTCGACGTCGTTGGCGCCGTCGCCGATCGCCACGGTGTCGGCCATCGCGGCGCCGAAGCCAGCGGCCTCTGCGCGCAGCGTCGAGAGCTTGGCGTCGCGTCCGAGGATCGGCTCGGCGACGCGGCCGGTCAGCGCCTCGCCGTCGTCGATCAGCCGGTTGCCCCAGTGGGCGTGGAAACCGGCGGCGTGGGCGACGCGGCTGGTGAAGAAGTCGAACCCGCCGCTGACCAGCACGCAGCGCGCCCCGGCAGCCGCCATCGTCGCCACCAGCGTGCGCGCGCCGGGATTGAGCTTCACCCGGTCGTCGTAGCAGCGCTGCATGTCGGCCAGCGGCAGACCGGCGATCATCGCCACCCGCTCGCGCAGCGCGTCCTCGAACGGCAGTTCGCCGCGCATGGCCCGCTCGGTGATCAGCGACACCTCGCGCCTGACCCCGGCGAAATCCGCCAGCTCGTCGAGGCACTCGCAGCCGACGATGGTGGAATCCATGTCGGCGATCAGCAGCCGCTTCTTGCGGTGTTCGACCAGCTGGACACAGATGTCGGCCGGCTCGCGTTCGAGCGCGTTCTCGGCCCTGGCGCGGACGATGGTGGGGTCGTCGTGATCGAAAAAGATGTCGAAGGCGCCGTCGCCGAGGATGTCGGTGTCCTGAATGGTCGAACCGGCGCCCGCGACCGCTTCCAGGGTCTGTGGCAAGACTTCCTGCAGCTTGTCGTAGTCCGGGACGACGACGGTGAGGACGATCCGCATGTCGGCTCCCAAGTCTGAGGCTCGCATCTGGCTGATCGCCGGGCCCACGGCAAGCGGCAAGTCGGCGCTGGCGCTGAAGCTTGCCCGATGCCTCGGCGGCGACATCGTCAATGCCGACTCGATGCAGCTCTACGCCGATCTGCCCGTGCTCACCGCCCGGCCGCCGCGCGAGGACATGCTGCTGGCGCCGCATCACCTGTTCGGCATCGCCGATGCAGCGGACGGCTGGTCGGTCGGACGCTGGCTGGACGCCGCCCGCGCGGTGCTGGCGGACATCGCACAGTGGCGCCGCCCGGCGGTGGTGGTCGGCGGAACCGGGCTCTATTTCCGCGCCCTGACGCAGGGGCTGGCTGACATTCCACCTGTGCCGCGCGCCGTCACCGACCGCCTGACGCGCGAAGCCGGCGCGGCGGGCGAGCTGGCGCTGCGCCCGCGCCTCGCCGCCCTCGATCCCGAGGCCGAGGCGCGGATCGCGCGCGGCGATCGCCAGCGCCTGCTGCGCGCCCTGGCCGTCACCGAGCACACCGGCCGGCCGCTCACGGCCTGGCAGGCCAACACTGTGCCGGCGCTGGCGGCGGATGCGTGGCGCGGCGTGGTGCTGGCGCCGCCACGCGCGGCGCTCTACGTCGCCTGCGATGCGAGGCTCGAAGCCATGTTCGCCGCCGGCGCGATCGGAGAAGTCGCCGCGCTGCATGCCCGCCGGCTCGACCCGGCCCTGCCGGCGATGAAGGCGGTGGGCGTGCGCGAGATCATCGAACACCTGGAGGGCAGGCTCAGCCGCGAAGAAGCCCTCGCCCTCGCCCGGCGGGAGACCCGTCGCTACGCCAAGCGCCAGCTCACCTGGCTGCGCAACCAGACCCCGGACTGGCCGCGGATCACGGCGGTGGGGGCTGAGGCGCAGTGGGCGGCGTTCGAAGGGCTATCCGCGTAAGGCGGCGTACTCGCGCCGCGCGGCGGCTAACAGCGGCATGTCTGGGTCGGCGTCGCGCCAATCGCGGAAGAACTGCTCGTAGGCAGCCCGGCTTGCGGTGACGTTGTGCTGCAGCCGCAGCGCGCGCGCCAAGCCCAGCTGCGACAAGGCATAGTGCGACGAGACCGCCTCGACGCCCCGGGCGCCGAGGATCTTGCGGAACTCGATGGCCGCGCGGGCGCCGTCGCCGGCGGCCAGATAGGCTTGGCCGCGAAGGAACGGGATATCGAAGGTGCGCATCTCGTAGGGCCGAGCGGGCTCGAGCGCCGCGATGGCGGCGGCGGGCTGCCCGCGCTGCAGGGCCTCGACGGCGCGCTGCTCGGACGCGAACACCTGGGTCAGCAACGTGTTTGTCGGGGCCCGCTTGATGTCAGCGCTCAGCAGCGCATCCGCCCGCGCGGCGTCGCCGATCTCGGCGAGCGCGAACCGATAGTCGGGTGAGTCGTATCCCGCGGGGACGTCGGCCAGCGACTTGATCGCCAGATCGTGGCGGCCCAGGTCCTCGAGCAACCGTGCATTCGGGGCGGAGAAGATGTTGCCCAGGCCAAAGGGCTTCCCAAGGTCGAGGGCGCGGGCGAAGAGCGCCTCGCCGCGCTGGATTTCACCGCGGCTGTACGCCGCCTGGCCGGCGTCGATGAGCAGCGTGCGCTCGCCCGGCTTGCCTTGCGCCCAAGCCAGCTGCTGCGCCTGGCCCGCCGGGTCGTCGCGGACGACGGCGATCTGGAACAGCAGACCGTGCAGGTCGTCGCCGTCGACGCCGTGCGCCGCCGCCTGAGCGCAGATCGCTCGCGCCTCGTCCAGGCGGCCGGCGTGCAGCAGCGCCCGCGCCAGCACGACGTAGGCGGTCTCCGTGTTCGGTTCCAAGGCGAGCGCGCGGCGCCCAGCCACGATCGCCTCGGGGTAGCGCCCAACCCAGTTCTGCTTGTTCGACAGGTTCGCCCAGGCCGAGCCGTCGTTCGGGTAGACCTGGGTCCAGGAGGCGTAGATGCGCAGTTCCTCGGGGATATCGCCGGTCACGAAGGCGTTGCGACGGGTTAGCACGTAGAACCGTTCCCGCTCGCCCAAGGTGTCCCGCAGCGCGTAGGCCTTGGTGATCATCGCGGCGGCGAGGTCGTCCTGGCGCACGTTGTTGTAGACGACCGACAGGTCGCTGTAGGCGGAGGCGAAGTTCGGGTCGATCGCAATGGCCTGCTTGAACAGCGGGATCGCGTCGATCCGCTTGCCGTGCTGGGTATCGTTCACGGCCTGGGAATAAGCCTCCAGGGCTTCGAGCGAGGCGGTCCGGCGCTGCAGCAGAGGGAAGCCGAACCGGCGGATCGACGCCGCCGACTCGCCCAGCCGGCTGCGCATCCGCCCGACGAGATCATCGAGCGCCGGCAGCAGACCGTCGCGCTGGGCGATCTCGACCTTCTCGGCGGCCACGACGCCGCCATCGGGGCAGTCGGCCGCGGTCAGGGTCAGCAGATACCGCGACCCGACCTGGGCCACCACGCCGTCGAGCGCCGCCAAGCCGTTGTTGCGGGCGCAGACTTCCCTGGCGAGCGCCGGCGTCAGCGCCGCGTCCCTGGGCCGGGTCATCAACGCGAGCGTGTCCTGCACCTTCTCGTCCGACAGCACCTGAAAAAACGGCGACTGCATCAGGTCGATCTGGGTGGCGACCTGGAAGGTCCGATCGAGCTGCCGATCCGCGGTGAGGTTCTGGAAGTCGCCGACGACCACCAGATTCGGCGAGGTCGGGGCGGCGGGCGGTGACGAGGGCCGCCACAGCGCGAGCGTCGTCGCGAGCGCTGCCGCCGCGAGCGCGACGAGCCCCGCGAGCGTCCACCCCAGCGGGATGGGCCAGAAGGCGCGCGCACCAGCAATGGGGGCTCGAGCCGGGGCTATCGCTGGTGGTTCATAGGCGTCGCCGTCCTGGATCACCCGCACCGGGTGAGCGAAGCGGTAGCCCACGCCCGGCGCGGTCACGATCAGCGGTTCGCGCTCGCCCGCGGCCGCCAGCGCCCGCCGCAGCGTGAAAATCGTCTGGCTGATGTTGGCTTCGTTGACCGTCTTGCTCGGCCAGACCGCGTCGAGCAGTTCCTCCTTGGAAACGGCCCGCCCAGGATGCTCCACCAGATAGAGCAGCGTGTCGAACAGGGTGGGCGTCAAGAGGACGGGCGCCCCCCGACGGGTCACGACACGCCGCACCGGATCGAGCACGAACGCGCCGAACTCGTAGCGCTTGCCCTCGCGAACCGAGACGTCCATCGGCCAGCACCCTCGGGCCGCCGCACGATCGCCTCGGCCCCACACCCCTGAGCTAGTCATAGCGCCAGCGTGCGCTGCGCATAAGACGTGACGCGAAAACCGGCCCTGACGCCCGCACGTCTGCGCCCACGCTGACATCTTTTGAGAATTCTTGATCGCCGTTTTGAAGAGCTCGGCGGCGAAGTTCGCTTTGCTCAGTCCGACGGCCACGCCCCCCACGCCGTCGCCCTCAGCAGAAGGCGAGCCGATGAGACGAATTGCCCTCCACGCCCTGGCCGCCGCCGCGATGTGCGGCCTGGCGACCCCCGCATTCGCCGAGACCTGGCTCTACGCCTACACCGGCAACGACTTCACCCACGTCACCAGCATCTGCTGCGGGCCCGACACGCCGTTCACGACGGCGGACGCCATCCATTTCCAGTTCACCTCGCCCAGCCGGCTGGCGCCCAACCTGACTGACGCCGGTTTCTCCGCGCCGATCGACGCCTGGTCGCTATCGGTGGGACCCTTGCACTACGCCAGCGGCCCGCCCGGCAACGTGCTCTACAGCATCAACTTCTCCACCGATGCCGCCGGGCAGATCTCCGGGTATCAGTTCACCACCCAGACCGACGTCGTCGCGCCAAACCTGCTGCCCGCCGAGTACCCGCCGACGCCGTATGAGGAAGAGGTGTTCAGTTTCGATCTTCCGGGGCTGCTCGGGGTCGGCGACGGCGTCTACATCCCCTCGATCTTCCAGGACAGCGAGTACGCCAGCAACTCAGGAACCCCCGGAACCTGGACGGTCACGGCGGTTCCCGAACCCCTGACCTGGATGGTCATGCTGGCAGGACTGTTCGGCGTCGGCGCGGCTCTGCGCGCCTGGCGCCGCCCGCATCTGGCGACCTTTCAGCCGAGTTGAGACAGCCGGCATTTCAGCCGCGAGGAATGACCATGACCAAGATGACCCACCTCCGCTTCGTCGCCCTGCTCGGCGCGGTCATCGCCGGCGCGTTGGTCGCCGACGGCGCGCATGCTGGCCCGATCCTGCCCAACGCCCTGGCGCAGGAGACCATCGACCTGAACAACCTCGCCTGGCTGCGGACCAGGAATGGCCTCGGGACCTTGAACTACAACCTCAATCCCGGATGCGCCGCCGCGGGCGCGAACTGTTATGCGACTACGACGCTGAATGGGCCGGCCGGCGGTCCTGCGGTCGGTATCGACATCGATCAGATCGGGTCCGGCGGCGGACAGGCGAACTACGCCGAGCTCTACTACTACGTCGTCTATTCCGGACCCCCCGGGGCGATTGCGGGCAACCCGTACCCTGTGTCGATCCATATGTCGGACATGCTGAACCCCGGCGCCGGCCAGGCGCAGGCGTTCTTCGGCTTCGGCCTTGCCCAACTGAACCCCGATGGGTTTCCAAGTCTCGCGTCCGGCGTTCTTCCTTACGGCGTCGGCCCTGCGGGCGAGGATGGCTCGATGCTGTCGGTGACCGAAACCCTTACCGATTGCGCCAGCGCGCCCGGCTATGGCCGGCCGAACACCTGCTTCATCGGCGCGGGGTCCGATGCTGCGAACGCCCAGCCGCTGACGACGCTCAACAACGTCATGATGGATGCGGGCGAGGCCTACCTTGTCGACATCTGGACGACCGTATCGCCCGCCAACTCGGCCGCGTCGGCGTTCCTCGATCCCACCTTCTCGGCGCCGAGCGGTTCGTTCACCTTCAGCCCGGGTATCGCCGCCGGCGTCCCCGAGCCGGCAAGCTGGGCGATGATGCTGGCCGGGGTCGGCATGATCGGAGCGGGCCTGCGGTCCAGGCGACGGAGCGCCGCAACGGCTCAGGCCTAGGCCACCGTGCCCGGCGCGGCGGTTAGAGCTTCAGCCGCGCCAGCGCCCGCTCCGACGCCGCCAGCGAGCCGGCGATGCGCGTGCGCAGGGCGTCGAGGTCGACGCCCTCGTGACCCTTCTTGCCTTCCATGTAGCGGGCGTAGACGCCGTGCACGATCGCCGCCGACTTCCAGAAGTTGAAGCCGATGTAGTAGTCGAGCCGTGAGAGGTCGCGGCCGGTGCGCGCGGCGTAGCGTTGGGCAAGCTCCGTGCGCGACGGGAAGCCCGGCGGCGCCAGCGCAGCCAGGGGATTGGGCGGCTCGGGGTCGCTCGGATCGGGCCATGGGTTCAGCGCGTAGGCCAAGTCGGCGAGCGGATCACCGAGGGTCGAGATCTCCCAGTCGACCACCGCCGCCACCGTGCCTTCCGGGCCGACCAGGCAGTTGTGCGGGCCGTAATCGCCGTGCACGACCCGCGCCGGCTCCTGTTCGGGCAGATGTTCCAACAGGAAGCGCTGCAGATCGTGGGCGCGGGGATCGTCGTATTCGGCTGGCCCGACCGAGGCGACCCACGACTTGTACCAGGTGGAGAGCTGGCGCCCGACATAGCTGTCGCGCTTGCCGAGATCGCCGAGGCCAACCGCGTCCGGATCGACCGCGTGCAGGTCGGCCAGCACGTCGATGAACGAGTGCGCCAGCTTCTGGCGCACTGGCGCCGGCGCCCAGCGCTCAGTGTCGGCGGCGTTGTAGAGCGGATGGCCGTCGACATGGCCCATCACGTAGAACCGCGCGCCGGTGACGGCGACGTCGTCGCAGAAGCCGAGCGCGGCCGGCACCGGCACCGGCGTCGGCCCCAGAGCGCTGATCAGCGCCCATTCACGGGCCATGTCGTGGGCCTTGGGCAGCAACTCGCCGAGCGGCGGACGACGGATCACCGCGAGCCTGCCCTCCCCATCCTCCAGCTGGTAGGTGAGGTTGGAGTGGCCGCCCTCGAGCCGTGTCCACCTGAGCGGCGGCGTCAGCGCGGTGACGTTGGCGGCGATCCACGCCTCCACCGCCGGGATATCGTAACCCGGGATGGCGTCCGAGATCGCCGCCGCCGTCATTTCTTTAGCGCCTGATCGTCAGTGCCGGCTCAGTTCGGCGCGGCCGACCACCATGTGGTGCACCTCGTCCGGGCCATCGGCGATGCGCAGCGTACGCTGGCTGGTGTACATGCCGGCCAGCGGCGTCCATTGCGAGACGCCGGTCGCGCCGTGCATCTGGATCGCCTGGTCGATGATCTGGCAGACGCGCTCGGGCACCATGGCCTTGACCATGGAGACCCACACCCGCGCCTCGCGGTTGCCGAGCACGTCCATCGCCCGGGCCGCTTTCAGCACCATCAGCCGCATCGCCTCGATCTCGATCCGGGCGCGCGCCACGACCTCGAGGTTCTTGCCGAGCTGGATGATCGGCTTGCCGAACGCCTGCCGCGTCGAGGCGCGCTTGACCATCAGGTCCAGCGCCCGCTCGGCCTGGCCGATCGAGCGCATGCAGTGGTGGATGCGGCCGGGGCCGAGGCGCACCTGGCTGATCTCGAAGCCGCGGCCTTCGCCGAGCAGGATGTTCTCCTTCGGCACCCTCACATTCTCGAGCTTCAGGTGCATGTGCCCGTGCGGCGCATCGTCGTGGCCGAACACCGTCATCGGCCCCAGGATGGTCAGCCCCGGCGAGGGGATCGGCACCAGGATCTGCGACTGGCGGAACTGCGTCGGCGCCTCGGGGCTGGTCTGGACCATGAGGATCATGATCTTGCAGCGTGGGTCGCCCGCGCCGGAGATGTAGTACTTCTCGCCGTTGATCACCCACTCGTCGCCGATCAGCTCGGCGCGGCAGGCGATGTTCTTGGCGTCGGACGAGGCCATGCCCGGCTCGGTCATGCCGAAGGCCGAGCGGATCTCGCCGTTCAGCAGGGGCTTCAGCCACCGCTCCTTCTGCTCGTCGGTGCCGACCTTCTCCAGCACCTCCATGTTGCCGGTGTCCGGCGCCGAGCAGTTCAGCGACTCCGAGGCCAGCGGCTGCTTGCCGAGCTCGGCGGCGATGTAGGCGTAGTCGAGGTTGGTGAGGCCGCGGCCGATCTCGGAGGTGGGCAGGAAGAAGTTCCACAGGCCCGAGGCCTTGGCCTTGTCCTTGGCGGTCTGCAGCAGCTCCAGCTGGCCCGGGGCCCAGCTCCAGCGCTCGGCGCGGCCTTCGCCGAGCCGGTAGAACTCGTCCGAGATCGGGGCGACGTTCTCCTCGATGTGGCGCTTCACCGCGTCGTAGAGCGGCCGCGCGTCCTTCGACATGCCGAGATTGTTGAGCTCGGCCTCGAGGTCGAGCGGGCTGAGGGAGGCGTCCTTGGTCATCACGTTCATCGGTTGCGGCCTTTGTGCAGGGACTTGGGGCTAAGCGAACCGTTACGCCCACCGGCGCGCTCGGCCAACCCATTTCAAACACTCATTTGAATCTGAACGCTGTTCGGCATGTCGGCGCGGGGCGGCTTGCGCCGTCCTTGGGCGAGCACAGCCCCGACCCGCCTGCCGTGCACAAGGCGTTCTGGCGCACTGTCTTCACCCGAGCCGCCGTTCAGCGTTTCTTGACGCCCTCGGCTCACGATGGCATGTCTGTCGCGGACGATTTGGGAGCAGGATCGATGCGCAGCGCGCGCCTCGTACTTATTGGGCGGCCGGTATCGGTAGGAGGCTGAGAGCCTCCCACTGACGTCGGTCGCATGTCCGAAGGCCCCTTGCGGGCCTTTTTTCTTGTCCTGCCACATCCCATTCCGAGCCGCCCAATGACCATCCAGCCCACCCTCGAAGCCCAGACCGCCAGCGCCGCCTCCGAAATCATGAGCGGCGCCGAGATCGTGGTCCGCGCCCTGGTCGACCAGGGCGTTACCGATCTGTTCGGCTATCCCGGCGGCGCGGTGCTGCCGATCTACGACGCGCTGTTCCACGAGCCGCGCCTGCGCCACGTCCTGGTGCGCCACGAACAAGGCGCGACCCACGCGGCCGAGGGCTACGCCCGCTCGACCGGCCGGCCGGGCGTCGTGCTGGTGACGTCGGGACCGGGGGCCACCAACGCGGTCACCGGCATCACCGACGCGCTGATGGACTCGATCCCGCTGGTGGTGATCACCGGCCAGGTCCCGACCCACCTGATCGGCACCGACGCGTTCCAGGAGTGCGACACCGTCGGCATCACCCGGCCCTGCACCAAACACAACTACCTGGTGAAGTCCGTCGCCGACCTGCCGCACGTGCTGCACGAGGCGTTCAAGATCGCCACCACCGGCCGGCCGGGCCCGGTCGTGGTCGACATCCCCAAGGACGTCCAGTTCGCCACCGGGCTCTATGTCGGTCCGGAGGCGGCGCGGGCGAGCCACAACTACCATCCGCGTACCGAGGGCGACCCCGCGAAGATCGCCGAGGCGGCGGCTCTGATCGCCAGCGCCAGGCGTCCGATCCTCTATACCGGCGGCGGGGTGATCAACGCCGGGCCGCAGGCCAGCCAGCTGCTGCGCGAGTTCGCCGCCCTGACCCGCGCGCCGGTGACCTCGACCCTGATGGGCCTTGGCGCGTTCCCGGCTAGCGATCCGTCTTGGCTCGGCATGGTCGGCATGCACGGCGCCTGGGAAGCCAACCACGCCATGCACGACTGCGACGTGATGGTGGCGATCGGCTCGCGCTTCGACGACCGCGTCACCGGCCGGCTCGACGCCTTCTCGCCCGGCTCGAAGAAGATCCACATCGACATCGATCCCTCCTCGATCGGCAAAGTCGTGCGCGCCGACATCGGCATCGTCGGCGACGCCGGCCGGGTGCTGGCGGAGCTGATCGCCTCGTGGAAGCGCCAGCGCCTCGCGCCCAACGCCGCGGCGCTGAAAGCCTGGTGGGCGCGGATCGACGCCTGGCGCGAGCGCAAGGGCTTCGCCTATCGGCCCTCGACCGAGCTGATCAAGCCGCAGCACGCGATCGAGCGGCTCTACGCCCTGACCCGCGGCCGCGACGTCTACATCACCACCGAGGTCGGCCAGCACCAGATGTGGGCGGCGCAGTTCTTCCATTTCGAGGAGCCGAACCGCTGGATGACCTCCGGCGGGCTGGGCACGATGGGCTACGGCCTGCCCGCGGCCGTGGGCGCGCAGGTGGCGCATCCGGGCAGCCTGGTCATCGACATCGCCGGCGACGCCTCGGTGCAGATGACGATGCAGGAGGTCTCCACCGCGATCCAGTTCAACCTGCCGATCAAGGTGTTCATCCTCAACAACCAGTGGATGGGGATGGTGCGGCAGTGGCAACAGTTGCTGCACGGCGAGCGCTACAGCCACTCGTACTCCGACAGCCTGCCGGACTTCGTGAAGCTGGCCGAGGCCTACGGGGCGCTCGGCCTGCGCGCCGATCATCCGGATGAGCTCGACGCCAAGATCGTGCAGATGATCGACAGCCCGCTGCCGGTGCTGTTCGACTGCCGCGTCGAGGCCTCTGAGAACTGCTTCCCGATGATCCCGTCCGGCAAGGCCCACAACGAGATGATCCTCGGCGAGGACGCGGGCGACATCGGCGGGGTGATCGACGACGCCGGCAAGGGACTGGTCTAGGCTAGGGCTCGACCGGAGAAACCCCGACCGCGGCGTCGATGAAGTTCCAGAGGGCGGCGACTTCGTCCGCCGCCGCGGCGTCCGAGGATTCCTCGACCGAGCGTCCCGTCTCCAGGGCGGTCTGGTAGATCGAGCGCGAGCGCAGGATGACCGGCGCCAGAGGCGCCTGCATGTACTCGAGCCCGCGCAGCGCCCGCTTGACCAGCGGCGGCTCGATGTTCTCGCGCGCCACCGGGGCCTGGTTGACGACCACGGTCGACGGCTTGCCCAGCTTGCGGACGAGCGTGAGCGTGCGGGCGAGGCCCGAAAGATCGATCAGCGTCGGGCGCACCACCAGGACCGCGAAGTCGGCGAGGACGACCGCCTCGCTGACGTCCTCGAGCGCGCCGGCCGGAGTGTCGACGATCAAGAGCTGCCGCCGCGAACTCAGCGCGGTGAACTTGGCCGCCATCAGCCTGGCGCCCGCGACCGTCATCCACGCCGGCCCCGGGACCGGCCGCGCGCTCAGGATGTTCTCGGCGGAGCGCTGCGGGTCGATGTCGGCGACCAGGGTGTCGAGCCCGCGCAGGTGGGCCGCGAGCGCCAGGTGCGTTGCGATCGTCGTCTTCCCGGAGCCGCCCTTCAGCGCGATGACCGCGACCGTGCGCAAGGATACACCGCCTCTCACTGGTAGAGCCCGCCCGGTCTTCAGTAGCAGGCTGGCCCGGGGCGTAACTAGGTCGCGCTCGCCGGTCGCCGCGTGTGAGCGGCGGCGTTGACGTGGCGCCGGCTTGCGCGCATCCAGACGCCTCCTGCGGACACAAAGGCGCTGGACCGGCGCATGCGGCGACCCTTGCTCTACCCGCCACGCCATGCCGCCTGAAGCTGAAACCGAGTCCGACCAAGCCTGCCAGGCCGCCGCGGCGGCGGCGCTGGCGATGTGCTGCGCCGGGGACGTGGAAGGCGGGCTCGCGCGGTACCAGGCGGTGCTGGGCGCCAGCGCCGCCTCGCACGCCGTGCCGATCGGACTCCACGCGCGCATCCTCGAAGCGCATGGCCTGGTCCCGCTCGCCAACACGCTGCGCCAGATCGGCGCCAGCGTCGGCGCCGATCTGAGCCTGGCGAGGCTGATGGATGCGCCGGCGCAGCGCGCCGTCGATGAGTATCGCGAGCTGTTCGCCTGTGGCCACGTCAACGCCCAGATGGTGGCGAACTTCCTTCGCCGGCTGGACGAGCTTGGCCAGATCGAGGAGCTGACGGCGCGGCTCGATGCGGATGGCCTGATCCGTGTCGTCTCCTTGCCTGACGACGGCCGCTGGTCGGCGATCGGCGAGTTGCTGGCGAGCGGAACGGATGGGGTGGTGTGGCAGGAAGCGGTCCA
>Ga0209415_10005402_pt1 | contig 22993 bp, 21 predicted proteins | sample PeaSoiSIISIP2007_FD_187696 | JGI IMG/M metagenome (GOLD analysis project Ga0209415, IMG submission 187696) | Peat soil microbial communities from Weissenstadt, Germany - SII-SIP-2007 (SPAdes) (version 2) | ecosystem: Environmental > Terrestrial > Soil > Wetlands > Peat | place: Germany... | reverse complement strand
GCCATCGGCTTCGGCATCTTGGGCGGCAAGTTCCTCGAGAGCTCCGCGCGTCAGCCGGAACTCACGAACATGCTGCAGATCAAGATGTTCATCGTCGCAGGGCTCTTGGACGCCGTGCCGATCATCGGTGTGGCCGTCGGCTTCCTACTGCTCTACGCCAATCCGTTCTTGGGTGCGTTGGGCGCCAAATAAGCGCAGCGCCTCGCCAGGAGAAGGCTATGAACTTAGCAGTCACGCTGGTCATCCAGGGGATCGTGTTTTTCGTGGTCGCGTGGGCGGTCATGAAATTCATTTGGCCCCACATCATGGAAATGATCGAGGTGCGGCAGAAGAAAATCTCCGAGGGCTTGGCCGCCGCGAGCCAGAGCCAAAAGGACCTCGAAGAGGCGCAAGCGCGCTCCAAGGAACTCATCCGCGAGGCACGCGACCGCGCCGCGCAAATCCTCGAACAGGCGGGCAAGCGCTCGAATGAGATCGTCGACGAAGCCAAGGGCACGGCTTCGAGCGAAGCGCAGCGCCTGGTGGCCCAGGCCCATGCCGAAGTCGCGCGAGAAACCACGCGCGCGCGCGAAGGCCTGCGTCGGGAAGTCGGCAAGCTCGCGGTCGAAGGCGCATCGCGCCTGCTCGATCGGGAGATCGATCCGAAGACCCACGCGGAGCTGTTGGGTAAATTTGCGGCCGAGATCGCACGTGGCTGAGCGAGCGACCATTGCCCGCCCCTATGCGAAAGCCGCGTTCGAATATGCGCGCGAAGCCAAGGCCTTTGCGCAATGGTCGCAGGGCCTGATTGCGGCCGCCGAAATCGTCGCCGATCCGCGCGTCGCGGCGCTCACCAAGAGCCCGCTGTGGACCGCGGCCAATGTCGTCGGTCTGATCACCGACGTCGCCGGCGCCAAGTTCGACTCCGGGCTCCAGAATTTCGTAGCCATACTCGCGGAGAACCGCCGTCTGGCGCTCATTCCCGAAATCGCGGCGCATTACGAGGCATTGCGCTCGGCGGCCGAAAACACCGTCGACGTCGAAGTGGTCTCCGCCGTGGCGCTCGACGCCGCGCAGCAGGAAACGCTGACCTTAGCCTTGAGCGCGCGCCTCAAGCGCCGCGTGCGCATGCGAACTTCCGTCGATGCGTCGCTGCTGGGCGGCGCGACCGTGCGCGCCGGGGATCTGGTCATCGACGGTTCATTGAAAGGCCGACTGCAACGACTCGCAACAGATTTGACTAGTTAGAACAGAAGTTTATGCGCGGGCCGCATTAAAAGGCTCGCAGCAAGAGGATCGATATGTCCATCAAGGCATCGGAAATCAGCGACCTGATCAAGGCCCGCATCGAAAAATTCCAGTCCGCCACGGAGGCGCGCAATGTCGGCACGGTGGTGAGCGTCACCGACGGCATCGTACGCATTCATGGTCTCGCCGACGCGCGTTACGGCGAGATGCTGGAGTTCGTCGGCAACACGTTTGGCCTGGCGTTGAACCTCGAGCAAGACTCGGTCGGCGCCGTGGTGCTCGGCGATTACAAGCACATCTCGGAAGGCTCGACGGTCAAGACCACGGGCCGTATTCTCGAAGTGCCGGTGGGCCCCGAACTGCTGGGACGCGTCGTCGACGCGCTGGGACTGCCGATCGACGGGAAAGGCCCGGTCAACGCCAAACTGAAGTCGCCGCTCGAACGCGTAGCTCCTGGCGTGATTTTCCGCAAAAGCGTCTCGCAGCCCGTTCAGACGGGGCTCAAGGCCATCGATTCCATGGTGCCGATCGGCCGCGGTCAGCGCGAACTGATCATCGGCGACCGCCAGACCGGCAAGACCGCCGTGGCGGTGGACACGATCATCAATCAAAAGGGCACCGGCGTTAAGTGCGTCTACGTCGCGGTCGGGCAAAAGCAGAGTTCGATCGCGAACGTCGTGCGCAAGCTCGAAGAGCACGGCGCGATGGCCCACACGATCGTCGTCGCGGCGTCCGCCTCGATGCCCGCGGCGATGCAATACCTCGCGCCCTACGGCGGCTGCGCGATGGGCGAATATTTCATGGACAACGGCGAAGACGCGCTGATCGTCTATGACGATCTTTCCAAGCAGGCGGTCGCCTATCGGCAAATTTCGCTGCTGTTGCGCCGTCCGCCGGGCCGCGAAGCCTATCCCGGCGACGTGTTCTATCTGCATTCGCGCCTGCTCGAGCGCTCGGCGCGCGTCAACGAGGAATACGTCGAGAAGTTCACGAAGGGCCGCGTCAAGGGCAAGACCGGATCGCTGACGGGTCTGCCGATCATCGAAACCCAGGCGGGCGACGTCACGGCCTTCGTCCCGACCAACGTCATTTCCATTACGGACGGCCAGATCTTTCTCGAGGCCGACCTGTTCAACGCGGGTATGCGCCCTGCCATCAATGCGGGCATTTCGGTGTCGCGCGTCGGCGGCGCCGCGCAGACCAACATCATCAAGAAGCTCGGCGGCGGCGTTCGCTTGGCCCTCGCCCAGTACCGCGAACTCGCGGCATTCTCGCAGTTCGCGTCCGATTTGGACGAAGCGACGCGCAAGCAGCTCGAGCGCGGCCAGCGCGTCACCGAACTCATGAAGCAGAAGCAATACGCGCCGATGTCGGTCGCGGAAATGGGTTTGTCGCTGTATGCCGCAAACGGCGGCTACTTCGACAAGGTCGACCGCCGCAAGGTCGTGGAAACCGAGGCCGCGCTGCACTCTTTCGCGCGCAGCACCTACGCGGACCTGCTCAAGGGCATCAATTCCAAACCGGACCTCTCGAAGGATGTCGAGGCCGCACTCAAGAAGTGCTGCGACGAATTCTTCGCGACGCTTTAGAACCGCAGGACCAAAGAGTAGCCAATGGCAGGCGCAAAGGAAATTCGCGGGAAAATCGCGAGTATCAAGAATACTCGAAAGATCACCAAGGCCATGGAAATGGTCGCGGCGAGCAAGATGCGCAAGGCGCAGGAGCGCATGCGCGCGGCGCGCCCCTATGCGGAGAAAATTCGCAAGATCATCGGCCATCTGCGCCAGGTGAATCTCGACTACAAGCATCCCTTCACCTTGGAGCGGCCGGTGAAGTCGGTCGGCATCATTGTGATCAGCACCGATCGGGGCCTGTGCGGATCGCTCAATATGAACCTGTTCAAGGCGGCTTTGGCCGCGATCAAGGAAGCGCAAGGCGAGAACGCGACGATTCATCTGTGCACGATCGGCTCCAAGGCGCAGCAATTCTTCCGCCGGCTCGCGGGCGTGCAACTGGACGCCACGGCGACGCATTTGGGCGATCGGCCGCAACTCAAGGACTTGATAGGCGCCGTCAAGGTCATGCTCGACGGCTATCGCGACGCGAAGATCGACCGCCTGGTTCTCGTGCACAACGTGTTCGTCAACACGATGACGCAGAGGGGCGTCGTCTCGCAGCTGCTGCCGCTTCAGACGATCGACAAATCGGAGCTGCAAGAGCGTTGGGATTATCTCTACGAGCCGGATGCGATCGAGATTCTCGACCGATATCTGATGCGCTATATCGAAAGCCAGGTTTTTCAGGGCGCCGTTGAAAATGTCGCCTGCGAGATGGCCGCGCGCATGGTCGCAATGAAGAGCGCGACCGACAATGCAGGCTCGCTGATCGACGAGCTGCAACTCATTTACAACAAAGCCCGCCAGGCGGCGATCACGAAAGAGCTTTCGGAAATCGTCGGCGGCGCGGCAGCGGTTTAGATTGGGTCAGGTGCAGTTTATTAATTGTCGGGGTTGCGAAGCAACCCCGTTGAAAGTTGGCCGAAGGCCATGAACAGAGGGTTATTCAATGTCCAGCGGCAAAATCGTGCAAATCATCGGCGCGGTCATCGATGTGGAATTTCCGCGCGACCAGATTCCCAAGATCTACGACGCGCTCAAGCTCGATGACGTGGATCTGACGCTCGAAGTGCAGCAGCAGCTGGGCGACGGCATCGTGCGCACGATCGCAATGGGCCCTTCCGAGGGCTTGCGCCGCGGCCTCACCGTCAAGGGCACCGGCAAGGGCATCATGGTGCCGGTTGGCGCCGCCACGCTCGGCCGAATCATGGACGTGCTCGGCAAGCCCCAGGACGAGAGGGGCCCAGTGCAAGCCAAGGACTACCTGCCGATCCACCGTCCCGCACCGGCCTATGACGAACAAGCGGGCGGTCAGGATCTGCTGGTCACGGGCATCAAGGTCATCGATCTGCTGGTGCCCTTCGCCAAGGGCGGCAAGGTCGGCTTGTTCGGCGGCGCGGGCGTCGGCAAGACGGTCAACATGCTCGAACTCATCAACAATATCGCCAAGCAGTACAGCGGTCTTTCGGTGTTCGCAGGCGTCGGCGAGCGTACCCGCGAAGGCAACGACTTCTATCACGAGATGATCGAATCCGGCGTCATCGACAAGGACACGCTGAGCAATTCCAAGGTCGCGATGGTCTACGGCCAGATGAACGAGCCGCCAGGCAATCGCCTGCGTGTCGGACTCACCGGACTCACGATGGCGGAATATTTCCGCGACGAGAAGCAGGCCTCGGGCAAGGGCCGCGACGTGCTGTTCTTCGTCGACAATATCTACCGATACACGCTGGCCGGCACCGAAGTATCGGCGCTGCTCGGCCGCATGCCCTCGGCGGTGGGCTATCAGCCGACGCTCGCCGAGGAAATGGGCGTGCTGCAGGAACGCATCACCTCAACGAAGACCGGTTCGATCACGTCCATTCAGGCGGTGTACGTGCCTGCGGACGACTTGACCGACCCGTCGCCGGCGACGACGTTTGCGCACTTGGACGCCACCGTGGTGCTCTCGCGCCAAATCGCCTCGCTCGGCATCTATCCGGCGGTCGATCCGTTGGACTCGACGAGCCGGCAGCTCGATCCGCTGGTCGTCGGCGACGAGCATTACGACACCGCGCGCGGCGTACAGGCGGTTTTGCAGCGCTATAAGGAGCTGCAGGACATCATCGCGATTCTCGGCATGGACGAGCTTTCCGAAGAAGACAAGCGTACCGTGTACCGCGCGCGCAAGATTCAGCGGTTTCTGTCGCAGCCGTTCAATGTCGCCAAGGTGTTCACCGGACAAGACGGCAAGATCGTGGCCCTCAAGGACACGATCCGCGGTTTCAAGGCGATCATTGCGGGCGAATACGACCATCTGCCCGAACAGGCGTTCTATATGATCGGTGCGATCGAAGAAGCAGTCGAAAAAGCCAAGACCCTGACTTAAACGAGCGCTTTCATGGCACACACTATTCATGTCGACATCGTCAGCGCCGAAGGACAGATTTTTTCGGGCGACGCGACCATGGTGTTCGTGCCGGGCTCGCAGGGCGAACTCGGCATTGCGCCGCGCCACGCGCCGCTGTTGACGACGCTCAAGCCGGGCGAAGTCCGCGTCCAGGTCGAGGGCCAGGAAGAGCAGTCGTTCTACGTCGGCGGCGGCGCGCTCGAGATTCAACCGCACATGGTCTCGGTGCTCGCCGATACGGCGGCGCGCGCCAAGGATCTCGATGAGGCAGCCGCGCTCGCGGCGAAGGCGCGTGCCGAAGAAGCGGTGCAGAGCCGCACCGACAAGATGGAAATCGCCGAGGCCCAGGCGGAACTTGCACGCGCCGTCGCGCAATTGCGCGCGATCAGCCGCCTGCGCCCGAAACGCTAGGTACTTCTCCGAAGACGCCGGATTTTACCGTCATGCCGCTTTCCGTCGTCATACTCGCAGCCGGTCAAGGCAAGCGGATGAATTCCGACTTACCGAAAGTGCTGCAACCCCTCGCCGGCAAGCCGCTGCTACAACACGTCATCGAGGTCGCGCGGCGCCTCGCTCCCGACAATATCTATGTCGTGTACGGCCACGGGGGCAGCGAGGTCCAAGCCGCCTTCGAGCACGAACGCATCGATTGGGTGCTGCAGGCCGAGCAGCTCGGCACGGGACACGCGGTCATGCAAGCGATGCCGATGATCCCGGACGATCATCTGGTCCTGATCCTCTATGGCGACGTGCCGCTGATCCGCATCGACACCTTGCGCGCGCTGGTGGGCGCGGCAAACGTGCACGCCGCGGCGGGAACGCAAGCGCCGGCGGGCGCGCTCGGGGTATCTCTGCTGTGCGCGCAAGTGCCGTCCCCCGCGGGGTACGGGCGCGTGATCCGCGATGCCGCGGGTACCGTTACCGCGATCATCGAGCACAAAGACGCGACGCCCGTGCAGCGTCTGATTCATGAAATTTACTCGGGACTCATGGCGATTCCCGCGAAACGCTTGCGGGAATGGCTTTTGGATTTGCGCAGCGACAACACTCAGCACGAGTTCTATCTGACCGATGTCATCGCGGCCGCGGTGCGCGCCGGGACCATCGTCCATGCCGTTTTGGCCGGCAGCGACTGGGAGATCCTGGGCGTCAACGACAAAGTGCAGCTCGCGCTTGCGGAAGCCGCCTATCGCCATGAGCGCGCGCGGGAATTGATGCTCGCGGGCGCAACGCTCGTCGATCCCGCGCGCGTCGACATTCGCGGCCACGTGCGAGTGGGGCGCGATGTCTCAATCGACGTCAATGCCTTGTTCGAGGGTGAAGTCAGCTTGGGCGCGCGCGTACGTATCGGGCCGAATTGCGTGATCCGCGAGTCCCGCATCGGCGCCGACACCGAGATTCACGCCAACTCGATCATCGACAACGCCCTCGTCGGCGAGCACTGCGTGATCGGTCCGTTCGCGCGGCTCAGGCCGAGCAGCGTTCTCGAGCAGCACGTACACGTCGGCAATTTTGTCGAAGTGAAAAACACCCGGATCGGCGCCAACAGCAAGGCGAACCATCTGAGCTACTTGGGGGACTCGGATGTGGGCTCCGGCGTCAACGTCGGCGCCGGCAGCGTGACCTGTAATTACGATGGCGCGAATAAATGGCCCACCGTCATCGAGGACGGCGCGTTCATCGGATCCGGCTGCATGCTCGTGGCGCCCGTGCGCATCGGCGCTCATGCCACGATCGGCGCGGGATCCACGATTTCGTCCGACGCGCCGGCAGGCAAGCTCACCGTGACGCGCGCAAAGCAAACGACGGTCGAGGGCTGGACTCGGCCCGTAAAGAAAGCCGCGGTTTTGCCGAAGCCGAAGCGCTAGGCGATCAGCGCGGCGCCAGGCCGGTGATTCACAGCTGCACCGCGTCGATGATCCTCCATCCCCGGTCCTCAAATAGGCGTATGACGTCAGGCAGGAACAGTGCGTTGATGAGATTGTGATGCATCAGCATGACGTGCCTCACCGAACGGCCCAAGATGCGCATTGAAAGACCGTCGTAATAGAGCGCGCGATCGTATCGCCGCTCATCCGCATCGGTGCGCATCACGAACAGAACGGATTTGATTTTCGCATTGGCGAGCGCCGCAACCCCATGAACGGCAGCGCCAGCAGTGCAACGCAGCCCGCGAACCAGCATTTCTTGATCATCAAATTCACGTGGGCGTCCCGCATCCGGCAATGCCGCTCATGATGCACGATTCGTCATTCGGCAGCAGTGCATTTGATATGGCCGCCGCGGTGGTGTAGCGTTCTCAACGATGCGCAGCATCGATCGATGGTTGGACGAATATGGCGAAAGCCATCAAAACCCCGTCAACAAGCGTGTGCACTGGATCTGTGTGCCGGTCATCGTTTGGTGCGTGCTGGCGCTCCTGTGGTCGGTGCCGACGACCGGGGATTTCCATGCGCTGCTGAATTGGGGCGTGCTCGCCGTGGCGGCCGCCGTGGTCTATTACGCCTGGCTGTCCTTACCGCTTGCGGCAGGCGCGGCGGCGCTCTTGGCCGCGATGCTGTATTCGATCGATGTGACCGCGCATGCGACTCAGGCGCCCCTATGGCTCGTGAGCGCCGTGTTATTCCTTCTCGCGTGGATCGGCCAGTTCATCGGGCATCACATCGAGGGCAAACGGCCGTCGTTCTTCAAGGACATCCAGTACCTGATGATCGGGCCGTTGTGGCTGCTGGCCGACGTCTATCGGCGGCTCGGGATCCGCTATTGATCGCGGGCGTAAAATGCCGATGCGAGCGCGTCGGAATCGAAGCCTGAAGTGCCGGCAGAGTCGCTGGCATAGCGATACAGCGCGACGGCGTAGATTCCCGAGAGTGCGGAAGAGATCAATGCGATGATCACCAGTGCGCCGATCGTGACGATCAGCGTCAACTGCATCACGGATTGGCTGTGCAGGACGTTTTTAGCCAGAGCGGTCAGCGCCATTCCGCATCCGCCTACCAGCAAAAAAAGCATCGCAAACGCGACACCCATGCCCGTTCTGCCGATCGCGGCCTCGCCCCAAGTGCGCGTGAAGAGGGCGGCGCTTTCCTTGATCGCCTCGACCGGTCCGACGTCGTTTGCGGCAAGCACCGGCACGACGAGATAAGTCGCGAGCGTCCAGCTCATCCCGAGCAATCCGCCGACGATTTTTCCTATCCATCCGGAGCGCTCCTGGATCGCGTGCAGCAGCATGCCGACGGTCGCGGAAATCAGCGCGTAGCCGAAAATCGTGTATAGCTTCGATGCAGCGATACGCAAGCCGTCGCCGAGCGTGGCGCTCTCGCCGTCGAGCTGCTTCATGACGGCGCCGACCAGCGCCGTGTTGAAGAAAAAGATCACGAAATATTCGCAGAGGTAGAATAAGAAATACGCCGCGTAATGCGAGTTCGTCAGCGCCTTGCCATGAGGCACGAGTGTCGTGAGCTCCTGCACGCCGCCCGACGGCAGCGCGAAAGACAGTCCGACGAGCATCGCCGCGACGGCCGAAATGCACGGAAAAATCAGCAGTCCGCGATTCTTGCGCAAAACCGCGGCGCTTGCCCGGACCAGCCCGAGACTGATATCCATCCTATCGAAGAAGTTCATTGACGCCATGGTTCGATCACTCTAACCCCGCACGGGATCCTTCAGCATCGGGCGTTGTGGATTTATGTGGGTCCGGTCACATTTTGCCGACGACGATATCCACCGTTTCGCAATTCGGGTCGAAAACGATCTGCGCTTTGCCCTGCTGCAGCTGGCGGATCACGCGCGCGACTTTGTCATCGAGCGATAATTCCCGCTCGCCGTAGTCGGTGCCCTCACGCAAGACGAACGATTCGACGACGCTGCGCAACAGCTCGGCCGACAATTCCTCGTACGGCACCGGCACGGCCTCCAGCGGCTGCGTTTCGCGGCCGTCGTTCATGCGGCGCCGGCGCGTCGCGCGAGCCAGGTATCGAGATGGCCGGCGAATGCGTTTCGGTCCGCGTGGGTCAGCGGCGGCGGACCGCCGCCGACATTGCCGCTCGAGCGCATCGTATCCATGAAGTCTCGCAGCGTGAGCACGCTTTGAATCGTATCGGGCGAGTAGCGCTCGCCGCGCGGATTGAGCGCGACCCCGCCCTTGCCGATGACCTCGGCGGCGAGCGGGATGTCGGCGGTGATCACGAGGTCACCGGGCGCGAGGTTTTTGACGATTTCGCTGTCCGCGACGTCGAAACCCGCGGCTACCCGCACGACGCGCAGACTCGGGATGCGCGGAATACGCAGGGGCTGGTTCGCGACCAAGGTCACCGCGACACCGGTGCGTTGCGCTGCGCGGAACAGAATTTCCTTGATCACGTTCGGGCAGGCATCGGCGTCGACCCAAATACCTGGGCTGGCCATGTCACTTCGATCCGAACAAGTGTCCGAGTTCCTCTTGCTTGGTACGCAGGTAGTCGGCGTTATCCGCGGTGGTCGCGGTCACGAGCGGCACGCGTTCCGTGACCACGATTCCCGCCGCCTCGACCGCGCGCACCTTATCGGGGTTGTTCGTCATCAAGCGCAGTTTTTCAACGCCCAAGTCGCGCAGGATCGCGACGGCCGGCGCGTAGTCGCGCGAATCCACGGGCAGCCCCAGTTCGCGATTGGCGCGCACCGTATTATGGCCGAGGTCCTGAAGCGCGTAGGCCCGCAGCTTGTTGATGAGCCCGATGCCGCGTCCCTCGTGGCCGCGCATGTAGACGACGATACCGGCGCCGTTGGCCGCGATTTTTTCCAGCGCGAGTTCGAGCTGCGGCTGGCAGTCGCAGCGCAAGGAACCGAACACTTCGCCGGTCAGGCACTCGGAGTGGATACGAACCAAGACCGGCGCCGGCAACGGCAGTTTGCCGTATACGAGCGCCACTTGTTCGAGCCCGCCGGGGCCGGACTCGTAGCCATAGATATCGAATAAACCGTAATGAGTCGGCAGTCGGCTGACAACAACCCGCTTGATTTCGCTATCTTGATTCACGCGCCGTTCACGACTCAAAACCCTATTGCCGGGCATAGGACCCTCCCAGCAACGCCGGATTCTTGACTGCGATTGTAGCTGGTTTCGCATGCGGCGCATGATCGGGGCTCAATCGCTGATCGACTAGCCGAGCAGCTTGCTGGCGGTCGCGGCGATCAATTTTCCCTGATGGCGGGCACCCTCCAATTCGATCGCGCTGGGACTGCGCTCGCCCTTGCCGCCGGCAATCGTGGTCGCGCCATAGGGGCTGCCGCCGACGATTTCCGCGAGCGTCATTTGACCTTGATGGCTATAGGGCAGGCCGACGATCGTCATGCCGAAGTGCAAGAGGTTGGTGATGATCGAAAACAGCGTCGTTTCCTGGCCGCCGTGCTGGGTGGCCGAACTCGTAAAGGCGCCGCCGACCTTGCCATTGAGTGCGCCCCGGAACCACAAGCCGCCGGCCTGGTCGAGGAAGCTCGCCATTTGCGAGCAAACGCGGCCAAAGCGGGTTGGCGCGCCGACGATGATCGCATCGTAATTCGCCAATTCCTCGATCTCGGCAATCGGCGCTGCTTGGTCGAGCTTGAAATGAGCCGCCTTGGCGACTTCGAGCGGGGTCGTCTCCGGCACGCGCTTGACATCGACGCTGGCGCCCGTCGATCGAGCTCCCTCGGCGATCGCGTTGGCTAAGGCCTCGATGTGACCGTAAGACGAATAATAAAGAACAAGCACCTTTGACATGGGCGGCTCCAGTGGCTGGGTATTCGATGGTGTATACGGTACATCGTTGCAAACAATCGGAATAGCCTATATACGCAGATAATTATCATCGTTAATATCGATACATGCTCGAGGGCATTACGTTTGATCAATTGCGAACCTTTATTGCGGCCGCCGATGCAGGCAGCTTTTCAGCGGCGGGCCGACGGCTGGGCCGCGCCCAATCGGTCGTCAGCCAGACGTTGGCGAATCTCGAGGCCCACATGGGGGTCAAGCTGTTCGACCGGAGCCACCGTTACCCCACATTGACCCGGGAGGGTCGTGCGCTGCTCGCGGCCGCGCGCGCAGTCGCGCAGCACATGGACGAATTCAAAGGCCGCGCGAAGGCGCTCGCCGGTGGACTCGAAGCCGAGTTGTCGGTTGTCATCGATGTGCTGTTCCCGATGGACCTCGTGACAAACGCCATAGGCGCGTTTCAGTCGAAATTCCCAGGGATACCGCTGCGTCTGTTCGTCGAGGCCCTCGGTGCGGTCGCGCAGCCCGTATTGGATGGGCGCTGCCAGTTCGGCATCATGGGTTCCTTGCCGATCGTCCCCGTGCAATTCAGCCGCGAGCGTGTATCGAGCGTGAATCTGACGCTCGTCGTCTCTCCAAGGCATGCGCTGGGGACCTATGAGGGCCCGATTCCTTCGAGTGCTTTGAGCGAGCACGTGCAACTCGTGCTGACCGACCGCTCGGAGCTATCGAAGGGCCGGGAATTTGGGGTGCTTTCGCCGAAAACCTGGCGCCTGTCGGATCTCGGCGCCAAGCACGAGTTCCTGCGCGCGGGGCTCGGTTGGGGTGGGATGCCCTGCGGTTTGGTGGCCGGGGACATCGCCGCCAACGTGCTGCGGGAAATCGTCGCCGAAGATGCGCCGGGCCCGATCGTCATGCCGATGTTCGCGGTTTATCCGACCGATGCGCCGCCGGGGCCCGCAGGCCGCTGGCTCATCGAGCGATTCAAGCAACCGCAACTTCAATCCCCAATGTCTTCCGTAGTGCCTCTTTAGCGCCGTTGCCCTTCAATGCCGCGTTTTGACGCTATCATGACGCGGACTCGAGTATTCATGACCCATACGGATCCACCGACAAGGACGCCGGGGAGGGCTTGATTTGGCGCCATTTTTGCGGGCAGTGCATCAGCGTTTGAACGGACTGATCGGTATTGGCGGCGATGCACCGGACTCGCGCGAGTCGCGCACCTGGCCCAATTATCTACGCGCGCTCGCGATTACCGCGCTATGCACCGCGATCGCCTTCCCGCTCCACGAGCACGTCGATTTGGTCAACATCGTGATGATCTACCTGTTGGGCGCGACCTTGAGCGGACTGCGCCTCGGACGCGGCCCCGCGGTCTTGACCTCCGTTGCGAACGAACTGGCCTTCGATTATTTCTTCGTGCCGCCGCCGTTCAGCCTTGAAGTCGCCGATACCCGCTATCTATTGACGCTAGGCGTCATGCTGATCATTTCCTTGGTCATCGCGAACCTCGTCGTGACGATCAAGCGCCATTTGGAAATCTCCGATGCACGCGAACGGCGCACCGCGATGCTCTACGCGATGAGCCGGGAACTCGCAGTGGCGACCGATGCCAAGGAAATCGCCGCGGCCGCCGTTCGGCATATCTACGAGGTGTTCGGCAGCACGGCGATCGTGCTGGCGGCCGACGAGAGCGGTCGACTCGCGCCGGTTGCGCCGACCAGTGAAAGCTTTGACCTTGAATTCGCGCAGGCGGCTGCGGCTCGCGGCGAGCGCGCCGACAAGGACGGCATTTACCTGCCGTTGCAGGGTAGCCAACGCAACATCGGCGTCATCGTGGTTCGCCCTCGGCCTGCGGCGCGGGTCTTTCCCGTGGAAAAGCAGCGCCTGCTCGATTCCTTCGCGACTCAGATAGCACTTTCCTTGGAGCGCGCGCAGTTTGCCGAGGCCGCCGAAGCCGCGCGTCTTTCCGCCGAGCGCGCCGCGCTGCGCAACACGCTGCTGACGTCGATCTCGCATGACCTGCGTACGCCGCTGTCGGCGATCGCCGGTGCGGGCAGCTTGATCGCGCAGCCGAACTACGAACTCAATGCCGACCGCAGAGCGACACTGGGTCAATTGATCGAACGCAAGGCGCGCGACATGTCGCAATTGCTCTCGAACGTGCTCGAATTGATGCGCATGGAATTCGCGACCGGCGCGCTGCACGCGGACTGGCATGCGATCGACGACCTCGTCTCGACGGCGCTGCGCGGCAACGAGGCTCGCCTCGCGCAGCGGCGGCTCGTCTTGGAGCTTCCGGCGGATCTGCCGATGATCCATGTCGAAGCGACGCTGATCGTGCAGATCATCGGTAATTTGCTCGAAAATGCCGCCAAATACACGCCGATCGGCACGACGATTACGATATCCGCGGCCGCGCAGGCGGACTCGGTCACGCTGGTGGTCGCAGACGATGGCCCGGGCTTTCCGCCCGGTGATCCCGAACTGATGTTCGAAAAATTCCAGCGCGGCCGCGCTGAAAGCAACATCGTCGGCGTGGGTCTGGGGCTCGCCATTTGTCGCGCGGCTGCGCGCTTGCACGGCGGCGACATCCGAGCGATGGAGAACGCCGGCGGCGGGGCACGCTTTGAAATTCACCTGCCCGTCAAAACCATGGCCGACGCGGCGCCGATCGCGGAGGCCGCCTCGTGACTCGCGCGATGCACGTCGTGCTGATCGTCGAGGACGATCAAGGCATACAGGATGTCGTGCGCATTCTCGCCGAGGCGAACGGCTTTCGGGTCGTCGTAGCGGACACCTGCGATCTCGCGATTCGCGAGGCGCAATCGCACCGCCCCGATCTGGCGATCGTCGATCTCGGCTTACCGGATCGCGATGGCCTGCATTTCATTCAGAAAATCCGCAGCTGGTCGCGCCTCCCGATCATCGTGTTGTCGGCGCGTACGCTCGAGGCGCAACGATTGGCGGCCTTCGAAGCGGGCGCCGACGACTACGTCACGAAGCCGTTCAGTGCGCCGGAACTCTTGGCACGAATGCGCGCACTATTCCGGCGCAGCGCTCCGAGCGATCTTCCCGAGGGCATGCTCGAACTGGGCGGCATTTCCATCGACCTGGGCCGCCGCGTCGCGCGGCGCAGCGATGGCCAAATCGTGCGTCTGACGCCGCTCGAGCATCGTATCCTCGAAACCTTGGCGCGCCATCCGGATCGCGTCGTGACTCATGAGCGCTTGCTGCAAGAGGTGTGGGGACCGCATCAATCGGACCTGCGCTCGCTGCGCGTCTACGTCAAGAGCTTGCGCCGCAAGCTCGAAACTGATCCGTCGCGGCCCAAGCATATCGTCACCGAAGTCGGCGTCGGCTACAGGCTGGCGCTCGATGCGCTCGCGGATTGAATCCCGACCGGTTCCCGCCGTGCGTGCGCCCATTCCCGCCGTCGGCGCGCCCATGATAGCTGTCAGTGCCCGCCCATGCTCGCTATCGGTGCGGGCCGCATTTTTATCAGGATTTTTTCAACTCGAGCTCAAACCGGGGCGTTTTTTTAATACGTTCTTGTCTAGCCTCGTCTGCGTTGTTGCGCAACTCTGCGGTTGTCGTTTGGATGGTGCTGTTTAGCGAGGGGCCGAAAATGAAAACGGCGAAGCGGTCTGTGCCCCCAGATTTGCACCGGTTCAGCACGTGTCGCGCGAGCTCGCGCACTGTTATGCGGCGCCATGCAACGCGGTCAGCGAATTGCACGCCGGGTCCAGGCCGCCGCGGTCCTCTGCGCGCGGACAGTACAGATAAATTCCGTCGCGGTATGGAATCGATGCGGGTGTTTGGGTACCGTGTCGCAGGGTACAATCCGAAGCCGGCGCGCTGAAGCATGTTACAACGCTGAGCCGCCAAATATTCTTTACGGGATTTTCAATGACCGACCTGAATACCGAGCCGGGCTTGGGACCGAGCCCCGGACAAGCCTTGAGCGGCCGGGAAAAAATCGACGTTCGTGCCTGGCCGCGGCAGCGCCAACTCCAAGTGGCGGGAGTCGCGGCGGTCGTCGTGATCGGCGTCATCTTGCTGACCTGGTTCGGAGGAAAGCTCTTTAACAAGGACGGAGCGCCTGTGGCCGAGGGTCCGGCGTCGCCGCCCGGGACCTTTCGAGCCACGGATCAACAGCTGAAAACCTTCACGATCGAGGCCGTGGGAACGCACGGCTTCGTCAGCGAGGAATTGACCGAGGGCAAGATAGCCGTCAATGCCGATCGGGCGACACCGCTGTACTCGCCCTATTCCGGCCGCGTCGTGCGGGTCATCGCAGGACTCGGCGACCGGGTCAACCTGGGCGCGCCGCTCGCGACCGTGGCGGCTTCCGAATTCGTGCAAGCGCAGAACGATCTCGCGACTGCTGCGGCGCAAGTCAAATTTGCGCGCATCAACGAGGCGCGCAAACACGCGCTCTATGACTCGAAGGGCGGCAGCCTGCAAGATTGGCAGCAGGCCCAGGCAGATTTGACGACCGCCGAGACCACGCAGCAATCGGTGCGCAACCGGCTCAAGATTTTCGACAAATCCGACTCGGAAATCGATGCGCTGGAAAAATCGCAAACCATCGATGCGGTCGCGACCTTGACCGCGCCGGTCGCCGGCGTGGTCGTCGACCGTCAAGTCGGTCCCGGTCAATTTCTACAGTCGGGCAGCAGCACGCCGGCATTCACGATCGCCGACACGACCAGCGTGTGGCTGCTCGCCAACGTGCGCGAGACCGACGCGGCGCTCGTAAAGCCCGGACAAGTCGTGGAAGTGCGCGTACTCGCTTATCCAAATCGCGTTTTTAAAGCGCGCCTGACCTACGTTGCGGCGGTCGTCGACGCCGTCACGCACCGCATTCCGGTACGCGCCGTAATCGACAATCACGACGGCGCTTTGAAGCCTGAGATGTTCGCTAACTTCAAGATTTTGACGAGCGAGGCGATCGAATCGGCGGCCGTGCCCCAAGCCGCGATCGTCTACGAAGGCGATGCCGCGCATGTCTGGGTCGTGCAAGCCGACGGATTGGTCGCTTACCGAGCGATACGCACCGGCCGCAGCAACGACGGTTTGATCGAGGTGCTCGACGGCTTGAAGCCCGGCGAGCGCATCGTCACCAAGGGCGGTTTGTTCATCGATCAAGTGGCGACGCCCGCGACCTCATGAATTCCATCATCAGCTTCGCGCTGCGCCAGCGCGTCTTGATCGTGGTGCTGCTCGTCATGACGCTGTGCGCGGGTTTCGCGAGCTATTTGGCTCTGAACATCGAGGCTTACCCCGATCCCGTGCCTCCGCTCGTCGATGTCGTCACACAGAGCACGGGGCAGTCCGCGGAGGAGATCGAGCGCTACATTACGATTCCGCTCGAAATTCAAATGGCCGGCATCCCGAACGTGCAAGCCATACGCACGATCTCGCTGTTCGGCTTGTCGGACGTCAAGGTTCAGTTCACCTACGATTTCACCTATCAACAGGCCGAGCAGTGGGTCACGAATCGCCTCTCGCAGCTGGGATCCCTGCCGAACGGTGCGCAGCCGCAGATCTCCCCGACGAGCCCGATCGGCGAGATCTTCCGTTATCGCGTCGTCGGACCTCCGAACTACTCGGTCACCGACTTGAAGACGCTCGAGGACTGGGTTCTCGAGCGTCGGTTCAAGGCGGTACCGGGCGTCATCGACGTGACCGGGTGGGGCGGCAAGACCAAGACCTACGATATCGCGATCGATCAACGCAAACTGATCGGGTATGGTTTGTCGGTACCCCAAGTGTTGGCGGCGCTCGGCAACGCGAACATCAATGTCGGCGGCCAAACCGTGAATTTCGGCGCGCAATCGGCGGTCGTGCGCGGCGTCGGACTGATCCATTCGGCCGACGAGATTCGGCAGACGCTGATCACGAACAATCAGGGCGCACCCGTCTTGATCGGTGATGTCGCCACGGTGACGATCGGCAACCTTCCGCGTCTCGGAATTGCCGGATTCAATGATAACAACGACATCGTGCAAGGCATCGTGCTGATGCGCCGCGGCGCGGAAAGCGTGCCGACGATCAAGCGCGTCGAGGCCGAGGTCGAAAACATCAACAAGAACGGCATCCTGCCTCCCGGCGTGCACATCGAGCGCATCTACGATCGCAGCGATTTGATCAATATCACGACCCACACCGTGCTGCACAACATGGTCGCGGGCATCATTTTGATATTTCTGCTGCAATGGGCGTTTCTCGGCAATCTGCGCAGCGCCGTGATCGTCGCATTGACGATCCCCTTCGCGCTCTCCTTCGCGATCGGCCTCATGGTGATGCGCGGCGAGTCGGCGAACCTGCTGTCGGTCGGCGCGATCGACTTCGGACTCGTCGTCGATGCGACCGTCATCATGGTCGAGAACATATTCAGGCATCTCGTCGAGGCCTCCGCCCACCTCGGCACCGGACCCACGGCCTTGGATCGTATGCGTCCCCCGAGCGGCTTCCGCGGCAAGATGGGCACGGTGTCGATCGGCGCCGTCGAAGTCAGTCAGTCGATTTTCTTCGCGGCCGCGATCATCATCGCGGGCTTCGTGCCGTTGTTCACGTTGTCCGGCATCGAAGGACATATTTTCGGTCCGATGGCGAAGACCTACGCGTATGCGATCGCGGGCGGCTTGATCGCGACATTCACGATCGCGCCGGCCTTGAGCCTCATTTTCTTCCCCAATGACGTCGATGAACGCGAGACTGCTATCGTTCGCGGGCTGCGGCGCGTCTACGAACCCGCTCTCGAGTTCGTGCTCGCGAACCGCATTCTTACATTCGCTGGCATTGCGCTGATCAGCCTGTTGGCGTTCTTCGCGGTACGCTCCTTGGGGCTCGAGTTCCTGCCGAAGCTCGAAGAAGGCAACCTGTGGGTCCGTGCAACCTTCCCGCAATCGGTCTCGTTGGAGGACAGCGATACCTACGTGGATCGCATGCGCAAGCTAATGAAGAGCTACGCGGAAGTCGAGACGGTCGTCTCTCAGCATGGACGTCCCGATGACGGCACCGATGCGACCGGATTTTTCAACGCCGAATTCTTCGTGCCGCTGAAGCCCTTCGACACGTGGCCCGCGGGCGTCGACAAGGAAAAGCTCACGAAAGACATGATGGATGCGCTGACGCGAGAATTCCCGGGCATAGATTTCAATTTCTCACAGTATATTCAGGACAATGTCGAGGAGGCGGCTTCGGGCGTCAAGGGCGAAAACTCCGTCAAGATTTACGGGAACGATCTCGACACGCTCGAAAAGACCGCCGACAGCATAGCGGCGGTGCTTGCCAAGATTCCCGGCATCACGGATCTGGCGGTCTTGCGTTCGCTCGGACAGCCGACGATACGCATCGACGTGGATCGCGAGCGCGCGGCTCGCTACGGTCTTGCGCCGGGGGACATCAACGCGGTCGTCCAGACCGCGATCGGCGGACAGAGCGCCGGCGATCTCTACGAGGGCAGCAGCGACCGGCATTTCCCGATGATGGTGCGCCTGGCCGCGCCATTCCGGCAGAGTCTGGATGCGATCCAGCATATTCCGGTCGGCGCCCCGGCTTCCAACGGCAACGGCCTGATTCAGGTGCCGCTCGAGGATGTGGCGAACGTCCACCTCGTCTCCGGCGCAGCCTTCATCTACCGCGAACAGCAACAACGCTATGTGCCGATCAAGTTCAGCGTGCGCGGCCGCGATCTCGGCGGCGCGGTTCTCGAGGCGCAGCGGGCCGTGGATGCGCAAGTGCTGTTGCCCGGCGGCTACCGATTGGAATGGGTCGGCGAATTCGGCAGTCTCCAAGACGCGATCTCCCGCTTGAGCGTCGTCGTACCGCTGTCGATCGCGTTGATCGTGCTGTTGCTATTCCTGAAATTCGGCGACCTGCGCGACGCCTTGCTCGCCGCCAGCGTGATTCCGATGGCTCTGCTGGGCGGGATTTTTGCGCTGTGGCTCAGCGGCACGGCGTTCAGCGTTTCCTCGGCGATCGGCTTCGTGGCGCTGTTCGGGATTGCGGCGATGGACGGGATTCTGGTCTTGTCGTATTACAATCTCAGCTTGGAGTCGGGCCTCGATCGGGTCAGCGCAATGCTGCAGACCTGCCGGACCCAATTGCGTCCGGTCGTCATGACTTGCATCGTGGCCTGCGTCGGCTTGATCCCGGCGGCGTTCTCGACCGGAATCGGATCGCAGGTCCAGCGGCCGCTCGCGCTCGTCGTCGTCGGCGGCATGCTGCTTGCGCCGGTGCTGATCCTGTTGGTCTTGCCGGTACTCATTTTGAAGTTCTCAAGCGCGCGTGAACTGCCTCCGGAAGAGCCGCGAGAAGTGGGCGCATGAATCGCGGGCTGCACAAATTGATTTGCGTCTCGGGCGCCGCGCTGTGCGCCTGTGTGGGCCCGAACTTTCACCGGCCTGTGCCGCCGAGCGCGGACCGCTACACGGCCGAAGCACTGCTGCCGGCGACCGCGTCCGCGGATACGCCCGACGGCGCCGCGCAGAGGTTCCTGGCCGGCGAGGACGTGCCGCGAAACTGGTGGACTTTGTTCGGATCGCCCGATCTCGACGCCTTCGTCGAGCAGGCGCTGCGCGCGAATCCGAGCGTCGCCGCGGCTCAGGCGGCGCTGCGACAAGCGAGGGAGAACACCGCTGCGCAGCGCGGCTCCTATTTTCCGACGCTACAAGGCAGCGTCGACGCGAGCCGTCAGCGGGATGCGGTCGGTGTGCTCTCGCCGGCTCTGGCGTCCGGCACCGCGCTATACAATTTATATACGCCGCAGGTCACGGTGTCCTATGTGCCCGACATCTTCGGCGCCAATCGTCGCGCCGTCGAGTCGCTGGCGGCGCAAGAGGAGTCGATGCGCTATCAGCTCGATGCCACGTACCTGACCTTGACTTCCAATGTTGTGGCGGCTGCGATCCAAGAAGCGCAGCTGCGCGAGCAATTGGCCGCGACGACACGCGTCGTGGCGCTGGAGCGCAACGCCGTGGGACTGCTGCGCCGCCAGCTCGAGCTGGGATCGGTCGCCGAAGGCGACGTGTTTGCCCAGGAGGCGGCGCTCGCGCAATTGGAAGCGACGCTGCCGCCGCTGAATCGGCAGCTGCAGCAAACGCGCGATCAACTTGCCGCGCTGACGGGACATTTGCCCGCGGACTTCAGGGAAACGCCCTTGAAGCTCGATGAGTTGCAACTGCCCGTCGATCTCCCCATTGGGGTCCCTTCACAACTCGTCGAGCGCCGCCCCGACGTGCGCGCCGCGGAAGCGCTGCTGCACTCGGCGACCGCGCAAGTCGGTGTGGCGATCGCCAATATGTTGCCGCAACTGAATATCACGGGCAGTCTCGGCAGCTCGGCGACCGCAACCGGCGATCTGTTCAGAGCGGGAACGGGCTTCTGGAGCGTCGGCGCGAGTCTGTCGCAGACGCTGTTTGCGGGCGGCACGCTCGCGCACCGAAAACGCGCCGCCGAGGCGGCCATGGATCAAGCCGGGGCGGTCTATCAATCGACGGTGCTGAACGCGTTTCAAAACGTCGCTGACGCCTTGCACGCGCTCGATACGGACGCGGACGCAATCCGCGCAGCGAGTCATGCCAAAATGGCGTCTCAGAAGAGCTTCGATGTGGCGCGCCATCAGCTCGAACTCGGGTCGGTGAGTTATCTGGCTCTGATTAGCGCGGAGCAATCTTATGAGCAGGCCGTGGTCGCGTTGATCCAAGCGCGCGCGAATCGCTTTGCCGACACGGCGGCGTTGTTTCAGGCGCTAGGCGGTTCGGTCGCGCCGATCACTGCGGCGCATACTCGATGAAGCGACCGGCGAAGCGGCTCATTTCCCCGATGAAAACTATCGATTATTGGCGTTTGGCACGTACGCAAGATAAATCGTCGCGGAGACATTCCGAACTACGGCAAAATCACCCGGAGCCGGCGCTGCCAATTCAATGGCCAAGGTGTGTTTTAGATCGAGGACCCCATCCCTCATACGGGTCCTCGCAACTAGTTGTCCCTGCCGCGGCGCCTCAATCTCGCAGCCGGCCGCGCGCAGGATTACCTGCGCGTCGTCCAAGGGCATGCCAAGAGGAATGTACTTGAGCACAAACTCCGTGACGTCATTTCCATCATTTACAGTGTTTTTCAAAGACTTCGAAGCGCGTAGCTGCTTGTAGACTGCGTCTATTCCTAAGCGAAGCTGCGCTCCGCGCTGCTGCAGTGCATCCGCGGCTATGTGTCCGCTTGGCCCCGCAGGCGCCTGCGCAAAGGAATTCGTCGGTTCAACGATGAAAATCACGCTCGCACAGAAAACAACAAAGCCGATCAGCGGCCCGGCTGATTTCGCTGCGTATCCGACGTGGTGCACGAGCATCCGACGGACCGAAGGCCTATTTGCGCACGCGAGGCATTCCCGAGGTTGGATGGTTCATACGGTACACGAATTTCTTCATCTCGGCGGGGTCCAGCTGCCCGTCTTTGTTCTTGTCGGCAAAATCGAACTCCGCTTCCATGAAGCGCATGAATTCCTCTTTCGACACCTTGCCATTTTTATCCGTGTCCATGAGTTCCAGTAGCTGGGCGAGCGGAGTAATCCCGGTCGCAAGCTTCGGGGCCACGGCAGCGGATGGTGCGTCGTCGGCGACCGCAGTAGTCATTGAGGAACCCGCTGCTATGAGGACAATTGCTGCGACGATCGGTCTCAAGATCTTCAACATCATGGTTTCTCCTACGCCTAGAATTTGACGAGCAGGCCGAACGACCACATGGCCTCGCGCGTGCGCAGATCCGGGAACCAGACGCCGCCCTGACCGGAGCACGCGGCGCTCGCTTGCGACAATGATCCGGTTCCGTAGCCGGAGTTGGCGCCGTTATTGCACGCGTAGTTTTGAGGCGCGCCGTTGTTGCCGGCGGGAGGCGTGACGCCGCCGGAGCCCGCGAAGTAGGGGACGCTCGAATGGCGAAATCCGACTTCCGACCACCAGGTTATCCAGTCGCTGGGCATGTATTGGAAATTGATCGTCGTATCCCATTGGTAGAGTTTCTGTCCGGGGAGCTCGGAGAAATAGGGAGTGCCGGTCGAGGCCGTCGCACCATTGATCGGCGGAAGCAAGGTCAGGTAGCGGCCCGGATTGTTCATCGCGCCCCCGCCTAAGGTCACCGCGTAACGGTCGTGGTCGAACCAAGTGCGATCGTAGAGCATCACGCCGAGAAAGGCGCTCTTGTTCGGCCCGCTCGAACAAGTGACACCACCGCCGTATTGGCATCCGGCGTCGGCCGTTAGTGAGAACGCGGCCTTGGATATGAAGTTCGCCTTGTTGTCGTAATACTTGACCTCGATGCTATCGTCGGTGTGAATACGAGTCGTCTTCGCAAGCGGATTTCCCGGGGTATTCGCAAGGTTATCCTGTCCATAGCCGTAGTTATTGAGGACCAGCTTAAAATTCTCGTTCGGCAACCAGAGGATCTGTCCGCCCAAACCCGGATTCTGGTTGAACTTGGCATACGACGCCCAACCGTTGATGATCCAGGGCTCGATCTTCAGCGTGTTGGTCGGATAGTACTGGATGCGCAAGCCGTTGAAGACCCAAGGCGTGTTGGAGGACACGTAAGACGGCTGGTAAGTCCAGTTGTCGTAGTTGTAGAAACTGAACAGCCCGATGTAGGAAGCAAAAATTCCCGCATCGACATTGAGGCCGTGGGCCACGTCCCAGTGATAACCGGCGTTCGCCTCCGCAAGATAGCGGTAGGCATCTTGGAGATCCCACTGACCGACTCCGCCAATCGCGCCGGAGCTCGAGTCGTTGCGCGGTATGGTCGTCGCAAACATTCCCATCATCGACAGGAATCGCGCCTTGACGTTTTCCCAGTGAAAATCACCGCCGAAGCTCACCTGTTCGAGCTGAACTTCGCCTGAGCGAAATTCCTCGGTCGACCCGACGATCGTGTGATCGACCGGGTGGTTGTAGTCGTTGACGTAGTAGGCGTCCATGCGAATGTCCGGCGTGAAGAACTTCGTGTCGAACGCCGGTGCATGGT
>Ga0209415_10005401_pt1 | contig 22996 bp, 11 predicted proteins | sample PeaSoiSIISIP2007_FD_187696 | JGI IMG/M metagenome (GOLD analysis project Ga0209415, IMG submission 187696) | Peat soil microbial communities from Weissenstadt, Germany - SII-SIP-2007 (SPAdes) (version 2) | ecosystem: Environmental > Terrestrial > Soil > Wetlands > Peat | place: Germany... | reverse complement strand
GTGGCTTTTGTATATGTAATCTCGTCCGCCATCCACGAACGCGTCGTCGTTGCGGGAGACTCGGCGCCCGAATTCAGCATCTCCACCGACAGCGGCCGCACCGTGTCGCTGCCCAATTTCGGAGGCAAACTCCTGGTCCTCAACTTCTGGGCCAGTTGGTGCCAGCCGTGCGCCGAAGAGACTCCCTCGCTCAACCGGTTCACGCAGGAATACAGGGACAAGGGCGTGGTGGTGTTGGGAATCAGCGTGGATAAAGACCCCAAGGCCTACAGCGCCTTCCTCCAGCGATTCCAGCCCGCCTTCCTCACCGCCCGCGAGAGCAAAACGCACGAGGACTACGGCACCTTCATGTACCCCGAGACCTACATCATCGACACCAGCGGCAAGGTGCTCCGCAAGTACGTCGAGCCCATCGATTTCATGTCGCCCGACAACCTCTCGTTCATCAACTCTTCACTATAGGTCCTACTTGACACCCGTTCCCCTGGAGCTTCCCCTGCGGCCTTCCGAGGCCTCGCAACTGGGCAACCTGATCCTCGACCAGGCCGAGCGCAAGCCGCTCACCGATGAGGTCCGCAACCGCATCGCGGCGCGCGGCGCCGTGCTCCACCTGGCGACCATCACGCCCTACTTCGGCTCGCTGGAGCGCGACCCCGTCCATCCCTCCGCTTACTATCTCGCGGTGGATGGAGCGCAAGGCGAGCCGCTCCTGCTCTATCTGGCGCTAGCCACCGCGCCCACCAGCAGCATCTTCTACAAGCCTCTTCTCATAGGCCGCACTCGGCGGGCCAACGGGCCCGAGATGGTCATCAACGCGGTTCCGTTCGGCCCTTCCGACCGGGAGAACCTGGCGAAGTTCGCGGCGCAAGTCAACACCGCTTTCCTCCCCCGCCCGCAAGGTTCCCGCACCGCCATTGCCGTTGGATCCCTCCAACCCCAGATCGGATTGCCCGCCGCCTTCGCCGCCTTCCGCGCTATCCTCAAGCGCACTGGAAAAAATCTGGCCGCCACCTGCGTCCCGCCCGGCGACGTTTCCGCCGCCGATGTCTGCTTCGCGGGATTGTGGGCGGCCATCCGCGCCGGCTGGCGCGAGGGCTACAGCGCCTCCGCCCGGATTGACGCGGTCCCCGAGTCGCTGCCGGCCTTTTCCAGCTTCAGCATCGAGCCCGCACGAGACCTGCCGTTCACGCCTGAAGCATTCGACCTGGCGGGCGCGATTTACGAATTCTCGCCGGACGAGATCGCCCAACTCACCGCCCGGTTCGCAGGCGGATTGAAAGCCGCGTGCCAGCTTCACGAAACCATCCGCCAACGCCGTTCCGCGCTGAAGGCCAGCCGGCCGTTCGATCTCGAACTGGCGCTCGACGGCGCCGGCAGTTTCACCACCCCGAAAGAGCTGCTCTTCTGCCTGCACTGGCTGCGGAATCGCGGCCATGCCGCGCAACTGGTGGCGCCTGATCTGGGCAGCGCCGATGAGCCGGCCGGCAACCTCGACGAACTGGCGGCGGTGGCACGCCACTACCAATGCACGCTGAGCATCCGCGGGCGCGCCGGATACGGGCCCGCAGTGCTGGAGCGGATTGCCCGCACCACCGCGAGCCGTCTCCACTACACCATCGCGGGCGAACTGGCCAGCCGGCCGGGATACATCGAATTCGTAGCCGAACATCTTTTGGGCTGAATCAGGTGGGACACTCCGTTGCACGGAGCGAGGCCATCGCTTTCTGTGGCTGGAGTTTGTAGTTTTTCTGTGGGGCAGGCCATCGTTTTCTAAGGAACATGTCGCTAAGCCACTGAATATAGATTGGTTAGCGAATTCGGAAATTTGGCGAATATTTGGCGGAGACCGACCTGTTCCTTTACGTCTTGGCCCGCCCGCGGGCAGCAAGCTTTTGTGGCCTGCCTTGTTGGACAGACTGCCCAGTTAGAGGGTTCGGCCAGTCTTGGTGGGGCAGGCGCTTCCGCCTGCCAACCGTTCCAGTGGGGCGGGCAATCCTGCCCGCCGCCGCCTTCAGGCGGCGACGCCGGGCTTTTAGCCCGGCCAGCACATGGCGTGGTGACGGCGGCCCACACCTCCGCTACAATGGCGAGAAGCGCCGAGGAAGTATGGGCACCGCCTTAGTCAAATCGCCGTCAATCGACCCCCGCCACGCCTGTTTTCGCCTGGAGATCCGCGAATCGGGCATCCACCGCAGGGGCGTCTACGCCTGCGAGCGCATCCCCGCGCACCGCAAAGTGATCGAGTATACCGGTGAACGGATCAGCCGCCGCGAAACCAAGCGCCGCGGAGACGGGCTGGTCACCTATCTCTTCACCCTGGACAATTACTGGACCATCGATGGCGCCGTGGGCGGCAGCGGCGCCGAGATCATCAACCACAGTTGTGAGCCGAACCTCTACGCCAGCATCGTCAAAGGTCACATCCTCTACATGAGCAGACGTCTCATCCTGCCGCAGGAGGAGCTGACCATCGACTACCGTTTCGACGACGATGTCGGCAAAGTCCGCTGCCGCTGCGGCGCGCGGACCTGCCGCGGAACGATCAACCTGTAAAGCGCAAAGGCCGCGGCACCATACGGGACAGGAACTGATCGCGCCGCGGCCGTTTTGCGCGAGTTCCTCAAGAGTGAGTCTTGCCTATTGTCCGGGAGCTGCCGCGGGCGGAGCGGCCGTCAGCGGCATCGTCGCGCCGCGATGGCACGTGTAGCAGGTCACGTGCTCCTTGCCATCCTCAAACTTGGCGTTGACCTCCTGGGCGATCACGATCATATGGCGCGCGATTTCCTTCTTCGGATTCTCGTCGCTGGCGAAGTTGCCCTGTACGTGGCAGAAGTCGCACTTTACCCCGAGCCCGGAGGTGAAAGATCCCATGACCTGGCGGATATTGACATCCGGCTTGAGCACCTTGAGATTCTGGGGAGCCCTTCCGCCTCCGCCGCCGCCCTTCTTGGGGGCATCCTGTTTAGGGGCATCCTGAGCCTGGGCGCACAGCGCGATCACAAACAGCACCGATACAAATAGACGCATTTCCAAATCATACACCGGGCCGGGTCGCCCGTGCCACTGCGGTTCCCGCTGACCCCGCCGACCGCTTCCTTACGGTCGCGGCTCCGCAACTGTCTGCAAATACGCGATACCTGTAACCGAGCCGCGACCGTACAGGGAGCGGTTTTCCCTGGCCCCTGGCACACTCGCGCTTTGGCGAGCCTGGCCCCCGGCCCCTCCTTACGGCACCCCCACCGTTCCCACGGCCTGCCAGTCGGAATTCTGCGTATTGCTGCGCGCCGCCAGATAAAACACCTGGTTGCCCGTGAAGCTGTGGACGAACGTGATGGCCAACGTCAGCGTGAGCGTGTTGCCGCTGCCGGTCGCCGAACTTCCCACGCCGCTGATCGCACACTGGCTGTTGCTCACGCTGCCCGTTGTCGGCAGCGCCATTCCCGCGTACGGGCCTCCCGCATCCCCGGCGTCATCCACCAGAAAGATGCTCGACGTGGAAGGCTGGAATGCGATGTAGCACCCCTGCCGCCCATCGATCGCGTTGTTCACCAGGATGTTGACGATCGCAAGGTCCTGCCAGCCGTTGGTGTCGGTAAACGTGAAGGTGTAGGTCTGGCTCGCGTTGGTAGTGCGCCCCGGGCCCACTCCGGTCACCGAAGGGCCTGCGAGTGAAACTCCTGGATCGCCCCAGGTGCCCAGCGCCTGCCAGCCCGAATTGACCGATGCTTTATCCTGCGCCGAAAGGTAAATCACCTTGTTCCCCGCAAAGCTGGAACTGAACGCAAGCTCGAGCGTTAGCGTCAGGTTGTTCCCGCTGCCGCTCACCGAACTGCCCGCGCCGTTGATCGTGCATTGGCTATTGCTGACCGTGCCCGAACCCGGCAGCACCAGGCCCTGGTAGGGGCCGCCGGCATCGCCGAAATCGTCCACCAGAAACACCGAACCGCCGTTCGCCGTAGTGGGCTGAAACGCGATGTAGCACGCGTGCCGCCCGTCCAGCACGTTGTAAATGAGCACGTCCACTACTTGCAGATTCTGATATCCGCCGGGGTCGGACCAGGTGAACGTGAAGGTCGCACCGGCGCCGCTGCCGAAGGCCGGAGCCACCGAGACCGGTACCGGAGGAGGCGCAGCCGACACCGTGAGTGTCACGCTGGCCGACGTGCTGCCGCTGAAATTCGCGTCCCCGGAGTAGACCGCCGTCACTGACTGAGGCCCGGCGCTCTCCCACGTCACATTGCACTGACCCGCTGCCACCGCCGCCGAGCAAGAGACACCCCCGGTGCCATTCACCGTCACGGTCCCGGTGGGCGTGCCTGGGCCGGTTACCGACCAATCCACCGTAACCGGCTGCCCGGTCGAGGAAGGCGTCGACGATAGCGCGGCCGCGTTGGTGATCGTGGTTGTGGTTGCGGCTGTGGAAAGTACCTGAGTGTTCACCGTGTGCGATACCGCCGCCGACGCGCTGCCGTTGAAATTCCCGTCCCCGGCGTACGACGCGATCAACGACATGGCCCCCACGGTTGCCGGAGTGACGGTGCATTGCCCGGTGGCTACCGGCGCGGTGCAGGCTGCGACGCCGTTGGCGCTGACCGTCACCGCCCCGCTGGGCGTGCCGGCCGCCGGGGCCACGGGGAGCACCATCCACGTCACTACGTACGGCTGTCCCGCCGCCGTTGGCGTGGCCAGAGCGGAGGCGTTGGCAATCGCGATGGTGGTGTTGCCCGGGTTCACCGTGTGGGACACGGCCCCCGACGAACCGGCGCTGTTGTTGGCGTCGCCCGCGTACGACGCCGCCAGCGAGATGGTCCCGGCAGCCGTCGGAGTGACGTTGCATTTCCCCGCGGTCGCCAGCGCCGTGCACCCTGCGACCCCATTGGCGCTCACCGTTACGTTGCCCGTGGGCGCGATGGCGGTAAGCGTCCAGTCCACTTCAAAAGGCTGTCCCGTGACAGAAGGCGATGCCAGGGCGGAGGCGTTCGTAATCGAGATGGACGCAGTGCCTGGGTTCACCTGGTGCGTCACGCTGGCCGACGAGCTGCCGGCGAAATTCGCGTCCCCGGAGTACGACGCCGCGAGCGTTTGCGTCCCGATGGCCGCCGGAGTGACGTTGCATTGCCCGGCAGCCACCGGTGCAGTGCAGCCCAGGCTCCCATTGGCGTTGACCGTCACGGCGCCGGTGGGCGTGCCGGCCGCCGGAGCTACCGGGAGCACGGACCACTGCACGGTATAGGTCTGCCCGACCAGTGACGGCGTCGTCAGGTTGAAGCCCGTGATCGCGGTTGTGGTACTGGCTTGGTTCACGGCGTGTGATGCGGGCCCCGACTGGCTGCCGTTAAAATTCCCGTCCCCGGAATATGATGCCACCAACGAGAATGTCCCGATGGCCGCCGGCGTGATGTTGCATTGCCCGGAGGCTACCTGTGCATTGCAGCCCGGGCCGCCATTTACGGTGACCGTCACGGCGCCGCTGGGCGGGAGCCCCTGGACTGACGGGACCACGGACCACTGCACGGTATAGGCCTGCCCGGGCACGGTCGGCGTCGCCAGGTTGAGGCCGGTGATGGTGGTCGTGGTAGTGCCTTGGTTCACCATGTGGGTGACGGCCGCCGACGTACTGCCACTGAAATTCAAGTCCCCGTTGTATGTCGCCACGAGCGTTTGTATCCCGGCGGTCGTGGGAGGAATGGGGCAAAATCCGACGGCTATCGGCCCCGTGCATCCTGTGTTTCCATTTACCGTGACCGTCACTGAGCCGGTGGGCGTGCCGGCCGCAGGGGCTTTCGGGACCACCGACCACGCTACGTCATAGGCCTGACCCAACGGTGTCGCCGTCCCCAGGTTGAGGCCCGTGATCGTGGTTGTGGTATTCCCAGGGCCAACCGTGTGGGATACGTTTGACGACCCGCTGCCCACGAAATTCGAGTCCCCGAAGTACGTGGCCTTAAAGACATGTATCCCGATGCCCGGAGTAGGGCTGCATCCCCCATCGGATACCTGTCCCGTGCAGCCTGCGATCCCATTGTCGGTGACGTTAACGGTGCCGGTGGGCGTGCCGGCCGCCGGGGCTACCGGGAGTACGGACCACATCACCTGATAGGGTTGCCCGACCACCGTCGGGGCGGCCAGGCTGGCGGCATTCGTGATGGTGGTGGTGGTATTGCCTTGGTTCACAGTGACCGTCGCCGACGACGAACTGGGGGTGAAATTCGAGTCGCCTGGGTAAGACACCGTCAGCACATGCGTCCCACGGCCCGGATTAGTGAAGAACGTGCATTGCCCAACTCCTACCGCGGTCACGCAGAATATGTTCCCATCCAGATTGGCCGTCACGTTGCCAGTGGGCGTGCCGGCGCCGGGGCTTACTGGCGCGACCGACCAGGTCGCCGTGATCAGTTGCCCGACCACGAAGGTGGCGGCGTTGGTGATCGTGGTGGTGGTGTTGGCTTGGGTCACGGTGAACGTCACCAGCGCCGACGAACTGGGGAAGAAATTCGAGTCGCCTGGGTAAAACGCCAGCAGCGTATGCGTCCCACGGGACGCAGCAGTAGGGATGGTGCATTGCCCAACTCCTACCAGGGCCGAGCAGTTTATGTTCCCATCCAGACTGGCAATCACGGTGCCGCTGGGCGTGCCGCCGGCGGGGCTTTGTGGGGTTACCGACCAGCTCACCAGGATCGGCTGCCCGACTACAGTCGAGGCCATCAGACTGGCGGCGTTCGTGATCGTGGTGGTGGTATCGCCTTGGTTGACCGCGTGTGTTACGATTGACGAACTACTGCCGGCGAGTCTCCCTTCCACGCCTCTGTATCTTGCCTGGATCGAATACGACCCGACGGCTGGCGGGTTAATGACGCATGACCCCTGGTCCACCGGAGTATCGCAGTATAGAGTGCCAGTCACAGTGTTGGAGACGTCTACGATGCCGGTGAGCGTGCCGGCGCCCGGGCTTACTACCGTTACCGACCAGCTCACGGTGAACGGCTGCTCGATCAGGGTCGGGGTTGCCGCCAAACTGGCGGCGTTGGTGATCGCGATTTGAGTACTGGCGAGGCTCACGGTCTGCTGCACGCTTCCGGAGCTGGCCTTGAACGATCCGGTGGTAAGGTAATCGGCGGTTATCGTATGCGACCCGGTCGTCAGAGCGCTGGTAGTGAACGTGGCCTTCCCCGTGCCATCCGTGGAGGTGAGAAGTTCATCGACGCCGTCGACCAGGAATTGAACCGAGCCGACGGGCGTGCCGCCACTGCTGGTTACGGTTGCGGTAAATGTCACGGTCTGTCCGAATACCGAGGGATTTGCCGACGAACTCACGGTGGTTGTGGTGTTGATGTCGGCGGTCGTCAAGGGCACCATCGCCGTCATTCCCGATGTGCCGCCCGTGGCCACTACATACCGGCGTCCGATTCTCACACTCGAGCTCACAATGCCGCCCTCGTCGTCGGCCGTCGCCGTAAGCGTGACCGGCTCGGCGCCGTCGCGCTGGATTTGCAGCGTGACGGTCTCGCCGGGCGCCCAGCCGGCGCCGGTGATGGTCGTTTCGTCTGCGGCGAGGGTCGCGGTCGAGTAGCTCTCGATGGTGTTCAGCGCCGCGCCCCGCCGGGTTGCGCCGCCGGCCACAATTACAGTTCCGGGCTTCAGCGGACTGCCGGCCGCGCCGCTACGAGACACGGCCACAGGTCCGGCGGAACGGAATGTGTCCATCCACGGGATGTACAGGTCGGCGCCCGCGGCGCCCCCCGCCAGAAGCACTCCGTTGTTGCCGGGAATCCGCAATGCCAGGTGCCCGCTCCGCGGCGCGCTCATGTTGCCCATGGCCGAAAACTGGCCGGTGACGGGATCGAACAATTCGGTGGAAGCCAGGTCGGCCGATCCGTCGTTGCCCCCCGCCACGAAAACCTGGCCGGTCAACAGCAGCGTCGCGGTGAGGCCGGCCCGCGCCGCGGTCATCTGCGGACCCGCCGAGATGGTGTCCTTAACCGGATCGTAAACATCCACCGTGGCCAGCGACTGCGCGCCATCCGACCCACCGAGGATCAGCACCCTTCCGTCTTCCATCGCCACGGCCGCATGTTGCTTGCGAGGCGACGTGAGCACCGCATTGGACGGGCGGAATGCACCGGAAGCCGGGTCGAAGATCTCGATCGAGTTGGTGGGGGCGCCGGACGCCTCGCCCCCGGCGATCAGGAAGCGCCCGCCAGGAAGCCGCGATGCCGTGGCGCCGCTGCGCGCGAGCCACATTGGCCCGGCCGCGGACCATCGGTATGTCACGGGATCGTAAATCTCGGCCTGGCTTCCTCCGGCCACCAGCACGCGTCCATCGTCGAGCGCCACGCAGGTGGCCCCGCTGTGTGGCGCGATCATGGACGCGGCCGGGGTGGTCCGGCCCTGGCTGTCGAACCACTCCGCGGTGTTGACCGGCCCGTAATCGGTCGCGCCGCCGGCAATCAGTACGCGGCCAACCCCCACTGCGACCGCGCAGGCGCCTCGCCGAGGACTCTGCAGCGTGGGTGCGGCGTTGAGAGAAACCAGGGTGGCGGCAAACGCCACAATGCGCAGACGTCGAAGCACGGTTTGAACTCCTCAAATGGATAATCGAGAAAATCGCGGTTGGGCGATCACGATTAGCTGTAAAATATGGTGGATGGGCTTTCAAAGTCCCCGCTCGGTCGAGCTGACCCATATGCTCAAAGCCTGGAGCGAAGGCGACGCAGCCGCGCTCGACCGTCTGACTCCTATCGTTTACGCCGAACTGCACCGCCTGGCCCGGCGCAACCTGGCCGGTCAACGCGACCGGCACCTCTTAGAGCCTTCGGCCCTGGTCAATGAAGCCTTTGTCCGGCTGATGGGCGGCGCACCGGTAGAGTGGGCCAGCCGCCAGCACTTCTTTGCCGTTTCGGCCCGTCTGATGCGCCTGATTCTCATCGATTTCGTGCGTGCCCAGGACACCGGAAAACGCGGCCACCACACGCCCCACGTGGGCCTTTCGCTCGTCAAGGATTTCCCCAGGGCGGCCGCGAGCCCGGTTGACTTCATCGATCTCGACGCGGCTTTGCAGGAACTGTCCAGGCTCGAACCGCGCCAGGCGCAGGTGGTGGAGCTTCGCTATTTCGGCGGCCTGGAAAACGCGGAGATCGCCGCGGTACTGGGAGTATCGGAACCCACCGTGGTGCGTGCCTGGCGGGTGGCCCGTGCCTGGCTCTACTCCAGACTCCAACCTCCGGGCCCGCGCCCCGCGGAGCAGCGGGGAACCGGCCCGCGCCCCAACTCATGACGCCCTCGGACTACCGGAGGGCCGGGGAACTGTTCGAGCAACTGCGGGAACTTCCCGAAAGCGAGCGCGCGCCCGCCCTCGACGCCGCTTGCGGCGGGAATGCCGGGCTGCGCGAGCAGGTATGGCTTCTTCTGGAAGCGGATCGGGACGCCGACGCCGGCTCATTCCTGAAAGGGCGCGCCATCGAAGACGCGGCCCGGTTGCTGGCGCCGGACCGTGGGAACCTGCCCGCTCCCGGGCCCCTGTCTCCAGGCACGCGATTCGGTCCCTACGAAATCATCGCTCTGCTCGGCGCGGGCGGGATGGGCGAGGTGTATCGCGCGCGCGACACGCGGCTGGGGCGCGATGTGGCGCTGAAGATACTGCCGCCGGAACTGGCCAACGATCCCAAGCGCCGCCAGCGGTTCGAACTGGAAGCGCGCGCGGTGGCGGCGCTGAACCATCCCAATATCGTGGCCGTCTACGACGTCGGCGAGGGCTACATCGTCAGCGAGCTGGTGGACGGCGAACCGCTGCGCGGCGGCAAGCTCGGCCTGCGCAAGACCATCGAGATCGCCGCGCAGGTCGCCGGCGGCCTTGCGGCCGCGCACGATGCCGGCATCGTGCATCGCGACCTCAAGCCCGACAACATCCTGCTCACGCGCGACGGCCGCCCCAAAATCCTGGATTTCGGGCTGGCCAAGGTACAGGCCGCTCACGCTGCCGCTGCCGGCGAGACGGTGAAGACCGAGACCGGGGTGGTCATGGGCACGGCCGGCTACATGAGCCCGGAGCAGGTCCGCGGTCTGACCGCCGACCACCGCTCGGACATCTTCAGCTTCGGCGTGATTCTGCACGAGCTGCTCACCGGCAAGCGCGCTTTCCAGGGCGAGACTTCGGCGGACACGATGCAGGCCATCTTACGCCACGAACCGCCGGAACTGCCGGAGACGGTGCCCCTGGCGGTGCGGCAGATTGTGGCGCATTGCCTGGAAAAGGATGCGGGCGACCGCTTCCAATCGGCGCGTGACTTGCGCTTCGCCCTGTCGGCAATGTCGCAAAGCGGGAGCCACAGCACGGCTGCCGCGGCGGGCATGGCGCGGAAGGCCTGGCGCATGCGCGCACTGGCGGCCGTGGCGTTGATCGCGGCCGGAGTGGCAGGCACGCGGTGGTTGTGGCGCGACGCCGCGTCCCCGGCCGGGACGGGCGCGCTGGTTCAACTCGACCTGGACGTGGGAGACGAGGTGTCGCAACTCGCCATCTCGGCGGATGGTGCGCAAGTGGTTTTCCCCAAGGGAAATCAGCTCGTGCTGCGCCGGCTGGATCAAGCCAGGATCGTCCCGCTGGCAGGCACCGAGGGCGCTTTGTATCCATTCTTCTCGCCCGACGGGAAGTGGGTCGCCTTTTTCTCCGGCGCCAAGCTTCGCAAGATCCCGGTCGCGGGGGGAGCGCCGGTAACCATCTGCGACGCTCAGTCGGGGCGCGGCGGCAGTTGGGGCGATGACGGCCAGATCGTGGCGTCCTTGAGCAGCACCGGCGGGCTCGTCCAAGTGGCGAGCTCGGGCGGCGCGCCGCGGCCACTGACGAATCTCGCCGGCGAGTCTCACGGGGTGACCAGTCATCGCTGGCCGCAGGCGCTTCCGGAATCGAGGGGCGTGCTGTTTACGGCCGGCATCGCCGGCACTTCGATCGGTTCGCTGCGGGTTCTGCCGAAGAATGGGCCGGCGAAAACTCTGGTGGAGAACACCCCGTACGGACGTTTTGTGACCGGCGGGTACCTGGTCTACTACCAGGGCGGAAAGGTGTTCGCGGCTCCTTTCAATCCGGACCGGCTGGAGATTTCCGGACCGGCTGTGCTGCTGGTGGATCGCGTGGCGGCCGATACGGTTCGGGGGGCGGTTTTCGAGGTTTCCCTTTCGGGAACGCTCGTCTATCGCGCAGGCAACGAAGAAGTAGGCCGCACGCCCTACTGGCTGAGCTCCTCCGGCGCGTTTCAGCAACTCGGGGTCAAGTCCGGATCTTACGTGACGCCGCGTCTGTCGGCGGACGGTAAGCGGTTGGCTTTCGCGGCGGCGCAAGGCGGGGAATACCATCTGTGGGTCTACGATCTCGATAGCGGGAATATGAAGCGGTTGACTTTCGACGATTCCGACACACAACTGCTTCCCGTCTGGACTCCGGACGGCGAGTTTGTCGTGTTCCAGTCGGGCAACTCTCTGGCATGGGTCCGGTCGGATGGCAGCGGAAAGGTAGAGCGTCCGGCATTGTCGAACTTCAATGCAACATCGTATTTACCGTATTCGTTTTCGCCAGACGGCAAATACCTGGCATTCGCCGGCGATGATCCGAACACGGGGCTGGATCTATACGTTGCACGGGTGGAGCGTGCCGCCGGCGGGTTCGAGCTTGGACCGCCGCACGTTCTGTGGCATCAGGCGGGCGGGCAGTACTCGCCGGCGATCTCCCCCGACGGGCGCTGGCTGGCATACTCCTCCGATGAGTCGGCTGGCCGTGCCGACGTTTACGTTACGCCATTTTCTCCCGAGAGTACGGAGGCCAACGGAAAGTGGCAGGTGTCGAGTGAAGGCGGGATTAATCCGGTCTGGTCCCGCGCTGGGCGCGAGCTCTTTTATCGCAGTGCCGACCGCCATGTCATGGCCGCCAACTATGTGGTGAGAGGCGGTTCTTTCCTGGCGGATCGTCCCCACGCATGGGCAGGGCGGCGGCTGGGAGTCGCCGGAGGACTCCCCAGTTTCGATGTCGCGCCCGATGGCAGCCGCGTAGTGGGTGTTTTCGAGTCTGAGGAGAGCAAAGTGGAGACACACCTCCGCGTCTTGCTCAACGTTGCCGACGAGTTGCGGCGGCGCGTGTCCGCAAACCGATGACGCGGCCCGCAAGCGGGCGAGCCAGGCGGTGTCGCTTGCCCCACCTCTGAGAACGCAGGACTTGTTGTGGTGGCGTGAACCTGCTATCACTTCTCGGGGAACAATTCCTTCAGGAACTCTTTGTCCTCCAGGACCGCGCGCAGTCTTTGTCCACGGCCTCCGCCCTGGCCTGGCGCGGGAGGCGCCGCGGCTGCCGCGGGAGCTTCGAACTGCCGGCGCACATTGGGGTCCATTTGCAGCGCCTTGCGGAAATCGGCGAGGGCCGCGGGCTTGTCGCCGAGATTGTAGTCCATCGCTCCGAGAGTCACGAAGGCATTGGCCGTCGGCGTGTACTGCGCGACCTTGGCCGCCGCTTCGCGGGCTTCCTTGGTCCTGCCTGTGCTGGTGAGCGTGCCCATCTTCTGCTGCCACAGCATCCCGAGGTTCATGTCGAGCAGGCGGCGCAACTCGGGAATGGGGGCCGGGCTGTCGTCGACGTTGAGATACAGATAGCGGTCGTTGTTGATGTTGCGGCCGCCGCCCTTGCGCACGATCAGCATGGAGGCCGACTGCTTGCCGCGCCGATCGCCGCCCACCTCGTCGCCGGCCTTCAGCGCGGCGTAGAGCTTCTCGGCGAGCTCGCCCTCGGTGGCCTCGAACGCGCGCCCCATCGACTCGACTACCTGTGGGCCGGCCAGGATGTTGCCTTGCGCCGACCACGTCTTTCCCTGTTTGTCTCCCGCCCACGACTGCGCGGCCGGACCGGTGTAGGCCGCGATGTTGCCGTTGCGGTCGATGATGGCCACCTGGCGTCCGTCGGTCGGCGGGAATTGGTCTTCGGCCAGCAGCTTGGCCAGGACTTCCTTGGCGTTGAGCCCCTGGCGCAGCAGTTCGAGGCCGCGGGGGCCGTAGCCCACGTTGACATTGGCCTGGGTGGCGATGGCTCCCACGCCCGCTTCGGCCCACGGCACCACGGCCCCTACAGAGAAGTAGCGCGATGCCACAGTGACGCCCCAGTCTCCGTTGACCGGATCGAAGGCCACGATGGAGAAGGTGTTGACGTCGGCGGCGATCAGGGGCAGCGACGCCAGGAGTACCCAGATGAGGATTCGGTTCATATAGAGTTGTTATACCAGGAGGGGCCGGGGGCCGGGGGCCAGGGGCCGAGGGGTCGGGAGCCGGGGCCGGGAGCCAGCGGCCGGGAGTCTGGGTCGGCGGGGCCAGAGGTCGGGACCGTTGGCCGGGGGCCTGGGGCCGGGGGCCGGGGGCCGGGCGGGCTTCCGGCTGGTTGGCGCGACGAGGAGGCGTCGACATGAGTGTCGACGCGGCACGCTGAGAGCGTGCGCCACGGGCGGATCGTTGTTTATGTAGGATATGGAGATGCAGGTCTTCACCACCAATCGTCTCGTGGCCGTGTTGGTATTGGCGGTCGCACTGGCGTGCGCCTTCGCTTTCCAGACAGCGCCCGCAACGGTCAACCCGGTAGCCGACGCGTTTCAAACCGGCTGGATGCTGGCCGATACTAATGGCGACGGCATCGCCGATTTCATCAACGGCAAGGTAGTTGTGCCGGCGAAGCCTTCGGCTGCGGAGAATGCCGCCGCGGCCAACATCGCGGCCCGACTGGGCTACGGATCGACCGGTCTCACGCCGCCGCTGGTGGTCGCCGCGCCGGCCGGGGGCGACGGTCCGCGCATCTCGGTAGGGATGGACTCGGCGCCTGCGGTCAAGCTGGAGAAAGAAGAGGGCGGAGTGTTCCTGGTGAACGGGAATCTCGCGGTGGTGGGCGCCGACGATGAAGGACTGATGGCCGCCGCCGAGGCTTATGCGGCGCGCGCGCCGTATCAATGGCGAGTGCCCGGCGAGAAGATTTCCGCGATCACCGATGTCGTCCACGCGGAGTTGATCGGAGTGACTTACCTGCGCGGCAAGCAGGGGATTCATCGCGCGATTCTGCGCGGCGATAACATTTCGGCCGAGACGCTGAACGCGGCCATGGCGTCCCCTCGCCTGGCTTTCGTCCACGAGTTGGTCGTGGGGAGTGCGTCGGCGGTAAGCTCGAAGGCGGAAGCTGCAATACCTCCCGCCGCTCCGGCGAATGCTGCCGCTGCGCCCGCTGGAGGGGCCGATGCCGCCGCCCCCGCGGCTCCCACTCGCCTGGATCTCGCGACCCTCTACACCAGCCGCGGACTGTTCACCGGCACTCCGCGCATGCCGGTGCCCTCCACCTTGAACGGCCACCTCTACGTGCCCGCCGGAGCTGCCGGTATTGCGATGGCCAACCTCGCGGCCCGCATGGGGCTCGAAACCACGGGCATCGCCTTGCCGCTCGCCACACCGATCGACCACGCCGCCGCGCGCGACGTCCGCATGCAGGCGGTGCTGGCGGGCGATTCGGCGCTGTCGCAAGAAGTGGAGAAGAAGCTGCGCGCATCGGATACTGCTGCGGCGCAATCGGAGACCGCGCTCGCTACCGGGGAAGGCGAGCTGCGCGTGGTGGACGATGCCTTTGCACGGCGCGCCGCCATCCTGACCCGGGGCGACGAGGCCGGATCGGCGGCCGCACTGGATCTGCTCTCGGGGCACTTGCCCAATCTGTGGGAGCCGGGAAAGCAGTACCTGGGCATCGAGGAGATTCGGCACGACCTCCATCAATTCTTCTCGCGCCGCTCGGGTGTGGGCCAGGCGGCCACGGGCCTGTACCTGTTGGATCGCTGGATGGCGGGGATCGATTGCACCGGTATTTCGAGCGTTAAAGCCGAGCTTTATGTCGAGCTGGCCGATCCCAAGCTCCAGGATTTTGTAAAAGGGCAGGTGGAAGACCACATGCACGCGACCGCCGACGTGAAGGCCGCCAGCCTGCATGCCGGCACGCGGTGCTGCGACCGGGACCCCAGCCTCCACTTCCGTGCGCCCGAGGTTCCGTTTCAGCAGGCCGCTCCCAACTTCACGGAGGACATCACGATTCCGTGGGAAGGCAAGCGGCTCATCGATGCCGTGCGGCGCGGGGCTTCCAAGATAGCGGCCGGCCAGGAGGTGAAGCTGGTGGCGCGGGTGAGCGAAGGTCCGGAACAGCGGCGCAAGCTGACGGCGCAGTTGAAGGACATCCTGACGCACGCCGGCGCGGACGCCCAACACCTCACCGTGGAAGTGCTGTGCGCCTACAAGCAGGGGTATAGCTGGCTGATGGACGAGATCGCGCCGGCATTGGCGAAGAAACCGGTGGCCGCGATCCGGATCGATTTCGCGAAGAACGTGGACGCGACCGGGATTCGCTCGATGCAGTCGGAAGCGCGATGGGTGCAGGAGCTGTACCCGGTGGACGAGATGCTGGCGCGCAAGCTGAATCTGCCGCTCGACAAGATCTCGCTGAACGAAATCGAAGAGCCGCCCGCCAATGGCCCGACGTACCGCGTACACGCTTTCGACGCGGCGGGCAAAGAGATTCTGACGCGCGATTTCAAGGTCGCGAGCGTCATGCAGCCCTACAACGCGGTGATGCCGCGCTACGAGCAGGTGCAGGTGGATACCGGCTGGGTGCGCATGGAAGCCGCCGGCAAGCCAGTGCTGGACGAGCGGATCAAGACCGATATCGAAGAGTTCTGGGACCACTATCAGAACAAGACGCTGCCCAAGGTGTACCAATTCATGATGGCGCAGGCGCACGGCGATATGCGGGCGGAATTCGCGCCACCCTTCGACACGCTCAAAATGGACATCCACATGAGCGAGCCGGATTACAGCCTGGACCTCGACAAGGAGCGGATCTCGTCGCTCGAAGCATTGCAGGAAGACACGTTCTATTCGACCGGGGTATTTCTGAGCATGATGGGCGACCTGGAGACCGGCCGGCCGATTTCGTACACGGGGCGCATCATTCCGATCGTGCACGCTTCCGAGGATGGCAAGGACGGGCGCGTGCACCTGGAATTCTACGGAAAGCCGGCGGCCAATCCGCTGGTTTGCCTGACGTGGACGGATGCGCAGGGCAAGCACCAAAAACGGGAGCGCAACCTGCCGGCGCTCTCGGGCGAAATGCAGCCGCGGCTGATCCAGGCGCGCGTGAAGGCCGGGGAGCCGGGAGCGGAGCGCCTGATGTGGTCGCTGGCCGCCGATTTCGCGGCGGACAAATACGACGACTGGCTGAAGCTGGAAGGGCAGGACCAGGTGGATCGCAGCATCTTCTCGGCGGAGCAGGGACGCGGACAATTGCACTGGCTGGAGCAACTGCACGCGGCCGGACTCTACCGCGACGAGCTGGCGTATCCGCAGCTTAAGCAGATGGCGGTGGAGTTCGAGTTGCCGCTGGAGGTCACTGCGAAGGTGGATAGCCCGGCGCCGCGCGAGTTCGTGAGCTTCGCGGTTCCGCCGCCCGTGACCGCGCGACCCATGATCGCGGGCGTGAAGAAGATCGAGAGCACTCCGATGGTGCAGTGGGACGAGCCCATCAGCCCGGCGGAGAATGCCTCCATCCTGGCGCGCCTGGCTACGCACCCGGGCGTGAGCGTGTACTGGATGGGGCGCAGTTACCTGGGCGAGAATATTTGGGCCGCGGACATCACGCTGCCGACGCCCGCCGTGCTGCGCTCGTGGGCCAAGGAGAGCACCACCAAGGCGGCGATTGTTTACTCCGGGCGGCAGCACGCCAACGAAGTTTCGAGCACCAGCCACATCGACAAGCTGGCCGAGCAGTTGGTGACGGAAGCCGACAAGCGGGACCTGCTGAAGAAAGTGAACGTGGTGGTGCATCCGATCACGAATCCCGATGGGGCGCAGCTCTCGGTGGACCTGGCGAAGATCACGCCCGATAACCTGCTGCATCCGGGCTATCACGGGTCGCTGAGCGCGGATGTTTCGTCGGGGCAGGGCGAGACGGACCCGATCTATCCCGAGTCGCGCACGCGCAAGCAGTTGATCGACGCGTGGCTGCCGGACGCGTTCTTGAATCCGCATGGATACCCGTCGCACGAGTGGGTGCAGCCGTTCTCCGAATACACGGGGTGGGTGCAGAGCCGGCAGGGCGCCAACACGGGACGCGCGTGGTGGATTCCGCGGGGATGGTTCACCAGCATGGGCTACCTGCGCGATGAAACGCATCCTTATAGCAAGATGGTGGCGTACGCGATTCAGGACAAGATCGTGGAGGCGGAGCGCGCGGTGCCCGGATTGCTGCCGATGGAGGAGCGCATGAACGCGCGCTACGAGCGATTCGGCCAGCGCTGGCAGCCGCGAGATATGTTCCAGCCGATTGTGAATGGCATTCGGATTTACATGTCGTTGAAGGGATCGGCGGGGGGCGGGCGCGGCGGGGCTGCGGCGGGCGGCGCGAGTGCGGGTGGCGAGGCAGGCGGCGCGGCGACTCCGGGCTCGGGCGGCGTGGGCGGCCTCTCGCCCGATGTCACCTGGGACGCGGCCTACACCGAGGCTCCTGACGAGACGGCGCACGGGGACTATATGAAGTTGATGGCGGGTGCGGGTCTGGCGTTCGACTACGTGCATTTGCGGTACCTGGCGGAAGGCGATTTGCGAGTGACCCGGACGGAGCGGGAGGCCGGCGGGACGGTGACCTGGCGCGTGGAGCGGGCGCGGCCCATTTTGCCCAAGGGCACGGCGCCGGTGGCAGCGGCGGACAGGTGACGCACCGGCGGGCGTCTGTGTGTATTTTTTGGTCACGCCTTAAGCTCTTCGCTTTCTGCACGTTGCCGAGGTGTGCCGAATTTGGGAGACGCGTGGGGCGGGTCTTTTCGGCTCCACGCGTCTCCCGGCCGAGGCGATGCAAGTTGCATCGCCTAAGAGGGTCGGTTTGCTGAAAATAAACGGTTTAACACCGACTAGGCGATGCAGATCTGCATCGCCACCCCTAAAAGGGGGCACCAAATAAAAACAGCTCCCCAAAGGACGGGAGCTGTCAGGAGAGCGCTAACTAATCCTCTCCTAGCTTCAGTGTAACAAGACAACACTGCGAAAATGGGGGTGAAGGGGGTCGCGGAGCGGGGTTTCGCGGTTTGTAAGCTCTTTGGAATCATGCTGTAAGTGGCGTGGGCGGCGAATGAAAATATATTTGCAAAATCGGTGACCGGGCAAAAGTGGCGGGAACGGACGCCCGGTCAGAGGCGGGCATGGAAGGCTGGAAGCTATTGATGTGCTGGGACTTGCGGAGCCTCGACCGGTTTTTGTAGAGGGACTCAGTCGAGGCGCCGGACGCGATCGGAGAAATCCGCGACAGCCCGGCAAACCTACACCTCTGCTTCAGGCCCCCTGCCCCTGCCAAGCTCCTATCCGGTTCGGCCTGGCCGGCAGTGCACCCGCAATTTCTTGCCGGGATCGCTCGCGATCTCGACCAGAATCTTGCGGAATCCCTCGTTGGGGGTTGGCGCCGGCTTCCGCGAGCCGATCAACGTGCCGATTCCGCAGAATACGGGGATCGGCCCGCAGAATACCATCGCGGTGATCGTCAACAGCGTCTCGATCTTCGGCACGCCGCCACTGCCGGGTGGTCAACGACGATCGCCGTGCAGTAAGTGGGACAGACCTCCTGGCCATAGGCGCTAAAATAGGCCCGTTGCCCAAATGACCTCGTCCGCGCGCGATCCGGTCGCGGGCTCCGGTTTGGCTGCAACTCTGTGCCAGTGGACGAGCGCGTGATAGTATCTCGGCCATGACGCCGCAGCCGGGCATGCGTTGGTCCGAAGCGGTTGGTGGAACTCACACGTTCGAACCACACGAACGAACCTCGACGCTGCGGCCACGAGATCCCGACGCGCGAAAGCATAGGGTTACGCCTCGATTCTGGCTGTACCGACGGTGCTCTAGACTCAATACTGTTCACTTCAGGGAAACCTCGCGAGCGAAGGGCGCCGGCTGAAAACCGGCGGCAGCCAGGATTGGCTGCCCCACGAGCTGTCCATGCGGATATCGCGGAGAGCGGTGCGCGGCCCGCGGCTGAGCGGCCGGCGCTGGCCCTCGAGGCTTCGCTCATGATCCGTTTCGGCCCACCGGCGGTAGCGGACGCGTTCTGCGCTTCCCGCCTGGATGGCAATTGGGGACACACGTTCGGCACGTTGCCCAGTGGATGCGACATCGACTCGGCGATCGCGGACTGGGGTCTCGATTTTCAGACTTCCCTACCGGTTACTCTTTGACGGGGGGAGTGAAACCGGCGACAATAACCTTGTCCGGGAAAGGAGTAACAATTGCCCAACGAAGTGGAATCCAACCCATCGACCCGCCGAGGTTTTCTCGGCGCCATGACGGCCCTGACCGCGGCTTCTTACAGCCGGGTCCTGGGGGCCAACGATCGCGCCGGTATCGGTTTCATCGGATACGGACTGATCGGCAAGCAGCACATCACGAACTTCAAGAAGTCGTTCCCGGATGTGGATCGCATTGCTCTTTGCGACGTCTACAAGCCGCGCCTGGAGGAAGGCCTGGCCTACCTGGAGAACCCCAACGCGAAGGGCTACAGCGATTTTCGCCGCATGTACGAGAACAAGGACATTGACGGCGTGGTGGTGGCCACTCCCGACCACTGGCACGCCCTGCTGACCATCATGGCCTGCGCCGCCGGCAAGGATGTCTATGTCGAGAAGCCGCTCACGGTCTTCATCGACGAAGGCAAGTGGATGATCCAGGCGATGAATAAATACAAGCGCGTGGTGGTGGTGGGTACCCAGCGCAACCACAATCCGGGGCACCAGGTGGCCAAGAAGATCGTCGAGAGCGGCGTGCTGGGCAAGATCCAGATGGTCAAGCTGGGGGCGGGCGGGCGCAATGTCTATCCGGGTTTCGGGAAGACGCCGGTTACCGATCCGCCGGCGGATTTCGATTACGACATGTGGCTCGGACCGGCGCCCAAGAAGCCCTTCCAGGCGCATCGCGGGTTGTACCACTTCCGCTGGTTCTGGGATTATTCCGGCGGCCAGTTGACCAACCTGGGGGCGCACAGCGTCTCGGCATTTCTCCTGGTGATGGGGGTGAAGGGCCCCACTAAGGTGGTTTCGTTCGGCGGACGGTTCACCCTCGAGGACGATGGCGAGACGCCCGATCTGCAGGAGTGTCTGTACGAGTTTCCGGGCTTCATGCTGACCACGGGGGTCCGCGAAGCCAACGGTTATCGCGACTCCACGGGCTCGGTGATCATGGGCGACAAAGGCAACCTGCTCATCGGCTCCAACCAGGTGGTCCCCGAGATGCACGGCGATCCGGTCAACCAGATTCCGCGGTTCATGGGCCATCCGACCGGCGGTCCGGTGTACAACGACACCAAGGCCGTGCCGTGGATCGAGGCCCAGGCCGGGGCAGGCAGGGGCGGTCCGGGTGGCGGCGGCCGCGCGGCGGCAGGCGGCGCCCGCGGAGCGGAAGGCGGCGAGAGTGGTGGCGAGTCGATGGAAGACCGCATGTTCAACGCCAACAAACGCGACTGGATCAACTGCATCAAGTCCCGCAACCGGCCGTTCTGCGACCTGGATATGGGCCATCGGACGGCGGTCATCTGCAACCTCGGCAACCTGTCGCTGCGCCTGGGAGGGCGGACCATTCGCTGGGATCCCGAGAAGGAAGTGGTGATCGGCGACAAGGAAGCCGCCGCCATGTGCACCAAGCAGTACCGCGCCCCCTGGGACGGCGTCCTGCGGAGCCTCGTCAAGGTATAACCCGCCGGGGCTGCTGCTGCGCTGCGCGGTATCGGCCCTGCGGAGCGCGCCAACATCGACCCGCTTTACAGGCCGAGTGCCGCGCGCGTCAATGGGCCGGCGCCGTCTTCGACGATTGGGGGCGCATGGCCTTGCTGGAACTTCTTAACCAGGGCGTCGGTGAACGGGCCGTAGATTCCGTCGGCAGTGTCGCCCGGGTTCAGCTTCGCCTGGATCTGCTTCACATCGTCGCCTCGCAGGTATGGGCTCACCAGGCGCAGCGTGCGCGGCTGAGTGCCGGGACCTGGAGCGTCGCCGGAGATCGCCTCGGCCGTGATGGTGACGCCGTGCACGGTTAACGGCAGCGCCAGGTTCCATTTGCCGGCGTTGATCAACGCGTTGAACGCGTCCATCCGATACACGGTGCCGGGCAGCGGCGCCTTGAGCGACTGCAGCCAGGCCTTCCGTTTATCCACGTACTTGGCGATCCACGCCGTCTCACCGCCCACGGCGTTTAAAGCCGGCATCTGCGGCTGCAATGCGCCCCAGCCGCCTTGAATGTGACTGTCATATACTACGGCCTGGCCGAGCGGTTGGGTAATGCCGGCCGCATCGGCCGCACGAAGCGCGGGCGCAAAGAAATTCTCATTGAAGAACTGATCCTGGGCGGCGCGCATCACGGCTTCTGTGCCCGCCTGTTTGAGAAGGTCCTTCACGCCCGCGTCGGTATCCAGGGTAAAGTCCTTTTGCTGGAATCGCGGCAGGGAAGCCTGTAACTGTTCGGCGACCTTCGAGGTGGATTTCTGGCAATAGCTGAGAAGCAGCTTATAGAGATTGCCGCTGCCTAGCGTGGTCTGGCTGCGGCCGTAAGTGAGATGGCCGCTGTCGCCCTTGAGGACGGTCACCGCGCTGTAGTTGCCGAGAATGCGGCCGGTCTCGAAGACGTTGACGATTGCCTGGGCGGTTGCTTTCTGAAGGTCGTCCATGTGCTCCTCGCTGACTATCAGGACTTCTGCGGTGTCACCGTTGCAGGCGGCAGGCTGAAACTCTGGTCGGCCTTCTGGCCGTCGGGATTGGTCAGACTGGCGAGCCACTTGGCATCGGCGCCGAACCATGCCTGGTACTGAGCTAAATCCGTCGCTTCGAGCCGCGCCGGATCGATGGTGAACCGCAAAATGGTGGCGAAATTGCCGCCATCCTGGCGCGCGATGACATCCGGTAAGTTCTGCCCGTCCTGGTTAATCAGCATGCGGAAGGGGAGATCGGCGTTCCCGATTTCAAAGGTGCCATCGAACGCGAGATTCGAACCGCGCATCTCGATCACGCGGGCGACCGATCCGGAAGACGCGGCGGAATCCATGGCCGGGATTGCGGCGGCGGCTATCGCCTGAGTCACGTCGCTGGAAAAATCCTGCAGAAAAGCGGCGGCCTGCTGGGCAGCGGCAGCTTCCTGGCTGGTAGCCTTTGCCGGCGTCGCCGCGAAATCGGCGGCAGCCGCGGCTGCGGCCGCTTCGCAGTCCCGCCGGAATCCGGAGAGGCTCGTGAGCAGCGTGGCCACATCCGAAGTGGTGTGTACCGCGCCGGCGGCTTTAATCGCGCCGCCCAAGGTGTCGATGGCTTTTTGCGCGTTCGCGTTGGCGGCTTTGGGCAGGGAATTGAGATGGGAAGCGGCTGTTACAGATGCCTGGCCGAGGTCGGGAAGATCGATGGCGGCGGAGGCGGCCTGGGCCAGAGCCTGGTCGGACTGCCCCGGGGTCACCGTGAGTTCGGTGATGACGGGTCCAGGCTTGCGCGCCATTTTGCCGCCCAGGTACCCAACCGAGCTCAGTCCCATCATGTACATCATGCCGTCGGGAACCGGCTGTATGGCCGTGATCGTTCCAGGCGATTTCTGCAGCACGCCTAGGCAGAATGCTCCCACGCCGAACAAGGTCCACAGGAACATTTGGATCCTGTCGGCGGCCACTGCACCGCCGCTGGTGATGAAATCCAGGAAACCGGGCTTCTCCGGCCCTGAGCCCTTCGCCCCGTTTGCTGCCGTGACTACCTGAGATCCGATGGCCGTTCCCGCGCCGATGCCTACGATGCCGGGCAGCGTGCCGGGTATATCGGGCCAATAGCCGCCCTGGACAAAGACCTTGCTGATATAGAGGTACGCGTACGTGAAAATGGCGGCCAGGGTCCACAGGTAGAACTGGAATTTGGACAAGCTGTACGTATCGGTTTGCTGATCGAGAAACAGGAGGCTC
>Ga0209415_10005400_pt1 | contig 23005 bp, 18 predicted proteins | sample PeaSoiSIISIP2007_FD_187696 | JGI IMG/M metagenome (GOLD analysis project Ga0209415, IMG submission 187696) | Peat soil microbial communities from Weissenstadt, Germany - SII-SIP-2007 (SPAdes) (version 2) | ecosystem: Environmental > Terrestrial > Soil > Wetlands > Peat | place: Germany... | reverse complement strand
CGCCGCCGCATGCCCTCACCAGGGTGTGCAGCCATTTCCACCTGACACAACGTGAGCGGCAGGTGGTGGAGTTCTCGATTCAGGGGCTTACCAACAAAGAGATCGCCGCACGAATGAACATCAGTCCCAACACGGTTAGGGCATTTATCCGCATGATTATGGTTAAGCTGGGAGTTTCGACGCGCTCTGGAATTGCCGGAGTGGTCTTCCGCGCCATCTACTCAGGTCCAACCGTTTCATAAAATTCAGAAAAAACCCAACGAGGAATGGTTTAAGTTGCACCGCTGGGTGTGTTTAATCATGTTTGTATGGTGAGGGATTGTCTACATAAAGGGAAAACGCGATATTGCTGGGATTCATGTACTGAAACGAGAAAATGCCGCTTTCAGCGGCATCGACCTTCAATAAGAGGGACTAGTCTATTTATAGGCTTGCCCACGATTTGAATCAGTGATAATTCTCTGCCGTGTCGAAAACCAAAGCTCGTCCCGATAAGCGATCTGAGCATCGTGTGGCCGTTTTGTGGGGATTTCATGGCAAGGGGATTTCGCCGTCCGGATTTCAGCAGGATTATCGAGAGACAGTGCAGGGCAGGGTCGAAAACATCAGCCGCACAGGGGTTTGCATTGTCACCAAGAAACCTCTTGAAAAGTCAGCGATATTGCACTGTGAAATCTCACCGGACGGGTTTCGCGTTGGAATACCAACACTCCTGGAGGTTCGGTGGTTGCAACCTGAGCCCGAGGGGGATGGCACGCGAGCCGGGCTAAGATTCCTTGTTTGATTGATAGATTTCTTCACCACTCACCGCTCCGAATTCACGCTGAGAAACCCTTTAGGCGCCTAATCATTTCAGCTAGCTGATTCGACTCGCCGTAATGGACGATTGACCTTACTGAAACACCAAGTCCAGAATACGCCCTCCTCGCTATAGAGCCTCTTTTGCTCTCGGCACGATTACCCAGCGCCGTGCGAGGGAGTACATCTTCAGGGGCATTGTGAAACTAACAGTTGCTCCTGTCCAAGTTGAACTGGACAAATTGCTCTTTCATGAATGGATTATTAAGTGTGGATGAATCGCACGGATGAATTGATATCGGAATTGGGAAGTTTTTAACCGGGCCGATGCTCTTCAGCGCGCTGTTTTGGTAGCGCGATCTGTAAAGTGGGCGTCGGGAATCAACGACCGGCCTGACGCTTGGAGAAAAGAAAAAGGCCTCTCTGTAGGCCACAGGGCGGAGCAGTGTGCCGATGATGGATTCAACCATGACTGGAGCCAACCGCGACACGTCCGACTGGTACGCCATTTACACGCGGCATCAACACGAAAAGACCGTGAGTGAAAGCCTTGCGGCGAATGGGGTCGAGGTATTTCTGCCGCTCTACAACGTCGTACGGCAATGGAAGGATCGAACGAAACACCTGTCTCTGCCGCTGTTCCCATGCTACGTGTTTTTGCGCCGGGGGAGCGAGCCGCGTGTGAAGGTTCTTTCCACTCCCGGCGTTCATTTTTTCGTTGAAGTTGCGGGCCGACCCGCCGGCATTTCGGAGAGTGAAATAGACTCGATCCGGAAAGCGGTGGAGAGCAATCTCGCGGTCGAACCTCATCCCTTTCTACGCTACGGTGACCGTGTGCGAGTCAGATCGGGCGCTCTTGCGGGCGTCGAGGGCATTCTGGTTCGCAGAAAAAGTTCGTACCGGTTAGTGCTTTCAGCCGACCTGCTGGAGAAGTCGGTGTCGGTTGAGGTGGACGCATTCTGCGTGGAACCTATTTCGCGATTCATTGCGGCGCAACCGCTAGCCGAGACGCGGACGCCGCTCAACGTTTATTCGCGAACAGCAGTCTAAGTTGGACCGGGGGCCCATGAAAGACTTGCGAATAGCAGCCATGAACAAGAAAATCCTTCGAGCCTGCCCCATAGTGCTACTGCTGGCCCTGAGCATGAGCGCACGGGCACAGCAGGGCGCGACTGGCACTGACGCCGGGCAAAATGGCGAACAAGCAGCAAAGGAATTCACTGGGCGGACTCACGATGTGACTCCCCTGGAACGGTTTCCGCGATACCTGTTGCGCCCGAGCGATATTCTCCAACTCACGTTTCCAGTCACTCCCGAATTTGACCAGCTTATCTCCGTGCAACCGGATGGCTACATCAGCTTGCGCGGCGTCGGCGACTTGCATGTTGCCGGCAAATCGCTGCCAGATTTGAGCGAAATGCTCCAGAAAGCGTACAAGCCGTTTCTGCACAACCCGATCATCAATATCGAGCTGAAGGAATTCGAGAAACCCTACTTCATCGCCGGCGGAGAAATCGGCCATCCTGGAAAGTATGAGCTTCGCGGAGACACAACCGTGGCGGAGGCGGTCTCCATCGCCGGTGGATTCACCGATAAGGCGAAACACTCGGAGGTCCTGATTTTCCGGCGGACAGAAGACGGCTGGCTAGAAGCAAAAAGACTCGACGTAAAGAAAATGCTAACGGCAAAAAACTTAAGCGAGGACATCCACTTGAGGGCCGGCGACTTGGTCTATGTGCCGAAGAACAAGCTGTCCAAGCTCCGGCAATTTCTCCCCAGCAGCGCGATGGGATTCTCGATACCAGACGCTCATTGACGGCTGCGCGAGCGAGAAGAGAGTTTATGGAAGAAACAAAGAAACACAAAAGAGACAGCCGGGCGGGGCTCCTGGAGATGCGGGATTGGTTGGGGGTCGGAGTCCGCCATCGGCGAATCGGGACTCTCTCCTTCCTGATCGTGTTTCTGTGCTCGGCGCTCTTCGTATTCACACGGGCTCCGCGCTATCTGGCCTCCTCGAGAATACTGGTCAAGCATGAACGCCAGGATCCCGCAGTGAGCGCCGATTCATCAACCACGCCGGCGCTGATTACGGCCGATGTGACGGATGTGGAGGTCAACTCTGAAGTTGAGTTGATAAAAAGCCGCGACCTGGCGGAAGACGTTGTGAAAGCTTGCGGCTTGGTGGATGAGGCGCCGGCCACGAGCTGGCTTGCAAGGCTGCACCTGTCGAGAGGGCCCAAGGATCCACAGAAAGTTCTTGCGAGCGCGATCACTGAAATGGAAGCCAGACTAAAGGTGGCGCCACTTCCAAAAAGCAATCTTATTTCCATTACCTATACAGGCTCCACCCCGCAACGGGCTGCCGCGGTGTTGAATACTCTCGTCAATCTTTACCTCGAAAAACACATGGCTGTACATGGGACAGCGGGAACATTTGAGTTCTTCCAGAAACAAACGCAACGCTACGAGGAAGGATTGAAGGTCGCGCAAACGCGCCTGGTTGAATTCAACAAGCAAAACGGTGTGGTATCGCCGGAACAGCAGAAGAATTCGACGCTGCAGAAGCTTTCCGAATTTCAGGCGGAATTGAAACAGACGCAGACTTCCATCGCGGAAATTCAGCAGCGAATCCAAAACCTCGAGGCGCAGAGCGCGACGACGCCCTCGCGAGTAACCTCACAGGTCCGCGAGGCGGACAATCCTCAACTGATGGAACAGCTCAAGTCCACCATGCTGAGTCTGCAAATGAAACGCACGGAACTGCTGCAGAAGTTCGAGCCGACCTACCGGCTGGTGCAGGAAGTGGACGCGGAAATCGTGCAGACGCAGAACGCTATCGAGGCAGCGGAGAAATCCAAACTCAAGGATGAGACGACCGACCGCAATCCCATCTACGATTGGATGCGATCCGAGCTGGCGCATTCGCGGTCGGAGCTCGCGGCGCAGCAGGCGCGCGCGCAAGCTATAACGCAAAGTGTGCGCTCCTACGAGCAGCAGGCCAGCAGCCTCGACCAATCCGATGTCACCGAACAAAGCTTGCTGCGCGACGAAAAGAGCGAGGAAACCAACTATCTGCTTTACCTGCACAAGCAGGAAGAAGCGCGGATAACCGAGGCGCTGGATCGCAACCGGATCCTGAACGTGGCCGTGGTCGAGAAGGCAAGTCCGCCGCCGGATCGGACCGGATCTCACGCGCTCGACCTGATCGTCGGATTTCTCGGCGCCATGATGGCCGGGGTGACGGTAATAGCGGCATCCGAGTACTTGAATCCATCACTGCGAACCTCGGACGAAATCATCGAATTCCTGGATTTGCCAGTGCTGGCGTCCATATCGGGCACAGACCGCTAGGAGATAAAAAAAGATGTTCCTTGATTATTTCGGATTAAAAGAGCAGCCCTTCGGGGTCACGCCGGATCCGCGGTATCTGTATTTCAGCGAGACGCACAGGGAGGCCCTGGCTTCGCTCTTTTACGGGATTGAAACCGGATGCGCGTTCCTTACCTTGATTGCGCAGCCCGGCATGGGCAAGACGACGCTGTTGGCGCATTTGATCGAGCAACTGCGGAGCTCTGCACAGACCGTGTTCCTTTTTCAAACGCAATGCAGCTCCAGAGAATTCTTCCGCTATCTGCTGGCCGACGTGGGAATTGACGCCACGGACCAGAACCTCGCGCGGATGCACGACTCGCTGAACAGTCTTCTTCTCAGGAATGCGCGCAGCGGGCGCCGCTTCGTTTTGGTGATTGATGAGGCGCAAAACCTGGATGACTCCGTGCTGGAGTTGGTCCGCCTCCTTTCCGATTTTGAGACGCCACAGGAGAAACTCCTGCAGGTGGTGCTTTCGGGGCAACCTCAACTGGCTGACAAACTGTCGGACCCCGGCCTGACGCAACTGCGCCAGCGCATCTCAATCGTCAGTCAACTGCACCCGCTCACGCGGATGGACGCGATCATCTACGTGGAGCACCGATTAAACGTTGCCGGGCACTCGGGTCCACCGTTGTTCCGGTATGAGGCCATCGAGGAAATCGTCGCTCGCAGCGGCGGAATTCCGCGGGTGATCAACAACATTTGTTTCAACTCACTTACTCTTGCATACGCGAAACGCAGGCTTCAGGTTGATGCCTCCATCGTGCGCGAAGTACTTTCGGATCTCGACCTGGAAGGGCTGCGCACGCGAAGCAAGCAGCTCACACAAAACTCGGGCGATACTTTTGCTTCACTCGACATATTGGAACCGACTGACGAACGCTCCTACCAGGCGTTTCACGCGGCTCTACGCAGCTCCCGGATACTGGAAGCAAAGAACAAACTGGCTGAAGAGGCTCGCGAAGGCGAAGTGAATCCTGAAATGTTCGGGAAAAGCAGTGTGCGGCTCACTCCAGTATCACAAAAAGATGCAAATGTGCCCGGCGCAGAGGAATTGGTTTCCAGGAAGGATCAGACTTCAGCTCGAGTGCCTGCCGCATCCGTAGATTCCAATGCTGGCGCACGAGTACCCGACAACGCTTCACAGGCGATGGATGCTCCGAATGTAGAAGAGGTATCCCTGCAAACGCCTTTTTTGCCGACAGAAAGCCCAGCCCCGGCAACGGCGGCGAGCATTGGTCCAAAAATAGATGCCGAACCGTCGGGGTTCAAGACAAAGGAGCCCAGGCAGAAATCGCCCAAGCCACCAAAGGCGGAAATCAATGGGAATGGGAATGGGAATGGAAAACACGCGCCTTCCGCTCCTTCGCATCACGAGGCAGCCCCAGTCTTACCGCCGGCCGCGCGAGAAGATTCGCCCAAAGAATTCAAAGAAAAGGATCAACAGGAGTCTGTTCCCTCGGCGAAATCAAATTTTGAAGGCACATTGATGGCGCGAGCGCGAGACCTTTGGAGAGCGATGTCGTTGATGAGGCGAAATGGGCATGAATCTCCTGTCACACCCAAGATCTCAAGCAATGGGACAAGGTTTGTTGTGCTTCCCGTGGTTATCTTCCTGGTTGCAGGGTTCTTTGCAGTTGCCGAACGATACGGGGGATTCATACGAACGTCAGCCAATGCTGCGACCGGGCTGACTGAGCCAGCCAAAGAGAATCGCTCGGGTGCCGCCACGGGGACAAAAAGTTCAGTGAAGGATATGAAGGCGATAAATTCGGATGAGTCTACGCGCGGAGCTTTTGCAGACAACAAACCAATGGTGGTCACGGTGCAGGAAGGGCAAACCCTGAGCGGGCTTGCAGTGCGTTACCAGGGCCGATTCGACTCCGAGCTTACCCAGGAGATCCAAAAGCTCAATCCGCAGATCCAGAACCCGGACATGATCATCGCCGGATCGCAACTACGCCTGCCGCGGCCTGCGTTGAATACCAATGGTAACGACTCCTCGCTTGCAGACAGCTCTCCGAGTGGTGTGGGTCACATCGAATGAGCCGACATTTTGAATTGTTGCGTCAAGTGCGGCGCGGAAAAGCGCTTCTCCAGCAGACACAGTCCTCCACGCCCACGAACAGCCGCAATTTTGAGGTTCTGCGTCAGGCGAAGCTGGACCGGCGACTGTTTGAGAGGCCGGACAATTCCCCCACCGAGACAGTCGAACCGGCGCCGCAGCGGGCGGCGGGATTCTCTCATGGTGAGACATTCAAACTTGTGCAAAAGCTTTTCCTCACCGCAGGCGCCGCGGGGGCCCGAGCGGTATTGTTTTGCCCAGCCGCGCCGGGAAGCGATCGCGACTGGACTTGCGCGAACGTCGCAGACTTGTTGACGATCCACGCGCAAGGGTCGGTTTGCATCGTGGACGCAAATCTGGCGAATCCATCGCTGCACACTTTTTTCAAAGTGGAAAATCGCCGTGGGCTGGCGGAAGCAATTCTCGATGCCGGTCCGATCGCGGAATTTGCAAAGCCCCTAGGCCGGGGCAACTTGAGTTTACTCAGCGCGGGAGTCCTTCAGCCGGGGATGAAGCCGGATTCCGTGATGTCTTCAGAGCGCTTGCGGGCGCGAATGAGCGAACTGCGAGCCAGCTTCGACTATGTGGTGATGGACGCACCCTCGACGTCCGAAAATCCGTCAACGGCATATCTGGCCTCAATGGCGGATGGGGCCATATTGGTTGTGGAACCAAGCTTCACGCCGCGGCAGGCGGCGTGCTTGGCGAAAGAGAGTATTGAGGCCGCCGGCGGGCAGGTGCTTGGCGTTGTCCTGCACCGTCGCGCGCTAGCTATTCCGATGCTCAAGCTGAAGAACAAACCCACTTCGGATCAACAGCGAGATCACTGATACCGGTTCCAAGGCTTCACGATTCAAAACAGACCTGACAAGCAGAACAATCCCGTTACCCAATGAACGGCAATAGATATTTTCAACGGACGAGAGCGATTCCGACTGCCCCTTCGATGGAGGAGGAATTCGCCTCAGAGAATAAGTTCCTTTCGACCCCGGCGAACCGGCGGCTGCGGTCCTGGCTAATTGTTGGACTGTCCCTGGGCATGCCAATCAGCTTGATCTCGCCTACGGGAGGAAAAGCGACCAACTTTGCGTTTTCGGATATTTTCATGCCTGTTGGCGTCATGCTTTTGGTTTGGTATTCCATGAAGGGCCGCCTGCGGCTGCCGCGGGCCGGCCTGTTTCTATTGAATTTTTCCTGCCTATTCCTCTCTTTGATTTCGAATTCGGGAATATATGCCCAAGGTGGCGGGACGCCAGTCATGATCCTTGAGGCGAGCAAAGTCCTCTTCCTCTGGGTCTATTTCTATATGTTCGTCAATCTGATCCAAGACGAGGCGGATTTTCGATTGGCGCTCAAGGCATGGATTATCAGCAGCATTGGTCAGGCGCTCTTAGGGATTTACGGGTCGATACAATTTCAGAGGACGGGCGAATTTAATATGTTCGCGAACTGGTTCCGCGCGCAAGGGACACTGAATGATTGCAATCTCTACGCAACATTTCTGACCATGAGTTTCTTCCTTACCCTTCTTTATCGCAAGCTCACTCGCCCTGCCGGGCGCTGGACAATTGTCGCCATGCTTCTGCAAGTGGCCGGAATTTTCTTCTCCGCGTCGAGGGGCGGGATGCTCTCGCTCGGAGTCAGTCTGACATTGGTTGCGATGATTACTACTTCTTTGAAACAAAAGATCATAGGAGGCGCAGTCGCGGCAGGGGCGCTGATCATTCTCATGTCCTTGCCCAATCTCGATGCGATTTTAGGGTCGAATCCGGTAACAGAAAGACTGACCACGACGACTGTAAATCTTGACGACCCGGAAGCCGTGCAACGTGCGAACATGTGGAATGTCGCCTTCGAGGGATTCTTGACTTCACCTGTTCTTGGACTGGGCCCGGGCAATTTTGGCGTTGTAGGCGCTGGGTTGGGAGAGGAAAACCGCGCCTATGTCCACAACACATTACTGGAGATCCTTTGCGGGACTGGGCTTCTGGGGTTCTTGTCTTACGTTGCATTTATTTCGACAAGCCTGTTTGGAACAATTCGGGCTGCGTTCTTTGGACATGAAAGAGAGTTGCGCGTTGCGGGCGGCCTGGTGTTGGGATCATTCGTTGCGCTTTTATTGAATGGACTGACCATCAGTGTTGAGAATTTCAGAGGCCTGTGGGTGATCATGGCGCTGATAGTGGCTCATCAAAGTTTGTTCCTCACGCAGCGGGCATCGCAAAGAGTGGCAGATCTCAGCCTCACTCCATCGGCTAGGGTCAGTGCCCGGACAAGCGGAGGCCTGGCGGCTATTTGAGTAGCGATTGCCGGGCACGGCCGACTTACGGAAATCCTAATGAAGCATTTTCGCGACATTAAAACTATCTCGGTGAGTTCGTTCATAAACCTGGCGGCCGCCGCGGTCAGCAACATTTGGATTCTGAGAATGTTGGGGCCGGCCGTGATGGGGATCTGGAAATCGGCCGTGTTGCTGGTTTCCCTTGCCGATTGGGCGAACCTTGGTGTCACTCGCGGAGCCAGACTCCAAATCCCGGTTCTGGAGGCCCAACACAATACCGAAGAATCCGAGCGATTGGCCGGTTCCGCCGGCGCGTTCAGCATGCTATTGGGTTTGACGTTGGGCCTGGGGATGCTGGCCGCCAGCTTCTTTGTGGGGTCTCACAATTTCCGAATCGCATTGCGCTTCGTCGCGCTTTCAACGGCGGTCATGTCGCCCTACTGCTTCTTGAGAGACATGGCAAATGCGCGCCACTTATTTGATCTCCGATCCAAAGAAAATTACGTGCGAGGCGTTGTGGATTGCATCGGAGGAATTATTTTGGCCAAGTTATTCGGGTTGGCCGGTCTCGGCCTGGGAACGGCATTGCCAATTGCCGTGGGGGTGGTGTTCCTCTGGGTGCGAATGCGCACTGTTTTCACCTTTTCCATTGATTTCGGGACTGTCAAAAAACTGATCCGTGCCGGACTTCCCTATCAAATCTCCGATGCGGGCTTTGACCTGTTGCGACGGCTGGACGTGATCGCCGTGGCTTTGCTGTTGGGGCCGATCTTTGTGGGATATTACGGAATCAGTTATCTGACCATGGATATCTGCGTATTGTTGTCCCAGAGAGGGGTTGCGGAAGTACTCTCTCCACACATGCAGCGGTCGCTAGGGCAGACCGATTCGTTCGCCACAGTAGCTCCGTTCTACGAATCGCTGGCCCGATTGACTGGCTACGCTCTGCCTCCCCTTTTGGGTGTAGGGGCATTTATTCTTCCCATTTGTGTGCGGTTGGCTTTGCCACAGTACATCCCCGGCATTGCACCCGCTCAAATCACACTCTTTTCAGTATTTTTTCTGGTGGTCCACTCAACGATGAGTTCGTTTTTCGTTGCCGCTCAGAAATTGCCGGCAATCTTTCGGTTATTTTCAATCATCGGCCTCATGGGTGCTGCAACGCAATTCCTGGTGTTGCGGGCAGGATTGGGGTTGACGGGCGTTGCCTGGACCACTTTGGCAACCCTTGCGGTGGTGATATCCGGTGAGCTGGTGATCGCCAGAAGGGCCTGCGGCCATAATACCGCCGAGATCGCGTTGTACCTAAGTTCCCTCTACTTTCCCGTGTGTGCTTCCATTGGCTTGATGCTCCTGATGAACTCGATAAACCTTGCCGGGTGGATGCCAGGTTTTCTCGAGTCTCCCGTCAAGGCAGCGCTCTACTTGCTGTTTTACAGCCCCATTTTCTTGATCTATGAAAGCAAATTCACGATGCTTCGCGCTTTGTACCAGACGACATGAAAGTGGCGACGGGCAACTCACAATCAGGCCTCAACTCATGAATACGAATTCAATAGCCGCGGCAGATCGTTTCAAACCCATCATAAAAACAAGAATGCAGAAGGAAGCGACCGTCCGGGCCGCGGTTCCATATTTGGTCTCACTCTTCGACAGAGACGGCGGGCAATTGAGCCTGGTGGGCGGAAAATTTCAGAACCTGGCAAAACTTACCGCTTGGGGCTTGCCGGTGCCCGAAGCTTTCTGCCTTACAACTGAAATGTACAGAGCATTCGTTGAGGCTAACTCACTCGACAAAGTCGTAGGATCTTTACGACGAGATGCCAGCCAGCCGTCCGACCCAGCTGCCCATCGAAGGACTCTGGAGGCAGTCCGCCAGGCATTCCTGGCCGGCACTATTCCGCAGGAATTGTCGTCACAAATTGAACAGATGTACCGGCAGGTAAGCGCGAGCGCTTTGGCGGTGCGTTCTTCTGCGACGTTTGAAGATTTATCAAATGCCAGTGTGGCCGGGGGGCACGAAACCATATTGAACGTGCACTCTCTGGAATCACTTTACAAAGCAATTCGAGAGTGCTGGGCCTCTCTGTGGACCGAGCGGGCAATCCTCTATCGCCGGCGATTTCAAATCAAGGATGAGGATGTTGCACTGGCAATCGTGGTGCAAAGAATGTTGTCGCCAGTTGTTTCGGGTGTCTCATTCACGGTTGATCCGGTGAGCGGTGACAATCAGCGGGTGGTAGTGGAGGCCTGCTGGGGTCTAGGTGAATTGCTTGTCTCCGGGGGAGTGACGCCCGACCACTACGAAGTTCGACGGCGCGATTCCGCAATTCAGTGCCGGCGGAGAGGCAATCAAACCAAGATGATTGTCGGTTTGGAGGGAGGGGGAACCAATGAAGTCTCTCTTCCTGATTCTTTGCGCGCGCGGCCATGCCTGGATGAGGGTCAAGTTCAATCCATCGCCGCTATCTCTATTCTTATTGAAAATCATTTTGGGCAACCTCAGGACATCGAGTGGGCCATTGAAAACGAAACCAGCGCGGGAGAAGAGAAACTATACCTCCTTCAAACGCGCCCAATTACCACACTAAAGAAACATCAGTTCGATCAGAAAACACCCGCAGTGCGGTGGGAGAATCCGATTCCAGGCGCCATTTGGGTTCGCGCCGGCGGTGGAATGATTGAGTACATGCCAGGGCCGCTCTCTCCCCTATATGTCACAGCCCAGCTTCCAGACTTGTGCCGGCTTCATGACCTTCAGCCGAGTCAAATGGGAATCGAGCTCGAGAGTCCCAGCTATGCACTTATCAATGGCCACTACTATTGCCGCCATGATTACAAGATTAAGCTTTCCGGGATTTTGTTCCCGCTCCTTTATTGGAGGATAGCGCGAACGAAGCCACGGTGGTGGCGCGAACAGGCATTGCCGACGCATCTTTCCCGTTTGAATGAACTTTCTTCGTTCGATGTTCATAAAGCGTCGAATGATGACCTGCTGGACCATCTGCGAGCTCTGATCGAATTTAATGCCGTCTCCTGGGATTCCGCCGTGGGGGGGTCCAGAGCGTCCATTTTCACAGAGCCGTTGTTCCACGTTATCTTCCGGCTGGTTATCCGACACATCACCGGAGGCGATGCAATCGTGTTCCTGCGGGGATTTGAAAGCAAGACATTGGAAGGAGAGAAAGTCCGATGGAGGTTGGTAGAATCAGCGTTGTCCCACCGGGAGATATCCGAATGTATCCAGCAGAACGAGCCTGAAGAAGCTTTGAAACAGCTGGCCGGGTTGTCAGTTGCAGAGGACTGGTTGCGGGGGTTTCAAGATTACTGCTCGACCTACGGTCATATAACCGGCTGCCATGATTACATGCAACCAACAATGGCCGATGATCCTGAAAGGGCCATGTTAGTCATCCAAAACTCGCTGGAATTGCCTAGCACTGACCCGGGAGAACGACAACGCCGCCTTGCTGATGAACGGGAACGAGCGACCTCGAGGGCGATGACCATGCTCTCACGCAAACCGATTCGCAAAGCGTTGTTCCGGTGGATTTTGGCTTGGGCGCAGGAGGCCGGCTCGATTCGTGAGAACGTTTTCTTCTATGCTCTTCAAGGTTGGCCGATTGCAAGACGGACGATTTGCGAAATGGGGCGCCGCCTCACGAAGGAGGGCTCGATATCTTCGCCTGAAGATATTTTCTTCCTGACCTGGGATGAAGCGCAGCAGGCATTGTCGAATGGAGTTGTCAAAGATTGGCGAGTCGCGATCGCCGAGCGCCAAGACCGATTCAAGTCACAGACTCAAATTGCCCCACCCTTCTGGGTTCCCGAAGGCGGCCCTCCCCTGACGATTCAGCGGAAAATCAAATTGAAGGTGAAGCGAATCGTGTTTGGCCGCAAGAAGACCCAGGAAGGAACATTGCGAGGCGTGGCTGTAAGCCCCGGAGTTGTGACCGGACCGGCACGAATTATTCGCTCAACCGCTGATTTTGGCCTCCTGAGAACGGGTGAAATCCTGGTGGCGCCGACAGCGACGCCCGAGTGGATACCAACATTTGCCATTGCAGCGGCCCTTGTGACTGAATCGGGTGGCCCACTCAGCCACAGCAGCATTATCGTGCGCGAGTTCGGCATACCGGCAGTCATGGGGGCTGAAAACGCCACTAACCTCATCGCTGACGGCCAAGTGATCACCATAGACGGTGGACAAGGACTGATCCAGATTCACTAACCGCCCGTTCATCCCAGAACAAAACGAACAACATGAATTCCAGTGAAGACAAGATGAGTCGTGCCTTCGATCGAGGTGTGGTAGTGCTCTCGATTGACACAGAGCAAATCTGGGGGCACCTCGATATATTGGACGAGCGCGGTTTTCTGGCTCGGTTTCCGTACAGCCTGGGCGTCCATGACCTTTTACTCGACACTTTATGTGCCGCGGACATATGCGCAACGTGGACTATTGTGGGTGGATTGTCGCTTCCCGGAACCGAAGGCCCGCGTGATCGATGGTTCGCAGGCTTGCCGGAAACGTGGATTTCAAAAATTCCAGCGGGCGACGAAGGATCATCGCCGCTCTGGTACCGACGGTCGTTCGTGAAGCGGCTCCGCGATGCGCATCCCGCACAGGACGTCGGAATGCATGGCGGCCTGACTCATCTTATATGGGGCGATCCGAAGACAACGCCCGGACTGGCATATCGAGAACTCCTTCGAGGGATCAGCGCCCTAAACGAAATCGGGATACGGCCGCGCAGCCTGGCTTTTCCGCGCAATGAGGTAGCCCATCTCGATGTACTGGCCCGTCATGGCATACGTTGCTTCCGCGGCCGAGCTCCGGTTCTTTCGGAGAAGTTGGGAGTCAAGCTCGCGCAAAGAGTAGCCCGAGGAATTGAGGAAGTCGGGCAACTTACGCCTCCAACAGTTTGGCCGGAAGAGGTTCTGCCGGGTTTGTGGAACATACCGGCATCATTAAACCTTTATTCGATGAGAGAAGCGGCGTCGCGGATCGCGCCATTGCGTACGCGGCGCGAGCGAATCCGCCTCGGCATCGAAGCCGCCGCTCATCAACGCGGAATTTTCCATCTGTGGTTCCACCCTGAAAACCTTGCAGAAGGGAGTTTGTCGTTTCCCGTCTTCGAGGAAGTGGTCGAATTGTTGGTGCAGCGGCGAGATGCGGGAGAAATAGAAATTCTCACTATGAATGAGGTCGTGGACCGCATGAGCCACTGCCAAGACCTGGGACTTCTGCCATCGAAGGGAATGCCGATCCCGAGGTCTAGAGTTGTCCAGCCTATGGTCCACATGCGTTCCTCCAAGGCGTAACCGAACCGGAACCAGTGTTTGACACTTCTGCCTAGCTGATATTCAACGAACAAGGAAATGTCGTTCAGATGAAAGTTTTGCAGATCCTTTGCGGAGGCGCATGGGGCGGCGGCTCCGAAATCGTGCTCGCCATCTCCTCAGCCCTGATAGCTCGCGGCGACCAGGTGTGGGTTGTGACCGCGAGTGATGAGCAGACGCGAAGATTTCAAGAGGCGGGAGTTACCGTAGTACAACTTCCTTTCTGGAATCGCCCGGTCACTCTGTGGAATATGATGAATCCGAGCGATGTCGCTGTCTTTATGCAGCTATTCAAATTGTGCCGGAAGGAACGATTCGATCTCGTCGCTACACATACCTCCAAGGCAGGATTTATAGGCCGGCTTGCGGCCAGGGCCGCGGGAATCCGTTGCATCGTGCATCACGCGCACGGATTTGCTTTCCGCGACACACAGAAACCATGGATGAGGCGATGCTATGTGGTCTTGGAGCGAATCGCCGCGCGGGCGTGCCATCTGATCATTTCCGTAAGCGAGGATCACCGGCAGGGCGCAATTCGAGAACGAGTGGCGAGAGCGGACAAAATTGTCACAGTTCTGAATGGGATCAACGTGAACGCATTTGGCCACTGTTCAATGCAGGATGCGCGGCGGATGCTGGGCCTGGAAACTGATGATGCGTTAATCGGTGTAGCCAGCCGTTTGGTCGAATTCAAAGGACTTGAAGATTTGATTCGAGCCTTTAGCGAGGTTCATCGATCCCATCCTCGGACTCAGCTGGTTGTCCTTGGGGAGGGTCCTATATTGGAGAAGCTTCGTCAGGAAGCGCAGCAGACCGGACTCGGAGAGAGAATACATTTCCCCGGCTTTCGAAGGAATATTCCCGACCTGCTGGCAGCCTTTGACATTATCGCGCAGCCTTCGCTTTCCGAAGGACTTTCCATCGCCATTATCGAAGCGCTGGCCGCCGGCAAGCCGGTGGTGGCGTGCGACATTCAGGGAAATCGGGAGATCATTACGTCAGGCGTGAATGGATTGCTCGCGCCGCCGTCCAATCCGGCCGGCTTGGCCTCGGCCTTCAGGTTCCTTCTCGACAATCCCGCGTACGGCCGCGAGTTGGGCGCGGCGGCGATGGCTGATTGCCGCGCACGATTCTCAAAGGAGCGGATGACTCGTCAAGTGGTGAGCGTGTACGACGATGTATCGGCTGGGAGACCAGTCATGGCGCCGGGACGCGCTGCTAGCTTGGAAAATACCGGGAGTCAGGAACCTCTCCGGCAGATTTGATACGAAGGAGCAATCACCAAATAATTCGCCGCCCTTTCAAGTTCTTTTCTTGGTTAGCAGGATTTCAACAAGGCCCCGTACGGACTGGTTCGAAGGAGTCCATTCCATGGCAAACAAATATGTGAACGCGGAAGCACTTGCCGAACAAAACCAAGCAATAGGCTGGCAAAGCGGATTCAGCGAGGTCGTCTTTAAAGGGATGGACTTGTTCGTTCGCAAAACGGGCAGAGGGCTCAAGTCGCGCCTCCGAATGATGGTGCCGAGGCAATTGAAAAAACATCGCATCCTAGCCGGGCCACTGCGGGGGTCGTGGCTCGTGACGTCCTGGCAGCACTATCACACGGGAATTCTGGGGACGGTTGAACCCGGTTTGATTACCTGGATTAAAAAGACAGCTTTGCCTGGAGAGACATGGCTCGACATCGGCGCGAACTACGGTTACACAGCGCTGGCGATGCGCCGCCAGGTCGGATCGGAAGGAAGAGTCTTTGCCTTCGAGCCGAAATTGAGCACCTGCGGCTGTTTGTCCCAGACCATGCTTCTGAACCAGTTGCCCCAGGTGACGGCTGTGCCGATGGGGCTCGGATCCGCGGAAACACTTGAAATCATACAGCTGACAACGGTTGGGGGAATGGTCGCCAAAAACACGAAAGTGGGAGGAACGGCGGTTGCGGAGTCAATCGAAAGTATCACTGTGGCGAGGCTCGACTGGTTGTGGCCGCAAATTTGTGGTTCCCGCCCAAATGTCGACGGAGTAAAGATTGATGTGCAGGGAATGGAACTCGATGTTTTGCAAGGAATGAAGGGGATTCTCAGAACGTTCAAGCCGAAATTAGTTGTCGAGGTTCACAACGGCGTCGATCGAAATGATCTTTTGGATCTGTTGGAAGAATGCGGTTATTCCCGCAGAGGAAAACCAATCTACACCGTGCCGGGTGAAGAGACCGAGCCCCAGTATTTTGACAATTTGAGTTATGCCTTCACGGCGCGATAAGCCCGGTCAGTAGCTCTCCATGACATTAAGAAAAACTGGATTAATCGTATGCGCGGGTCTGTTGGCGGTTCTGCTGCCAGCATCCTTTTCACTGGTTCGAGCGTGGTTCAACGATCCGCAGACACAGGAAACCGAGTCGACTTTAAGCCAGCCATTCACGCCTGCAGTTCCCATGGAGGATGTGGAGACCGGAACGCATTGGGCTTCCTACCGCGATTTCCCTACTTTGCAGAAGTTGGGATACGGATTCGTAATTACCACCGTCCACCCAAAGGATAAGCAGGAGTGGACCGAAACCTTTGACGCAGCGCAATCCTCTGGTCTGAAACTGATCGTGGGTCTCTACCCCGAGCCTTACTCACTGGTCGATGGAAAATGGCAGATCAGCCCCGAGGGCGAGTCGTTCCTGCGATACGCTGCTTCACGCGCTTCGCTCGTGAAAGCCATTTTTGTTTACAACGAGCCTTTATGGGTAAACCCGCTTACTAAGAAAAATGATTATTGCGGGGCCTTGTCTGCTTCCGAGTTGCGGGCCTTGCGAACGGCGATCAGAGGAGTATGGCCAGACGCCAAGGTCTACCACGATTTGGGGCGGCCGAGCGAATATGCGCCCGGAGGCGCCCAACCCCGCAGTTTTCCATGCGTTGGAGACAGGTACGCGGATACGAAGGGTGTCACTGATTTTGCAGGCATTTGGTTTTACCCCTTCGACGCAAGTGGGTATCGCAAATCCTACGCACTGGGCGAACTTCGACGGGAAATTACCTATGTGCAGACACAAATGCAGGCCCTCCCGATTGTTCTCACCCAATCGTTCAAGTGCGACCACTGCAAACCCCAGTACAGGTTCCCCTCACCCGAGGAGCTAAAAGATTGGAATTGCGCCACTCGTGCGCTTGGACCTTACGCGATTAGTTGGTACCCGTGGCGCCAAAGCAGTTATGACGATGACTTAGACAAACACCCAGAGGCCTGGAGCATGAGTAGCCCGGGAGCATGCACCTCGACGCCATCGAAATCAGAATGACTTTGACTTGATTCAGCAGACGTCTATCGCGGTATCTCATCAGCTATCCACTTTCCAAATCATCTGAATCGAATTCCGGCGCACCGGTAAACGCACGGTTCAGCAGAAGCCATGCGTAAGCCGCAACAATTTCTACAACTGCATTGGAGGCCAACTAAATGGGTAGCGCACGAGCAATTGTCGGGACGGAGCAGACTTCGAACCGAGGCGGCTTAACAATTCCCGTCAAGGAAGAGCCAATTCCGTTCCATCGAGCTGCCTTTGACGAGGCGGAAGTGTCGGCTGTCAGCGAGGTTGTCCGTTCGGGCTGGCTCACGATGGGGGCAAAGTCCTTTGAGTTTGAGAAGCAATTTCAGGAATACATTGGTGCGAAGCACGCCATATCCCTGTGTTCGGGGACCGCGGCGCTTCACCTTGCGCTGGTAGCCATCGGTCTACGCGCCGGTGACGAAGTCCTGGTCCCGACAACTACATTCACGGCCACCGCCGAGGTGGTCACCTATTGTGGAGCGCGGCCAGTGTTGGTGGACGTGGACCCGCTCACGATGAATCTGGATCCGCAGGATGCCGCCCGGCGAATCACGCCTCGCACAAAAGCAATCATCCCCGTCCACTTCGCGGGCCAGCCGTGCGACATGGAAGAGATTTCGCGTCTAGCACAGCACCACAATTTGAATGTCATTGAGGACGCCGCACATTCTTTGCCTGCAAGTTATCGCGGCAAACGTGTGGGGACCATAAGTCCTATGACGGCATTTAGCTTTTACGCGACCAAAACTTTGGCCACTGGCGAAGGGGGAATGGTCACCACCGATGACGATGCGTTCGCAGCGCACATCCGCCGATTACGGCTCCATGGAATCAGCCGCGACGCTTGGAAACGCTACACGAACGAAGGCACCTGGTACTACGAGGTGGAAGAGGCCGGGTACAAGTACAACTTCACCGATCTGCAGGCGGCGTTGGGACTCGTACAACTTTCGAAATGCGATGCCCTTACCGAGGCACGCCGAAGGATCGCTGAGCGCTACTCAGAGGCGTTTGCGGATGTAATCGGACTGGAGGCACCGCGTGTCCAGGAAGATCGCACCTCAGCCTGGCACTTGTACGTGTTGCGCCTGCAACCAGACCGGCTGAACATTTCGCGGGACAAGTTCATTGATGCGCTGCGCGAACGCGGCATCGGTGTCAGCGTGCATTTCATCCCGCTGCACCTGCACCCATTTTACCGCTCGGCCTATGGATACAGGCCTGGCGATCTTCCGAACGCCGAACGGGAATACCAGCGGTGCCTTTCGCTGCCCTTATTTCCGACCATGACGAATGGGGAAATCGAGCGCGTCATCGCGGCAGTAACGGAAGTTGCTTCCATCCACCAACTCTAGGAGACACATTCGATCCATTAGGAGGATCTTCATGAGTACCCTCTTCTTGTCTCACTCAAAAAGCGATCAGGTCGAACCGGGCGCGGCATGGCACTGGTTTGACGTCGTGGCGTCGGCCGCTGGCCTGGCATTGCTGTCCCCACTTCTGGGGCCCATTGCACTGGCAATCAAATTGTCGGATGGCGGGCCCATCCTGTACCGGCAAAAAAGAATGGGGAAAGACTTCAAACCATTCTTTGTATTCAAGTTCCGAACGATGGTTGTGGGGGCCGACCGCCTCGGCGCGGGGATCACCGGAGCCAAAGACCCCCGCGTAACTTGGATTGGCCGCTACTTGCGCTGTTACAAGTTGGATGAGCTGCCACAGTTGCTCAACGTGCTGCGCGGTGATATGGCGCTGGTGGGCCCGCGACCTGAAATCCCCGAGTACGCGGAACGGTTCCGTCAGATATATGGCCGGTTGCTGACGGCCCGGCCGGGGATCACGGACCCGGCCTCGATAGCATTCTCGAATGAGGAGGAATTGCTGTCGGGGGCGAACTACGAGGAGATGTACTCCACGGAGATCCTGCCGAAAAAGCTGGCACTGTCGCTCGAATATTTTGAGAGACGCACGTGGAGAAGCGATATTGCCGTCATTTTCCGGACTTTTGTAAAGGTGTCCGCCAAGCGCGCAACGATTTCGCCCGAAGTGGATCGTTCCGTGGCGGCTGAAGTAGTCAGAAATTGAAGCGGAGGAATTGCGAGTGAACTCCTATCTGAAATTGGTCCACAGCGAATATTTTCTCAAGCACAGGCGCGCCTTCATCGTGCTTTACCACGTTGCGGCGATTTGTGTCTGTTACCTTTTTGCGTTCTGCTTGCGCTTCGAATTCTTGATTCCCGCGGCGGACAGGCTGCGTTTCGCGCAAACCGTGGGATTGTTGGCGGGAATCAAAATTCTCGCGTACTGGCGCTACCGGCTGTTTGACAACTGGTGGGAGTACCCTTCTTATTCCGATTTCTCGAATATCGTGATGGCGAATGTCCTGGGTTCGGGGCTTTTTGTTGTCGCCCTCGCACTGATGAACATGGCGAATGGATTCTCCCGGGCGATACTGATCATGGATGCCACGTTGGTCACGGCGTTCCTGGCGGGAATGCGCTTCTGCCTCCTTGCTCTCCAGCAGAAATCCGCCGAGCCGCGGCGAGTGAGCCGATACGTTCTGATGATCGGCGCCGGTGAGGCAGCCGTTCGGCTACTTCAGGAAATCGAATCCAACCCAAGGCTGGGCGTCTCCGTAATCGGTCTGGTGGATGACGACCGCGCGAAATGGGGGATGCGTATCCACGGGATTAGCGTTCTGGGGGGCACGCCCGAAATCCCCGCACTGGCGGAAAAACACCGCGCCCAAGAGCTCATCATCGCGATCCCTTCGGCGCCCTCTGAAGAGCTGCGGCGAATCGTCCAGATCTGCCAATCCACCGGTGTGCCGTGCAAAGTGCTGCCGCCGATGGCCGCGCTGATCGAAGGGACGATTCCGTACCGCATGGTGCGCGAAGTCAAACTCGAAGACTTGCTGGCGCGAAAACCAGTGCATCTTCGCCGGGATGCCTTGCAGAAGCATCTGCAGGGCTCGGTCGTGCTGGTGACTGGCGGGGCCGGCTCCATTGGATTGGAGCTGGTCCGGACGATTGCCACCTATGACGCGCGGCAAGTAGTCGTGTTCGATCGAAATGAAAATGGACTCTTTCTGCTGGGGATGGAATTGCGAGCCAGCCACCCTGAATTGGATCTGGCCATCGTGGTGGGCGATATTCAAGACCGGCAACGACTCGACGACGTTTTCCGCCGATACAAACCAGACTGTGTATTCCACGCCGCGGCTTACAAACACGTGCCGCTCATGGAAGAGAATCCGGTCGAGGCGGTGAAGAACAATGTATTCGGCACGTTGAATGTGTTGGAAGCAGCGCGGACGGCGGGAACCCGCGAATTTGTTTTGATATCCACCGACAAAGCGATCTGCCCCAGCAGCGTGATGGGTGCCACCAAACGGGTAGCCGAGATTATTTTGCAAACCCGTCCAAAGCCGATGAAATGCGTGGCTGTGCGATTCGGCAATGTGCTCGGCAGCGCGGGCAGCGTGGTAAATGTGTTCCGCGATCAGATCAGCCGGGGCGAACCCATAACAGTCACGCATCCGGATGTGACGCGGTATTTCATGACCACGCAGGAGGCGGTACAGCTGATCTTGCAGGCCGCCACAATCGGCAAAGGCAAGGAAATCTTCGTTCTCGACATGGGGGAACCGATCAAGATCGTTGATGTGGCCAAGAACTTAATCAGACTTTCTGGGCTCGAACCGGAAGTGGACATCCCGATTCGATTCGTGGGGCTTCGCCGCGGCGAGAAACTCCATGAGACCCTCTGGAATGACTATGAGGACATCGAGAAAACCAAATTTGAAAAAATATGGGTCCTTCGCAATGACCGGTCGGGCGGCCTGAATTTGCCGAGCTTCCTTTCCGATTTGCAGGCGGCCACAAAAACCAACGACAGCCAAGCCATCATCGCGCTCTTGCGGCAAGGCATCGGCGAATATGTGCCAAGTCCCGTTCTAGTTCCGGCTGGCGTCCCCGCACTTTCTCGTATCGCCTGAGCAAGTTCTCAACATACCAACGCGACCCAGGCACGCGCCAAGGGAGAAAAACTAGTGAGTCAGATATACGATGCCATAAAGCGCGCGCAGTGGGAGCGCACTGCCGGGAAACAAACAACTGGGACTCCCGGTTTTGAGCGCCGCCGGACCGAACGCATGGAACTGAGTGTGCCCGTGTTTGTCTACGGTTACGGACTGCGTCATGAACCATTTCATGAGGAAGCAACTGCGTTGATCATGAATTCGCACGGAGCCCTGCTTGTGCTGTCCACCGAGGTCAAGTGCGGCCAAAAACTTATCCTGATAAACTCCGCCACACAGAGGGAACAACCTTGCCACGTGGTCCATCATGCCAAGAAACGGCGCGGGGATCATGTAGTTGCGGTAGCGTTTGCCGAGGCTGTGCCGACATTTTGGTCGGCCGCGGAAGACCCGGGAGCGAATCCGGTTCTCGAAACAAATGAAACCGCCCCTGTTGGCTAAATCCCCCGCTCGAATTTGATGTTCTCTCCCAGCGGCGCTGCAATCCGGAATTGCAAAGCGGCATAGGCTCAGCGGAATTCTGACTTGCCTATTGCATCTTCATCGGAATTGTCGCCTGTGATATCTTCTTGTCCTCGTTGAAATCAGCAAACTCCTCGCATGTCCTCCAGAACCCCTACCTTATCTTCTTTGCCTTGAATGGCTTAGTGAGCGGCCCCGGTATTTTTGATCCACTTCGAAGGTTAGTGCCCGACAAAATCTAGTACCTCGGGAAGGGGGGATTTGCCGTGAAGCTGAAACGATTCAACGTCGAGCAGATCGTTGCGGTTTTGAAGCCGGCGGAAGCGGGAGTTCCGCTTGTTGAACTTTGAACTGATCCGACGGGTGGGGATCGTCCTTGGTATTACTTTTGATTACAGCAGCAACACGTTCCAGAGTCGCAGCACGTGCAACATGCACTTGCCTGCGCTCCTTTGCAACAACACGTCGAGCAGCACTTTGATTGTGAATACGCTGCGCCCAATGACAGTGTCGCCAGAGCGAAAACGATAAAGAAATGAGTCGCGATCTTTTTCATACGAGTCTCCTCAGATTTGGACGCACAGCTCCCGCAGATCTTTCTTCTACGTTGCTAGGCTAGGTCAGACGGCCTCTGAATCAATGTGACGGCCGTTGTCCTCATGCGTGACCGCCATCACTTTGACCGACACGTTCGTTCCGTGTCCGGCATCGCTCGACTTCGCGCCGAAACCATGAGACGCCAGATGGCTGCAAAGCGGGCGTGGAAACAGTCGGGCCTTCCCGCTTGGCTTATAATACGCCTTGGAATCAACAGGGGGACAAATGGCCGAGCCAACCTACGAACAACTCAAAGCACGCGTGGCCGAACTGGAAAAGCAGGAAGCCGGTGGTCGCTCCGGCGAGCTTGAATTCAGAGTCGGGGAAAAGGGCGGCGTGAGCGTGTACCGGCTTGGTCGCTTCCCTGTCACTCTGTATTACGAGCAGTGGATTCGGCTCCTTGATGCTGGCGACAAATTGAGGGCGTTTCTCGAAGAGAACAAAGCCGAAGGCAAGCTGAAACTCAAGGAAAAGTAGGCAGGAAGAAGGATAGTAGCAAACGCCCAACATCAACTACCCCAACGCCGCGTCCAGCGCCGCCGGCAAAACAATAACCGGTGACCCGGATGCCTCAAACCATATCTAAGTTCGACTCTCAGTTGCTCTCATTAGCGCTGAAGACGGACATGCATGGAACCAATCAAGACTTGATTTTTCCGGTTGAGCCCGCAGCGTTTATCTGGCACTGGGCCTAACTAATCGCTTATTCCCACAGGCCCTCAAGTCCCCCGG
>Ga0209415_10005398_pt1 | contig 23012 bp, 24 predicted proteins | sample PeaSoiSIISIP2007_FD_187696 | JGI IMG/M metagenome (GOLD analysis project Ga0209415, IMG submission 187696) | Peat soil microbial communities from Weissenstadt, Germany - SII-SIP-2007 (SPAdes) (version 2) | ecosystem: Environmental > Terrestrial > Soil > Wetlands > Peat | place: Germany... | reverse complement strand
GGCGACCGCCACAGCGGTGGAGCCGTCGGAAGAGTTCACATATTCGATGGCACCGGCAAGTGCGGCCGCATCTGTCGCACCCTGAAGTACCGTTCTGAACTGCACTGCGCGAGCGTAATCGACAGCCGCTCCCGAAAAAAAAACGAGTGGCAGCAAAAACAGCGCCAACATCATCGCAACGTTACCGCGGCGGTCGCGCATGAATTGCTGGATCAGCGCCATAATCGTGAACGTACGCATCGCTTGGTTCTCGGTTGCTGGAAGGGGCTGTCTAGGTGGGGCGAATCTCCATGCTTATCCGCCACAACCGGATGAGCATTGAACGGTCGATCCGTTTCGCGGACGCTGAAACGAATTTTGCTGCATGTTGATCACTGAACTCAGGAGATATTTGACTGGCGACGTGTATTGGTAGGTCGCCTGAACGACAATCACGCTGTCGCCGGAGTCTGGAACAAGGCCGGCGGCGAGACCCGTGGCGTTTGAGATGCTCGACGCGTTGCCGCAGCTGGTGGCCTGCCAGTCGACTGTTAGGGTTGAGTTGTCATTTGTCACGCTGGCAATGGCAATCTTCAGCGGCGTTGCCGACAGCGGCGTCATGGACAATTGACCGGGCGTGCAGAAGTTCGCGAGGGACGACGAGCTGACGGAATTCTACTGCGCGACAAGGTCGGCAACGGATTCTGCGGCATTGGTGAGACACATGCTGGCCATGACGGCGAGCGTGACCTCCAACGCGACGAGCGACAAAAGCAGCAGAAGCGGCAGGACGAGCGCAAATTCGGTGCCAGCCGTTCCAGTCCTGTCCCTGCCAAGGCGGCAAAATCTGCGGATCATCAGTAGTTCTCGTTTTGAAAGGCCAAAGTCGACACCAACAGGAACTGGCCCTTCGGAGCGATGTAGTGGCAGGCTATGGGGGCGTACAGGGGAGGGGGTAGCCGACCTGCACGAGAACATCGCTTCCCGCGCTACCGGGCGAGAACTGAGTGTTCGTCATATCGCCACTACTATTGGTCTGCACCGTTGGGCTTAGGGCGGAGAACGAGCTGCCCGACTGCACGTTGTACTCAAGGCTCGAACATGGGATCAGGCTACCGACATCGCTGCACAGCCGGCTTGTAAACATGGATACGCCCCCGCCGGACTGAACTTGTCCGGTGAGAATGAGCCGCGCGGCGCCGCGCGTGGCGTAATTAAGGTTCGATTGCGTGAACAGGGTCAGGCCAAGCTCGACGGAAACAAATAACAGCAAGATGAACACGGGAGAGATGAGCGCAAACTCCACGGCATTGGCGCCCCCTGTATGGTGCAGGAATCGCGCAAGCGGGAACCGGCGGGGAGAGCCCTCGTCGTTTGCCGAAAGGTTCACCTTCTCGCCATAGGCGGCGGCCCACGCCGACCGGATCGCACGCGCCTCACAGACAACGAAACCGGCAATAAAAAAATAGGTCACGATCATCGTCGCCTCCGGCGACCGATGGCAGCGTTTCACGCGCGTTATGGCAGCCAGTCTCGTCTGAGATGTCTAATCTGCCGCTACGCTAGCCCGCGGGGAATGGTTTATTTGGCTCAACCTTAACGAAGCTCGAACCATTGTCGAAATCGGCTGAGACCATTCTGTTGGCACCATGGCTGAGGCTATCGGGGACGCTAAGCCAGCATGTCGCGCTCGGTCTTCAATCTTGTCGGCACGACTTCCCAATCGCCCGGCTCGTGCATCTGCCTGGAAGTCGGCCGCCCGGCAAAGCCTCGCCAAGGCGAAAGAGCCTTTCGCCGCCGGGCTCGATATGATCTCATCGCGCTCGCCCATGAGCCACGCCCGCTGAGAGCGGTCGGCTCAAGAGGCCGGCGTCCGCGCATCAGGATCGGTTTGGAGCTTGCAAGCCGATCGCTCAGATAAGATCATGGGGCCAACAACAACCGCAAGCAGGGAGACGCCAGCATGACAAGATCCTCTTGGAAAGCGGAGCCGGAGGGGCCACGCTCCGTCGCTCTCGTGGGCCCCTACGGCAGCGGCAAGTCCGTGCTGTTCGATGCCCTGATGGCGGCGGCCGGCGTGCCGCCCAAGCGATCGCACAGCGCGTCGGGCCGCACCATGAGCTCCGAGCTGAGGCTTGGTCATTGCACATTCATGGACGAGCCCTGGTCGATCGTCGATTGTCCCGGTTCGGTCGAATTTGCCTATGAAACCGCGGCGGCGCTCGCCGCAGTCGATTTCGTGATCGTCGTCTGCGAGCCCTCGCCGGACCGCCTCTTGAACCTGCCGGTTTTGCTCAAATCGCTCGAGGACCACGGCCTCCCGCATCTGATTTTCATCAACAAGATCGACACGCTCGGCGGCCAGGTCGGCGATACGCTCGCGGCGCTGCAGCCTTATTCCAAGTTTCCATTGGTCCTGCGCCAGATGCCGATCCGCGAAAACGACGCGGTGACCGGTTATATCGATGTCGTGAGCGAGCGGGCCTACCGTTATTGCGGGCAGGATTCCGAACTCGTGAGCCTGCCGAGCGACATGCGCGAGCGCGAGCAGAAGGCGCTTGCCGGATTGACCGAGGTGCTCGCCGACCATGACGATGCACTGCTCGAAAAGATCCTCGAAGACATCGTGCCCACCTCGGACGAGATCTTCGCGACCCTGCACAAGGACCAAGCGAGCGGCACGATCGTCCAGGTGCTGATCGGCGCTGGCGCGCGCGGACATGGAATCCTGCGGCTTTGGAAGGCGCTGCGCCACGATGTGCCAGCCGCCGCCGAGACCGCGCGCCGGCGTGGCGTTTCCGCGTCGGATCAACCGCTCGTGCAGATCTTCAAGACGGTGCATGCCGGCCAGGCGGCCTATGCGGGCAAGCTCTCCTATGGCCGCATCTGGCGCGGCAGCCTGCGCGACGGCGCTCCCTTGGACGGGACCCGAGTCGGCGGCCTCTATCATTTTGCGAGCGGCGAGGCGGTCAGAATGCAGGCGGCGCAGGCGGGAGAGCTCGTCGCGATCGGCCGCCTCGAAGGCGTGGCGACGGGCGCCGTCTTGGGCTCGGCCAACACCAGCCTGCCTTTCCCTGAGCCCCCCGCCCCTGTCTATGCGCTCGCCATCGCCGCCAAGGACCGCAAGGACGATGTCAAGCTCTCCGGCGCGCTTCACAAGCTCGTCGAGGAAGATCCGTCCTTAAGCGTCGAGCAGAACCGCGAGACCGGCGAAACCCTGTTGCGCGGGCAGGGCGAGATCCATCTCAACGTCGCGCTCGAACGCCTCGCCAACGTCTATAATTGCCAGATCAATGTCGCTCCGCCCAAGGTCCCTTGTAAGGAGACGATCAAGCGCCGCGTCACGCAGCATTCGAGGCTGAAGCGGCAGACCGGCGGGCATGGGCAATTCGCCGACGTCGTTCTGGAGATCGCGCCGCGCCCGCGCGGCACCGGCTTCGAATTCATCGACAAGATCGTCGGCGGCGCCGTTCCGCGCCAATATATTCCGGCGGTCGGCGAAGCCGCCGAGGAGGCGATGCAGAAGGGTCCCTTCGGCTATCCTGTGGTCGATGTCGAAGTCACCCTGTCGGACGGCAGTTTCCACAGCGTCGACAGTTCCGACATGGCGTTTCGCACCGCGACCCGCAACGGGATCGCCGAAGCCCTCGCCAAGGCCGAGCCCGTGCTGCTCGAGCCGATCGAACATGTGACGGTCTCCGTGCCTAACCGGTTCACCGCCGCCGCGCAGAGGCTGCTCAGCGGCCGGCGCGGGCAGATCCTCGGCTATGCGGAACGCGAAGGCTGGCCCGGCTGGGACGATGTCGAGGCCCTCGTACCGGCCGCCGAGCTCAATGATTTCATCCTGCAGCTGCGCGCCGACACGACGGGGCTCGGCTCGTATGCGCACCGTTTCGATCATCTCGCCGAAGCGCGCGGCAAGCCGGGCGAGAAGGCGCATTAGGGGATCGGGCAAATCCGCCGAGGCATCGCCTAAGATCAAGCTGATGCCGACCGGCGCCGCGGTGGAGCCCTAAGATCAGGCTCGCTGCCCCCGAGCCTTGCCAATCGCCGCGCGCTCTCGCGTTCGATCAGCGCTTTCAGCGCCTCGCGAACCAGGGCGGATTTCTCTTCCAAGCCGGTGAAGGCCTGCGCCTTGGCAAGCAATTCGTCATCGAGCGCTAAGGTTGTCCGCATGGCGACGCCTCATTCAGTGGCACGCTTTTATCATCAACCGATGATGATTCAATGCCACCTGGGCATAAGGTGCGCGTCGCGATGATTCCTTTGCCTAGCCGCGCAGCGCCGTGATCGCCGCGCCGATATGCGCGACGACCTCGTTCCAATCGCCGCGCGCTCTCTGCCGGAAGAGCCGCATCGTCGGATACCAGGGGGAATCGTCGCGCGCGAGCAGCCAACGCCAGTCGGGGACCTTCTTCAACAGCACGAAGACCAGCCGGCCGAGCGCGCCGGCGAGATGCGCGACAGATGTGTCGCAGGTCACGATCAGGTCGAGGCTATGCATGACCGCCGCGCAGTCGATGAAGGCATCGGGGCCGGCGTCGAAATCGTCGCCGAGCCTTTCGATTTCGAAGCGCGCGGCGTTCAGCTCATCGATCCCGTCGCATTTCTGCAGACTGACGAGACGCACGCCGTCCCGCGCGAGCGGCGCGAATGAGGCGAGCGGCACCGATCGGCCGGGATCGGCTTTAGCATTGGGACTGCCATGCCAGCAAAGGTCGATCCTGAAGTCCTTGCCATCGCCCAAGCGTTCGGACCATTTCGCGACAAGCGCAAGTTCGGGCGAAAGATAAGGAACGTCCGCCGGAATAGAGTCGAGCCGCGTCGCGAGCGCCCGCGGCAGGCTTAGGAGCGCGATCTGGCTGTCGAATTTTTCCTGCGGGCCCAGATCGTCGACGCAACGTACCTGCCCGCCGAGCCCACGCATGAGCCGCAAGAGGCTGCTGCGGCAGAAGAATGTGACATCGACTCCGGCTCTCGCGATCAGCGGCAGGTAGCGGCAGAACTGAAACGTGTCGCCGAACCCTTGCTCATCGTAGACGATGAGCTTTTCGCCCGCGCGCAGCGTGCCCTGCCATTCCGGGATCGGGAACTGCAATTTGGTCTTCGGCGTAAGCCCTGAGATCCAGCGATGCTCGTAGCCCTGCCATCCGTTGGCGAAATCGCCGCGAAGCAGATGAAGGGCGCCTTTGTTGTTCTTCGCGTGGGCGGAGTCGGGCTCGTGGAGGAGAGCGGCATCGAAGGCGGCAGCCGCTTCATCGAAGCGGCCTTGTTCCTTGAGCGCGACGCCGCGTCCGACGAGCGCCGCCGGATAGGCGGGCCGCAGCGACAAGGCGCGATCAAACGAGGCGAGCGCTTCCTCCGGAGAAGCGAGCTTCAAGAGGGTCGTGCCGCGATTGAACAGCGCCTGTGGGAAGTCGGGCTTGGCGCCGAGCGCCACATCGAATGAGGCGAGCGCGCGGCCTCAAGCTCGCCGAGTTCCTGAAGAATGACCCCGCGGTTGTTGCAAAGATCGGCATGGCCGGGGAAGAGATCGAGCGCTTCCGAATAGGCGTTGAGCGCCGCCTCGAGCGCGCCGAGCCGATGTAGGAGATTGGCGCGATCGAGGTGGGCTTCGAAGAAGTCCGGCTTGATCCGCAGTGCCTCTTCGACGAATTCGAGCGCGGCCTCGAGCTGACCCGCCTCGCTGAGCAGGATTGCGCCGGCGCGCACGGCCTCGGGATAGGCCGGCTTCAGCTTCAAGGCCTGATCGAATGAGGCGATCGCCTCGTCTCTGCGGCCGAGCGCGCGCAGGACGAGGCCGCGATTATAGAAGGCCGCGGGGTCGACGAGACCTAGTCTCAGCGCATCGTCATAGGCTTTGAGCGCCTCTGGGAAGCGGCCGAGCGCTTGCAAGACGGCGGCCATGTGCCTGGCGGCTTCGACATGGCTGGGGCGCAGCGCCCGCGCCCGCGAAAACCAGGCAAGCGCCTCGGCCGGAGCTTTGGCACCGGTCATGATCAAGGCCGGCCAGATAACAGCGCTCGGGGCTCGCAACGAAAGCCGGATCGAGCCCGCTGAGCCGTTCGCGCGCTGCCTCCACGAGACCCGATCTAAGGTCAGTCGCGGCGGCGTTGAGCGCCGCATCGAGTTCAGCCTCGGTAAGGGCGCCCGGCAATTGCGCCGGCCCCGTCTCAACGTCGCGGTGCCTGAAGAGGAAGCCATGGGGAGATCCGCGGAGCCGGCCGACTGTGCGCCGGATCGGCTTGCGCGAAACTGGCGTCTCGCCAGCTGGCGCCGGCTTGCTCAGTTGAAATCTTCAGGCAGGAGCGGAATCGGCAGAATGCAAATACCGTCGTCCAAAAGCTTCTCAACTTCCTCGATGCTCGCCTGCCCGCGAATCGGCCGGTCCTCGACATCGCCCTCGGCGATCTTGCGCGCTTCCTCAGGGAAGCGCGCGCCGACATCCTCGGTCACGCCGAGAATATAGCGCCGGAACGCGCGGACCTCGGCGCAGACCTGCTTCTGCTTTTCATCGAGAAGCGCGACATCGGTTTTCGGCAAGGGATGAGCAGCATCGCGCGGCTCCCGCGCCCGCGTCGTGAGCGCCGGGGCCATGATCGCCTTCGCCACATCCGACGTGTGGCACGTCGGGCATGTGACGCGGCGTTGCGCAGCCTGATCCTCGAAGCTCGCCGCGCTCGAAAACCAGCTCTCGAACTCATGACCGCCGCGGCATTTCAGGGAATATTTGATCATCGCGGCAGATCGGCCAAGAGAAGGTCGAGCTTGCCGCTGGCGTCAAGCTCGTAGAGTTCGTCGCACCCGCCGATGTGCGTGTCGCCGAAAAAGATCTGCGGAACCGTGCTGCGGCTATGCGCCCTCTGCATCATTTTCGCCCGCGCTTCGAAATCGCCATCGACCGAGATTTCCTCATAGGCGAGGCCACGCTTCCGCAAAAGTTCCTTTGCCAACCGGCAATAGGGGCAGCTGCGCGTCGTATAGATGACGATGTCGACAGGGCTCGGCATGGAATCAACCTCGAGGGCTTGAGACTATATGGGTTTTCAGAGCCCGGTCACAACCCGCGCGAAGACGAGAACGTCGACGCGTCTCGCGCCGGCGCGCAGCAAGGCGTGCGCCGCGGCATTGAGCGTCGCGCCCGTGGTCATCACATCGTCGATGAGAACGATGGCGCGCCCCTCGACCGAAAGCCGCGCCTCTTCCGGCACGGAAAAGGCGCCCTGCACATTGGTGGCGCGCTGGGCGCGCGAGAGGTCGACCTGCGGCGCGGTCGGCTTGACGCGAGCGAGTGCAAAGGGATCGACCTTCTTGCCGCAGGCGCTGGCGACGGAGGCCGCGAGCGCATTGGCCTGATTGAACCGCCGCCAGATGAGGCGGCGGCGATGCAGCGGGACCGGAACGAGAAGATCGGCTTCGGCCAGGATTTCCTGTCCGGCGCGCGCCATCCAGAGCCCGAGGGGTTTGGCGAGTTCCATCCGGTCGCTATATTTCAGGCGATGCACCAGGGTCCGCGCCGGCCCCTCCTCGAACCGGGCGACGGCGCGGGCGCGGCCATAGGCCGGCGGGTTGGCGATCGCCTCGGGCGAATGCAGGCCCTCGATGCCGAGATCATAGGGAAAAGGCGTGCCGAGCCTTTCGCAATAGGGCCGGTCATGAAATGGATGCGGCCCCAGCAGGCGGGACAAAGCGCGCCATGTCCGGCCGTCGCCTTACGGCAGGCAAGACAGCACGGCGGGAACGAGGTCGAGGGCGGCCGCGCCGAGCCCGTAAGAGCCGGTCGCGAAAGGCCGCCCCGCCCCGCGCGCGCTTGAAGGGGGCTGGCGCGGGCTGGGGATGGGCATCCATCCTATCATCATAGGCCATGCGGCCGAGCATAATGCAGGTTTCGCCGAGCGCCAGAGCAACTAGGCTCCCAAGGCCAGAAGTGTCTCATGTGTGGAGACACTTCCGGCCAAACGGGTCACTTGCGGGCGGCGGCAGGGGAAATTCTGGTGGGGACGGCGGCAGCCTGATCTTTCGGGGAAACGGCGGCAGCCTGAGCTTTGGCAATCAAGCTCTCGACCGGCTTGAACGCTTCCTTGGCGAGGTTGGTATAGAGTTCGCCGATTTTCGTCGCCTGGCTGACAAAGCCCTCATAAGCCGACTTGGCATATTCGGATTGGGTCTGAATGGCGGCGTCGAGCGACTTGGCCCCCAGCAATTTCTCCACATAGGCAGAGTTCGTTTCGAACGACATTTTCGAATAGTCGGTCGTCTCGGCCGCGATGGTTTGCAGACCCTTGGCGAACGAGGCGGCAGCCGTGCTCGCAGCCTCAAGCTGTTCCTTCCCGAATTTTTGGAACTCGTCAAAATTATTGGTCATGATCCCTACTCCTTTGAGGGGACGCGCGTGGGTCTGCCAGGAGGCGGCGCGTCATAGAGCCCCGAGGCCATGAACTCACATATACTGCGCCGCACAATCAATGTCAATAGAAATGTTGCGGTGCAACAAACCCGATGCTCGCCGGACGTTCCCGCATTCGCCGCGTTTGAAAAGCCGCTGGCAGCGGCTTGTCGGCCTTTCGAAATAGGGCCGGCCGATGAAATGGATGCGGCCCCAGCAGGGGGACAAAGCGCCCCGTGTCCCGCCGTCGCCTTTCGGCAGGCGAGACAGCACGGCAGGAAGACAAGGTCGAGCGCCATTATATGCTGGAAAAGCCCCAGCCGACCTGATGATACGCCGGCCGGCGGGCGCGGGGATGTCTGCTTGAGAATTCCGTGTCGCTAGATTTCTTGATCTTCGATCGCGCGCTGCAGCGCCGCCGGCTTGCCCGCGCGCTCGCCGCCGGCCCGGCAGAATTTCTGCTCGACAGGGCGGTCGATGAAATCCTCGACAGGCTCGCCGCCGTGAAGCGGCGCTTCCTCGCCATCGCCGATATCGGCACGCCGCTGCCGCAGCTCGCGGCCCGGCTTGCCAACGCCGAGACGATTGTCGCGCGGCTCGCGCCGCTGCCGGCGGTGCTCGGTCCGCCTTCTCTCCTGCGCCTCGTCGGCGACGAGGAGGCACTTCCCTTCAAGGCCCAATCTTTCGACCTCGCGGTCTCGGCGCTGGCGCTGCACAACGTCAATGATCTGCCCGGCGCGCTCGCGCAGATCCGCCGGTGTCTGCGGCCGGACGGCCTGTTTCTCGGCTGCCTTCTCGGCGGCAGGAGCCTCGAAGAATTGCGCGGCGCGCTCGCCGCCGCGGAAATCGAGATCGCCGGCGGCACCTCTCCGCGCGTCGCCCCATTTGCCGACGTGCGCGACATGGGCGGCCTGCTGCAGCGGGCGGGCTTTGCCCTGCCGGTCGCCGATGTCGAGCCGCTCAGCGTGCGCTATGCCAACATGTTTGCGCTGCTTGCGGACCTGCGCGCCATGGGCGCGACGAACGCGCTCGTCGAACGCCTGCGCCGGCCGGCGCGGCGGCGCCTGTTCCTGCGCGCGGCGCAGATCTACGCGCGGGAGCATGCCGATCCCGACGGCCGCGTGCGCGCGACCTTCGAGTTGATCTTTCTCTCCGGCTGGGCGCCGCATGAAAGCCAGCAGAAACCGCTGCGGCCGCGCTCGGCGCAGATGCGGCTCGCTGACGCCTTGGGCGCGAAGGAGAGAACGCCGGACTGACCGGGCTATTGTGCCGTCAGCTCCCAAGTGACTTGCACGTCGGTTTGCAGAGTGAGCGTGCCGGGCTCGATCGGTATGGGGGCCTCGGCTGGACGCCCCGCCGAGGCGGCGGCGAAAGCCAGATTGGCTCTCGGCGCGGCGCCGCCCTCGAGCGGGCTGATTTCCAGCACGCGGCCAAGTCTCAAGCCGAGCGCGGGCAGATAATCCTTGGCCCGGCGCTGCGCGTCGCGGATGGCTTCGTCGCGCAGCTTGTCGTACGCCTCGTCCTCGTGCTCGTAGGCGAAGCTCACGTCTTCCAGCTCATTGGCGCCCATGTCGATCAGGTGTCTCGCAAGCGCGCCGGCCTTATCAATCGCATGGACGCGCACCGCAATGCTGTTGCGCGCGATATAGCCGCGCAAGACCGGCTTCAATGTCCGGGTTGCGTCGCTCACGTCCGCGTAATCCGGGGACAGCGTCACCGACTGGGTTTTGATGTCGCGCGCGTCGATCCCTTGCGCCTTGATCTCCGCGATGAGCGCCTGCGCCGTTCGCGCATTTTCGGCCGCCGCGTCGTCCGCCTTGGCTTTCTCGGTCACCACAGCCAGAGACAGGATCGCAATATCCGGCACCACTTCCGTGCTGGCATGGCCGACGACGGTGATATGCGGCACCGAGTCTTTCAAGGCCGCCTGCGCGGCGGCCACGCCAGGCACAAGCGCCAAAATGGCGGCCATGATCTGAAGCATGATAGCGCCCTTGCGCATGGGCATCCCCTTTGTGATTGGCGCGAGAAGTGCGCCCATTAGGCCCGCCTTGAGGTCGATCTTCTGGAGAATGACGCTCGGGCGTGTTAGAAGCCGGTCATGAATTTTCACGAACAATCGCGCCCATCCTCACCGCCACTGCGGCCGAATGATGATGCCAAGGCAACGCTGCCCTCGCTCGTCGGCGCGACGCGCACGGAGCTCGCCGAGATTCTGCACCGCCACGGCGTGGCCGAGCGCGAGACCAGGATGCGCGTCGGCCAGCTCTGGCATTGGCTCTATTTCCAGGGCGCGACAAGCTTCGACGCCATGCTCAATATCGGCAAGGCGCTGCGCGCCGAGCTTGCCGGCCATTACAGCCTGGCGCGGCCGCAAGTCGTGACCGAACAGGTCTCGCAGGACGGCACGCGCAAATGGCTGCTGCGCTTCGCCCCCGCCGGCCGCGAAGACAAAGGCGCCGAGATCGAATGCGTCTATATCCCGGAGAGCGACCGCGGCACCTTGTGCATCTCGAGCCAGGTCGGCTGCACGCTCACCTGCAGCTTCTGCCATACCGGCACGCAGAGGCTCGTGCGCAACCTGTCGACGCGGGAGATCGTTGGTCAACTCATTATCGCGCGCGAAAAACTCGGCGATTTTCCCGGCCTCGTTCCGCCCGAGGACGGGCTGCTGCCCGCCAACGGCACGCGCCCGATCACCAACGTCGTCTTCATGGGGATGGGCGAGCCGCTCTTCAATTTCGAGAACGTGCGCGACGCCGTCGGCGCGCTTGCCGACGGCGATGGCCTGTCGATCTCCAAGCGTCGCATCACGGTATCGACGGCCGGCGTCGTGCCGCAGATTGGGCGGCTCGGCGCGGAGGCCGGATCGATGCTGGCGATCTCGCTGCATGCCGTGCGCGACGAGCTGCGCAACACGCTCGTGCCGCTCAACAAGAAATATCCGTTGAAGGAATTGCTCGCCGCCTGCCGCGCCTATCCCGGTGCCTCGAACGCGCGGCGGATCACCTTCGAATATGTGATGCTGAAGGGCGTCAACGATTCGCCCGCCGAGGCGCGCGAACTCGTGCGCCTGCTGAAGGGCATCCCGGCCAAGATCAATCTGATCCCGTTCAATCCCTGGCCCGGCACGATCTACGAATGTTCGGACTGGGAGAAGATCGAGGCATTCTCCGAGATCGTCTTTAATGCCGGCTATGCGAGCCCGGTGCGCACGCCGCGCGGCCGCGATATCCTCGCCGCCTGCGGCCAATTGAAGAGCGAGACGGAGAAGCTCAGGGCACGGGCGAGATTGGCGGTCGAGGGATAGCCGCGCCTGGGAATGTTCTTACTTTTTGTTAGAGCCACTACTCGAAGGTGGATTCGCAGGTTTAGATACCCCACTGCCGGTCGTGGGAGCTGCTGGTTTGGTACCACCCGCTGGAGCCTGATAACCACCTTGGTACTTTGGTGGCGTGTGAATTACACGCGGCTGGTAACCATCATTGGCAAGAACCCTGGTGGTCTTGTTCACCTGCTAGCCTGCGGCACGTGCTTGCTCGTCGACATTTTGAGGACCTTTATTCTGCGGTTCCCAGAATTCAATATATTTGATTTCCTTAAATGGAATAAGCACTCCCCCCTTCTCGGGCGCGGTTTCCACAAACCTTCGTCCGTAAGAAGATATTCTTCCTCGATATATAGGTCGCGCTCGGTGCTATCGGAAGATGCAAAAGAGGCACTCCCAAAGTAACCGGAGACCTTTTCATCGCTAGTCTAGTGAGCGTTACCATAACAAACGTTCCGCTGGCAGAAATTTTTGAAAAACGCCAATCCCATGCAGCGGGAATCATGTGAACCACACTAAGATGGAACCGTGCCGCAATCCATGTCAGCCACTCGTTCTGAGCTTCAGCACCGAGTAAAAGGCCGAGTACGGCTGGTCCGGCAAGCGTCAACGCAATCCAGATACCGGCTCGAAGGCTCCACGGATGTTGGATCGAAAGTGCTTTGTCGATGAATGGAATAGTCAGGGTGTAATACACAAGGGAAAGAACCAAATAACTGAATGCGATCGCACTCGGCCAGTTATGAACCTCGATCGGACGTAAAGGATTATCAGCCCAGGAACGATGAAAGCCAGAACCAGGTAGAAGTTATCTGTTCCTTTAAAATCTGGCATAGCCCTTCCCGCGTGGGCTGCAGCGTATTGTGATAGTTCTTCTACTAGTTTTGAGGAAGCGTATCGCCGTGAAGATTAGCTCGTAATCCAAAAATAGCCAGCCCCGCCAGGACCAGCGAGATCACCGCGTTCCAGCCGGCGAGCGACAGACCCAAGATGCGGATCGCGGCAGCGTCGCAGCGCGCGACCTTCACATTGTTCAACTGATGCAGGAATTCCTGCATCGAACCCGCTTTGCTGATCGCGCCAGTGCAGCTCGAAGGCCCTGGCCAAAAGCCCCATTCGATGCCGGCATGATAGGCGCCGAAGGCGGCGCTCGCGGCGAAGATCAGGAAGAGCCCTGCGAAGGCGGCGGGCAGCAGCCGGCGCGGCCCGCGCAGGGCAAGCACGATCGTCAGCAAGGCCACCACAATGCCGGCATAATAGGGTAAGCGCTCCTTGAGGCAGAGCTCGCAGGGCGCGTAGCCGAGTGCTTGGAAGACGAAGGCGCCGGCGATCGTCGCCGCGGCGATCAGGAAGATCGCAGTGGCGGCGCGGACCGCTTCAAGTCTGCCCATGCTACTTCACGCCAGATGCGTCCCGATCCAGAAGCCGAGCACGATCGCGGCGGCAAACAGGATCAGGAAATAGCCGAAATATTTTTCGAGCAGCGCCTTGATCGGCTCGCCGTACCGGTTGAGCAGCACGGCGACGGTGAAGAAGCGCACGCCGCGGGTAATCAGCGAGAAGATGACGAACAGCGGCAGGCTGTAGGCAAGCAGCCCGCTGGTGATCGTCACGATCTTGAATGGGATCGGCGTTATGCCCTTGACGAGGATGAAAGCCCAGCCCCAATGCGCATAGACGGCGCGCGCCTCCGCGACGCGCGGCCCATAGCCATAGAGATTGATCAGCCATTTGCCGACAGTCTGGAAGAGAACCGCGCCGATCGCATAGCCGAGCAGGCCCCCGGCGACCGAGGCGAGCGTGCAGATCAGCGCATAGAGGAGCGCGCGCTTCGGCCGCGCGAGCGACATCGGCACGAGGATCGCGTCGGGCGGGATCGGAAAGAACGAACTCTCGGCGAAAGCGACGAGGCCCAGCGCCCAGGGCGCATGGCGGCCCTCGGCGAGCGAAAGTGTGAAATGACAGAGCCTGTTGAACATGAATTGCCTTGCGCGCAACGCTTCTCCCTCGAGCGGGAGAAGGATTCGCTGTAGCAAGATTCGTTGAAACTTCATACGTGGTCTTTGCGCAACTTTCGATCCACCTGCGCGCTCACCCCTCGATTTCTTCACGCAGAATTTCGAGGGCGAGCCAATCCTGCTCGGCTTTGGCGAGGTCCGCCTCGGCGCGCGCGAAAGCCTCCGAGGCTTCCGCGAATTTCGCCCTATCGCGCCGATAGAGATCCGCGTCGGTGAGAACCGCCTTGCAGTGCGCCGCGACTTTCCGCAATTCAGCAATGCGGGCCGGCAAAATCTCGAGCGCGTGTTTCTCCTTGAACGAGAGCTTGCGCTTCGGCTTGGTCTCCGGCGTTTTTGCCGCGACCTTCGGTTTCGCCGGCTTCTCGATCTTGGCGCCGATGCCGGCGCCGCGCTGCGCCACCATGTCGGAATAGCCGCCGGCATATTCGCTCCAGCGTCCGTCGCCTTCGGCAACGAGAACGGAGCTCGCGACGCGATCGAGGAAATCGCGATCGTGGCTCACCAGGATCACGGTTCCCTTGTAATCGGCGAGCATTTCCTGAAGAAGATCGAGCGTCTCGAGGTCGAGATCATTGGTCGGCTCGTCGAGGACGAGGAGATTGGCCGGTTGCGCCAGCGCGCGGGCGAGCATCAGCCTGCCCCGCTCGCCGCCCGAGAGCCGGCCGATCGGCGTCCCCGCCTGCTCCGGGCTGAACAGAAAATCCTTCATGTAGCTCACGACATGTTTGCGCTGCCCGGCGACGCTGACGTAATCGCTGCCGCTCAGCGCATCCTTCAAGGTCATTTGCGGATCGAGACTCGCGCGGTTCTGATCGAGGCTCGCCATCGCGAGATTGGCACCATGCCGCACGAGGCCGGAATCCGGCGCCAGCGCGCCGGTGAGAAGATTGATCAACGTGGTCTTGCCGGCACCGTTGGCGCCGACGATGCCGAGCCTGTCGCCGCGCAGGATGCGGATCGAAAAATTTTTCACGATGGCGCGTCCGTCGAAGGCTTTGCCGAGATGGCGGGCTTCGATGACGAGCTTGCTCGCGATCTCCGAGTCGCTCGCGGCGAACTTGACGGCGCCGGCCGCGCCGCGATGCTCGCGGTGCGCACGCCGCAATGCATTCAGCCGTGCGAGGCGCTTTTGGTTGCGCTTGCGCCGCGCGGTCACGCCGTAGCGCAGCCAATCTTCCTCCGCGGCGATCCTGCGCTCGATTTTGTGCTGGCGCATCTCTTCTTCTTCGAGCATGCGATCGCGCCAGGCCTCGAACTCGGCGAAGCCGCAATCGCGGCTCAAGGCGCGTCCGCGATCGAGCCAGATCGTTCGGCGCGAGAGATTTTGCAGAAAGCGACGGTCATGGCTCACGAGAATGAGCGCCGAGCGCAGGCTCGCGAGCTTTGCTTCGAGCCATTCGATCGCCGGCAGATCGAGATGATTGGTCGGCTCGTCGAGAAGCAGAATGTCCGGCTCAGGCGCAAGCACGCGGGCCAGCGCGACGCGCCGCACCTGCCCGCCCGAAAGCTGCCGAACGTCTTCGTCGCCGGAGAGCCCCAGCTCGTTCAGCAGGATCTTGCTGCGGTGCCCGCTCTCGCCTTCGCTGAGATCCGCGGCGACATAGGCAAGCGCGGTCGCGTATCCGTCGAAATCGGGCTCCTGCGGCAGGTAGCGCAAGCTCGCCTCCGGCTGCAAAAAGCGGCGGCCGGAATCGGGCTCGATCAGGCCGGCGGCGATCTTGAGCAGCGTGGTCTTGCCCGACCCGTTGCGGCCGACGAGGCAGAGCCGCTCGCCCGCCGAGACGGACAGTTCGGCGTCGACGAGCAAGGGCGTGCCGCCGAAGCTCAGATGAACGGATTGCAACGTGAGGAGTGGCGGGGCCATGGTCTGGGGATTTCGGATGGAGTGCGGTCGTTTCGCGGAGGGTGAGTGAGACCTGGAGCCGCGGCAGGATTTTCTGCATCAACTCTATGTGATGCGAGTATTCGTAACCAAATGACGCTCCGACTCGTATCTCCGTTTGTGAAGACAGTCGCCCAGCTTAACCCATGCGCGACCTCGATTGCTCTAAGTTCTTGATTCGTCGTTTTTAAGGGATCCGGCGTCAGACCTATCCGGGAGAGAGGCATGCTCACGCGCAGACATATCTTCTATGCTGGCGCCGCCGGAATGGCGGCGCTGTCGGTTGGCCGCTTGGGGCGACCTCACGCCGCCAAGGCGGCGTCAACTTACGAAGTCATGCACACCGATGCGGAGTGGCGGAAGCTTCTCTCGCCCGCGCAATACGATGTGCTTCGGCAGCAAGGGACCGAGCAACCGTTCACCAGTCCGCTGCTGCATGAAAAGCGCGCCGGCACGTTCACCTGCGCCGGCTGCGACTTACCTCTCTTCTCCTCGAAGACGAAATACGACAGCGGCACCGGCTGGCCGAGCTTTTGGAAGCCGCTCGACAATGCCGTCATCACGGCGGACGACAATTCGCTCGGCATGGTGCGCACCGCGGTCGCCTGCCGGCGCTGCGGCGGCCATCTCGGCCATGTCTTCGACGACGGGCCCCCGCCGACCGGGCTGCGCTACTGCATGAACGGCGTTGCGCTCAAATTCGTGCCCGGCGCTTAGCCATCCAGCTTGCTTGCAAAGGAGCACATTCATGAACCTTCATCCCAAACTGCCGCGTGCCTTCACATGGACCCTGTGCGCGGGCTTGCTCGCGGCCGGCGCAGCATTTTGGCCGATCGCCCACGGCGCGGCGGAGCCAGCGCTCGCGGTGCCTGCGCCGGCCATCGATGAGCCAAGCACGGCGAGCACAGAGACGGCGGTCGTCGCCGGCGGCTGCTTCTGGGGCGTGCAGGGCGTGTTCCAGCACGTGAAGGGAGTGACCGAAGCCCTGTCGGGCTACTCCGGCGGGGCGAAGGACACGGCGCTTTACCAGTCGGTCGGCACCGGGCAGACGGGCCACGCCGAATCCGTCCGCATCAGCTTCGATCCGCGTGTCATCAGCTACGGCAAGATCCTTCAGCTGTATTTTTCCGTGGCGACGGATCCGACCGAGCTCAACCGCCAAGGACCGGACGTCGGCAGCCAATATCGTTCGGTGATCTTCGCCGCCAACGCCGCGCAGAAGCGCGTCGCCGAAGCGTATGTCGCGCAGCTCGACAAGGCTGGCGTTTTCTCGCGGCCGATCGTGACGCGGGTCGATCCGCTGCGCGGATTTTACCCGGCGGAGGGCTACCATCAGAACTTCGCGGCGCTGCATCCGGACAATGGCTATATCGCCTACAACGACCTGCCGAAGATCGAAAACCTGCGCCGCCTCTATCCCGATCTCTACCGGCCGAAGCCGAAGCTGGTGAGCGAGAGCGGCGGGACAGAGTGAAGGGCGCGCACCCTCTCCCTGTGGGAGAGGGTGCCCGGCGGAGCCGGCCGGGTGAGGGGTTACAATTGTGCTTATGGGCGCGATCGTAACCCCTCATCCGCCCCGCTTCGCGGGGCACCTTCTCCCACAGGGAGAAGGTATGTGCCAGAGGAAGCTCACATCTGCAGCGCGGCGCGCAACTCGAGCAAATGGTCGCGCTGTTCCGTGGCAATTCGGCGCGCCTCGTCGGTCGGAGCCTCAGTGATGTCCTCCTCGGCCTCCTTCAGGTCTGCGTCGAGCTCAGCGGCATTGAGGTCTTCGAGCGCGATCGCCTGTTCGGCGAGGATCGTGAGCCCGGCAGGCGAGACTTCGGCAAAGCCGCCGCGCACGAAAAGCTTCGTCTTCTGCATGGCGCTCTGATCGATCTCGACGACGCCTGGCTTCAGCATCGCCATCACCGGCGCATGGTCCTTGAGCACGGTGAACTCGCCTTCCGTGCCCGGCACGACGACGGCCTCGACCTCTCCGGAAAAGATGAGCTTCTCCGGCACGACGAGTTCGAACGGGAAGGGTGGCGGCATGATCTTTCGAGCCTCTAGACTTGTGCCGCGAGCTTCTGCGCCTTCTCGACCGCCTCGTCGATCGAGCCGACCATATAGAAGGCCTGCTCCGGCAGGTGATCATATTTGCCTTCGATCAGGCCCTTGAATCCCTTGATCGTCTCGGCGAGCGGCACGAGCTTGCCGGGCGCGCCGGTGAAGACCTCAGCCACGTGGAAGGGCTGCGACAGGAAGCGCTCGATCTTGCGCGCGCGGGCGACCGTCAGCTTGTCTTCTTCGGAGAGTTCATCCATGCCGAGGATGGCGATGATGTCCTGCAAGGACTTATAGCGCTGCAGGATCTGCTGCACCCGGCGGGCGACCCCATAATGCTCCTCGCCGACGACCAGAGGCGTCAGCATGCGCGAGGTCGAATCGAGCGGATCGACGGCCGGATAGATGCCCTTTTCGGCGATCGCGCGCGACAGAACGGTGGTCGCGTCGAGATGGGTGAAGGAGGTCGCGGGCGCCGGATCCGTCAGGTCGTCGGCCGGCACATAGATCGCCTGCACCGAAGTGATCGAGCCTTTGGTCGTCGTCGTGATGCGCTCCTGCAGGTCGCCCATGTCCGTGGCAAGCGTCGGCTGATAGCCGACCGCGGATGGAATGCGGCCCAAGAGCGCCGAGACTTCCGAGCCCGCCTGGGTGAAGCGGAAGATGTTGTCGATGAAGAACAGCACGTCCTGGCCCTTGTCGCGAAAATCCTCGGCGACGGTGAGCCCGGTCAAAGCGACGCGCGCCCGCGCGCCGGGCGGCTCGCTCATCTGGCCGTAGATCAGCGCACATTTCGAGCCCTTGGCCGAGCCGCCATGTTCGCGCGGATCCATATTGACCTTCGACTCGATCATCTCGTGATAGAGGTCGTTGCCTTCGCGGGTGCGCTCGCCGACCCCGGCGAAGACGGAATAGCCGCCGTGCGCCTTGGCGATATTGTTGATGAGCTCCATGATGATAACGGTCTTGCCGACGCCCGCGCCGCCGAAGAGGCCGACCTTCCCGCCTTTCGCGTAAGGGGCGAGGAGATCGACGACCTTGATGCCGGTCTCGAGGATCTGCGCTTCCGTCGCCTGATCGGCATAGGCGGGCGCCGGCTGATGGATGGCGCGGCGCGTCGAACTCTCGATCGGACCGGCTTCGTCCACCGCCTCGCCGATCACGTTCATGATGCGGCCGAGACATGCGTCGCCCACCGGCACGGTGATCGGACCGCCGGTATCGGTGACCGGCTGGCCGCGAACCAGGCCTTCCGAAACGTCCATGGCGAGACAGCGCACCGAATGCTCACCGAGGTGCTGCTCCACTTCGAGCACCAGACGGTTGTCGCCGTTCATCGTTTCGAGTGCGTTGAGGATTGCCGGCAGATGGTCGTCGAACTTCACGTCGATCACGGCGCCGATGACCTGCGTGATATGGCCTGTGAGCTGGGTTTGGGCGGCGTCAGCCATGGATTGCTCCTCTTACCATCGTTAATGTTTAAGCGCCTCGGCGCCGGAGATGATCTCGATCAGTTCCTTGGTGATCATCGCCTGGCGGGTGCGGTTATATTTCAGGGTCTGTTTTCTGATCATCTCACCGGCGTTGCGCGTCGCGTTGTCCATGGCGCTCATGCGCGCGCCTTGTTCGGAGGCGGCGTTCTCGAGCACCGCGCGGAACACTTGCACGGAGATATTGCGCGGCAGCAGGGCGGACAGGAGCTCGTCCGCCTCCGGCTCGAACTCATAGACCGCCTCGCCGCCCGGGGAGGCGGCCTCGGGCAATTGCACTGGGATAATTTGCAGCGCCGTCGGGATCTGCGCGATCACCGAACGGAACCGAGAGAAGAACAAGGTGCAGATACTGAACTCGCCCTTCTCGAAAAGATCGATGATCTTGCGCCCGATCGGATCGGCGTGTTCGAAGCTGAGCTGGCGGACGCCGCGCAATTCGATGACCTCGAGGATCTGTGGGCCGAACTGCCGCTTCAGAAGATCGTAGCCCTTTTTGCCGACGCAGAGGAATTTCACTGTCTTGCCGTCGGCCATGAGCGCCACCGCCTTGTCGCGTGCGAGCCGCGCGATGGCGGAATTGAACGGCCCGCAGAGGCCGCGTTCCGCAGTACAGACGACGAGCAGATGAACACCATCGTGGCCGGTGCCGCCGAGCAGCGCCGGCTGCGGGGCGCCGGCACCCAAGCCGCCGGCGATGTCGGTGATGACCTTCTCCATGCGCTCGGCATAGGGCCGCGCCGCCACGGCCGCCATCTGCGCCCGGCGCAGCTTGGCGGCGGCGACCATCTGCATGGCCTTGGTGATCTTCTGCGTCGCCTTGACCGAGGCGATGCGATTACGCAGATCCTTCAGGGAGGGCATGGCTCGCGCTTTCGATCGTTGTCAGGCGAAGGACTTGGCGTAGGTCTCAACCACCGCCTTCAGGCTCGCCGCGGTACCGTCGGACAGGTCTTTGGATGCCCGGATCGTTTCGAGAAGATCGGTATGGCTGGCGCGCAACAAGGCGAGCAGCCCGTCCTCGAACGGCTTGACCCGCTCGACCGGCAGCGGATCGAGATAGCCGTTGACGCCGGCATAGATCACGCACACCTGCTCCTCCATCTTCAGCGGCGAGAATTGCGGCTGTTTCAGAAGTTCGGTCAGGCGCGCGCCGCGCGCCAGCAGACGCTGCGTCGTCGCGTCGAGGTCCGAGCCGAACTGGGCGAAGGCGGCCATCTCGCGATATTGGGCGAGCTCGCCCTTGATCCTGCCGGCCACTTTCTTCATCGCCTTGGTCTGCGCCGAGGAGCCGACGCGCGACACCGAAAGGCCGACGTTCACCGCCGGCCGGATGCCTTGGTAGAAGAGATCGGTCTCGAGGAAGATCTGGCCGTCGGTGATCGAGATGACGTTGGTCGGAATATAGGCGGAGACGTCGTTGGCCTGGGTCTCGATCACCGGCAGCGCGGTGAGCGATCCGCCGCCGTGCTCCTCGTTGAGCTTGGCGGCGCGCTCGAGCAGGCGCGAATGGAGATAGAAGACGTCGCCCGGATAGGCCTCGCGTCCCGGCGGCCGGCGCAGCAAGAGCGACATCTGACGATAGGCGACCGCCTGTTTCGACAGGTCGTCGTAGATCATCAGCCCATGCATTCCGTTGTCGCGGAAATATTCGCCCATGGCGCAGCCGGAGAACGGCGCGAGAAACTGCATCGGCGCGGGATCTGACGCGGTCGCGGCGACGATGATCGAATAGTCGAGCGCGCCTTGTTCTTCGAGCACCTTCACGAATTGCGCCACGGTCGAGCGCTTCTGACCCACCGCGACATAGACGCAATAGAGCTTGGCCTTCTCGTCCGTGCCCTGGTTGACGGATTTTTGGTTGAGGATCGTATCGAGCGCGATCGCCGTCTTGCCGGTCTGCCGGTCGCCGATGATGAGCTCGCGCTGGCCGCGTCCGATCGGGATCAGCGCGTCGATCGCTTTCAACCCCGTCGCCATCGGCTCGTGCACGGATTTGCGCGGAATGATGCCCGGCGCCTTGACATCGACGCGGGCGCGCCGCGTCGCATTGATCGGGCCCTTGGCATCGATCGGATTGCCGAGCGCGTCGACCACGCGGCCGAGCAATTCCTTACCGACCGGCACGTCAACGATCGCGCCGGTGCGCTTGACCGTCTGGCCTTCCGCGATCTCGCGGTCGCTGCCGAAAATGACGATGCCGACGTTGTCCGTCTCGAGGTTCAGCGCCATGCCGCGGATGCCGCTTTCGAAGGCGACCATCTCGCCGGCCTGGACATTGTCGAGGCCGTAGACGCGGGCGATGCCGTCGCCGACCGAGAGGACCTGTCCGACCTCGGTCAGCTCGGTCTCATTGCCGAAGTTGGCGATCTCCTTTTTCAGGATCGCCGAAATCTCAGCGGCGCGGATATCCATCAGGCGACCTCTTTCATGCGTGCGCGGAGCGAATTGAGCTTGGTCCTGAGCGAACCGTCGACCATGCGCGAACCCAGTTTCACGATGAGGCCGCCGATGATCTCGGGATCGACCTTGATCGTGACTTCGACCGATTTGCCGCCGGTCAATTCAGCGAGCGCGGCCTTCAAGGCCGCGACATGCTTATCCTTCAGCGGTTCGGCCGCCGTGACCTCGGCGCGAATACGGCCCTTGGCGACGTCGTCAAGCTTGTGGAAATCATCGATCATATCGGCGATTGCGAAGAGCCGGCGCTTCTGCGCGACGAGCTTCAAGAAGTTGGCGGAGATTCCGGAAATTCCGGCGCGCTCAAGCACGGCATCGAGCGCCTTCAACTGCTCTTCGGCGGAATGAAGCGGGCTCTTGACGAAACGTTGAAGATCGTCGTTTTCGGCGACGAGACGGGCGAAGTTGGCAAGATCCGCCGCGACCTTGTCCGTGAGCCCGAGTTCTTCGGCGAGCGCATAGAGGGCCAGCGCATAGCGGCCGGTCATTCCCGATACGATCGTCTGGTCTTGCGCCAAGACTGTAAGCCTTTGAATCCATGGGGCGGAGATGCCCGGCTTCGACGGGTTCGCGGCAACCCAAAGCGCAGGCTAGGAGACCGGATAGGCGCGAGAAACCCACCCAGGGCGAGCGTGACTAACATATGACTTTTTTGTGCGCAACCCTGGCAGCCTGCGGCATCCGGCACAGCCTGGAGCCGCGCATCAGTCGCCGAGCCGCGCGCCAATCGCCAGCCGCCCAACATCATCCCCTGGACGTCGGATCGTCATTGGCGGTGCTGGCTTCCACGCCGGCAAGATCTATATAAGTTCGGACACACGGAGGTAGCGCATGGCGACAGCAGTCACGTCAGTCACCTTGGACACGCCGGCCATCGATTTCCGGCTTCCGGCCACGGATGGACGGACCTATTCGTTCGATGACGTGGCCGGCGAGAAAGGCACGGTCATCGTGTTCATCTGCAATCATTGTCCTTATGTGATCGCGGTGATCGATCGGCTCGTTGCCGATGCGCGGGTGCTGATGGGCGAAGGCATTGGTTTCGCGGCGATCTGCGCGAACGATGCAACAAACTACCCCGAAGATTCCTTCCCCAACATGAAGCGCTTTGCGGAGAAGCACGGTTTTCCCTTCCCCTATCTCCACGACGAGAGCCAGCAAGTGGCGCGGGCCTATGACGCGGTCTGCACGCCCGATTTCTTCGGCTTCGATCGAAACCGCAGACTCAAATATCGCGGCAGGCTCGACCAAGGCCGCACCTCGCCGCCGCCGCCCGGCGCGCGCCGCGAGCTTCTCGAAGCGATGCGCGCCATAGCCAAGACCGGCCAGGCGCCTGCCAAGCAAATTCCTTCGATCGGATGTTCGATCAAATGGAAGGCGTGAACCCTCTCCCTGTGGGAGAGGGTGGCTTGCGGAGCAAGCC
>Ga0209415_10005397_pt1 | contig 23012 bp, 17 predicted proteins | sample PeaSoiSIISIP2007_FD_187696 | JGI IMG/M metagenome (GOLD analysis project Ga0209415, IMG submission 187696) | Peat soil microbial communities from Weissenstadt, Germany - SII-SIP-2007 (SPAdes) (version 2) | ecosystem: Environmental > Terrestrial > Soil > Wetlands > Peat | place: Germany... | reverse complement strand
TTTTCCTTCCGCAGTTTCCGAATTACTCCCGTCAGGTTCGTCATAGTCCCCCTCGGACAGGCATTGTAGCAGCCCATTTGAGAGACCCTCCGTCCCGAGCGCCAGCCTGGTTCGACGCGTTGAGGAGCCGCATCATCCGAGGGGATATTGGGAACTCCGGTCTCCGGGTGAAATGCGGAAGCTGCTGAACCGGAAGATTGTCGAACAGGACAGGAAATGAGCTATCTGTCAGGAAGAGTTCACAGGTTACAACCGACATCGTGCCAGACCATGGGGGATCCGAAGGTGTGCCTGATTTAGGTCAGGCACGTGTACTTTTCCGAACGCGGGATGAAGCCGCTGGGAGGATTACGCCGTGGTGGTTGAAATGAGCAATCCCAGAATGTCGGCCTCCTGGAATCGACCCTCTCTTCCGTCCTGGCGATCATGGGTGAAGAATCTGATCGAAGCCGTCAGGATGCATCCGATGAGAAACCCGCGTCAGTCGGGATAGCAATGAAGCGAACAGCGGCAATCCCGATTCGCTCCAGACGAGAGACACTGCAACTGGAAAGGCGACGCCTTCGGTTGTCGGATTAATCCCGGAACATGAGACCAACACGAACTGTGGGGCATCGGTACCAGAAAGGGCTCGCCGAATCACATCCCACTCCGCTGGATTAAGCGGGAGGGTACCCCAGGGAACATCGATGCAGATGCCGGTTCCAACAAGACGGCGACGCCCCTGAGCTGCCGCAAGCTGCTCCTGAGCCTTGTTCAAATGGTCGGCAAGCGCTTTCTCAATGTTCGTTCTGCTACGGGTGTGGATGTCCTTGCATTCGACGTACGCGACATCGTCCACCTGGAGATCCGGCGAGGTCTCATCGCCTTCGCTGATAAAGGAGACAGGGAACCCAGTTTGACGCTGGATCGCTGCTGCGGAATACACATTGAACTCGGCGGTATCGAAGGCTGTCGCATCCTCCGCGAAGAGATCTTTCAATTCCTTGCTAAGTGTGTGCGTGGCCGTCCGCATGAGGTCTCTGCCGACAAATACTCTTAGGGAGGCGACGAGGCGCAGGATGTGTAACGCATTGGTCCCCTGGCGGACGGCCTCGGCGTCGCCGACAGGAGCTGATGAGGTTAAGTAGTCTTGATAGTCCGCAATCAGGGAGAGAAGGTGACTCCGAGCACGTCGCTTGCGAAGTCGCAGTGCTAGCAACCCAAACAGCTTAGCGATCTGGTCGGCCCCGTACCACAGGTCATCCTGTGTGAATGAGGGAACAGGCAGGGGCATCTCCGCCACCGCATCCACGATGTCCAGAGCTAATTCTTCAGATTCGGCAGCAAGCCAGTCATCAAGTTCAGAAGGCGGATGCTTAATCGCGCGCGGCAGCCACTTGAAGTAAGCCCGTGTCCGGATTCGATCTTCAATGTCCATTGTGCGGGAGTCAAGATCTCTTCAGCGACTTGACCACGATCCAATGAGTGAAGCCGCGCATTGCCTCATTATAACGAGGCAGCCGATAGTACACTGTCCTGGAATCCGCAGCCAAGCTGCAACTGCCAATATTTACCTTTTGTTTCCCCTGCACGACCGTTGATTCACGCCAATCCCTAAACACTCTGCGGCCGATTTTCAACTTATCTACACAATTTCACTAGATTGCATAGGAGGAAAGGCATGCGCCTTCGTCGCAATGAATACTGCCCAATCCACAAATCGGTTTCCTGCTGCGGTCGGGAACAAACGCCCCATGCGCGCAGATTGCAGCCTGGGGTTCGACGCATTGATGATCCGCATCATCCGAGAGGATATCGGGAACTCAGATCCCCCGCTGAGATGCGGAAACTGCTGAGGCGGAAGATTGTCGAGCAGGACAGGAAATGCGCCATCTGCCACGAAGAGTTCACAGACTACAACGATGTCGTTCCGGACCACAGAAATCCCAAAGGGATGGGAGGAGCGTGGAGGGACGACCACCCGGACAACATCCAAGCAACCCATTTCTGGTGCAATGAAGAAAAAGGATCGACCAGAATGGATGATTGAGCCCTGTGCATGTGCATTTTGCGGACTGGAGAAAAAGGTAAACTGGGTAGTGACTGAACCTCCGATCAGCCGACCGCCTGTTCAACTCAAAACGCGACTCCTAAGAAATGCTTGTGTGCCAACTGTGGGCGTCATTGACTTGTCTCCGCGATCCTAGCCCGGCCTAAAATTGACTCGATACGACGGCGGAGCACGAACCCTTGCAACAATCAGCGCGATCAAAACGAGATGAAGCGTCGCGCAACAGTATGGGTGTATTCTGCTGGCGCCGGAGATCTCGGCAGGGTCTTGAGAACGAGGGCATCTCAAAACCAAAGACATTCAGGAATGCTGTAGGATGTCTATGGTAGCGTTGGTTGGGTCACATGAGTATACCTGATATAAATTCTGCCTACACTTTCGCTCTAGCGTTCGCCGTTGGGCTGGGAGACAGGTCCGCCCTCAAGTTTTATCGCTGTTTCCCGCGTTACGAGGATTGGCGTTCAAGCTCAGACGAGCAGCGAGTGAAATTAAGACAGGAATTGGGGCCGCGGGCAAGATTAGATGTCTTCTCAATGAATTGGGAACGCGTGCTCGCCGATGCGTGCTCGCAAATCGATCTGAACACTCGACAGGGCTCCTCAGTTTTGACGATCGCGGATGACGCATATCCGGGACTCCTGCGATTCATACCGGATCCCCCGCTCGTTCTGTTTGTCAAAGGCAATTCAGCGTCACTGTCGGCTGCATTGCCTGTCGCCGTGGTGGGGACGAGGAATCCAACAGAACGAGGACAACAGGTGGCGTCACGCATATCCCGATCGCTTGCTTCCAGAGGTTGTTGTATCTTAAGTGGTCTTGCAGTTGGCATCGATACCGCCGCCCACAATGGAGCGCTAGAAGGCAGCGGGCAAACTGTGGCGGTCTTCGGAACACCTCTGGATAAAATCTATCCGGCAGAGAATAAGGCGCTAGCAAGCAAAATTCTGGATTCAGGAGGCGCCTGGGTCTCCGAGACACCTGCAGGCGGGTCGACGCATCGGAATAGTTTTGTTCTGCGAGACAGAATCCAGAGTGGGTTATCCGCCGTGGTCATCCCGGTTCAAACAGACGTGGTGGGCGGGACGATGCACACGGTCAAGTTTGCGCGCCAGCACTCCCGTCTTCTCTTTTGTCCACGGCCTATAGCTGGGGAAGAGGACAAGCCGCAATACGGGGGAATTCACGAGCTACTCAAATCGGGAGTGGCAAAGCCCTTCAACGGCGACGGCTATGAAGAGATCGTCCGTGCGGCCGGCGAGCGCAGACGAGCCTTACTGAGGGGCGACCGGTTCGAAACGAAGCCGGACAAGGTATCGGACGACCTAGCTATCGGCGCTGGTTTGGCGAAGCCTGACGGGAACGGACCCCAATTGAACGAAGGGGTCAGGAAGACCCATTCCAAATCATTCGGGCAATTCAGTCTTTTTTAATGCGTGGCAATCAGTCTTCACTCGAACCTTTCGGTGTTTGTACAGTGATCGGGATAGCCTGAACAGCCCCAAAATTTTTCTCCAGTTTGACCGTTCGTCCTGACCTTCATCCTACGACCACAAATGGGGCACTCTTTCCATCCATACGAACGTTGATCCTTGCCGACGGCCAATACACGGACCTCCGACGCACCGGAAGCACCCAGCACTTCGATGCACTCGTCGGTCGTGGCCCCCGTCGTAATTACATCATCAACCAACAAGATCTTCGAACCGCGCCATTTGCGGGTAGACTCGAACACACCTTCGATGGCTTCACGGCGTTCGGAAGGCCCCTTTAATTTGTAGCCTCCGACCTCTTTCGTGCACTTCAACCCATCGACCGCGAGTTCAATATCGTCTGCGAAGGACTTCGCTGCTTCGGTCAGAGGCGCCTCGAACCGGTTTCGCTTCTGCGAAGGTTTCGGAGGCACTGGCACGATGAAATCAGGAGTCCAGTCAAGGGTCTGGATGCACCTCCCCATGGCTGGTCCTAGAATGGCCGCAGGTTCATCGCTGTTCTTGAGCTGGAGGATCGCCTGGGACAGCCCAGACTTACCAGATCTGGGATCCGCAGTCTGGAAATATCTTCCGAGGGTCCAGCTGGGCGGCTTGTCGCTGACATTCAACAAAGACCCCCAGTGCAACACGAATTTCTTGCCGTTAGCAGCGCGCTCACCCGCATAGTTCAGTTGCATCAGAGGCGTATCACCTAGGAGAAGTCCAGGCTTGTCAATGAAGATGTCAGGTGCAGACGAACTGATCTCATAGAGATCTCTGACCCCCCAGCTCACGCCGACCGAGACCATACCGGCATGGTATGAGGCCTCGAAATCGATTATGTCATCGCCAACGTATAAACAGTGATCCGTCTCAGTGCAGCCGAGCTGTTGGCGCGCAAGAATTAAGGGCGCGGGGTCCGGCTTATGCTGCTCGGTATCGCCATGCGCCACCAAGGTGTCGTAGGGGATCTTAAGGCTGTCAAGCAGGTGTTCTGCGTACCACTTTGGCGAACTCGTGACGATTCCTACCTTGTGCCCAACGTCTCGGAGCCGTTTTGGCAACTCGTGGGGCGCAACTTCCTGCCGCCTCGGATACGTCCTAACAAGGTGCAAATTGGAGCGTACTTCATTCCAAAGCTGCGCCTTACGAAGAGTTTCAACGGCCGACGTGTCTAATAAAGTGAGGTCTAGATCGAAGATGAATACCGTTTCAGGCATATTGAACCATTTATCCCTTCATTCCTGCGGGGTTCTAAATGTGCCCATGGGGCTAAGAAATCAGTCTATCGCTCGCCAATGACAACAAGGACCGAGCCCGCCCCGTGGACGGCGGATTCTGCGCCAAGAAGCAATGCATCCAGCTGACGTAACCTTGCAGCATCTCTTGACCGGGGATGTTGACGGGCATGTTCATAGGCAGGCCGCTGCAAGTGTGGCTGGACGACTATGACTCTTCTCTCGTAGTCAGCTCCCACAGCGGCGATGGCACGGAGCATGTCATGCCTGGTTGTGGCCCTGCGATCATGCCAAACGAGGGCACCTACCTTTCTGCCAATGCCATCGGCCATCCCTTGGTCAAGGAGTTGCCTGTCGAGAGAACGAAGGTTCTTGACAGCTTGTCCAGCCACAACCTCGAACTTTGAGACTGAGATTCCTCGGTTTGGTCGATTGCTTCCGGCTCCTTTCACATGAATCAGAGAGAGAACCGGAGGCACCGAGCGGTCGTCCAAGTGGATGAAATCAGCGATTTCCATCGCGCCATCGTCGCAAGCCAGCCATCCTGCCGGAAGTGCACGTTGATTGTCGCTGATTGGCCAATGTCTCTTTATCCAGCAGAAGAGCGAGTCTTGTTCCCCAATCTCCGCTAGCGGCTCCGGCTTCTCTCGTGTTACATCGATACCCTCGAAAGTTCCCCAGTCATAGCCCCTGAAAGGCATGTCCCGGTAGCGAATCTCAAATATCGCGCGATTACTGAGAGCGTGGCCGGAGTCGTACCAGACCTTGAGCCAGGCATGATTTCGGCATAGTTCAAGTGCCTCGTCGTGTAATTCTCGGACGTCCTCATCATCAGGATCTCCCCGAACACGCCACGTGACACGCTCTGGGTTGCTCACGTCGATTTCAAATTCAATCTTGCCAATTGGCTTGCCATTGAGCGAGAGCTTCGCGAGAACGTTTGGACCTTTAGTGTCTAGGACTTCGAAATCCGCACCGTAAGACCATCGCTCAAGCTTCCTGCGAATTTCATCGTCCTGCAATGGTTCTTCGGTCGCCAATTCTGGCGGCACGAGCGCCAAGTCAAAGGCCCCTTTTACCTTGTGGGAGTCAATCGAGGTAACGGCGATGACGGGCAGCGGACTTGGCTCTGGTTTCTTTGTCTGCTCTAGCCGGGTCAGCAGAGCTGTCACTGTGTCTCGAAACTCGTTCCAGTCCTCGGATGAGCCCACCCAAACCTTGGAGCTTCTCGGTGCACTGCCAACTGAACTCGTAATCTCCTGGATATCCACTCCACAACGAGCGGCTGTAAAGTAGTAACTCTGATCCTCCACGGGACTCAATGCGTCACGAAGGTCGATTCCGGATAAAACCTTGCTATCCGCTTTGACTGTCGTGCGACGATGAGTTGCAGACAACCATAGGGTCCGCGCCTTCCCCCGCACGAAAGCGGCATTTATCAATCCTGGGCTGATTGATTGCAACGCGCCAAGCCCCGCTGAGTCCCCCCGATCGAACCGCCGGGTAATCGAAGACCTGAGAGATGCGTCAGTAACGCAGACCGCGACATGACGATTTCGTCTACATATCATTACCAGGTGATTGATGGTGTCAGCGATCGAAGGATTAGCGGTCCAGGTTACAGACTGGACTTCCCGGAAGTGGATGTATCCAACCTCCAGTTCTTCATCCTGCTGCGCCGCAGAGCGGGTGATCAATTGTCGCCGGGCCGCATCGCCGAGTCTTAGCATCCCAATAATGTCCTCAAGCACATGGTCGGTCATTCCGTCCGGGTGAAACGGATCCCGTATTTTCGCCACGATAAATGACCTGTATGGTCTCAGGAGCCCAAGATCTTTGGCCATGGATGTACCTCGTGGGGGGAATGGAAGAGACTATTCCGTCCCGCGGACTGGTGTTGACAGGTGTAGATCGAATACTGAGTTGGCGAACACCTTTTGCTGTCCGACATAATTGATCCGCTTGATCACTTGTCATTCTGAACCTCAGCGCCACTTGCCCACGCCTCCGTGGTGTGAGCACGTGCCTCGTCGGCTCCTGCTGAAGCTGTAGGTTCCATCGCGGCAATGCGCGGTTGCGCCTTGTGGCGGCGCGGAGCAGTTCTCCGGCCTTTGAACACTCTGACCTTTACTGTTCACATAAGTACCATTGTTTGTGCAATTCACCTTGCCTTGGTTTGGCTTAGTGCTGCTCGTTGCCGCGGCATTCGGACTTGGCTGAGAAGGGGACTGCGTCTGGGAAATTGTCTGTTGGGAGAGAAGGACAACTGCAAGAGTGAGAGCGTAGACAAAGCGACGCGAGGGGCGTATGGAGCGCATAGCGTTCTCCTTGAGTCGGAGTGACTCGCTCCCCCTCGAAGCGAGTCAACCCATCGTACGTGCAAGAGAGAATCATATGTTGGTTGACTCTGCCTGCACAATAGCCAAACCGTGCTAGATAACCACACGGCGGTCATACCCTGTATTATCTGGCATGAGGTGCCCAGCTCATCAGAATCTCGGTCGGCCAAAGGAAAATGCCAACATCGGGGCGCTCGCTGAACCCTATGACCACATCGAGCTGGGAACAAGATGCGTGAAATATCGCCAGCGCATTACATGACGGCCGATCAATACCTCGAGCGGTGCCCGGAGCTCAAGCCGATTGCTACAGAGATTCGACGGCAGAAAGAGGCTGGCGAGAGGGCATTCCCATCGACGGTGCTCGTGGACAAGTCAAGCATGCTGACGAAGGACGTGAGAGAAAAGCTGTTGGACAAGGTGGCGGTGCTGGTCGATGAGAACGTGGTTGGCCGCTCAGACATGTGCCTACAGTTGGCGGACCTGTTGAATCGCGGATTGATGCATCTCAAGTTTCCATCGCGTGCAGTGGTAGGCATTGGCATCTACTATGATCCGAAGGGCGATGAGATTTGGCGCTGGCGACACGCATGGGTTCGCGTGGGAGAGGAACTCATCGATGGCAATGTTGACATTCTCGCGGAAAACCCGCTTGTGCCAAAGGCCGTCTCCGTAAAGCCATATTGGGGTCCGTTAGCAGAGATCCCTAGCGACCGGCGGCTTCGTGAGGACCGCAACGATGCCCCGCCTGAAGACGAGGACGTGGACAAGACGTGGTGGCCTGACCTCAAAAAGTGGATTGATGGCACGCTTCTTGCCTGAAGGCTGCCCGTCTTCTATATCGTTGGTATCAGCGCCCAACGACTCAGGGTTTGCTTTCATGGAACTGAACCGAGCAAATATATACCTCTACACGGTACCGGACTGAAGTTTGACCCTACCCACGGATTACAACGACATCCTGCCAGATCAGAGGCATCCCAAAGGGATGGGAGAGCGCGGAGGGATGATCACCCAGACAATATCTAGGCAACGCATTTCTGGTGCAATGAAGAAAAAGGATCAACCAGAATGGATGACTGACGGCCCATCAGTCAAAATATTTGGGAACCCGCACGGATATTGACTGTCTTTAAGCAACAGCGTGCCAGTTGTGTGCTGGATTTCGCTGAACTCTGTTCGGGGTCTACTCGGGTCTGCCGGTCCATGCAGATGAACGTGCAGATGGACGCGACCGCTCTGGTCGCATCAAGAAAAGCGCGCGTCCCTTTGTGCCGTGATATTTGACCTGCCAATATTTAACGGAGCCGTGAAGGTTCAGTGCAAGTATCTGTTGGCCACTCCCACCCGCAACTCCGTCGGAGATGAGTGTCTTCAGATGGTCATCGAGTCCTCGCAATGGCCCTCTCCTTATAGCGCCGTGACTCCAGACGACATGGCCATCTTGCACCTGAAACGCTGAAAGCTTTAGTAATTCGGCGCAGCGGATGGCGGTGGTCGTTACCGACGTCTGGAAGACGCGGGCGAGTTCGAAAATGGTGTTGATGTCGGGATCTAGACCGCACCTTTCAAGAAAAGCTCGGCGAGGCATCAATAACTCGGTTGCCAACATATCGCACAGGCGTTCGAGTTCGACGCCAGTCCGCGGGCAATTCGGCCCACTCTTTTCAAATATCGCATGCGAGAGTTCATGAGCGATCGTAAAGCGGCGACGAACAGGGGAAAGGTGAACGGAACAGACGACCGTGAATCCACCATTCGACGGGCGTAGTTCTCCAGAGAATGGTATTTCTTCGTACGCTATTCCGGTCACGTTAAGCCGCGCGGCCAAGGTATCGAGATGAAGTGGCGGATGAGGTATATCACGAATGGCATCGCCCGCAACAATCTGCACAGCGTTCTCGATCGTGGCAGGATTCCCGGCCAGTGAGAGGAGACGCTTAGAGGCAGCGCTGGTCCATTGTTTTGATTTTCTCGAGGCTACCATTGAGTGTCTTGGACGGCCACTTTTTCCCGGGCCAATTTAATCAATTGTTGCCAGTACTCGATGCCAGGCTCGGAACGTCGCGCAATGCGCGTACCGGAGAAAGGTTCCAACCGGCGCTGATGCTCTCGAATGACCTCGACGCGAACCGGCAGCGACGGTTCCTTCAGGAGTAAGGCCAATGCCGAAGCCGGAACCGTCTTCTGCATTTTCAATCGATCCCAGGCTCCTACAGCGGCGTTGGCGGGTTCACCTAGTCGGGTCCATAACTCCTCAGCTTTCGAGAAATCTCGAGCAGCCAATTCCTCTTTCCCCATTGCGGCTCGATTCTTGGCGCGGCTTAAATACGCTCGTGCCGCAATCTCCGACCGCTCGGCATCGCCCACAAACTCGTGCTTTAGAACGTCACTGTAACAACTCTCCGCTGCTTCCCGGTCGCGCCTTTCCAACAGTTCGCCTTCCAGGATCCTAAGATCTAAATAGTCTTTGCCGTCGTTTTGGGATAGCAGCTGGCCCGCCTTACCTATGCACTCCCACGCGCTCTTAATATTCTGTGCTACGAGATACGTTCTGCCGAGCAGGCTGTAACAGTCACCAATTTCGGGGTGATTGGGCCCGAATTCTTGGGAAAGGGAGAAGCGCGCGATTGCTGTCTCCAGTCGCGTTCTGCTCGAATCGAGAAGCTCCCGTTTCTTTTCCGCATCGGACGCTTCCTCTGCCATAATCCGGTACAGTCTGCCGACACATTTTTCGCAGTAGGCTGTGTTACGGTCCCACCCAATATCCTCGCCAAGTTTGAGACTCTTCTCCGCGGCAATTCGCGCTTCATCCAATCGCCCTATACGTTGAAGAGCCCAAGATTTTCCGCAGATCATGGCCTGAGCTTCGCCCTCGACTTCTCCCCGCCCGCGAGAGGGCACTCTTCGTGCGCACCCAATTACCAACTCAGATACGTCGAGGACGAGATGCTTATCGCCCCAAGCCTTCAAAGGCTTATCGATCGTAATGAACATTCGGGCAACCGCTTCCGGGTGTACGTTGGCACAGATTCGTGCGAGGGCGATGGCATTGTGCACCTGATTGCGGCCAATATCGTGGTACCTGTTATTGTCGATAAACGAAAGTACGGCCTTCAATCCTCGCACACAGAGGTCTCCGGGAGCATGCGGCAGCGCTACCGGAAGCGGAGCGAGCTTCCACTCTCCTGCTGCAGCCAGAACTGCTCCGCTCGCATGTTCCAGCAGACCGGTCAGGGCTTCCGTAGTTGATCCCACTGCGTTTGCGAGTATCTCTACCGGGACGGGAACTGGACACTTGTTGAGCAGAAGCAGCGCATCGCGGATCTCATCGGGCAGACCCGGCACGTCCACCTCGGGTGTACTGTTCAGGTGGATACCTTCGTCGATTGCGATTTTGATCAGATCACGCGCCAGAAGCGAAGCTCGAAGTGGTATCGCTTCAGCAATCCGCGTAAACAACATATCTCGGAGGCGTTTTCCGTGCTCCTGGCCGGCCAAGACGGCGCAAAAGAAATCAATTTGCGCATCCAGCACTTGGTCAGGCAGATGCAACAATTTCATCTTGGCAAGCAGAGTTTGAGGCTGGGGTGCCAGGGCGGACAAAAAGCCGTCAGCATCGCGGATCTCCTCAAGATCCACGAGCGCGTCGAACTTCGCGGCGTCGGATCCGCCTTCGTGCGCGATACGTATGAGATGGCTGAGAGCAACAAGTCGACGAATGGTGCCCTTACTGTAAACGAGTACGAATTTGACTCCGTCGTGACCGCCATGGGCTCGAGACCGCTGCACCCACTGGTCCAAATCCTCCCTAGTGGGGTTCAGCTTTACCTCAGCAACTTCCCGCGGGTTCTCGAAGCCTGCGTCCCATCTGGTGACGGTTGCGCCATCCAACTCCCGCGGTTCCAGGCGAATTCCCGGATTGCGCGCGGGAAAACTCAAAACTTCTGGGAATAGCTGCAGCAGTCGTAGAAGAGCGTAGTTGATCTGATAATTGAGACCCGCTCCTGTGCTCGGGCCTCCGACTGCACCCGAGACAACTGGGGCGCGCTTTGAAATTCCCTTTCGTCGTGTCCCCGCCATTCGAGACTGCCTCCAAACGGGCCTTACTTTTGCCCTGCAAGGAACATTTTAGCAGTCCCCACAGCGTTCAGCAGAACAGCGCAGAGGCACCGAAACGGCGTCGCCCGGCGAGCCGCGAGAGACGGACCCCTAGCGCTATCAGCAGAACAATGCATAGGCAACTGGCGATCAAGTTCTCCTTGGCGACCGCACATCTGTGGCATGATGGTGAAATTCTATGGCGTCCCCAGAATTATTTCAGTCGTACTTGGATGAAAGTGAAAATGCTTCCGGCGCTGTCTACGTCGTCGGTGGCTTCGTGGGCACAGCGGCGGTTTGGAGCAAGTTGGAACCGGAATGGTTGAAGTGTGTTCCTCCCCAGGTAACAGCTTTTCATGCGACCGACTGCTTGACGGGCAACAATGAGTTTGAGGGCATAAACATTCCTGACCGTATCGCGATCCTCGACAAACTCACGGACGTGATTGCGGCCCACGAGGTACAACTTGTAGGCTACGGCATCGACGCGAAAACCTACCGCAGCCTGGCACCCAACAAAAAGCAGAATGAATTCCTCGCCAACAAGTACGCCGCTCCGTTTGGTGGAGCAGTTGAGCTAGCATGCAAGGCGATGGGGAACGTGCCCGGACCGGACCAGGTATGGAAGGTGCTGGAAGAGGGCGAAACTTGGGGACCATGCGACTTCCTTATTGAAAGCAATGAGTACAGCCCAAGCGCGCGGCGGACGATTGCAGGCATGCGGAACTCCAAGGATCTCTGGTTCCGGAGCAGAATCGGTAAAGACTCGTATGGAGAAAAGAGCGGCCCCAGGGGCATTCCCCTGTTACAAGCTGCGGATCTGGGCGCCTTCCTAGCCGCCAAGCACATCAGCAAGGCGGCTGAAGGCAAGATTTCGTGGAAGGTCTACTACGAGAAACTGCGTTCTGCAAAACGCGTGTATGCGATGGTCTTGGCTGACGAATACAGCTTGAAACGGCTCCATGGGATGTTTGTCGAGATTAAGAAAGAAGAGGCCGAAGGTCGAGACCCTTGGGATACTATCTGACGCCACGCAAACAGGATCAGCCAAGTCTCTATGGCGTAGCGTTGGACTTCTAAAACTGCGCCGCAATTTCTCCCATTAGTGGCACCTCGCGCGCGCTGAACAGAGCCACGTACGACATGGCTGACAATCCAACAGTCGTCGTCTCTTGTTCGCGCTGATCAACAATCAAGTTGCCGGGCATGCAGTGCGCGGAAAGTGTGTCTTTCCTTGCGGGCAGGAAACGCTATGGCTACGACGAGTTGATCAGAAGGTCGGCCGATAGAAATCGCGGATGGGGACGCCAAGCGGTACGTGATATTTTCTCTTGTATGACGATCCAATTGCATCCGGGAGCGGCAAAACGCTTCGATGAACTGGGGAAACAGCTCCTCATCAAAATCACACCGGAGCCTCCGCTTTCGAAACTCCAGGAGACGTTCCGGCCCGATATCCATCCTGTGATGCACATCCCAGAACAACACATTATTGGCGACATTGGGGTGAGGCAGTCGATTGTCGATGGCACTGGGGAAGAAGTCGGTCGATTCTTTGGGAACACTATCCCAAAGATCGGCTTGATCGGCGATGGATTCAGAGCTCTGAAGGATTTAGCCGAGCGGTTCCAAAGGCATGGGGACCTAGGCGCAGTGGCGAGCTTCGAATTCATTCGGGATGCAGTGTTCGAGTGGGTTGAGTTTTCCCATAGGTGTCAGCCACTGGGGACTTTGAGCGAGTACATCTCGAAACGCGCCAATGAAGAAATCAGAGACTTCGAGATTTGGGTACCCCTCTTTCAAACGTACCTTGAATCAACAATTCCGATGGGCCCAGTCATGCTGTGCGCGATCACTCGTAAGATGATGGATGAGGCTGAAGCGAAAATATCGATTCCGGACGCCGAGACCGCCGCCGCCGTCCGGCTCGCCTTCGCGCGGGACCGTTCGGCAATCCAGGGTTGCGCGGGGGTGGTTGTCAAAATTCGTGCTGAACAAAAGCGGGCTGTCGACACGGCGCGCCAGGAGGCGGAAGTGGCGGCGGGGTTGCTGCGTTTTTTCTCTCCCGCGAATTGGACGCCTAAGCTGCGCTCGTACTGCGTGCCGTTAGGGAGCGAAAACGTGCGCCGCAGCGCAGAACTGTTTTTGGAGAACGACTCGATAAAGACTTATTCTCGAGGTGTTCTAGACTCGACACAGCCATGGGTGCTCTCCAACTCATATTTGGCCCAGTTCCGGATGCTGTTAGATCGTGTGAGCGCGTTGTGGAGAGAAAGCAAAAGGTCCCCCTTCCGGCAAGGTCTTTACGATGTGTTGCTCGTCTATTCCAGGAACTCCCTCGCGGTCCAGCCCGCTGATAAGTTGATATACATTCTTGTCGCACTGGAGTCGATACTTCTTCGCAATGAGAGTGAACCGATTGGACAAAATGTGAGCGAAAGGATGGCGTTTCTTTGTGGCACCTCATTGGTGGCCCGAAAGGCCATCGTCGCAAATGCCAAAGAAGTTTATCGACTGCGGTCTGCGTTCGTTCATCACGGCCAGTCGATCAAGGACGTGGAGGCGCTTTCCACTTTTATGCTCAACGCATGGACTTGTTTTTACAATCTAATTATGACTTCGGAACATTACCAGACAAAGGACGATCTCATTCTGGCCATTGAAAACCGTAAGATGTCGTGATCGAGGATGATGGGGCGATTTTTCTTTCGGGGCCGGCACTTGATATAGTTTCCGTTTCCCAGTAATCGGAACACACGATGCCTAAGACAATAATTCAGCTCGAGAGCGCGCAAGTTGGCACGATAGGTTTTGAAACTGAATATATCTATTCACGCGGAGGGCCCGAATTCCCCCTGCTCGGTTTCACCATCGACGTCAGCCTTACGGCGTGGTTGCGCCACACGAGGGCGGATCAGACGGTACTTCTCCCTTTATCGTGTATACAAATCGCCGGTGAATTTTCCTCTCCGGAGCAGCGCGTTGTTGCGCCCTTTCGGGACGACACTCTGATATATGCCACAGATCAACACGTCGGTCGTAGTTCACAATGGCGACTCGAGATTCCTTTGGATCTAGTAGCGATTGCCAGAATCGAACGGGAGCGTTCAGGAAACCTGCGTGCGGCGCTTTCATTCAGACCGATGATTGCAGTCCACCGCCAGAGCGGGGAGGTACAGGAATTTCGGCAAGGCACAGTGCAGCCAATTGTGTTTCAGATTCCTAAATCGCAGTGGGCAGAGCAGATTCTATCGCAGACCGGGTACGGGAGACTCGAACTACTCGAGTTTCGGATCGCCGACCCGTCTAAGCAAACTGGACTGCCTCGGTCCGTTGAGGAGCTTCGTGAGGCGCAGAAACAATTGATCGAAGGAGAATACGATAAGGTCGTCGCTCACTGTAGATTGGCTATTGAATCGATTATGGACGTTCGGGATCTGAAGCTCCCAGGCACTCCTACTTTTGGGGTCAGAGTGGATACGTTGATCCACGACCACCTCTCCCCTAAGCTTGAGGAGGAGCAAGCAAAATACCTTGCTGATCAATTCAAGCGTTTGTGGGGGCTGGCTAGTAAATCAGTCCATCCATCAGCTCCGGACTATTTTAGGCGTGGCGACGCAGAATTTCTGTTCCGCAACGCTTCTGCCCTTGTTGCCTACGTCGGGGCGCTGTTATCGACGTAGACGACATCTTCCTTGGGGCGGGTGACTCTGAGCGTTTCGCGGGAGAAGGAGTTGGTTGGTTGGTTCCACTCAGAGGAAACTTGCAGTGGTCCAGAACCAGAAATAACTTCATTGTGAAAATAATGCGCGCTGTGCGGTTGAGATATCGCGTCGGCGCCAGACTCTTGCCAGGGCTTTCCATGAGGAAGTGTCTTTCGGGCGTTTCTTAGCAAACTCAATAGCCGCTTCAAGCAAACTGTCGGTCAATGGGATTTTCGGCAAGTTGGCGAAAACTGCCCAAGGAACAGTTCCAGCATAAACGGTTTCTCTGCTATATGAGCGCAATTCCGTCACGAAAAGCTCATTTGCCTGCTTTGGCGTCCGTCGATAGTACTCGGCGGCTACTCTAGGCAGTTCGGTATTTATCCAGTGATCAGCGCCGGCTCCTTCCAAGATTGCACGAAGGTCGGTTGATTTGTTCCTTAGGTTCAGGGTTTGGGTGATCTCGTTGCGGACTTTGGGAGCGTGCTCATAGCCCGACTTGTTCCAAAATTCTCGAGCTTCATTCAGCACATCAAGAGACGCTTTCGTGCCGATCGTTCCAAGTGTGCTAACGGCCACATTCGGTCCCCCTACGAATACTGGCTCAGGGTCAAAAATTAGTGCTCTGAAGGCAGAGAGATCGTCATCAGTGAAACCCTTGAACTTCGCCAATTCGCCCGCCGCATCGCGCCGATCGAAGTAGTCCTGGCTTTCGTCCGCCACAACTTTGAGGAGAAAGCGACGTGCCTCGGGCTCATTTGGCGCGAGGTCACCGGCCGCCTGAATGCGGCAATCCATTGGGAAGTGTCCGGCAACAACATCGCGCAAACGCTGCGGAACGCGTGGATCGTCGATCGTGGTAAGAGCTGATACGCACCCACTCTTCTCAAAATTGGACAACTGAGGCGCAGACATCAACTGCATTAAAGTGGGTATCGCCAGGTCTTCACCTACTTTTGCGATCAACTCTTCGGCTCTGCGACGAAGGTGGCGAATGTCAGGGTCATGTTTAGCGGACTTCTTGGGCCAGTCCGTTCGCAGAACCAGTGCCCGAAGTCGTTCAACAGCGACGCGGCGCGGAAGACACGCAAAATTCTCTAAAAGGTCCTCGTCATTTCCGGTTAGCCCGAGTTTCGCTACGATTTCCTCCAACACTGAGTCGCCGAAGAGGAGCACGGCGAAACGGCTCACCGTACCTTTAGCGAGACTACCGTCCGGAGTTCGCATCATACCTGCCAGTGTCGTCTTAGCGTCTGCAGCGGGGGTGCGTGCAAGCACATTGATCGCTTGATCTGCCAGGAATCTGTTCTCACCCCTCGCCAGTAAAGCTAGGCGCTGAGCCGTAGCCCTCGAAACATTGGCGTCGCGAATTTCACCACCAGCCGCCCAGCAGTCAGCAAGTAGTAGCAGGTTCGATACCAAGAGGTCATCCGTTGTTTCCAGGAGATCCCTCGCTAAATCAGAGATGTCCCCGAGCTCGGCATAGAGAAGTGTCGCTTCGCGCCAGAAGGAGTCGTGTTTGTGGTCGAGTAAGGTGCGATGCCCGTCAGCCTGCGATCGCAGGGCCATGGCCGCAAGGTGCGCTTGCAACGAGAGATGCGGGAACGCATAGTACTGATCGATCGACCAAGATCGAAGCATGCCATGCTGCTTCGTAAGTTCAAGAAACACGTCACGGGCCGTTGGAACGGGCGGCGGCAGCAGCGACAAATGTTTGAAAATAGCGTCGATGATTTCTGAGCGAGTAAAGGCCGCGCGGTGTTGCCTGTGAAAAGTGAGCGCCAATGCAGCAAGAACCGGCAATGCAACTTCGGGAACGAGACTGACGACAGGAGGATTGTCGGTGATGCGCCTAGTCTTGTCCCACTGTTCCAGGATGAACGACAAGAAGCGATCATATAGTTCAGACGCTCGCCGTGGGAGTTCGCCCTGAGCCGGAATGCATGCGCACGTAAGTGTGAGCAGGAGTGGGTTTGTCGTATAGGAAGGCCAATCTCTGGACCGCAAAACATCAATGACACGCTCACCGTCGTTTGGCGATTCCGCGAACCACTTTGAGACGAAGGACCGCACGGCACTTCGCGTGAGCGGCGAGACAACAAACTCTCGCAACGTCTGAGAGAGCAGAGGTCGACACGCAGGCCACGATTCTCGCCTTGCCGTTATTACGACTCTGTTACCTGTATTTGGCCCAAGAATCGTTGAGAGCTCGGCGTTGAATCGCACAATCGCAGCCCGCGCATCTTTTGGATCATCGATCCCCAGCTCATCTATGCCATCAACGCACAGAAGAATCCTGCCTTTTGCACGCGCATCATCATACAAGTACCTTGGATTATCAGTGTTGCCATAAAGAGCGATTTGTCGCAACGCGTAGTCAACCAGCGTCTCGCCGGTCGCGGAGAGTTCTTTGACCGAAACCAGAATTGGCAGTCGACGGCTGTCAGCATACGCGTTGTCCAGGCAGAGGTGCCTGAGAAGGGTGCTTTTCCCGGCACCGGGATCTCCGACTATTGCGATCGCCGACTCGGACTCCAGCAGGTCCGATGCGTGAAACGTTCGACCGTCTTCCGGGTTTCTTCCAATGGCTTCAGGGTGTTCTCCCTGCTCGATCTCGGCTTTGACGGCACGCACCGGAACTTGGTCATGCTCTCTTAGCCCAAGGTCAATGTAGTGCGCGTCCAGGTCGCGGATTTGAGGAAAGTCGAGGGCCTTAAATGAACAAAGGTCGGCAGCAAGCCGACCCAGATACTGAGTTTCAAGTTTTTTGCGCCGATTGTCGAGATTGAACAGCTTGATTTCGTTTTCGGCGCAGTATTTTTCCACTTTACCTGGAGCCAACAGTTCTTTCAGCTCAGCGAATGCGACACTGTCCATTTGGTCAAGCCGATATCGGCCAACGAGTGCAGGCGCCCGGAAATTTTGCACTTGCCAGACTTCAAATGCCAAACCGCTCCATGCGATATACAAAGGCACAAAAAGGTTTGTGGAATAGAATCTCGCCTGTTGTTCTGGAAACTCCGGGTCGTCCCGCTTGATCTCTGCTACCAGCAGACTCGACTTCTCATGGTGTTTTGGACCCGAAAAAAAGACGCAGTCTGCCTCCGGTTTACGCCCAGGTCGGCTCGGTCTGTACCCTTGCACCGGAAACTTGAGTTCAAAAGAATCGGGACCATAACCGATTACTTGAAAAAAGGGCAGGACGACTTTGTTGATCAGATCGTCTTCTGAGCCGAAGGTTGTTCGCGAAATCTCATTAATCTTCTCAATTCCCGAAGCGATCACCTCCGATTTGATATGCGCCTTCTGCATTTACTCCGTCCTAGCTTTTACGTCCGAGGACTGCCAACGGTAACCTCTTGCGCTCTGGTGCCGATATTGCTCAGTCCACACCAAGGGTTGAACAACTCTAATACCTGGTGCGAACGTACACCCCATACCGTCCGTAACATGGATAGCCCTGACGATTCTTGTGAGCCTTCAGCGAGCCGTCCATCGTTTTTCTGTTAAAACTCTTTCCACAAACGGTGCATCGGTACACGTAGGTTGGCCCTTGATGCCTCGTTCTTGCCGCCCGCCGCATGCTTGGCATGCGCGGCATTGCAGTCGATGGTGCGACGGTAAGCAGTCCCGTCGAAGTCAGTTCAACCGCATAGCGCGGTGTGAAAACCTGCGATGTGACGGTCGCACCCTGCATCCGGTCCACGCGATACGAACGGTGCTCGCCTGAATCTGTACGGATGGCATGCAACACAAAATGCCCTTCCGCCGTCTGCCGCAGCGAATACGGCTCAATGCGGCGGACGCTTCGGTCATAGGTGAGATCAACGCACAAATGGTTCCCCGCCGCGAAACGGATAATTTCCAGAGTCGGCCGCGCAGGAAGGGGAACTCCTATCGGTAGCAAGCGCGTGCGGATCGCCACTTCGCCGGCGCCGTGCTGGATGACGGCGCGTTGCGGAACCGGTGCGCCGCTCGTCATCCACGTGAAGATTTCCGGAAGCGCGTCCCAGAAATCATTGAGCGGAGGAAGCACCGGAAGCTGGTGCGAGAGCATGTCGGACCACATCGCCTCAAGCGCCTGGCGATGCGGCATCAGCGATGCGAAGGTGGGCACCGGGATTGCCTTGTAATCGCATTTCTGCCGCAACACGTCGAGCAGCACCGCGGCCGTAGGCCGGCTGTCCGTGTGCCTATAGAGGTTCACCACGTCGTAGAGATCGCGTGGCCGCGTCCGCTCTCCGAGCGCGCGCAACTTTTCACCAAAGGCTTCTTCGTAGGCATAGCAGTTCGCCCAGATACCTCCCTCAGGCTTGTCGCTGTAAGGATGAAACACCTCGCGGCGAACAGAGGGAAGCACCAGCCTCTCATCCGCCGTCAGGTCAAGCTTGATCTTAGGCCAGCCGCCCGATGTCGGAGAAACGGGTCCGCGATAAGCGATCTTCCCCTGGCAGTTTGGCTTGCCCCGCGGGTTGTCGTAGATTTCGAATTCAAGCTGGTCGGCAGGAATGTTCAATCCTGATTGTTCCGTCACCCATGCAACGACTTCCTCGAATACCGGCTTCAGGAATTCTTCGTCGAGATGGTGTTCATCGCGCAGGCTAAAATCCAGATCCTCTGAGAAGCGGTAAGTCTCGAAGTAGCACTTCTTGAGACAGGTGCCGCCCTTGAAGACCCAGCTTTCTGCGAGCTCTTCATGTGCGTTGATGCCGCCGAGTATCCAGCCCAAGACATAATCTTTTTCGACAACATTGGGCAACAGCGAAAACGATGACGCGGCTTCGAGGATTTCACGTTTGTCGATCACGAGGCTGCGGCTTTCCAGTCCTCCGGCACCCACAGCCGCCAGGCAGTGACCAGCTTCTTGGTGCGCAGCGCCGGATCGAGTTTGGCATAACCGTGCGTCAACCGAGCACGGCATTCATCCGCAAGTTTCTTGTCATGAAGTCGCGTGTCGGCAAGAAATCCGAGGCGCTTGAAGACGGCGCCATTGTCGAACTGCTCCGCGTGACGGATCAACAGTTCGCGATCAGCCGTCTTGCCCCGGAAATAGTTACTCAGGCAATCCGCCACGTGATCGATGCCGCCCCCCACATCCGGTACAGCAATCATATCGACAAGCGTGCGCGCGGGGTCCGAGATCGAGACCTTGGTGGAGCCGCGCCACAGAGTTTTCGATCCGAACAGGCGTTTCGGTTTTATATTGTGGAGCAGGAATGCGGCGCCCTGCGCGGTCACATGCTTCAGGGTGACACGGCGCGTAGTAAAGACGAAGGTCTCATTGAAGAGCTGCTCGGTGAGTTCCCAATGATGAGCGGCAGTCCAGCCGCCGATGTAGCATTGACCAAAGAGCGTAGGGACAAGCACCCAGGGATCTGCGACGACCTGTTCGCTGCCCGCCAAATCCAAGGGCACCGGAACATAAAGCCCATGCCCGATCCTGCGGAGCCAGCCCTGCTCTTTCCAGCGAGACAGAAGCTTTGCGGCTTCGCGCCGCTCGATACCGAGAGTCTTTGTCGCAATATCGACTGACACGACTTCCTTGGCGGCGCGGAGCACGGAAGCAAGCCGCGCGCGGGAAGCCGGCAAAGGGTATGTCTCGCTTTTCACGACTATATATTAACACTTAAAGTTCCCATGTTATGGGAACTGCATGCGTAATAATATAGCTGGACCGGCACGGGAGCCAAAACTCTAATGGTCCGGAGCTCAAATCAAAATCCTTGTGCCTCACAACTAGCCTTCGCCCACGGTTGCGAGGGCGTCGTCTTCGCGAAGAGCCTTACGCATGGCGTCAACGAACCTGTCACCCTGCTCCGTCCTTTGTTGACGACCGTTCCTGTCAAAGGATTGGAAGAATGACCTGCGCAGAGGCTGAGTCAGCTCTAGTTGCACGCCCTGGCCGTTACGGCCGCGATTGCAAATGTTGTTTTTGTCTACGCCCTGTAGGTTAGGATCATCGTGGGCTCTTACCACAAATCCCGCCTCTCCCAGAGCAGCCTGAATGCGCATTCCCAGCTCCTTGTCCAAGCCTCCCAGAAATACAATCTGATCAGGGCTCTCCAGTTCTCCATGGAGCGCTACGACTCTTGGTGATGCGTTGACAAGGGCGATAGCTTTCGGTTCATCAAAACGGCCGCTTGTAATGTGGAGCACGCCGTTACCTCCTTTCTTTATTCCCTCGAACGCATAAAAAGAGAGATCGGCGTCGGAGATAGCCTCTGCGAGCTCCGACGTACCTGGCTCAATTCCGCCACCGTGCGGCGCGATTATAGCCGGAGTCCCAGCGCATTCTCGAGATCGTATCCGGAAATCTGAGTTTTCCTTCTCGTTCCCAAGGAGACCTGCGAAATTTGCGTACTTGTCTACCATGTGAGAATGTTGCGCGTTTCATTTCATGACAAGCCATTTTGGGTACAGCTTCGGTTCAAATAGACTTAACAAAATGCCCTTAAACAAACAGGTTGATATCGAGGTGCTGGCGGAGACTTGGAAACCGCCCGCAATAGTACCGGCTGCGTTGATTTCGGCGGCACAGAGCTCTCCGTTTAGCGTCGATTTCTTTTGCGCTCTAATGTTCACCGCCCTATGGACCCGGCCGCCAATCCGGTACGGATTCTCGCTGTCTGACTGCTGGGCATGGTTGCGTTATTTGCCTGCGATTGCCCCAACCCCAGGTCTCAGATTGTGTGAAGCGTGGACGACGCTTGATCCTCACCACAAGACGGTACTTAGCGGAGATTTTGGTGTTGGCTTCACGACGTGGTTCTTGCACCAAACACTCGACTTCGTTAAGTTCTCTGATACGTTGTGGGTCGTTAACAGTTTATCGCCCGGCGCGTTCCAATTGTCTTCTTCTGCACGCCGCGGCCCCAAAAAGTCACCCGACTATATCGCAGAGGATAGCAAAGGCAATTTTAGTGTGTTCGAATGCAAGGGAGGTCAGAGTTCCCGGAAGGAACTTCTGGCCGCAATGGAACGAGGCGTGCCTCAAAAAGCGAACGTTCAGGCGATTGGCGCCACACAGCTCCAATATTCATTGGTTGCTGGATTGTTCATTCCGCAGTTTGAGCACTCGGACGACGCAGCTATTGTGATTGGCGATCCAGAATGGGAAGAGCTAAGAGGACAACTGTCGCACTTCTCAAGAGACGAGATTGGAAGGGCAATATCTCAAGTGGCACATTCGAAGGAACTGGCGTTGCTCGAACTGCCGAACACCGCGAATACACTGGTTCGCGCGCAAGGTAGCGAAGAGACGATCAGCCGTGCAATTAGTCGGGATCTGTCCTGGGAACGAGCACCCAATCGTCATATGACGTCCGACAGTCTACTCGTGCAACGCGAGTACAGGTGGTCGCAAAGTGCAAAGCTGGCAGACAACGTGGTCGTGTCGGGAATTCGCTTTCGGGGTTCCCTGCCCGTCGGTGATCTGGAAACGCTTGGGGCTATGATATCGCCTGCTGAATATGGCGAGAAAAAGCGCGGCGATTCCTTGGGTAAGAACTGGGTAATACGATCCTCAGAGACGGCTACATCGCTTCAGTCACCTTTTGGCGCTACCTTCGAGTTGAGTCTACTTGAGTAGTAGCCTCGGCGTTTGTCCGGTAAGCCGCATCCAGTGGCTCCCCACCGGGTGCATTTCTCCAGGCTGATTGGTGCTTCCTATTTCTTGCGTTTCGGTTTCTGCCCCCGCTCATAGCGTCGCTCAAAAACTTGGTTCCGGATTCGTAGTCAAGAAGGCTGCCCGTGCGTATCGTTACCCTTAAATCATTGAATACGGATGTGAGTGCGGAAGAAACAAAACCTTCAACCTCTTGATTAATAGTTCACGACAAATTATTGAACATATCCGTGCATTCAATCGGCTGACTGTCGGTCCGCAGGAGTTCCCCAGGTTCCCAATACATCTGGGAATGCAGTGTGTCAATTGTGTGCTTGTGGCAAGACTAAGCCGGCATGTAGTTCTGCAGTGTCGGCTCTCGTTACGGCGTATCACGATGTGATGTCGAGGTAGTATTTTCGAGATAAGCAAATTTGGGCATCAGGTCCAATACCCTCGTTAAGGTTTCCACGGGAGACACCTTGAGAGCTTTGGAGATCTCTAT
>Ga0209415_10005396_pt1 | contig 23013 bp, 22 predicted proteins | sample PeaSoiSIISIP2007_FD_187696 | JGI IMG/M metagenome (GOLD analysis project Ga0209415, IMG submission 187696) | Peat soil microbial communities from Weissenstadt, Germany - SII-SIP-2007 (SPAdes) (version 2) | ecosystem: Environmental > Terrestrial > Soil > Wetlands > Peat | place: Germany... | reverse complement strand
TCGGCAATCACCCAGCACGGCGACTCCCAAGACATTTTCCATGGCTTCATTTCAAACTCGGCTGGAGCGAAGGCGAACACCTCGGCCATTTCGTAGCCACGTTCTGCGATTGGATCAAGTTCGTCCATGCATCAAGTTCTAAGACCCAGCTGAATTGAGATAGCCGTTGTCGCTCCCAATCCCTTCTTTGTTTGGCAGTTGTGGGTCGTCCCCCCTTGGTGACCGTGCCGGCGTGGGCGTGAGATCAGACGCGGCCGAGCAGCTCCTGACCGAACCGCAACTGGATTGACACTGCTTCCTCTTTCCGGAAGTAGTAATCAGGGTCCCAAGGCGCACTATCGTCGCCTTTTTGGTGGAGCTCGCTGCGAGGACCATCTGGAGCACTTCAGGTGCGACCGTGGGCTTCGCGCGTTCGGGAAGAGACGGGCGCGCACGGGCGAGATCCCCTTGAGTCTTGGCTGTGAATGTCCAGGGCATAACCCGTTAGCGCCGATGTTCCACCATGGCTCGGTGCGCGTGGATCAAGTATGTTGTGAAATCCGCGAATGATTTCAGAAGTTCGAAGGGCACGCCTGCGTTCTGGAAGTGACCGTGGATGATGGCGGTCGCGACGTACATGGGAAACTCCCGAGTTGGGGCCTGCGGGCCGGTGGATTCGGGGATGTACTTTTGAAAGAATCTCAGCAGGCGCTCGGCAATCGTCGGATGGTCGTCTTTGGCTGCATGGTGGTAAAGCTCGACTCCAGCCAGCATGGCCAGCCCCAGCGCAATCCCCGTGCAGCGGCCAATAAACTCCTTTTCCTGGCGGCCGGTACTCAGGCATTTCTTCAGCATGAATCGCGCAGCCCAGGCGTCTGCCTCGAACTCGCATTTGTAGGCGCTCTGTGGGTCCTCGAATCGGCTGGGGTAATGCTTTCGAACTATGTGCCCGACTTCGTGGAGAACGATAAAACAGAGCGCATTCTGAAAATAGGCGTTTGTTAAGCCGATGCGATCGTCAGAGCTGGCATCGGTGTCAGGCATCGGCAAGCCTTCCGGCCAAGGAGTTTGCCTCTTGTTCTTCTCGCAGATGAGCGCCCAGATCGCAAGGTTACGGGCCGGCTGGACCTCGGGAATGGCGGCCAGATCAATTTCCACACCCGGACCGTGCTTGCGCAGGAGTTCGAGAGTCGCTAAATAAAAATACGTGTAAGCCCAGATCCGCTCGAGAGCAGCGAGGGCAGCAGTGACATACTTCTCCTTGACGTGAGCCCCTATGTAGAAGTCCTGACTTACGACGTCGATTTCGATGGCGATTCCGTGCTCTTTGAGAATGCGCCTGAACTCGGCTTCTCTTTCGGGGACGATCTGCCCGACGGAGGCGGCCAAAGGTCCCAAAAGCGGCGCTATGGGACTGTTGACGTAGAATGTGGCGCCGTACGTGATCCGCATCCGACGGCGTTCCGTGTCCACGCAGGTCGCTTTCCTGAAACGAATGGGGAATGCATATGGCATTTATGTTTTTCTCCCTTTCCTGCGCATCCTCGCCACGGGTTGTTCCGCGAACAATTCACCGCTCCCGGCGGGGGCGCGCGTGGTTTGGAAATCGAAGAGCTCGCCGGTGCGGTGATGCGGGGCTTCGCCGGGGGCGGGAGCGGGGATGGCAGGGTCAATGACCGGCTGGGGCAGGTTTCTGCGCCCGAGTGTGGCTGCGGGCTGGCTGACCGAAGACTCGGTGGTGCCCACTTGCTCGGCAACGAAGGCGTGCTGATCCTTGCTGCAACTCAGTTTTCGCAACTTCATAGAACCCGTCCATTCGGGGCGACCGTGACTTTCGCATGATGGAGGAAAGTTACTAAAAATGCACGACATTAATCGGACAGAACGAATTGGACGTTGGGGGTCACGCCATGCTCCACATTAGGGGAGGCGCGCTGTGCTCGACTGGGGTGGCCTGGACGGTGAGTCGGCCTATCCGGTGGCGACCGTGGACCCTGCGGTCCAGGGGGCGACGCTGAACCGGCGGGGGGCCTCGCGCCTCCCGCCAGGGAAGAGGCTCAGCGGTCCAGGCCGTCGTCTCGCGCAGGTATTTGGCCCCCTCAATGATCCAGACCCTTTCGCGCAGAGGCAATGTCGCGCACCCGGACAAAAAATCGCCCGGCCAGCCCCGTCGTATGGGCGGCCGGGCACGTGCGCAAGCCGATGCTGTCAAGACCGGTGGCAGGGCGTAACGGACGCGCAACGTTCCGCGAGCAACACGCGAAGCGCTTGACCCTCGAATTTGGAAGGTGGCGGAACCACCCTTACGTCCCTGATCAAACCCCGGATGGCGGGCCAGAACTTCCTGTTGGGTGTGACCCGGCCGGATTCCCAGTTCTTGATCGTTTCCATGCTCACGCCGAGTTTGGCGCCAAGGGCTTTTCGGGGCTCCTTCGCTTGGCGTCCCTCGGCTTGCATGTCAGGGAGCCATCGGTTAGACTAGCTCCATGAGCGTGGCGGAACTGGTTTACGAGAAGGCCAAGACGCTGCCGGATTCGGCGCAGGCCACGTTGTTGCAGCTCGTAGAACTGCTGGCTAAGGAGCCCCTCGCGACGCCGCCGACTCGCCTCGAGCCGGGCAGCGCCCGGGGCTTGGTGACCATGGCCGAAGATTTCGACGCGCCGTTGCCCGACTTTGCGCCCTATATGAAGTGAACCTGCTGCTTCCGGTCTTCGAGGCTTATCCCGTTCGCCGGACCTGGTGATTTCTCTCGCGCCTGGGCCCCAACCCTGGGGCTCCGCAACCACTAGGATTTCGTGTTCGTCCCGGAGGGACGCATGACAGTAGCCCAACGTTTCAACGTTGGGTTTAGGCGCACAAAGGCCAACAAGTCCCGAAGGGACGGCCGACACTGGCCCCTGGGCTCAACCGTCCCTTCGGGACGGGGATGGTCAGGGCGCACCAACCCAACGTTGAAACGTTGGGCTATTGTCGGATGTCCCTCCGGGACAGGCACTTGGCCGGGGCGCGCCTCTGAGTTCGGCGTCAAATCTTGGCGACACTGACCCCCGGGCCTCCCTTACCGTTTTTCCTTGTCGATGGCTTTCAGGTAGTAGCTTTCATCGTGCTTTTGCTTCCAGCCATCGGCGGGGGCCTGGAGGTTTGGCCGGTGGCGAGCCCACATTTCGTTGGCAAAGGGCTCCCAGGACTGGCCTTCGCGGGACCATTCTTTGTCGTGATCCTGGCCGGTGGCTTCCTTGATTCGCTTGAGGGCCGGGGCGTCGTTTTCGCTCATCCAGCGATCCATGTAATCGAAGAAGGCGTCGTGGTCCCAGGCCGCCTCCGCGTGCATCAGGCGCAGGGCCAGGGCTTGGGCGACCCAAGCCACGCTCGTGCAGCAGCGGCGATAGCTCTCACTGGTTTTCTGGCCGGCTTTCCATTCCGTGGGCGGGAGGTGCTCGTAAGGCCCCCAGCCCTGGCCCCGCTCCCGCGCGATGCCCGTGGCCTCGTCGATGGCCGAGTGCCCGGCGAAAACGACCTTCGCCCCGGTCCAGCATGGGCCGTAAGCCGTCTGTTCATCTTCGCCGAAACTGACTTTGGGGAAGGATTTGTTGAGGTTGGCCAATTGGTCGTCGCCGAGCAGCAGGCCGGCAAAGACGATCGGGAGTTTGCGTCCGCTGCCGTGGCCGCCGAAGCCGGTCCAGCCGGGATGGCCCGCCCGAACCATGCCGCCCAGGTCAATGCCCACTTGGACGAAGTTGATGAGCAACGGCTCTTTCTGCTCGGGCTTGAGGCCGGTGCAGAGCAGCAACGCCGACATGCCGGCCACGCGCCCGTATTCCCGCCCGTATTGGGGCATGTTCTCGACTGGCCCCTCGAAGCCGAAGAAGCCGGTGCCGACCCAGGGCCGCTGGGTGAAGCGGACATACTGACGGACCTCGGGGATGCTGGGCGTGGCGGCGGCGGCGGGCAGACGGTCGCGCTTGAGGTCGCGGGCCAGATAAATGCGCTGTTGCCGGTCGCAAAAGGCCGGGCGGAATGCGTCCGGCGGCTGGGGCTCGCCGACGCAGGTGAGAACGGCGGCGGTGCGGATGGGGCTGCTGTCCTCGACGCCGCGCTCGATGGTGCCGTTGCGCAACTGGTTGTGGAGCGCCAGGCCCTTGGGCAGGCTGATGGTCGAGACCAGCGAATCTCCCGGCCGGAGCGCTGCCGGCAGTTTCTGGATGAGCGCAGGGTCGAACCAATTGCGGACGCCGCTGTCGTAGCCAAGACGCATTTGGGCCGGCGGGTTGACCATGAAACCGTTGCGGACACGCTGGTCCTCGGCGCGGTCTTTATCCACGGCATCCAACTCGCGCCGGCGGATTTCGCGGCCATACAGGGGCTTGGGCTCGATGGCCTGGACGGTGACCGGCCCCACGACGTACCAGTCGCCATTGACGAATTGCCCGGCTCGGGCCGGCTTGTCGAACGTCCAGGTGATGCCGTATTGGGAGAGGCGTTCTTTGAGCGGGAGGTCTTCGAGCCTCGGCGCCTCCGGCGCGTTGCCGGCCGTGTAAATCACGGTCGCGCGGTTTACGCTGGGGTCCGCCGCCGCCAGGCTCTCCGCGTAAGGGTCGGACTCGCCATGGGCGGCGAGCGGGTTGACGGGCCCACCCAGGGTGATAAGGGGGTCCGCTACCCAAATCGTCTGGCCGTTGTCCTTGCCGGCGTCACCCCAGATGGCGATAGCGTTGAAACCTTTCAACCGGGTCTTGGGCCAGTCCACCGCGCCGAGTTCACGGTCGTTATGGAAGACGCGCAGGCCATCCTCGGCATCGAAGTCGAACGTCCACTTGTGCCAGCCCGCCGGGGCGCGATTGACCCCCAGCCAGAACAATTGGTCAAACCAGTCCTGGCCGTCGCTCGCCGTAACGGTGTAACCCTCGTTGCCGCCCAGGTAGCTGGCGTAGAGGATGCCTGCTGCCAGCAGACGCCCGTCACTCTGGACGAGGCCCCAGCGCGGGCCAACGCGCGAGACCTTGGCATTCCCCGGGACGGTCCCGTCGTCATATACCCATAGTTCGAGCTTGCCGGACCCGTCCGCGTCGCGGAGTTTCAGCACCGCCTTGGCGCCAGGGCCAACTCTCAGTGAGCCGCCCTTGCCCTCGCGGCTCTTGGCCGCGTCCACCCCGGCGTCGCCCGTGACCCCCCAGCCGGCCAGCGACTCCGGCCCCTCGAAGCTGATCCGCCGGGCCGGCTCGGCGGAGGACGTGGCCGTCACACCCTGGCCCCGCGCCGCCGCTCCCAGCGCCAAGGCCGTTGCCAGGATCAGGCGCGGAAGGAATACGGATGCCAACCAGGCGGCTGCCGGGACCTGATATTTCTTCATCGCTGGATTGCAAGCCAAGTGCGCCTCTTAGTCAAGTACGGACGGGCAGGGCCGAGCGCGTTCAACCTGTCAGCGGGTTGAAAACGTTTACGCAGTTTGGGTCTAATACGTCAAAAAAAATCAAAAATGGGGCTTGACAAGCTTGAATTTTGACGATATTGATTGCTTGGCTTCACAGAAGCCAAGCAATCAATATCGTCATTAAAGTCAAGATGCGTTTTTGTAACCCCGAATTATTTGACATCACAGGATTATCCGCGCATGCTCCGACGGAGCATGCGCGGATAATCCTGTGAATAGCGCTAGGCCACCAATGCCAGTCCCTTTGGAGCGGTGGGAGCTCTTTTTGGGCGCCTTGAGCGAGCGCCTTTCCACTGCGAGCGAAAAACTTCCCACAGTCCGCTGCTGGAAGCATTCTACGCTGGAGGCAGAGATCAAGGCTGTTATCAGGGCGAACCAATCGGAACTGCGCACAACATTTCCTCCTGCTTACAAGGTCGTCGAACATCTCAAGCGCATGGGTTGGGTCCAGCCGATCGAGGCCCAATCTCCGGAGGGAAGTGATCACCTCGAATTCCTGCTTGTGGATGCGGGGTCGCGAGGGGGACGGCCCGTTTCGGCCCTGGAACTCCTACAAGCCTGGCTGCCCGCCGGCGTCATTTGTTATTTTAGCGCTCTCGCTCGTCACGAGTTGACCACCCAAACCGCTGCCTACCACCACGTCGCCCGGCTTCAGCCTCCCAGGCCGAGGATAGAACCGATTTCTGCAACGGAACGTGAACCGGGGACCGAAGCGTTCGAGCGTAGCCCGCTTGGAACGGACATCTTCCATTTCGAGGAGGTTGCTTGCTACGAGACGAGGCGCGATGCCTCTCTAGTGCCCGGTGTCCAAATGCGCGTGGTGTCACCGCGGAGTTGGCTGCGAATCACCACACTTGAGCAGACTCTGCTGGATACCTTGTTGCAACCGTTGCGCTGCGGCGGCGAGGCCGTCATCCTTGAGGCGTGGGAGAACGGGGCCAACGCGATGGACGCCGACCGCATGAGCGAGTATTTGGGCAAGATTCAGCGGGACGATCTCGGCCGTCGCGTCGGCGCTGTTCTGGACCTGATCGGGGCCGATGTGGCGAAAAGTTCTTTGGGCCAGCGGCTCGGCGCGCTCAAAGAGCGGCTCACCGGAGCGACAGCAGAAACACCCGACATTCCTCTGTTGTGGGGATTTCGCTTCCCGGATCGGAATGAAGCCTGGAAGGTTAAGATTCCCTAACTGCTGTCTCGCCCTGGATGGACCAACCCGGGCTCAGTGGACGAACGAAGTCCTCGATGAGGTCTTCCTGGCGGTGATCGCCGCACAGCCGCTCCGCGAGGCGCTGATTTTTAAGGGCGCTCGTATTCTCAATCTGCACCTCGGAGACAGCCGGGAGTCCCTCGACATCGATAGCAACGTAGCCCCGGAACTGGCCGCCTCGTTCCCCGGCCTGGAAGCCCAAGCGAAGTTCCTTGAGGAAGAGCTTTGGCCGGCGATGCGTCGCCATTTCGAACGGCAGGTCCCGGTGAGGTTCGAGTTGGTTGCCGTCAAGGTGGAGCGCCGTCCGTCAAAGGGCCATCCTCGCGGATGGACCGCATTCCTCATTCGGATCCAGGTCCGGGACAATCTCCGGGCGGGAGTCGTCGGGCTGCCCCCAATTGAGATTGACGTGGCCGCTCCCGAAACAGTCGGTCCGGACGCGGTCGAGACGATGGACATCAAGGGCCTGCAGGCAAGAGTTTATGCCCTCCACCGGATCGCCGGGGAAAAGCTCCGCGCCTATCTTACCTCCCTCCCCGCTTACCGCCGAAAGATGTCAGGGGGCGAGAGGAATTTTCGAGTCAAAGATCTCCATGACCTTGCCCGCATTTTGCAGGCGCGTCCGGCCTCGGATCTGGAGTTTTGGACTAAAGCCCGACGGGAGTTCGGCCTGGCGTGCGAGTCACGGCTGGTCGATTGCCGAGGACTGGAATCCTTTATGGAATGCTGGCCGCTTGCTCGGGAACGTTACGAAGCAGATGCGAACCTGCGAGTGGTTCCATTTGCCGAAGCCGAAGAGGCCTTGAAGGTAGTCGTGGGACTGTTTGAGAGCCGAGGTGTCTTTCCCCTGACCTTCCCGCTCGGCGGGCATCGGGCGCCGGAAGACCGTTGAAAATGCGTTCCGCCGGTCTTCGCCCTTCGCGCGCCGCGCTGAGGCGGCGTCCGGGAATGTGCGTGGGTTGTCTGGCGGGAAATCTGGCTTGTCCCCCTTTATTTAGAAAGCGAAACGGGTTATACTCTCGTATGGAACGGATTATGCTGTGTGAACGGCGCAACCCGAATGGGGGCACGGCTGGCGCCGAGGCGGTTATCGCGCAAGGTGGTGTGACCCACAGGAGTTGCGATTGAGAAGACGATGAAATTGATTCAACCCAACTGCCGGGTCCAGTTCGCGGCCGAGGATATCGACTTCATATTGTCGGTGCTCGGCCGGAGGCTCGGGACGGCGGAATGCCTGGTGAAACTGCTGGCGGACGAGGAGTCACGCGACCTGATTCTGGACGACGAGGCGCTGTTCCACGCGCTGCTGGAGCGTGGGGGCTGCCTGCGGGTCTCGACGCGGTTTTACTTTTACATCCTGGTGCGGCAGGTGTTTCGGCGCGCGGATATCCCGGACCGGGCGGTGGCGGATTACGTGGCGGAGCTGCTGTCTGAATTTGCCCGCGCTGAGCAAGCCCGTGGCCTGGCGCCCGGCCATGCGGAACCGCTGGATTATGTCTTCGAGATGCTCGCCGCCCTCAAGACGGCGGACGAGCGGGCGAGTTTCCTCATCCGGGTGCATATCGGCAATTATTCCCTGTTTCTCTCCGGCGTATTTCCGGCTCGCATCCGGTTCCGGTCCGAGAGACGGGGTTTCCCGGATATGAAGTACTACGAGAGCATGGGCCGGATGCATTATCGGGCGGCCAGCGACCACCGTCTGGCGCAACGCTATGCGGTGGCGGGCATTTTCAGCACGTTGGCCGAGCGGTTCCAAACGACCCGTCTGGCGTTGAACGACATCGCCGACCGCCTCTTCTGGCTGGGGGAGGTCCCCGGACCGCTGAGTTAGTTCGCAGCGGCTAAAGTATGAGGCCGCGTTATTTCTTGTAACTCGACCTGGCCTTGAGCCACTCGAAATCAGTGCGCGGGCTTGCCGGGAAGACGCCGATACGCCTCCTTTCAACGGGGGGAATGGTCGAGGGAGCCCGCCAGCGGTGGCTTTCGTGGTGGTTATCGGCGAAGATCAAATTGCCGGAGCCGCCGTGGTAGGAGGCGGGCAGGTTGCCCCAGGCCTCGTCCTCGAGCACGTTGACGAAAAAGCCGTCGTTGAGCGTATCGGCGTGCTCATCCAGGAAAACGAAGGTGCCCGAGGGGTTGCGAAAGTCGGCGCTCTTGAGGAACTGGACATAGAGCGGGTTGAAGTGGTTGGTGAGGACGCCGGGGTTGCCCACCTGGGAATTCATGGACATGCTGCGGATGCGCTCGCCGTTCGGGGCGGGGACACGGTCGGCAGGACATTTGTAGATCCTGGCGGAGTGGCCGGCCCAGGGCCCCAGTTTGGATTCCGTCAGGTAAACCAGGTTGGTGTTGTCGTCGCTGCTCAGCCAGTCTTCGACGTTGTTGGCCCAGGTCTGGCGCCGGGCCAGCGTTTCGGGCACGCCATGGTTGTTGACGAGCAGGTCCGTGTTGTCTTGCGCGTACAAGACCCAGGCAATGCCGAGTTCTCTCAGATTGTTGGCACAGGCCAAGGCTTGGGCCTTGCCTTGCGAACGCGCCAGGACGGGCAGCAGCAGAGCGGCCAGAATGCCAAGGATGGCAATGACGACCAGCAACTCGATAAGGGTAAAGCCCCCCTTCTGAGTGCGGAGTGCGGAGTTCGGAGTGCAGAGTGCGGAGTGCGGGGTCATGGGCGTTCAGGCCAGGAGGCCGAGTTCGCGGATGGCGGCTTGGGATTTTTCGGGCGATTCATGCAAGATGACCTGCCAGCCGCGCGTGGCGCCGGCTTCCGTGTTTTCGGGCCGGTCGTCCAGGTAAAGGAGTTCCCCCGCCTGCCGGCCGGACTGGCGTTCAACCACCTCGTAAAGCCCCGCCTCGGGCTTGAGCAGTCCGTGCTCGTAGGAGAAAATGTAGCCGTCGAAGTTGGCGACGAAAGAGAAGGCGCGCCGGATGTGCTCGACCGCCAGGTCGTTCGTGTTCGAGAAAACGTAGGTGGCCAGGCCGCTCTCCCGCAGCCTGGCGTGAAGATCCACCATGGGCTTAATCTCCGCAAAGATGTCGCTGAAGAAACAGGCGAACTCCTCGAGGCTGCCGTTAAAGCCGGTGACCCGGCAGATCTCGTCGAACAGTTCCCGCCGCGTGACGCGGCCTCTCTCGTAATCGAGGAATTTCGGGGAACGAACCAGGGCGGCCATCAAACGCTCGGGGGTCATCCGGCTGCGCGCGGCCAACCGGCGCGCGGCAATCATGTAATCGAAATCCACGAGCACTTTGCCCAAGTCAAAAACCACGGCCTTTACCATATTACTCACTGCAAAAACCAACTTTTGGACATTGCCGCCTTCTTCCGCCTTTGTCCAGTAGAAACCACGGAATTAAGAATCGCCGAGGGCCATCGAGCGGGTTCTCAAGAGGGCCGATCACCACGACGCCGTGGTAAACGTTGGTGGCCGCTTGCCGCGCCGCCGGCACGGAGGGTAGCCCCGCGCCCGCCCTCGAGGCGGCTGATTCTCAAGCCATTTGATGCCGGATAACCCGTTAAGGCGAAATTCGCGTTTTTTTCGCTTGAAACCCCGGAGCGGCTGGGTTAGCAAGGAGATTGCCATGGCGTTCGAAGCAGCAGCGGATGAGTTTCCATTTGTGGCGGAAGTACCGAAGCGCGAGCGCAAGAAAGTCCTGAACCTCGCGCTCAACACAACCGCATTAAAACCAAAGAAGACAGGGCGGGTTGCCCGTGGGGTTGCAACCAACGAGTTGGTCTTTTCGGCACACATCGGGACCAATGACGAGGTGTTCCCACAGGTGGTGAGGCTTTATGTTCCCCCCCGGGCCAAGGTGGCCGATGTCACTTACGGCAAAGGCATCTTCTGGAAGGGCATCGACGTTAAGCAATTCGAGTTCCACCCCACGGATTTGAATCAAGGGGTTGACTCGCGGGCGTTGCCCTACCAGGCAGCGTTTCTGGATGTGGTGGTCTTCGATCCGCCCTACATGCACACCCCGGGCGGCACGGCGCATAATGGGCACCAGAATTTTGAGCAGTACTATCAGAACAATTGCGCCTCCGAAGGCGGGAAGAAATATCATGAGGCGGTTTTGGACCTTTATTTCAAGTCCGCTCGTGAGGCTTACCGAGTTCTGAAAGGCGAGGGCATTTACATCGTGAAATGCATGGATGAGGTGTGCGCCAATCAGCAGCGCTTGACGCACGTCGAGATCATAAATGAACTGGCCGAAATCGGCTTCCTCGTGGAAGATCTATTCATTGTCGTTCGGCGCAACAAGCCCGGGGTAAGCCGCATCTTGAAGCAGCTTCACGCCCGAAAAAACCACTCGTATTTCCTGGTGTTCCGCAAATCCTCTTGAAGCAGAGGGGCGCCAGGACGGGAAGACTTTATTTAGAGCCGGTCAATTCCTCGAGTTTGCGCAGAGCTTGTCCGGTGTCGATGACGCGGGCGGCGAGGTCCCAGCCGGCGAGGAGGCTGGCGGCGCGGTCGCCGACGAAGAGGGCCGCGGCGGCGTTGAGCAAGACGACGTCGCGCTTGGGGCCGCGGTCCTGGCCGGCCAGGACGGAGCGGATAATGGCGGCATTGGTCTGGGCGTCGCCGCCGCGCAGGTCGGGGAGGGTGGCAGGTTGCAGGGGAAAGAGGGCGGGCGACAGCGAGGAGCAGGCCAAGCCGCGTTCCTGGTAGAACTCGGCGACGGTGGTGGGGCCGAGGGTGGACAACTCATCGAGGTGGCGACGGGCGCCCGGCTCGCCGGAGACTTCGCCGCAGACGACCATGGCACGGCGCAGGCCGAGGGACTGAAGGACGCAGGCGAAGGGTTCGCAGAGGTCGGGGCGCGGCACTCCCACGAGGATGGCGGTGGGGCGGGCGGGGTTGAGGAGCGGGCCAAGGAAGTTGAAGATCGTCCCGTGGCCGCGCTGGGCGCAAAGCTTGCGGGCGGGGACGATGTGCCGGAAAGCGGGATGGTATTTGGGCGCAAAGAAGAAGGCGAAACCGTGATCGCGGAAGGCGCGCGCCGCCTCTTGCGGTCCCTGGTCGTGGGGAATGCCAAGGGCCTCGAGGACGTCGGCGCTGCCGATGGTCGAGGTGCTGGCGCGGTTGCCATGCTTGGCCACGCGCGCGCCGGCGGCGGCGGCGACCAGCGCCGCGGCAGTCGAGATGTTGAACGTGCTCAAGCGGTCGCCGCCCGTGCCGACGACATCGAGGATTTCACCCGCGCCGACGGGGCAGTCGAGGGTCACTGGGATGGACTTGGCCCGCAAGGAGCGAGTGAAAGCGACAATTTCGCCCGTGGTTTCCCCTTTCCGCGCGAGGTGAGCGAGGAAGTCGGCCTTGGCGGTTACGGCCACCGCCTCGTCGGCGAGCAATTCGACCGCCAGGGCAGCCTGTTCGTCGGTTAAATGGCGTGAGGCGGCGAGCTGTTCAATGAGTCTGTCGAGCACGGGGGGAGTATATAGCACGCCCTCAGAGATTGCGCCACGGTGCTCGAAGCTGCATCCTTGGCCCGGTGAGCGGATTCAAGCAACGGGCGGAGGTTCTGTCGGCGGAGACACCGGAGCTTTTTCAAGCGGCGGTGGAGCGGGCGGCGGCGTTGCTGCGGGCGGGGGAGGTGGTAGCGCTGCCGACGGAGACGGTGTATGGCCTGGCGGGCAACGTGTTCGACGCGAGGGCCGTCGAGCGCATCTACGAGGTGAAAGGCCGGCCGGCGCACAACCCGATCATCGTGCATGTGGCGAGCATCGCGATGGCGCGGCAGTGTGTGGCCCAGTGGCCCGCGGCGGCCGCCAGATTGGCCCGGGCGTTCTGGCCGGGGCCTTTGACACTGGTCTTGCCGCGGTCGGAGGCGATACCGCCGGCGGTCACCGCGGGCGGGCCGACGGTGGGGGTGCGCTGGCCGAGCCACCCGTTCATCCAGGCGGTGATCCGGGAGTGCGGTTTTCCGGTGGCCGCGCCGAGCGCCAACCCATCGAATCGTGTCTCGCCGACCTGCGCTGAGCACGTCAGGAAGTGTTTGGGAGACCAGATTCCGCTGATTGTGGATGGAGGCCAATCGCAGGTAGGCATCGAGTCCACGGTGGTGGATCTTTCGGTGAGTCCGCCGCGGCTGCTGCGGCCGGGTATGATTCATGAGGAAGCGCTGCTGGCGGTCACGGGGCGGCTCGGGCTGGGCTGGCCGGAGGGGGGCGCCGTGCTAAAGAGCCCCGGCCAATTGCCCAAGCATTATGCGCCGCGGGCGAGGCTGGCGATCTGGGAATGGCGGGATGAAAGGGAGTTGAAGGCGCGGAGCGCGGCGTGCGGAACGCGGAGGGTGAGAATCCACGTGATTGCGCACACCAGGATTCCGTCAGGCAAGGGTTTTGGCCGCGTGAGCGTGATTCCTCGAGATGCCGCGGGCTTTGCTCGGGCGATCTACGCGGAGTTGCACCGGTGCGACGAGGCAGGAGCGGAGCTGATCGTGGTGGAGGCCTTGCCGGAGACCCAGGAATGGGCAGCGCTGGCCGATCGGCTCAACCGGGCGGAGGGCGGAGGACGGAGGCCGAAGGAAGGGCGCGGGAAGGCTCCTGCCGACTGAAGGAAAAATGAGCCTGAAACCTTTCTGGGCGCGATGTGTCAATGTGTATGTGTAATTGACGGAACGAAGCAAAGTCCTCAAGCTCCACCCACGATGAGACTATTAGGAATCTTGCTGGCCCTTGCGGGAACCAGCCTGACGTTGTCCGGACAGACGAATGCGGTGGAAATCCGCAAGCTGACCTTGGAGGACTGCATTCAGGTGGCGCTCGAGCACAACCTGGACGTGAAGATCAAGCGGCTCAATCCGAGAATCTCCCGCTTTACGCTGCGGGCGGACTACGGCGCTTACGACCCGTCGCTTTCGCTGGCCGGCGAACATGATTACAGCGTTGCACCGGGCGGGATTACCGCGCAGGGCTTGCACTACCCAGGCACCGAGATGGATGTCAATACTGCCAGCTCGACGCTGAATGGAATGCTGCCCTGGGGCACAACTTATAGGATTGGGACGCAGGCCTCGGACTCTTACGGCACTGACCAGGGCTTTCCCTTCGAGAGCGTGAATGGGGGTGTCGGCTTGGCGAGTTTTGATCAGCCCCTGTTGAAGAATTTCTGGATTGACAACGCCCGGCTGCAGATTTTCCTGGACAAGAAGAACCTGAAGATCACGGAACTGGATCTTCGGGCGCAGGTGATGAACACGATTACGGCGGTGGAACAGGCCTATTTCGAGCTGGTTTTTGACCAGGAAAACGTGAAGGTGCAGCGAAAAGCGCTCCAACTGGCCGAGCAGTTGCTGGCGGAGAACCGGGAGCGGGTGCAGGTGGGAACCCTGGCGCCGCTGGACGAGAAGCAGGCGGAGTCCCAGGCCGCGGGCAGCCGGGCGGACTTGCTGGTTGCCCGGGGCACCGAAGGCGTTCAGGAGCGCGCCCTCGAGGTCCTCCTGAGTGACGATTACTCGAAATGGAGGAATATTGTAGTGCAGCCGGTCGAGCCGTTGGTGGCCGTGCCCCAACGCTTTGATCTGCAGGAGAGCTGGAGCCGGGGCATGAGCCTGCGGCCGGATCTGCTTCAGCAGAAGCTGAAGTTGGAGCAGCAGGGCTACACAGTGAAGTTCCAGAAGAACCAGTTGTTTCCCCAGTTGGATCTGCTAGGCAGCGCGGGCTACAGTGCCTCCAGCACGGTGAGCTTCGATCAGGCGGCGACTCAGCTTGCGGCCAGGGACAACCCGTATTGGACCGTCGGGGGCAAAATGACTTTCCCCCTGGGCGGCATCAACGCCCGGAACACCTATAAAGCGGGCAAGCTGACGAAGGAGCAACTCGGGCTTCAATTGAAGCAACTACAGCAGAACATTCTTATCCAGATCGAGAATGCCATCGAGACGGCGAAGACCGACCTCCAGCGGGTCGGGGCCACACGGGAGGCCAGGATTTACGCCGAAGCGGCGCTGGACGCCGAACAGAAAAAGCTCGAAAACGGCAAGAGCACCAGTTTCCAGGTCCTCTCGTTGCAGCGCGACCTGACGACCGCGCGCTCGACGGAGATTCGGGCTTTGGCAGATTACAACGAGGCGCTGGCCAATGTGGCGGTCAACGAAGGGACCACGCTGGAGCGGCGCCATGTGACGCTCGAGGTGAAGTAGCGCAGACTTCCAGTCTGCCGTATCGCCGACTTCCAGTCGGCAGAGCGTTCGACGAGTTTTGGCGCTCAGAGCGAAGGGGCGGCCTCTGCGGATTGGAAATCCGCGATACGGCAGGTTGGAAACCTGCGCTACCTGAGCGCCGCGGCTTCAGCCGCGTCCCGAACGTAGCGCAGACTTCCAGTCTGCCGTATCGCCGACTTCCAGTCGGCAGACCGTTCGACGAGTTTTGGCGCTCAGAGCGAAGGGGCGGCCTCTGCGGATTGGAAATCCGCGATACGGCAGGTTGGAAACCTGCGCTACGCCTGCCGGTTCAGCCCCCGGGTCGTTTTTGGGCTTTGCAAAAACGGTTGTTGAGAGAGCAAAAAAGGGTTGGTAATTGACAATTCCGCCGTAGCCGTTTTCTCGCTGATGGCGCAAGGTGTTTTGGTTATCATTGATCAGCGGTTATGAAAAGTTCCCGGGAAAGGGTCGGAAGCCGGCGCGAGTTTCTGCGCGCCGGGGCGCGCGGCGGCTTGCTGTGCTTGCTGGTGGCCGCGAGCCGCCTGGCCGCGCGGTCCGGCAGGGCCGCGGGCGAGCGTTGCGTCAACCGGGGTATTTGCCGCGGCTGCGCGGTGTTTGCGTCGTGCGGCCTGCCCCAGGCACTTTCCGCGAAGGCCGCTCAATCCGGGGGTTGAAGATGAAGAACCGGTCCCAAAACATCACCCGGCGCGTATTTCTGCGGCGGGGCGCCGGCGGAGCAGGATGGCTGGCGTTGGGCGGGATTTCGCTGGCGGGCGCCGCGCAGCGGAACGTCAATCCGTTTGCTTATGACCTTCAGCGCGTGAGCAAGACGGACCCCAAGCTCGTGAGTTATGAGCCGGCCGGGCGATTTGCCTGTCCGGGGCCCGGGCCGCGGCGGTTGGCCGTCGGTCCGGAGGACCATTTGTACATCGCCGGCCGGAACGGGGTGAGCGTGGTGGACGGCGAGGGCAGACGGCTCGAGGAGATTGCGCTGGGTGCGCCGGCGCGGTGCGTGGCGGTGGCGGCCGAGGGGACGGTGTATGTGGGTCTGCGGGATCACGTGGAGGTGTTTGACCCCAAAGGCCGGCGGCTGGCGGCCTGGGAATCCCCTGGGAAGAAGGTCTGGCTGACGGGGCTGGCGGTAGCGGGGACCGAGGTCTTCGTGGCCGACGCGGGCAACCGGGTGGTGCTGCATTACGAAGCGTCCGGCAAACTGGCCGGGCGGATCGGTGAGAAAGACAAGGAGCGCCATATCCCCGGTTTGATCGTTCCGAGTCCTTACCTGGATGTGAAGACGGGCCGTGACGGCCTGCTGCGGGTGAACAATCCGGGACGCCATTCGGTGGAGGTCTATAGCGTCCAGGGCGACCTCGAGTCCTCGTGGGGAAAAGCGACGGCGAGCATCGATGGTTTTTGCGGCTGCTGTAATCCGGTGGGCCTGGCGCTGCTGGCGGACGGCCGTTGCGTGACTTGTGAGAAAGGACTGCCGCGGGTGAAAATCTACTCGGCCCGGGGCGTTTTCGAGAGCGTGGTGGCCGGGCCTGAATCGTTCCCGGAAAATGCCCGGGCCGGGGCGCTGCAGGACCGGTCCGACGGATTGCTGGGGGGCCTGGATGCGGCGGTGGATTCGCAGGGCCGGATTTATGTTTTGGACCTGGTGGGCGGGGACGTGAGGTTGATGAGGAGCAAGGCGTGAGGGGGGCTGAGGCATGAGCGAGGAGTCGAAGAATGGGACGGGGGAGGTTCCGGGTGGGATTCACCGCCGTCGGTTTCTGCGGGACGGGGCGCGCGCGGCGGCGTTGACGGGTTTGGGCGGTCTGCTGGCTCTGGCGGTGGAGCGTAGCGCGGGCGCGGGGACGGTTTGGCAAATTGATCCGCAGAAGTGCGTTCGTTGCGGCAATTGCGCAACGCACTGCGTGCTGGAACAGTCGGCGGTGAAGTGCGTCCAGGCCTACGGGATTTGCGGGTATTGCCAGCTTTGCACCGGCTTTTTCGAACCGGCGCCCAACGACCTCAACACGGGGGCCGAGAACTGCCTCTGTCCGACTGCGGCTATCCAACGCTCGTTCGTCGAGGACCCGTATTACGAGTACACGATTGACGAGCGCCTGTGCATCGGCTGCGCCAAGTGCGTGGAAGGATGCACGCGCTTCGGCAACGGCTCCCTTTTCCTCCAGATCCGCCACGACCGCTGTCTGAACTGCAACGAATGCGCCATCTCGAAGGTCTGCGCGGGTGATGCCTTCCGCCGGGTGCCGGCGGCGCATCCGTATCTGCTCAAGACCACGAGTCCGTTTTAGCGGTCATGCGACAATTGATTTCGATTTTGTTGCCGGCGGGCGCAGCCCAAGCGCCGGAAGGCCGGTTCGCGGGTCGCGAAGCGCTTGGAGCGCATCCCGGTCGCTGGCGCTTTCAGACTTTGGCGTGGTTCCGTTTTGTGTTTGGCGTTTGGCTCCTATTCGGGTCACCGAGCGCGATGGCCGAATGGCGGTTTCCGCCGCCGGATTTTGTCGAGACGAGCCATCAATTTCCGGCCACGCAAACTCCCGTGGCGCGAGGGCTGTTTTACGAGTATCTGGACGTGGCGGTGCTGGGGGCGTCACTGGCAGTGGCGACGTGGCTGGTGATTGGGAGACGCTCGCGGCGGGGGCTGGCGGCGCTCTCCCTGTTCTCGGTGGCGTACTTCGGGTTCTACCGGAAGGGGTGCGTTTGCGCGATCGGCTCGTTGCAGAACGTGGCGCTGGCGCTGGGCGATAGCGGGTACGCGGTGCCGGCGGGGGTGCTGGCCTTTTTTGTGCTGCCGCTGGCGTTTGCCCTGTTTGCGGGCCGGACGTTCTGCTCCGGGGTCTGCCCGCATGGGGCGTTGCAGGACTTGGTGCTGCTCAAGCCGGTCAAGGTGCCGTCCTGGGTGGAGCACGGGTTGAGCGTATTGCCGTTTGTGTACTTGGGAGCGGGGGTCTTGTTCGCCGCTACCGGCAGTGTGTTCCTCATCTGCCAATACGACCCGTTCATTCCGATATTTCGCATGAGTGGGCGGGCGCTGATGGTGCTGGCCGGGGGTGGATTGCTGGTGGCGGCGATGTTTGTGGGGAGGCCTTATTGCCGGTTTTTGTGTCCCTACGGCGCGTTGCTCAAGCTGGCGGGCTCGGTGGCCAAATGGGGGCTGCAGGTGACTCCGGACCACTGCAGCCAATGCCGGCTGTGCGAGGCCTCCTGCCCCTTCGGCGCGATACGGCAACCTGATTCAGGCGAACTCGAAGCCGGAGCGCGGGCCCAAGGCCGGCGGCGCCTGGTCTGGCTGTTCGTTTTACTGCCGCTGTTGGCGGGCGCCGGGGGTTGGCTCGGCGGGCGGTTCAGCGGTCCGGCCTCGCAGTTGCACCGGAGCGTCAGCCTCGCGGAGCGCCTCGTGCGCGAGGGGGACACGCCGCCAAAGAGCGGGGTCCCCACCCCGGCGGACCTGGATTTGGCACGCGCCCGTGAGAATCCGAACGCGCTGATGGCGGAAGCCGCCGCCATTCGGCACAAGTTCCGTTTGGGCGGCTGGCTTTTTGGGGCGTGGGTGGGGTTGGTGGTGGGGGCGAAACTCATTTCGCTGTCGGTTCGCCGGGAACGGACCGACTACGAACCGGACCGCGGGGCTTGTGTGTCTTGCGCGCGTTGTATCGAACACTGTCCCCATGAGCTCAAGCAACGGAGGACAAATCCGAGGCCCGCGGGTTTTCGGGCTATATTAGGCGTGAAATGAGCGAGAAGCAGCCAATCCAAACAGTGGCCATCGAGCCGCCGGCGGCCAGCGCGGGGCAGGCCGGCCGAGCGTGGCTGCTCACGGAATGGACGGCTGGCGTCTTCGCGGTCCTGGTGGTCGTAGGGATGCTGGCGGGCTATGTGAACGTGAGGATGGACGATCCGCTGAAATCAGTTCCGCTCGCGGATTTGAAAGAGAAACTGCGGCTCAATCCGGGCGATGAGCAGCTCAAACAGAACATTCGGCGCCTTGACTTGCAGCTTCGGCAACATTATTTCCGCCATTTATGGAGAATGAACTCGGGGGTCTGGATGTTGCTGGGCGCCGGCGTCCTGTTCGGGATAGCCGGCACGCGGGTGGCGCATTATGGGAAGCGGCCCCGAGTGCGCAGGCCCGACCGGCAGGAGGGCCCCGAGGCTGCGCGCGCGGCCGCGCTGGCTCGATGGTCGGTGGCGGCTTGCGGCGCGAGCGTTGGCGCCGGGCTCCTGGTGGCGGGCCTGGGCGGGAAAACGGCCTTGCCGGAGCGGCAGGTCGAGGCGGCCAAATCGCTGGGGGTCGTGAACGGCGCTGCGGCGCCGGCGAACGAAGCGGCGCCGCTGGATGAACTCAAGCGGAACTGGCCGCGCTTCCGCGGGCCCGAAGGGGGAGCCGTTTCGCCCTTTACCAACGCCCCGATTAGCTGGGACGTGAAGAGCGGAGCGGGGGTCGCTTGGAAATTCCCGGTTCCCGCCAGCGGGTTCAACTCCCCGATCACCTGGGGAGACCGGGTCTTTTTCTCGGGTGGCGACGCGGCCAAGCGGGAGGTGTTTTGCCTGGACGGAAGGACGGGCCAGTTGCTGTGGCGCCAGCCGGTGGCCAATGTGCCCGGGGGCGCGGGCAAGCCGGCGGAGGTGCCGGATACGACCGGGTATGCGGCCGCGACGATGGCCTCGGACGGACGGCGGGTGTATGTGATCTTCGCCAACGGCGACGTGGCGGCCTTCACGTTCGAGGGCAAGCTCGTCTGGTCGAAGACTTTCGGTCCGCTCAAGAATCCTTACGGGCATGCGGCGTCGCTGGCGACCTGGCAGGACCGGCTAATCCTGCAACTGGACCAGGGGGACAATGAGGAAGGCAAGTCCAAACTCTACGCGCTCGAGGGGGGCACGGGCCGGGTGGTATGGCAGACGCCGCGGAAGGTGGGCGCGTCCTGGGCCTCGCCGATCGTCATCGAGGCGGCCGGCAAACCGCAGGTGATCACGATGGCCGTGCCGTGGGTGATTGCCTATTCCGCCACGGACGGGGCGGAGTTGTGGCGCGTCGAGGGGTTGGACGGTGAGATTACCCCTTCACCGATCTTCGCAGGGGGATTAGTTTTTGCCGTCAGTCCGTCAGAAAAGCTGATGGCCATTCGACCCGACGGCCAAGGCGACGTCAGCAAGACGCATGTGGCGTGGGTGGCGGAAGACAATGTGCCGGACGTGACGAGCCCCGTGAGCGACGGCCAACTGGTCTTCACGGTCACCACCACCGGGGTGCTTACCTGCTGGAACGCCAAGGACGGCAAAAAGCAATGGGAGCACGATTTCGAGATGGAATTCCATGCCTCACCGAGCCTGGCCGCAAACCGAGTTTATCTCTTCGGCCAAAAGGGCGCCGCGATTGTGGTCGAAGCCGGGGCTCAGTTCAAAGAGTTGTTCAGGACGGAAATGGGGGACGCCTTCCACGCCAGCCCCGCCTTCGCGCCCGACAGGATTTACCTCAAGGGCCTGACGAATGTTTTCTGCCTTGGGCCGAGCAAGCGATGAAGCAAAGCCCAGAGTTGTCCATGCGGTCCAACCCTGGGCTTCGTTACAGAACCGCGTTGCGGTTGAGACGGCGCGCGCCACTTTGGGCTGGAACCCCCGCAAACTCCTGAGCAGGCCGAACCAGCCCCAAACCGTACACCGGCTCCCGGTTCCGTTGCGCCCTTACACAGGAATCGAACTCTGGCGGAGCCGCGCCATGGCGAACAGCGCGAGGAGCGCTGGCAGTGCCAGGAGAGCGGTTGAGGCGCTCTCGGGCACTGTGCGGGTTGCGTCCCCGTTGTCGAAGAAGGTAACAGCGATGACGGCGTCGTGGGTGATGTCTTCACCAGGTACCGTTACGCCATTGCCTACAAGGGGATTTACGCCACCGGGCTTCGCGTCACTGAAGACCTCCAACTGGGCTGGCGACACGGTGAGTCCAGTATTAACCACGAGGTCGTTGTAAGTGCCACTGGTATCAGGCTCGGCCCAACTCGCCTCACCGTCTTCTCCGTTCAAGCCCATTGCGATCGGCAGGGTGAAAGACCAGTGGTCGGACCCAATCAGGGTGGGTGTAATCGAGGCGCCGTTCCAAACCACACTCAGGGAAGTGGACGAGTTCTCCGTGATTGTGAGGGTCTCGGGTGGGACGGTGCTTTGAGAAAAGCCCTGGAAGGCCGGCGCGGTGAGCAGCAGAATGGCAGCAGCCATCGCGGAGGGCTTCGGCCAAAATGCCTGGATTGAGTTTATGCTAGCGTTGTTTTTCATTTATGTTTGCGGTTTGTTTGTTTGAGTTTGAGTCATCCGGCGCATTAGATAAGCACAAAGCATTCCACAAGCCCGGCAGTGAGGCGCATTTTCATCGTAATACCCTCGCGTGCAAGGATTAACGAATAATCTGAAAAAACAAGCTCGGCCGAGCGTTGCAGGTTGGATCGTAAGAATCTCCGACACACGGCGGGCGACCGGGCGCATATCTCGCTCCATAAGTCATTGGCTACCAGCAGTTTATATAGGTCGAGTGAAACCTGTAAGGCCATCCGACAGCGTTCCATGAGGGCCAGGGTGAAGATAACGTGGGGTGTAGCCACAGCCCAGGGTTGGCGCGGCGCCAACCCTGGGTAATTTGCGCGGCGATGCCCGTCAACCCCAACGGGTTTGTGGCCGGAGGGCATCGCGGGCGACTGGTCGTCTGGCCGCCGGGCCACAACCCCGTTGGGGTTGAGGCCCCCCACAACCAACACCCAGGGTTGTCCCTTCGGTCCAACCCTGGGCTTCGTTACACAACCGCGTTGCGGTTGAGACGGCGCGCGCCACCTTGGGCTGGAGCTCCCGCAAGCTCTTCAGCAGGCTGAACCAGCCCCAAGTCGTACACCGGTTCCCGGCTCCGTTGCGCCCTTACACGGGAATAGAACTCTTGCGGAGCCGCGCCATGGCGAACAGCGCGAGGATCGCTGGCAGTGCCAGGAGAGCGGTGGAGCCGCCCTCGGGCACTGTGCCGGTGCCGGGTCCGTCCCCGAGGTCGTTAAACTGAACGTTGAACGGGACACCGCCTCCGGAGGCTGTCAATAGAGTTCCGCCTGGCGTGGGCACATTATTAGGGAGCACAGCAGCGAAGGCGCTCGTGGTAGGGCTGTCACTTACCACGTCAACCACGTTTACGAACGTGTTGGCGGGTGACGTGGTCACATTATTCCAGCCGACTTCGCCTGCCGGTTCCGCGATAGCGTCGCCACCTAGGCCTTCCCCACCGCTAATGACCACCTGGACTGGCAGTGTGATCTGCCAGTGGTCGGCCGCAAGGGGGGTGACTGTGGCGGAGACGCCGTCCCAGGACGCCGTCAGGGAGGCGGACGAGTTCTCGGTGATTTTGAGGAGATCTTGAGAAAAGCCCTGGAAGGCCGGGGCGGTGAGCAGCAGAACGGCAGCAGCCATGGCGGAGGGCTTCGGCCAAAATGCCTGGATTGAGTTTATAGCGTTGTTTTTCATTTATGTTTGCGGTTTGTTTGTTTGAGTTTTAGTCATCCGGCGCATTAGATAAGCACAAACCATTCCACAAGCCCGGCAGCGAGGCGTATTTTAATCGTAATAGCCTCGCGTGCAAGGATTAACGAATAATCTGAAAAAATAAGCTCGGCCGAGCGTTGCAGGTTGGATCGTAAGAATCTCCGACACACGGCGAGCGAACTGGCGCATATCTTGCGCCATAAGTCGTTGGTTACAAGCAGTTTATATATACAGTGAAACCTGTAAGGTTATCCGACAAAGTAAGGCCTCTCGACGACGTTCCAGGTGAGGGTTGAACTTACCCGCGCAGAATAACACCGCTTGCTCGTTTACGGAACGCTCCAGGAACTGGCGCCAATGCCCGGCATAGCACGCCCTGTAAGCGCGCGCCAGATCAGCCCAGCAACCCTCCTGGAAAATCGGCCTTGCAAGTGCCTTGTCCATCAGGCGCAGGACGGGCTGGAATGCGGCGGGCAACTCCAACCCCAAAGGGGTTGTGTAGCAAAGCCCAGGGTTGGCGCGGCGCCAACCCTGGGTAATTCGCGCGGGGATGCCCGTCAACCCCGACGGGGTTGTGGCTTAAGGGGATGACGGGCGACTGGTTGTCTGGCCGCCGGGCCGCAACCCCGTTGGGGTTGACGCCTCCCCACAACCGACACCCAGGGTTGTCCCTTCGGTCCAACCCTGAGAGTATCAGAAAAAGCGCAAGGTTTTTTTTGGAAGTTTTTTTTGG
>Ga0209415_10005395_pt1 | contig 23014 bp, 21 predicted proteins | sample PeaSoiSIISIP2007_FD_187696 | JGI IMG/M metagenome (GOLD analysis project Ga0209415, IMG submission 187696) | Peat soil microbial communities from Weissenstadt, Germany - SII-SIP-2007 (SPAdes) (version 2) | ecosystem: Environmental > Terrestrial > Soil > Wetlands > Peat | place: Germany... | reverse complement strand
GGTGTGGTCAACATCGTCCCGGGTTATGGCGAAACTGCCGGAGCGGCGCTGTCCGCTCATCCCGGAGTGGACAAGATCGCGTTCACCGGCTCGACCGAAGTCGGCAAACTTATTCTGCAGGCAGCCGCAGGAAATCTGAAGAAGGTTTCACTGGAGCTCGGCGGGAAGTCTCCCAATGTCGTCTTCGCCGACGTTGATCTCGATACCGCGATTGCCGGGGCTGCCAGCGCGATCTTCTTCAACCACGGACAGTGCTGCTGCGCGGGCTCGCGACTCTATGTCGAGAACAAGATTTTCGACAAAGTGGTCGAGGGCGTGGCCGAGCACGCCAAGAAAATCAACGTGGGATCAGGGCAGGATCCAGACACCGATATGGGTCCACTGGTTTCCGTCGAGCAACTGAATCGGGTTTGCGGATATCTCGAGTCGGGATTCTCCGAGGGCGCCAAGGCGGTCGTTGGAGGAGGCCGGCACGGCGACAAAGGCTATTTCGTCAAACCTACGGTTCTGGTGAACACCAACGACAGGATGAAGGTCGTGCGGGAAGAGATCTTCGGACCGGTGGTCACGGCCATTCCGTTCAGCGATCCGGCAGAGTTGGTCACGCAGGCCAACGATTCCGTTTATGGGTTGGCTGCGGGCATTTGGACTCGGGATATCCAGAAAGCCCATCGTCTGGCTTCTCAACTCCGCGCTGGTACGGTCTGGATTAACTGCTACAACATTTTCGATGCTGCCCTGCCCTTTGGCGGTTATAAGCAGTCTGGCTGGGGGCGCGAAATGGGTCACGAAGTGTTGGAGCAGTACACGGAGGTCAAAGCGGTCTGCACGGCACTGTAGATCATTCATGCGGAGCACTGCGGCGGACGTTTTCAGGATGACGCCAGCATGATCGTACTGCGCGCGGTGTGAGTTTAGTCCGCATTGGTCGCGACTTGGGCCGTTGTCGGTCGATCTGTGGATGCTCCCTATCTACTATTCGTATTCGTAGACGCGTAGCACGTTCGTGGGGTTTGACGCCGCTCAGCTTTGTGCTACCTTCGAGGCCATGGGACGCTGGACGATAAAACCGTCGTGTTTATTCGTTCTGATGACCCTGCTGTTCCTTATCGTGCTGATCCTTGTGTTGCCGGAAGTGGACCTCCCTGACACTGCTTTTCATCGAGGTACCGCGCCGGTTGACGTACACGCTCAGGTCACATCCGCGCCCACTTTGCTCAGCGTGAACACGGTTGTGCCGTTTAGTTTCTCTGCTCAGACCGCATCACGCCGCCGTGAGCGCTCCCTTGTGTTTGCTCATACGGGTTCCATTTTCTTACCACTCCTCCATCGCTCGCTCCGCTGCTAGAAGTTCCACCGGAGACTGCATTCAGGCTTGCTCTGGATTTTCGGGGCAAAGAAGGGGCAGTTCGGTGGCTGACTAGGGTCTTCGGGGGAGGACCCGGTGTTTTCTGTACTGCCCCTTTCTAAATTCATGCGAACCAGATTCATGGGAACCGGCAAAAGGAGGGCTGAAATCATGGAAAATAAATACAGGGTACCCATCTTTGTTGCGGTAGAGAGATTGCAGGAGGCATCGCAGCAAGCGGGCTTGACCGAAGACGATGTGATTGGCCTGCTGGCTTCTGGACTGGATGTGTGCGATGCGGTGACTTACGTCGAGGCTGTGCTGTATAACCGCGTGCATTGAGTCCGCAATATTTCTCAGTGTGCCGCTTTGGAGCGACTCCCCAAGACTCTGGTAGCGGCAGACTGGCGTGTTCGAGATAGCCTTTCCGCACGGAATACTTCTGACTGTGTAACAATTTCTGGCGGCAGCGCACGGGCGCGGACGCCCGCGCCTACATTGTTCGGTTCGCGGGTACAATAGGTTCGACGAGGAAAACCTATGCCAGTTTCCCGCACTGCTCAACCGGAACACGTGCGTGCCACCATGGTTTCGAGCGAGATCCCCCCTGTCCCGTTGACGATTGAGGGTTACAGCGTGCTGCATCAGATGATGCGCTTTCGCTGGTCAGCCTGGCGATTGCTGCGTCCGGCACAAAAAGCGAAGGTCATCCACGAGGCCAGCAGCGTGCTGGCGAAGATGGAGCAAAATGCGTCGGGCCAGTCCGGGCTTTATTCCCTGATAGGACATAAGGGCGATCTGATGTTTGTGCACTTCCGGCAGTCGTTCGACGAATTGAATCAGGCGGAGATGCAGATAGCCCGGCTGCGGTTGAGCGATTATCTGGAGCCGACGACATCGTATCTCTCGGTCATTGAGCTCGGGCTGTATGAGTCCACGATCAAGGTGTACAGCGAGCTTGCGGAACGCGGAGTAGAACCACACTCGGAGGAATGGAATCGCGCGATCAAGGAAACTCTGGCCAGGCAGCGAGAGGCCATGCGACCGCGTTTATTTCCCGAAGTGCCCAAGCATCGTTACATCTGTTTCTATCCTATGGACCGGCGTCGCGGGGAAGACAAGAACTGGTACACCGTTCCAATCGAAGAGCGGGCGCGGCAAATGAATGAGCATGGTCTGGTGGGCCGGCGGTATGCAGGCGAGGTCAAACAGATCATCACCGGGTCGATTGGATTTGACGATTGGGAGTGGGGAGTGGATTTGTTTGCCGATGATCCTCTGGTATTCAAGAAGCTGATCTACGAGATGCGGTTTGATGAAGTGAGCGCGGTCTACGCCTTGTTTGGGACATTTTATGTCGGGTTGCGGTGCGGGTCGAGCGAGTTAGGGAAATTACTGAGTGGGCAGGTGCCGAAGGGCTCATAAGTCAAAAGCTTATCGCAGAGTTCGCTGAGAAAATCCGCTGAGTGCACTGAGAAAATCTGGTCTGTAGCAAAATCTACTCGGAGACAAAATGGCGACCCTTGGATTGGTCGAGTACAAAGACGCGAGTCCGGAAGTGCGGGCGGTTTACGACGACATTATGGCCGTGCGGAAGATCGACTGGATCAATAATTTCTGGAAGGCCATTGCAAACGATCCGGCAACCCTGAGACGGACTTGGGAAGACATCAAGCAGATTATGGCGCCGGGGGCGCTCGACCCGTTGACCAAGGAGCTGATTTACGTTGCGGTCAGCGTCAGCAACCAGTGCGATTATTGCATTGCTTCACACACTGTATCGGCCATGAAGAAGGGTATGACGGACGAGATGTTTAGAGAGTTGATGGCGGTGGTGGGCATGGCCAATGAAACCAACCGGCTGAGCGCGGGATATCAGGTGGAAATCGACGAGCAGTTTAAGACTGGTCGTTAGTCGCTGGTCGCTAGTCGTCGGCCCGCCTTTGGCCGAGTGGATCCCTTCTTCTTTTTCTTTCGCTTGGATGTGACCTTCACTCGCGGGAACTTGAATTCGTGTCGCTTCATATCTACGCGACGTCCTCGGAAAGTTACTCCTTCAGCTTCGAGGCGCAGGCGTTGTTCGATCGCCGAATCTCCGCGGAGTTTAATTTCGCCTCCGGCGCCCAGTATCCTCTGCCATGGCAGGTCGAAGGACCGGCGCAGCGCGGCAACCACCTGCCGGGCGGCTCCAGGATATCCAGCAGCCCGGGCGATGGCACCGTAGGTTGAGACTTTGCCTCGGGGGATTTTGCGGATTGTGGCAAGGATGCGGCTGTCCATCGTCATGTTAGATGGCTCTTCTTTGGTCGCATGCCAATTGAGATTAGAACATTAGAGGATACACAGACGCGGGCGAGGGCGCCCGCGCCACACGAAGCCTAAGCGGCTGCGCCCTTGCGGAACGAGTCGAGAGCCTTTTCCTCGCTGTCATAGACATCGAAAATGGTCACCAGCTTGGTTACCTGGAGCAGGTCTCCCACGCGCTGAGTCAGATTGGCCAGCTTGATCGAGCCGTCATTGTTACGGGCGGTTGTGTATAGCGCTACCAACGTTCCCAGGCCGCCGCTATCGATGTAGGTTACGCCTGACAAGTTGAGTATCACGCGCTTGCTCTGCGTGATCACCATTCTCACCGTGTCGCGCAAGTCTGCGGACTCTTCACCAAAAACTATGCGACCTGCGCAATCGACCACCACAATATCGTCCACCGTACGGACAGTTAGTTTCAGTTGCATTGGAGCCCCTTTGTTCGGCCAGAAAGCCAACACAGAAGCCTACTCTGTGGAGTATCTTTTCTGCAAGGACTTCGTGGTGGAAGATGCGAGTTCACGTTTTTGGCCCGAAATCCCGCCTCGCGTTGCTCGCTGCCCGGACGAGGCGTCCGGGCCTACGTGGGCGATGCCGGCCCTCGAGTTTTTCACCGGCGCGATACGGCCCGCGAGCTTCCCGCATCACGTATAATCGAGCTTCCACACCATGAGCTATCAGGTTCTGGCGCGCAAATACCGTCCGCAAACCTTCTCTGAAGTCATAGGGCAGGAGCACGTTACACGGACGTTGAAGAACGCCCTTGAGCAGGGACGTACGGCCCACGGATATATTTTCAGCGGGCACCGGGGCATCGGCAAGACGACCGTGGCGCGTATTTTGGCTATGGCGCTAAACTGCCGGTCTTCTGACAAGCCGGTGACGGAGCCGTGCGGCGTTTGCGAGTCCTGTACCGAGATCCGGGCGGGAAACTCGGTGGATGTGATCGAGATCGACGCGGCCACCAACCGGGGCATCGATGAGATTCGAGAATTGCGCGAAGCGGCGCGTTATCGCCCGGCGCGCGATCGGTTCAAAATCTACATCCTTGATGAGGCTCATCAGATTACGGATGCGGCCTTCAATGCCCTGCTGAAAACCTTGGAGGAGCCTCCCAGCCACGTGGTTTTTATGCTGGCCACAACTCAGCCGGAAGATATTCCACAAACGATTCGTTCCCGCTGCCAACATTTCAGTTTCCGGGCGGTTCGCTTTGAGGAGATTCTTGGACAACTGAAGGACCTGGCAGGCCGGGAGAAAATCGAAGCTGACGAAGATGCGCTGGCGCTGTTAGCCGAGGCGGGCGACGGATCGATACGCGACGCGCTCTCCATTTTGGATCAGGCCATTGCCTCTTGCAATGGACGCCTCACCGCCGATGCTGTGCGGCAGTTGGCAGGTGCTGCGCCCTCCGCGGTGCTCGAAGAAGTGATGCAGGCCGTGGCCCGGAGTTCCAGCGAAGACGTGCTGCGGCTAGTGGACCGGTTGATCAGCGAAGGCCACAGTCCAACTCATTTTGCGCGACAGATGGTGCGGTTTCTGCGCAATGCGGTAGTGGCCAAGATCGCCGGGGGCGACTCTTCCCTGCTGCAGATTTCGGGAGATGAACGGGCTCGGGTGGCGCGTGTCGCCCAACTGTTCAGCGAAGAGGATCTGGCGCGGCATCTGCAGATCATGTTGCGCACTCATGGTGAACTTGGATACCGGCAGGAACAACGCTTTCATCTGGAATTAGGCCTGCTGAAGATGGCACACGCGCAACGCTTGCTGCCGATCGAAGAGTTGTTGAGCGCTGCCAGCGGAGCCGTCACCAGCGGTCCGAGAACCACGGGCAGGCCGACGGTTGTACCTGATGCGAAGAAGTTGGAATCGACAATGCCCGCTCGTGCGAATCAAGTTTCGCCTTTCGCGGCGGATTCAGCTCGAAAAAGTGGGAAGCCGCAGCTCTTAGGCGACGACAATCCCTCTGCAGGCATTCCTGCGTCTGGAACCGGTCGGGCCGCGGCAACCGTGGTGATGGGGGCGGCAGCTCCAGCAGCGGTCGCCGAGACTGCACCCGAAGTATCCGTCGGGCCAGAAAGCGTTCCTGAGAGACAATCAGTCCGGAAAGACGACCTGCAGCACGATTCTTTGCGTAACCCGGTGCTGAATGCGTTGGCAGCCGGCGGGCACCAAATGCTGGTTTCGATGCTGGACGGCGGAGAATGGCAGATCGAGGGAAACGAGTTGGTGATCAAGGTGGCATCATCGGCGACCGTGATCGACATGACGCTCGGAGCCGATGCCAGACGGCTTGCCATCGCGACGGCCAGTGGAGTTGCTGGACGCGCGCTTAAGCTGAAAGTGATCCCTGGTAACGGAGCGGCGAACACGGTGACGAGCCGTGCGTCCTCCAACGGCAGTGGGCGCAGCCGGGCGGAGCAGGACCCGATTGTACGCCGTATGAAGGAAAAGTTTGGAGCGGAGATTCGGACGATTATCGATTACAAAGAGAAACGGTGAGATTTATTATCCGTGCGGCACGGGCGAGGACGCCCGCGCCTACATTTGTGGGAAGGATGCAATGGGCGGATTCAACATACAAGAATTGATGTCGCAGGCAAAGCGGCAATATGAAGTGCTGCAGAAGAAGATGGAGGAGACCGTGGTCGAAGGTTCGTCCGGCGGAGGCACCGTCGTGGTCAAGATGGATGGCCGCAAGCAGGTGTTGAGCATGAAGATCGATCCCGAAGCGGTAAAGAGCGGCGACGTGGAAATGTTGCAGGATCTGGTGACCGCGGCGATCAACGGGGCGAGCCGGAAAGTTGATGAAGCCATGCAATCCACCATGGGCGGAATGCTGGGTGGATTGGGAATACCTGGATTGTGAAATTTGGTAATTAAGTAATTGGGCAATTGTCCTCTCCATTCTCGACTTTTCAATTGCCCAATTACTCAATCACCCGATTACTCAATTATCTATGTCTAAATTTGCGGAGCCGATGGCGCGGCTGATCGATGAACTCAAGAAGCTGCCGGGGATTGGCAGCAAGACCGCACAGCGGCTCGGGTTTCACATCCTGCGCTCGAATGACGAAGACGCGGAGGCGCTCGCCGCCGCGGTGCGCGACGTGAAAGCCAAGCTGCGTCTGTGTTCCATCTGCAACAACATTACGGATGTTGATCCTTGCGTGTACTGCAGCAGCGCTACTCGCAACCAGCGGATGGTTTGCGTCGTCGAAGAACCCACCAATATCGGGGCCATCGAGAAGACCAAACACTTCAACGGTGTTTATCACGTGCTGCATGGGTCGATCTCTCCGTTGCACGGCGTAGGCCCGGAGCAGTTGCGCATCTCCAATCTGATGCGGCGGGTCGAGGACGGCCAGGTGGATGAAGTCATTATTGCCACCAATCCGACGGTCGAGGGCGAAGCTACCGCGACCTATCTTTCGGGGCAATTACGTCGGGCTGGGCTCAAGGTGACGCGAATTGCCATGGGCATTCCGGTGGGCAGCGACATCGAATATGCCGACGAGATCACGATGCTGAAGTCCATTGAGGGGCGCCGGGAGCTGTGATTGTCGCTTTCCAAGATGTGCAAATCTTTGCATCTTGGCTGGAAGGTAGGTGCCAGAAGCCTTGGCAGCATAAGTCAATACACGAGCAAGCAATTGTATGACATAGACTTACAGCCACCTCATCAAGCGATGGATAATCTCCATTCTGGCCTTAGAGTTGCACTTACCCCAGCAATGTTTCCTTCTTCTTCTCCGATGTGGGATAGCAATTTTCGGCTGACCCAATGTGTAAACTCGGCGTCAGCTTGCGCCGCGCTGTGATGTAACCGCATCTCAACTCGACGCTGTAAGAAGCCGGGCCAACCAGCCCGGTTTTCTTTTTAGTCCATAAAAACCAGCCACGGATTAACTCGGATCCGCACGGATCAAAGAACTAATCGCTAGCCGACGCGCTCAATTAGAGACGGCTTCCGTTTCCAGAAAGAAGTTAGGCTCTTCTTCTGTGGGCACAACGCCTTCTGGCAATTGGCCGCGGTTATACTCGGCCAGGCGATTCTTCCACTTCAGAAACTCGGTCAGGTTCCGGGGTTCGATGCGAATTTCCACACGACGGAGACTGGCGAGGAGCAAATTCATTTCATAGCGAAATCCGGTTGCAGTGCGCAAGTTTTTCGCGGCGGGCTGAAGAAGCCTGATTTTCCGATTGTGGCACTCGAGCAGTCCCCAGCCGGCGGGCAGTTCCTCAGGACGAAGCATGGCCGCGGGCGTAAGGTAGAAGCGCTCACAGCCCAAGCCGAATTCCTGTTTCCGGCGGAAGGGCTTCTCGCGGTCGGCGAGAAAGTCAGCGCGCGAGATCTTGCATTCGACCAGCACAGAGTGGCAGGCTCGCTTCCATCCGATGGCGTCTGGCATTTCACCGCTGAGGCAAGCTTGCTCGGAGAGAACGACTCCACAACGATAGGAGCGCAGCCATGCGACGGCCTTCTGAACCAGTTGGGCGTGAGTCATAGAGATGGTTAGGTTGTACTCGCTGGCGGGCGCAGATGGAAGTGACTCGAAAGCTTCTAGCTTCTGGCTGCTGGCTTAGGCCTCGGAGCTCTCAGTGGTTTCACCATCACCGGGCGGCGATAGACGGTTTCGAGGAGGTGGCGCGCGGCGGCGACATTCTCGGCCACGCGATCGCGCGGAGAGTAGCCTTGCGCGGCGATCTCAAGGAAACCGTTATGCTCGTGGACTTGGAGACGTTGGATGCGTCCGTTTCGCTCGCTGTCAAATGCGTTAGCCAAGCGTAGAATCCCCGCCAACTTCAGGACGGCCTGGCGTTGGGCTTGGCTTAGCCCCACGATCGTTTTTTGCCCAACCTGCGGCATTGCCCCTCGATGATAACGGGCCACGATACCAACCCAGTGCATCTTCTCGGCACTCCAGCCCAAGGGAGGCGTCAACCTGCGGATCAGATTGTAAGTAGTTTTGTGATGCCCTTTTTGATCCTTGGCGAGGCCAACATCGTGCAGCAGAGCGGCGACCTGCAGGATGGTGCGTTCGTCTCCTGGCCCGGAGTCCGCAGGCGCTCCCTTAACTGGCAATCCGTCATAAAGCTGAAGGGCTAATCGAGCAACACGAACCGAGTGCTTGAAGTCAGGATCGAGCAGCGAAGCCCACAGCTTGAGGCGGCTCAACGCCGTCGATTCGATCTGCTTTCCAACCGGTAATTCGGCCCGCCAGACTTGCCATAGCGAAGACTTGCCCAGCATCCTGCTACGGTATTTCTCGACCCTCCGTGTGCGCTCTTCGTTGATTCGGGAATGCCATTTGGACCTTGCGTCAGCATCCGGAAAAGCGTTGACCTGGAGTGCAGTCGTCCAAAGTACATCGAGGTCATGAACCTCTCCCAACACGTCTTGTAGTTCCTTTAGATCGTCGCTCCACGCGGCATGTTGCTCCGGCAAGAAGTTTTCAACGATGTAGCGGAAGCGCTTCAAGCCGATACGCAGGCGGTGAAATGCAATATGGGAGCGATTCCGAAGCGCGAGGTGATGCAATCGGTATGCTTCGGTCCAACGCTCGAGCGCGAGGTGTTTGAACAGGGCGCTTCCCGTTCGCATTCTGGCCGCTCGGCGCGGCAAGGAGACGATCCATCGCTTCCACTGCTTGCGATCGAAGTCCTGTAATGCCTGGGCAGCTTGCTGCTTCAGATGCGCCTCACGACCGGCGAGAAACTGCGATATGGCGATGGCCACCGGGTCATCAGGATTGCTCAGACTACGTACCCACTCTTCCATCACCTGCGCATCTCGCAGTTCCCCCAACTCGCGGAAAAGCTGCCTCCCTGCCTTCTTCATCTCTTTCCACGTGGGATCGGGATCCATGACGCGTAGGCCATCAGCCATGGAACGGCAGCGGCGCAACGCCACACGCAGATCGTGAACCGGATCAGATCCAAATTCCACGCTGGCGCGATCGCATTCCTCAAGCACCCGTTCCATCCAGAGGGCGAGGCCTGCTTTTTTCTGCGCGGTGATTGCTATGGCGACGGCTACGGGCAGAGGCATCGTGGTTTCTGAGGTCGCAGCATCACCAATCATTCTCGCCGTTAGAGAGAATTAATTCCAGTGCTGTCGGGTGCTATTTGGCGAACACATCGGCAGGGGAAAATGATCTGAACCTCTCGGAATTTACGTCCGGCCTGCGGCAGAGGGGGCTCCTGAAGCCCACTTGAGGCCAATTACCTCCGTAACATGCATCCACTTACCTTGTGCATTAACCTTAGATCGGAGTTTCAGGAGCCGCGTATTTCCACCGCCGCCACAACCAAGAGAGAAGATCGGAATGCGTCTGCTCGCGCTTTTATTCACAGCCTGAACATCCTGGTGAAGTATGTGCGGCTTTATGGTTTTCAGCACAAGCGCACAGAAGGCCAATTTGAAGTCACGTGGAATGAGCTTCAGCACGGCTTGCCTGATAGTGGTTTCCTCCTGGGAGTTTCCGACAACCGCCTCCTGCTGGATGGCGTCGCCCTGGAAACGGGGCAGGCCGAACGCAGCTTCGCTCAACTTCTGACGGCGGCCGGGCTTGCCAGCATTCACTTTTCAAAGGGAGTCACGGTTGACGATTTTGCCCGGCTGATCAAAGCCTTTGCCGTGGGCGGTTCCAAAGCTCAGGATGTGGTCCAGCAGATCAAAGACATCTTCGGCGATAACAAAACCTCCACGATTCGGATCAACGAAGTGAAGTTTGTAGCGGCCGATCCGGGCTCCGCCGACGTGACCATCGCAGCGCAAATCGCCGCTCAGAGTCTCGGCCCCGAATTTAAAGAATGGCTGAATGATCCGCAGAAATTGCTCCAGCTTATTGCCGCAGCCGAGGGTTCGCGCTCCGGTGGTGCAGGCGGTACCGTCCCTATTGGCAGTGTCCCGAATATTCCCAGCAGTAAAGCGGGCGGCGGCGATGCAGGCAACGGCGATGTCAGTGGCTCGGGCGGGGGAACCTGGGCGGGTGGAGTGGTGCCGCTTCAGGAAGAAGAAGTGATGCAGGCGATCCGCCTGCTTACCAAGTTCGGGGAAGTCGGTGCCAACCCCGGCGCCAAGACAGAATCGCTGCAGAACGAACTGACCAAGGCAGATCCCAACACTAAGCTCAACCTCCAACAACTGCTGGAGAGCCTGGCTGCAAAGAATCCCACGGAAAAGAACGATACTCCTCTCTTGATGAAGGCGGCCGAGCACATGGCGATCCGCTTCGCCATGGAACGCTTCCAAAAAGGCGACATCAAGGTCAACGCCGTGCACCAGATGCTGGAACATATGAGCCGGCAAATGGACACTTTGCGGCAGATCCTGAAAGTGCACGAAGACAAGATGAGCAAGGCCGGGATTCTGGTCGAGTCCCATGCCGACATTCTGGATCGGATGTTCTGGGCGGAAGTGCCGGAAGCGGGGAAGAAAAGCGTACTCTTGTCGAGCGAGGCGCCCTGCGTGCCCCCGCGCAATATTCGCCAGTTTATCGAGGTTTTGCTGGAGCGTGGAGACCTGGAAAGCGCTACCGCCATCCTGCAGAACTACTCGAATTGCCTCACTGCTAAAGATGCGGAACCTCGTCGCAAAGCGGCAATTGGACTGAGCCAACTGGCCGATTTGTTTGCCAGCCCCGGGATTGATTTGATCGGCCCCATCGTTCACAAAATTGGTGAGGCTCTGGTCAGGGACCCCGATCCAGAAGTGCAAAGTCTGCTGAGCGCGGCCTTTGTACGCCTGAGTTCAGAAGCCGGAAATCGCAAGCAGTTTGCCGCATTGAGTGAGGTTTGCGTAGCCATTGAAGGCGTAGCCAAGCAGCGTCCGGCACTGGCCAACGAGTTGCGCCCACGCATCGGAGTGGAGAACCGCCTGCCAGAGTTCATCGAAGAGGCGTTGCGACTGCCACAAGTTCCTCCCGACCTCATTCTCGTGCTGCGCCGCACTTCGCAGGCGGCCGTGGAACATCTCGCCGACAGATTCTTCCGCTGCATGCGGCGTGAAGAATGCGACCGGATGGTAGAGATCGTCAGAGATCTCGGGCCGAACGCATTGCAACAAGCGCGAGAAATGCTGCGGATGGGGGCGGTACGGCAAGCGTCAGCAGTAGTCGGGCTATTGAGCCGTCTGGACGTACCGACGTTGCTGGAGTTGTTGCCTATCCGTCTACCGGAATGGAACCGGTTCTATCACGATATCGTGGTTCGCCAGATCGCCTATGGGGCTGCTCCGGATCGCGGACGTACTCTGCTGGAGATTTTGGAGCATCTGGATGCACTGGTCCTGCCCCAGGCCATCGACGAGATCGGCATGAGCGGCGACCGCACCACGGTGCCGCCACTCATGGTCATGGCGGAGGCCGGCGAATCCCAGGGCCGCTCTGCGATCATTCAGATCAAGGCAGTGGAGTCCTTGGGGCGACTGCGCGAGCCCGAATCCATTCCCGTGCTGCGCAATTTGCTCGAGGCCAAGAAGATGTGGAAGTGGTCCAATCATCGCGAATTGCGAATCGCGGCCGCACAAGCGTTGGCCAAGATCGATCCGCGGTACGCAGGCCAGGTCATGTCGGATAGCGGCTTGGTGCCGGGCGAACTGGCCATTGCGCCGCTCGATGCGGCTCCGGCCTGCCCATGGGTGCGGCAGCGGCGTTACGAGAGAATCGTTTTGCGAAAGTCTTTGTCCGCAATCATCAGCAGCTCTTGGGGAAAGTCCAGCATTTCCCTTCGCGAACTGAGTTTAGGCGGCGGGATGGGCACGAAGGAAGACAACCTCCGCGTGGGCTCGGAAGCAAACATCGACATTTCAGTTGGCGTCCGGCACATTCGTGGGCAGGTTCTACTGCGTCGCGCCCGGGTGAACGAAGTCGGATTTGAAATTGTGAATACTGACCTGGAAAGCCGTCTGCGCTTGCGAGCAATCTTGATGGAAGCAGTAGAGCGTGCTCCTGAGATACGAGGCAGCGAGTGGCAGGGTGAGCGCAAGGTTTAAATTCCGCCTTCTTAGAATCGCAGCCAAACAAAAAGCCCCGGCTCAAGTCGAGCCGGGGCTTTAGCATTTCCAGGAAACGCTGCTACTTCACTTTGGCGAAGATGATAACCAGCGTGTACAGCGCCAGTGATTCGATCAGGGCCAGGCCAAGAATCAGCGCCAGTTGAATGCCAGGCCGGGCTGCGGGATTTCGAGCCAAGCCTTCAGCCGCTGCGGCCGTGGCTTTGCCCTGCGCCAAGGCGCAAATGCCGGAAGCGAACGCCATGGAAAATCCAGCGGCGATCGCGACCCAGTTAACCCCACCAGCGGCTGCTTCCCCGCCCTGCGCGAACCCAGGAACGGCAAAGCATAACAACGACAGCACCATGAACAGATTACTCAGTTTACGCATCGTGTTTCTCCTCGTGGACTATGAATTACCGCCAGTGGGTGGTTGACGTCATACCTTGCAGACGCCCTCACGCTGAACGGTGCACAACCAAAAATGAAAACCAGAATCTTGGCCTGTAGAGACGTAGCTAGCTACGTCTCTACTGCGCGACAGTCTAGTGCTCTTCCGCCACGGCTCCAGCCAGATATACGGTCGTCAACAGAACAAAGATGTAGGTCTGCAGCAACGACACGCCGATGTGCAATCCAAGAAACACGATCGGCACTCCGATCGGAACCAGCGAAAAGAAGACCAAAGTCACCATGTCGCCGGCAAACATGTTGGCGTAGAGACGGATGGTCAGCGACAACACGCGGGCGAGATGGCTTATGAGTTCAATCGGCACCATCAAGGGCGCAAGCGCAGGCATCGGCCCGGCAAAATGCTTCAGATAGGAGATCCCCGCATGCTTGAATCCCTGAGCCTGGTAGTACACGAAGGCACAAATCGCGCAGCCCAATGGGACCACTGGGACCGCGGTAGGCGATTCAAATCCGGGGATCACGCCGATCAGGTTGCAGATCAAGATAAAGAAACCGAGCGCCATCAGAAATGGCGTGAAACCCTCGCTGTGATGACCGATGATTTCATGACTCTGGCCCTGAACGAATCCGTGGGCGCCCTCGAAGATGTGCTGCAGTGCGCCCGGCCTGTCGACCGAAAGCCGGGAACGCACAAGAGCAAATACGATCACCAGGAAGACAAATACCAGAAGCTCCATCGCCACCGAATTAGCGATGGGCGCATCAGGATACTTCGGTTCAAGGTGGAGTGTCCGCAGCAGCCCGGTAACTGGGCCAGCGAAAAGGTGATTCAGGAGTGCCGTAAACCAGAGTTGTTCGTGCATGATCCAGCTTCTATTATCAGTTGCGATCAAACTCTCTGCTGGGGTACTCAGAATCCGCGCGCCAAAGCCATGTACAACTCGAAAGCCGCTTCGCACGCGATGCCCCCTACGGGCAGGAACAGGCCCGCAAAGAGCCCATAAAGACTCGCGGGAGAAACACTGAATATAGCATACGCGGCCGCTGCCATCAAAAAGTACCGCACCAGAAATCTAAACACAATTCCACCGCTCGATTGTTTATAAGGGGTCTGGGTGGCGCGGTCCGCCAAGGCGGTCACCACTCGCTCCAGCCAATGAAAATTCAGGTATGCGATGGCGCATCCGCAGGCGAACCCGACGGCGACGCGCCAGCCAAAATGTAGCCATCCCGCTCCGCTGAGAAGCAGGGCCAGCGCGATCATGAACCGTGGAATACGCGTCAACGCGCCCGAGTAGAACGACTCGGCCCGGCTCTCACGATCTTCGCTCATCATGGGTTCTTCGAGTCGGAAGAGGTGACAGTGCGGATCAGTTCCACGAAACCGGCAACGATGCCAAGGATCAGCCCAACCAAATACAGCCAGGTCGTATGCAACCAATGATCCAGAGCCAAACCGATCAGCCATCCGGCGACGGTTGCTGCCGGAAGGGTGAATGCCAGCTGGCTATAGTTCGCCAGTTGCACCAACATGCTCTTCTTTTCAGGCCGGTCGCTGTCAAGGGGAGACATAGATTGCAGACTTTCTAAAGCTGGATATGGTGCTGCGCAGGAGACACAGCAAGCAACGTCTCTACAGCGACGGTAGAGACGTTGCTTGAAACGTCCCCACTCTAACCGAGGCCCATCGACCAGGTCACGACTCGTATGAATCGCTCGGGGAAGATGCCGATGATGACCGTAGCGAACGCGGTTACGCCAAGCGCCACCCGCATGGCCACGCTGATAGGCAGCCGGGTTTTATCCAAGGCCTCGCTCATGAACATGGCATTCGCGATACGCATGTAGTAATAAAGCCCGAAAACCGCATACAGCACGGCCAAGGACGCCAGAATATAATGGCCGCTCTCAATCAGGCTCAGGAAAATAAAATACTTCCCGTAGAAGCCCGCCAGAGGCGGAATCCCCGCGAGGGACAGAAGAAAGATCAGCATCAGGACGGCTTCGGTTGGAGCCCGCGAGAAAAGTCCGGCAATGTCGTCGATCTCGTCACCAATCACATTCCGCTGCCGCAGCGAAGTCACTACGGCGAAGGCGCCCAGGTTCATGAAAGTGTAGACCAATAAATACAGCAGAATTCCCTTGAAGCCGTCGAAAAAAGCGGGAGCAGGATAATCCACCGAAGCCAGGGCAACCAAACCAAGGAGCATGTAACCGACGTGAGCGATCGAGGAGTAGGCCAGCAGCCGCTTGAGATTGTTCTGCGTGAGGGCCGCCAAGTTCGCTCCGGTCATGGTGAGGATCGAAACAAAGATCAGCAGCGGCACGTACACCGTCCGCAAGGGATACAAGCCCCACAGGAAAATACGCAATAACATTGCCCAGGCCGCAGCCTTCACCGCCACGGACATGAATCCCGTAACGCTGGTCGGAGCGCCCTCGTAGGCGTCAGGCAGCCATTGATGAAACGGAATGGCAGCAATCTTAAAAAACAGACCGGCCGCCGTGGTCAGCAGCGCAATCACCGCGACTGGACTGACATGATTCGCGTTCTGCGCCATCTGTATTGTGAGCGCCTGCCTGATGTTCCCCAGGTCCGTGGAGCCGGTGAGCCCGTACAAAAGAGATAACCCGTAAGCAAAGATTCCCGACGAGAACGCTCCCAGCAACAAATACTTCAACGCCGCCTCATTCGAGCGCCGATCGCTGCGCAAAAATCCAACCATCACGTAGGTGGAGATGGCCATCAGCTCAAGGCCAATGAAGATGAGCACAATATCGAAGCCCGAGGCCATGCACATCATGCCCACGACCGAAAACAGGATCAGCGCGTAAAACTCGCCGTGGTTTTCATGCTCGATCTCGAGGTAGCGCACGGAGATCAAGATCGACAGGGCGGCTCCACCGAGAAAAAGGTAGTAGAAATAGATCGAGAAGTGATCGAGCACCATGGAGTGCACGAACGCGACTTCAAGCGAACGGCCAACCTTTGCAGCTTCGAATTGCGCGTACTGGATTTTCAGCACTCCGGCCGCGGAGAAAAGAATGCCCATTAACGCGGTTACCGAATTCGTCCACTTCCACTCCGGCGGAATTATCAGGTCGATCAGCAGAATACCCAGCGCGAACACAGTGAGCATGACGATGGGAAGGGACAGCAGATAGTCCGTGCCGGTGAAGTATTGTGATGGAATGCCGGGCACTTATTTCTTCCCCTTTGCGATGTCGGAAGCACCTGGGACTGCAACCGCTGCCGTAAGCGGTTCTCGCGGCTGAGCGGACGCATTCACTGGCCCGCCGATGCCCGGATAGTCGGGCCGGACAGTGAGCACGAGCTGGTTCACGGGTTGTTGCAGGATCTGAAAGAAGGGCTTAGGGTACAACCCGATCCAGAATGCCATGATGAGCAGCGGAGCGAAAGTGAGGACCTCGCGCGGCGTCAGGTCATGCAGTTTCTCGTTCTTGGGATTGGTCACGGTTCCGAAGAATACTCTCTGGTACAGCCACAGCAGGTAAGCCGCTGCCAGAATCACACCCGGAACAGCCCACGCTGCCCACTTCCAGTTCTCCATGAACGTGCCCTGCAGGATGGTGAACTCGCCCACGAAGCCGTTCAGCAACGGCAAACCCATGGAAGAGAGAAACATGATCATTGTGATCGTGGCATAAAGCGGCATCACATTGGAGATACCTCCATACTCGGAAATCTCGCGCGTGTGCCGCCGTTCGTAGAGGATGCCGACGATCAAGAACAGCGCGCCGGTCGAGATGCCGTGGTTGATTTGTTGCAGCACCGACCCGCTCAATCCCGCCGGATTCAGGGCAAAGATGCCTAGCGTGCAAAAACCCAAGTGGCTGACCGAGGAGTAGGCCACGAGTTTTTTCATGTCCTTCTGCATCAGCGAAACTAATGCGCCGTAGATGATTCCGATAATGGAGAGAAAAATCATCCAGAATCGCACTTTGGGATGCATCACCACGTCGGGGAAGAAGGGCAAGGCAAATCGGATGAAGCCATACGTCCCCATTTTCAGCAGAACGCCGGCCAGGATGACCGAGCCCGCAGTGGGTGCCTCCACGTGGGCATCGGGCAACCAGGTGTGGAATGGGAACATCGGCACCTTGATAGCGAAGGCCACGAAGAATGCCAGGAACAGCAGAATCGCAAACGTTGAACCGTATGCCGGGTCGTGGAAAATATGTGGCGCGGTTCGATAAAGCGCTTGAATGCTGAAGGTGTACTGCCCGGTCTGGCGAAAGTTGTAAAAATACAGAAACAGGACGGACAGTAGCATCAGCACTGAACCCAGCAAAGTGTACAGGAAGAATTTGATCGCGGCATAAAGCTTGCGCGGACCGCCCCAGATGCCGATCAGCAAATACATCGGCACCAGCATGGCTTCCCAGAAAACGAAGAACAGGAAGAAATCGAGTGCCATGAACACGCCAAGCATTCCCGTCTGCAGCACCAGAAACCAGATGTAGTATTCCTTCACCCGGTTCTCGATGGCGCTCCAGGACGAGAGGATGGAAATCCATCCCAGAAGCGTGGTGAGCATGATCAGCAGAAAAGAAATCCCGTCGATACCGAGCACGTATCCTGCGCCGATGGACGGAATCCAGTTGTTGGGCGTGCCCTCCATGAACTTGAATCCAGGCTCGAACCGCTGCGCCCAGAACCACGGCACCAGCGGGATCGAGACCAACAGGCCAGCCAGCGAGAAGAGGTTCGCGATCCAGCGAATGGCGTCCTTTTGCTCTTTCGGAATAAACATGAGCAAGAGAGCGCCGGCGAGCGGCGTGAATAAAATGATCGAGAGAATATGGCTTTGCATTTTTGTCCATTACGCGGGCGAGGGCGCCCGCGCCACACAATCAGTCATCGCCACGCATAATAGGCGATAAATCCAACCAACCCCATCACCATCACTAACGCGTACCACTGCACCAGACCCCACTCGAGTAACCGCACCGGGTAGGACAACATCCGTGAAAATATTGCGGGACCATTGACCAGGACACCGTCGATGATCCATTTATCCCACCAACTCGACAGGGTCCCGAAGGCACGCGTGGCCCATCCCGTTCCGTTGACTATCCCGTCGATGACGTGCGAATCGAACCATGACGACGCTTCTCCCAAGCCCATCACGCCCAGGCGCACGTCTCCAACCTTGCGGCGACCCGTGAAGGCGTAGTCGTAGCCTTCGTCGACGTAATATTTGTTATAGAGCACGTCGTATAGCGGCGGCGCCGCAGCCGCGATCGGCTCAACATAACCCTTGTCGGAGTTACGATATGCGCGCCAAGCCATACCCCAACCAGTCACCGCTGCGCCGACTGAAAGGAACATCAGTCCGTATTCAATTGGACTCGTATGTTCTTCTTCCTTCTCGCCAGCAGCCAACTGAGCGGTCTTTCCTTCTTCCTGGAAGACTTTCGCTTCGCGGGCAAAAACAGGATCCATGAACTTCGCAAAATGATCGGACCCACCGATACTGTGCGGCCACCCGAGCCAGCCAGCGCCGACGGCACAGACTGCCAGAATTACCAACGGCACCGTCATCGACTTCGGAGATTCATGAATGTGGTGCTCGACCTCATGACTCATCCGGGGTCGGCCATGGAAAGTCAGAAACATCAGCCGGAACATGTAGAACGCGGTCATCAATGCAGTGATGAATCCGATAAACCAGAGCAGACGATAGGCTCCGCCTTCGGAAGACCATGCCTGCCAGAGAATTTCGTCTTTCGAGAAGAACCCCGCGAACGGCGGGATTCCGGCAATCGCGAAAGTCGCAATGAACATGGTCCAATGAGTGATAGGGATGCGCTTATGCAGATCTCCCATGTTGCGCATATCCTGCTCACCACTCATGGCATGGATTACCGATCCTGATCCGAGGAATAGCAGCGCCTTGAAAAAAGCGTGTGTAAATACGTGGAAGACGGCCGCAGAAAATGCGCCCACGCCCAGCGCGAGAAACATGTATCCCAGTTGCGACACCGTTGAATACGCCAGCACGCGCTTGATGTCGTTCTGCACCAAGCCAATCGATGCAGCGAAGATCGCAGTCAGCGCACCGACGATTGCTACTGTCTTCATCGACGTTGGCGCAAGCACGAACAGCGCGTTCGACCGCGCCACCATGTACACTCCCGCGGTCACCATGGTCGCGGCATGGATCAGCGCGGAGACTGGCGTCGGACCTTCCATCGCATCGGGCAACCAAACGTAGAGAGGAATCTGCGCCGATTTTCCGCAGGCACCGATGAACAAGAGCAAAGTCGCGGCCGTAATGATCGGATCGCCCATGGCGAAATGGCCGCTACGGGCCAGATGCGTGACCTCGGTGAACCGCAGCGATCCGAAGTACCAGGCGATTGTGAACATGCCCAGCAGAAATCCTGCATCGCCAATACGGTTCACGATAAACGCTTTGTTGGCTGCGGTGCTGGCGGAATGGCGATGGAAATAGAATCCGATCAGCAAATACGAGCACAGTCCCACGCCCTCCCAGCCCACGAACATCAGCGCGTAATTGTTCCCGAGAATGAGCGTGAGCATGGAAAACATGAACAGGTTGAGGTATCCGAAGAAACGGTAATACCCGTGTTCGTGGGCCATGTAGCCGGTTGAGTAAATGTGGATGAGAGCTCCGACGCCGGTTACAAAAAGCAGCCAAATGCCGGAGAGCGGATCCAGCAGGAAGCCCACATCGGCCTGAAACGGCGCTGGCTTCCCGTCGCGCATCACATAGTTCATTTGGCCGGTGTCGGTGCCCAACCAGGTGTAGACAATGGTTTGGTAGGGCTTGCCAGGCTTATCGTGAGCGTAATCCGTGTATTGCCACACCGCACCACAAGCGAACAGGAATGCAAGGACCACCACACCGACGCAGACCGCGTTGATGGTTGTCTTCTGCAGTTTGCGGCCAAAGAAGAACATCATCACCGCACCGAAAGCCGGCAGGAGAGGAATCAGCCAGATGTGGTCTAGGAAAAACATGTCGTTGGTCGTTGGCCGTCAGTCGTTAGTTCGTCCCCATTTTTGTCATCCTGAGCGAAGCGAAGGATCTCTGCACTTTGCCGGACCTGCGCAGCCTCCAGAGTTCGCCCGGGTAGACCACCAATAAAACTCACCACTTCAATAGATCCACTTCGTCCATATTCACCGTTTCTTTATTGCGGAAGAAGGCGATCAAAATTCCCAAGCCCACTGCCGCTTCGGCTGCCGCGTCGGTGATTACAAAAATCGCAAACACCTGCCCATGCAATCCCCACAAACGCGAGAACGCTACCAAGTTCAAGTTGACGGCATTCAAGATAAGTTCAATCGACATCAGAATGATGACCACGTTACGCCGGGTCAACACGCCGATCACGCCCAGGATAAACAGAGCCGCGGCCACCACGAGATAATGAAGAGTGCCAATTGGAGCCATAATCGCCAGCCGTAGAGACGTAGCAGCTACGTCTCTACCAATCAAATTCTTTTCTTCGCCATCACCACTGCGCCAATAATCGCCACCAGCAACAGGAGCGAGGCGATCTCGAACGCGAACATGTATTGCCCATAGAGCATGACGCCGATCTGCTGTGTGTTGCTGCTCTCAACCGGTTGAGCGATGCGGTACGGAAACAAGGCTTTGCCCTTCACGTACACCACTATGAACAGCGCACCCAACGCGACGGCAGCAAGGAGCCCAACCACCCATTGCTTATTGAATTGCTCTTCTCTCTGGGAGCGCTCAATGTTCACCAGCATGATCACAAACAGAAAGAGCACCATGATGCCGCCCGCATAAAGAATGATCTGAACGCCGGCGACGAACGGCGCATAGAGCATCAAATAAAGTCCGGCTTGCGCCAGCAGGCCGAAAATCAGCGCCAGCGCGGAATGCACCGGATTTTTGCGCGTGATCACGAAAACGCCGCTCAGCAGGGTAAGGCCGGACAAGAAATAAAAGAAGAACGTCGTGGCTACGGGCTGCATGCCGGGTTGGACCACTTGCTGCATACTAGAGCATGACTCCCAAAATAGCCGTCAGAATGAGAACACCAATTCCGATGGGCAACAGCACCTTCCATCCAACTTTCATGAGTTGATCGAAGCGGTAGCGCGGGAACGTGGCGCGATACCAGATATAGAGATACATGAAGCCAGCCACCTTTGCGACGAACCAGAAGATGTCCTGAATGCGATCGCGCACCGGAGGCGCAAACAGTATCAGTCCGATCAAACCTAGAACGGCTCCGAATCCTGCCAGGCCAATCGTTTGAACGCGGAAGTAAGGATGCTTCGGCATGCGACGAACGCCGACGAAAGCGATGGCCGCCAATGCCAAGAAAGTCAATCCCGGAAATAGGGAGAACACCAGATCCCAGGTGTCACCGGTCAATGTGTTGGGAAAAGGCCGATACCATCCGCCAAGCCACAGAGTCACAGCAATCGACGATACCGCGATCATTGCCGCGTACTCACCCAGCATGAACAGCGACCAGCGCAGGCCGCTATATTCGGTGTGGAAGCCAGCGGTCAGTTCCGACTCTGCTTCCGGCAAATCAAACGGCGCACGGTTCGTCTCCGCGACCATGGCGATGGCAAAGATGCCGAATGCAATAAAGCCTAGAGGGAAAAACTTGAACAGGAACCAGACATGCTGCTCTTGCTGGGCCTGGACGATACCAATCATGCTCAACGTTCCCGTCCCCGACGTGCCGACGCCAACTCCATAAGGCCCGAGCCCGTGCAGGCTGGTCATGAGCACCGCGGAAACCACGGCCATTCCCATGGCTACTTCGTAGGAAACCATCTGAGCGCTGGATCGCAGCGCGCCGATCAGCGGGTAATGCGAGTTCGAAGCCCAGCCCGCCATCACGACTCCCAATACGCTCAGCGAAGAAACGCCGAGCATGAATAAGATACCGATGTTCAAATCCGTAATCGCGTGAGTGGGGCCGAAGGGGACGACAATGTACACAGCGAAAGAAGCGCACAGAATGATCAGCGGCGCGATCCAAAAGACAAACTTGTCGGCCTCGGCCGGAATTATGTCTTCCTTGGTCATCAGCTTGATGGCATCGGCGATCGGCTGGAGCAAGCCGTGTGGGCCTACGCGCATGGGGCCGAGGCGAATCTGAAAATGCGCCAGAGCCTTACGCTCCAACCAGTTCATCGCCATAACCGCGACCGAGATTCCACCAAAAACCACCAGGATGTAGACGGTGGCCCAAAACACATTGCCCGCTTGCCCGGGAGTCGTGTTGCTGCTGAGATAGGAGGTAATGTAGTTGAGCATCAGCGATCGACCTCGCCCAGCACAATGTCCAACGTGCCGATCACCGCGATGACATCGGCGACCAAAGCTCCGCGCACCATAACGTCCAGTGCCTGGAGGTTCACAAACGAGGGCGGTCTTACTCGTATACGGTAGGGTTGCGTCGATCCGTCGCTGACAATGAAGTATCCCAATTCTCCCTTAGGGGCTTCGATCGAGTGGTAAACTTCACCGACCGGCGGCTTCATCACCTTGGCAACCTTCGCCATGATGGGCCCTTCGGGAATCTTTTCGACTGCCTGCCGGATGATGCGCAGCGACTGCCGCATTTCCTCCATACGCACCGTGTACCGGTCGTAGGTGTCGCCGTTCGCGCCGATCGGAATTTCGAAGTCGAAGTCAGAGTACGCCGCGTACGGCTGTGCTTTGCGGAGATCCCATTTCACCCCGCTGGCTCGCAGCACTGGGCCAGTGACGCCCAACGCAATAGCATCCGCGCGAGAAATCACTCCAACATTCTTTGTTCTCTCCAGCCAGATGCGATTGGTAGTTAGGAGTTCTTCGTATTCGTCGATTTTCGGAGGAACGAAATCGAGAAATTTGGTTACATCGCGCTCAAAACCTTCGTAGGTCTCGTACTGGCAGCCGCCAATGGGGAAAGCATGC
>Ga0209415_10005394_pt1 | contig 23014 bp, 17 predicted proteins | sample PeaSoiSIISIP2007_FD_187696 | JGI IMG/M metagenome (GOLD analysis project Ga0209415, IMG submission 187696) | Peat soil microbial communities from Weissenstadt, Germany - SII-SIP-2007 (SPAdes) (version 2) | ecosystem: Environmental > Terrestrial > Soil > Wetlands > Peat | place: Germany... | reverse complement strand
ACCGCGCTCATGTCCACCTCGTTGAAGGTGGTGAGCATGGCGGCGGTGTTCTGCGCCTCCTTGAGCCGCCGCGCGATGGTCTGGCGCAGACGGGTCATGCGCACGCGTTCTTCGCGCGGGCCGACCTCGCGCGCGGCGGCGGCGACCTGCACCGGCTGGGTGGCCTGGGCCTCGGCTGCGCGGGTCTCGAGCGCGGCCAGCGCATCGCCCTTGGTGATCCGCCCGTCCCGGCCCGTGCCTTTGATGGCGGCGGGGTTGAGCGCGTTTTCCTCGACGATCCGCTCCGCCGAGGGCGCGAGGATTCGCTGGGCGGCGCCGCCCGGCGCCGGCTGCGCGGGCTGGGCGGGCACCGGCGTCACGCCGGAGATGGAGGTGGGAGTCTTCGTCTCAGCCGCGGCAGGCTTGCCCGGTGGAGCGGCCTTGGGCGCTGGCTTGGCTTCCGCGGCAGGCGCCGCCGCAGCCGCCGCGCCGCCCGCGCTCACCCGGCCAAGCAGCGCGCCCGGCTCGACCGTCTCGCCTTCGCCGGCGGCGATGTCGGTGAGAACGCCGTCCTCGGGCGCGACCACCTCCAGCGAAACCTTGTCGGTCTCGAGCTCGACCAGCACCTCGTCCTTGCGCACCCGATCGCCGGCCTTCTTCGCCCAACGGGCGACCGTGGCTTCGGTGACCGATTCACCCAGTGTCGGGGTCATGATGTCGGTCATGGGCGCCGTGCTCCTTAGGCGACCTTTTAGGCCGCGAACGCCTCGGTCAGGAAGGCCTTCAGCTCGCGCGTATGGCGGCTCATCAAGCCGGCCGCCGTCGAGGCCGAGGCCGGCCGACCGACATAGCGCGCGCGCTTGGCCCTGATCGACATGCGGGCGAGCGTGAGCTCGAGCCAAGGATCGACGAAGGTGTAGCCGCCCATGTTCTTCGGCTCTTCCTGGCACCAGACCAGCTCGGCGTTCGCAAAGCGCGCCAGCTCGGTCATCAGCGAGCGCATCGGCCAGGGATAGAACTGCTCGAGCCTGAGCACGTAAACGTCGTCCGCGCCGGCCTCTTCGCGCGCGTCCAGTAGGTCGTAGTAGACCTTGCCGGCGCAGAGGATGATGCGACGGATCTGGTCGTCGGGCTTCAGCCGGACGCTCGTCAGTTCCGGATGATGCTCGGCGTCGTCCCAGAGCACGCGATGGAAGGACGAGCCCTCGGCCATTTCAGCGAGCGACGAGACCGCCTTCTTGTGCCGGAGCAGCGACTTCGGCGTCATCAGGATGAGGGGCTTGCGGAACTCGCGGTGCATCTGCCGGCGCAGGATGTGGAAGTAGTTCGCCGGCGTCGAACAGTTGGCCACTTGCAGGTTGTCTTCGGCGCAGAGCTGCAGGTAGCGCTCCAGCCTGGCCGACGAATGCTCCGGACCCTGACCTTCGTAGCCGTGCGGCAGCAGCAGCACGAGACCGGACATGCGCAGCCACTTGCGCTCGCCCGATGAGATGAACTGGTCGACCACGACCTGGGCGCCGTTGGCGAAGTCGCCGAACTGCGCCTCCCAGACGGTGAGCGTGTTGGGATCGGCGAGCGAGTAGCCGTACTCGTAGCCCAGCACCGCCTCCTCGGAGAGCGCAGAGTCGATGCCCTCGAACGGCGCCTGGCCTTTGCGGATGTTGTTCAGCGGCGTGTAATGCTCTTCCGTCGTCTGATCGACGATGTCGCAGTGGCGCTGCACGAAGGTGCCGCGCACGCTGTCCTGGCCAGAGAGCCTAACCGGATAGGTTTCGTCGAGCAGACTGCCGAAGGCGAGTTGTTCGGCGGTCGCCCAATCGATGCCCTCGCCCGCGACGATCGTCTCGCGCCGATGCTCGATCACCCGGCGCACGGTCTTGTGCACGTCGATCCGCTCGGGCAGCGCGGTGAGCTTCATCCCGATGTCGCGCAGCTTCTGCAGCGGCACGGCGGTTTTGCCGCGGCGCTCGTCTCCGTCGGCGGTGGCCATGTGCGCCCACTTGCCGTCCAGCCAGTCGGCCTTGTCGGCATGGTACGTCTTGCCTGCCTCGAACTCCCGGTCGAGGAAGGCGTCGGCGTCGGCGAGCCAGCGATCGATCTCGTCCGTGGTGGCGACGCCCTCGCTCACCAGCCTCGCTCCGTAGAGTTCGCGCGTGGACGGATGGTCCTTGATCTTGGCGTACATCAAGGGCTGGGTCATGGTCGGGTCGTCGCCTTCGTTGTGGCCGAAGCGGCGATAGCAGAACATGTCGATCACCACGTCCTTGGCGAACTGCTGGCGATATTCGGTAGCGACCTTGGCGGCGTAGACGACGGCTTCCGGGTCGTCGCCGTTGGCGTGGAAGATCGGCGCCTCGACCATCAGCGCCGAATCCGACGGGTAGGGACTGGACCGCGAATAGCGTGGGCTGGTGGTGAAGCCGATCTGGTTGTTGACGATGAAGTGGATGGTGCCGCCGGTGCGGTAGCCCTTCAGGCCCATCAGCGCGAAGCATTCGGCGATCACGCCCTGGCCGGCGAAGGCGGCGTCGCCGTGCAGCAGCAACGGCAGTACGTGGGCGCGACCGGCGTTCGGGTCGTCGCGCAGCAGGAACGCCTGCTTGGCCCGCGCCTTGCCGAGCACCACGGGGTTGACGATCTCGAGGTGCGACGGGTTGGCGGTCAGCGACAGGTGGACGTTGTTGTTGTCGAACGCGCGGTCGGACGAGGCGCCCAGGTGGTACTTCACGTCGCCGGAGCCCTCGATGTCCGATGGCAGCGACGAGCCGCCCTGGAACTCGTGGAAGATAACCTGATAGGGCTTGCCCATCACCGCGCCGAGCACGTTCAGCCGGCCCCGGTGCGGCATGCCGATGACGATATCCTGCACGCCGAGCGCGCCGCCGCGCTTGATGATCTGCTCGAGCGCAGGAACCATGGATTCGCCGCCGTCGAGGCCGAACCGCTTGGTGCCGGGGAAGCGCTTGGCCAGGAAACGCTCGAAGCTTTCGCTCTCGATCAGCTTCTTGAAAATCGCGATCTTGCCCTCGGGCGTGAAGACGATCTCCTTGTCGCGCCCCTCGATCCGCTCCTGCAACCAGGCCTTCTCGTCGGGATTGGAGATGTGCATGTACTGCACGCCCACGTTCCCGCAGTAGGTGCGGCGGAGGATGGCGATGATCTCGCGGACGGTCGAGGTCTCGAGGCCGAGCACGTAGTCGAGGAAGATCGACCGGTCGTAGTCGTTCTCGGCGAAGCCGTACGAGGCGGGGTCGAGCTCGCTCGCGTCCGGCCGTTCGGCGAGGCCAAGCGGATCGAGGTTCGCGGCCAGGTGCCCGCGCATGCGGTAGGCGCGGATCATCATCACCGCGCGCAAGGAATCGAGAGTCGCGGCGCGGACGGCGTCGGCCCCGACCCCCGGCTGCCGCTCGGCGATGCGGGCGCCGAGTTTCGCCTCCATGGCGGGCCAGAGCCCGTCGATCGCCGAGAGCCAATCCGGCCGCTGGACGGCCTGCGCCGGAGGCGCCCAGCTGGGCTCCTCGACCGCGCGCTTGACCTCGTCCGTTCGGTCGTTGAGCGAGGCGAAGAAGGCGCGCCAGGAGGGTTCGACCGAATTGGGGTTTTCGGCCCAGCGGGCGTAGAGGTCCTCGACGAACGCCGCGTTCCCGCCATAGAGGAACGAGGTTTCGCTCAGGATCTGGTTCAGCCGGCCAGGAACCAGACTGGAATCGTCAGCCATCGTCTCCGTTCCCGGCGCTTCCGCCGCGGAGTCTTCTAGAGAAGAAGCCTTCGGGGAAACGCCCTAAACAAGCGTCAGGCGCCTTTCAGCACCTCTACCAGAGTCTCGCCCAGCGCAGCCGGCGAGGGTGAAACCTTGATCCCGGCCGCTTCCATAGCCGCGATCTTGTCCTCGGCGCCGCCCTTTCCGCCCGAAATGATGGCGCCAGCATGACCCATGCGGCGGCCCGGCGGGGCGGTGCGTCCGGCGATGAAGCCGACCATCGGTTTCTTAACCGTGGAATGCTTAATGAAATCGGCAGCGTCCTCTTCGGCCGCGCCGCCGATCTCGCCGATCATGACGATCGACTTCGTCTCCTCGTCGGCGAGGAACATCTCGAGGATCTCGATGAACTCGGTGCCTTTGACCGGGTCGCCGCCGATGCCGACGGCGGTCGTCTGGCCCAGGCCCACATTGGTGGTCTGAAACACAGCCTCATAGGTAAGCGTGCCCGAGCGGGAGACAACGCCCACCGACCCTTTCGAGAAGATGTTGCCGGGCATGATGCCGATCTTGCAGGCATTGGGCGTGAGCAGGCCCGGGCAGTTCGGCCCGATCAGCCTGGACTTCGAGCCCGAGAGCGAGCGCTTCACCTTAACCATGTCCTCGACCGGAATGCCCTCGGTGATGCACACGATGAGCGGCACCTCGGCGTCGATCGCCTCGAGAATCGCATCGGCGGCCCCGGCCGGCGGAACGTAGATCGCGCTGGCGGTCGCGCCGGTGGCGTGCACCGCCTCGGCGACGGTGTCGTACACCGGAAGGCCGAGGTGCGTCTGGCCGCCTTTGCCGGGCGAGGTGCCCCCGACCATCTGCGTGCCGTAGGCGATCGCCTGTTCGGTATGGAAGGTGCCCTGGGCGCCGGTCATGCCCTGGCAGATCACCTTGGTCGACTTGTCGATGAGGATGGACATCTGACTCTCTGCTAACCCCTCACCGCCTTGACGATCTTCGCGGCCCCGTCGGCCAGGTCGTTGGCCGGGATCACGTTCAGGCCGCTGTCGCGGATGATCTGCTTGCCGATTTCGGCGTTCGTGCCCTCGAGACGAACCACGAGCGGCACCGTCAGCCCAACCTCCTTCACCGCGGCGACGATGCCGTCGGCAAGCGTGTCGCAGCGGGCGATGCCGCCGAAGATGTTGACCAGGATGCCCTTCACGTTCGGGTCGGCCATGATGATCTTGAACGCCGCCGTGACCTTCTCGCGCGAGGCGCCGCCCCCCACGTCGAGGAAGTTCGCGGGCTCGGCGCCATAGAGCTTGATGATGTCCATCGTCGCCATGGCGAGGCCAGCGCCGTTCACCATGCAGCCGATCTCGCCATCCAGCGCGATGTAGGAGAGCTCGTACTTGGCGGCCTCGGCCTCTTTCGGGTCTTCCTCGCTCGGATCGCGGAGCGCGCGGATATCCTCGTGGCGATAGAGGGCGTTGTCGTCGAAGCTGATCTTGGCGTCGAGCACCACCAGCTTGTCATCGCCGGTGACGATCAGCGGATTGACCTCCAGCAGACTCATGTCCTTTTCGACGAAAGCCTTGTAGAGCGCGGGCAAGAGCGTGCGCGCCTGTCTCGCTGGCTCGCCGGTCAGGTTCAGCGCCTTGGCCAGCATCAGCGCATGATGAGGAAAAACGCCCGTCGCCGGATCGATGGTGAGGGTGGCGATCTTCTCCGGCGTCTTGTGCGCCACCTCCTCGATGTCCATGCCGCCTTCGGTGGAGGCGACCGCGGCGACGCGGCTGGTTTCCCGATCGACCAGCAGCGACAGATAGAGCTCGCGCGCGATGTTGGCGCCTTCCTCGATGTAGAGCCGTCGCACCACGCGGCCCTTTGGCCCGGTTTGGTGCGTGACCAGCGTCATCCCCAGCATCGCCTCGGCCAAGTCGTGGACCTCGCCGAGCGACTTGGCGATCTTCACCCCGCCGCCCTTGCCGCGGCCACCGGCGTGGATCTGCGCCTTGACCACCCAGACCGGGCCTTCCAGGCGTCCAGCCGCCGCGACCGCCTCGTCGACCGAGAGGGCCGGATAGCCCTGGGGCACCGGCACGCCGAAGTCCTTCAGGACCGCCTTGGCCTGATGCTCATGGATATTCACAGGATCGCTAGGCCCCTCTTGGCAGTGAAGACGCGTTCGCCGCCAAGGCGAAGCCGCGGCGGTTATAGGCGCTGACCTTCGCGCGCCGCAACGGCGTGCGGCGAGGATTTCAGGCGCGCTGCTCCATGGCGGCGGTGGCGCGCCGTTCGAGCTTGCCCCAGCCGACGCGCGGGCCGCGGACCGCGGTGACCACCGCCTTGACCACCACGTAGTACATGAGCTGGCGGTAGCCGAAGCGCTGGATCGGAATCCAGGGCGTGTCCGACCAGGGCGCGCGCTTCTCGAGCGCCATGCCGAGCGCGGCGGCAGACAGGTCGACGAAGATGAAGATCGCCCAGTAGAGCAGCGCCTGGACCAGCTTGTCGGTCCCCGCCTCGACCCCGTGGTAGAAGCGGTCGGTGAACGCCGAGGCCAGCGCCCAGATGACGCCGAGATCGACCAGCGGGGCGGCGGTGGCCAGCACGATCTGGAACAGCCAGATCTGCGGCAGCGCGATGAAGCCAAGGATCGCATGCTTGGGGTCGAAGGTGGCTTCGCGGTGCTTCCAGATGCACTGCAGCGTGCCGAACGACCAACGAAACCGCTGCTTCAAGAGGCCCGCGACCGTCTCCGGCGCCTCGGTGTAGGCGCGCGCGTCGGGGTCGAACTCGATGCGCCAGCCGGCGCGCTGGGCCTCCATGGTCAGGTCCTGGTCTTCGGCCAGGGTGTCGGCGGGGTAGCCGCCGAGCTGCTCGAGCGCCGCGCGCCGCCATGCGCCGACCGCGCCGGGCACGACGGTGACCGCGCCGAGCGCCGCCAGCGCCCGCCGCTCGAGGTTCTGGGCGGTGACGTACTCGAGCGCCTGCCAGCGGGTGATGAGGTTGCGCCGGTTGCCGACCAACGCGTTGCCCGCCACGGCGCCGACCCTGGGATCAACGAACCAGCGCGCCAGCCGGGCGATGGTGTTGGGCGGAAAGAGCGTGTCGGCGTCGAGCGCGACCACGATCTCGCCGCGCACCTGGTCGAGGCCGCGGTTGAGCGCCAGCGCCTTGCCGGCGTTGGCGAAGCTTAGCAGCCGCACGCGCGGATCGCCGGCGTATCGGCGCTCCACCTCGGCGGCGGTGCCATCGGTCGAACCATCGTCGCAGACGATCACCTCCAGCCGCGCCCAATTCGACTGCAGGATGTGGCCGACCGACGAGGCGATGACCTTCTCCTCGTTGAAGCAGGGGATCAGCACGCTGACCATGGGGCCGGTTTCGGGGTCGAGATCCGCCGGGCGGCGTTTCGCCTCGCGAATGCGGTGCGCCAGCCCCAGGACGGCCAGGAAGAGCAGGCGGAGCACGCCCAGCACGATGGCGCTGATAAAGAGGGTATTCAGGCCAAGGTTGATCTCGCGGAAGATGCCGAAGCCGATCCGGTCGAGCGTCAGCTCCATCCAGGGTCGCGTGGTGCGCGGCATGACCTGGTCGGCGGTCGTCCCCATGAGCTGGTTCACCGTGACCAGCTGGTAGCCCTGCGCGCGCAGCTGATCGATCAGCTCGGGGAGAGCCTGGACGGTGTGACTTCGGTCGCCGCCGGAGTCGTGGAGCAGGACGATGGAAGAATGGCCGGTCTCCGGATCGTCGCGCGCCAGGCCGTCGAGAACGGCCTGGACGATCTGTTGCGGCGGCGGGGGTGGATTGGCGCGGCCATTGTTCAGGCTGCCCCAGTCGCTGGAGTCGATGCGCAGTCCGACGATGAGGTAGCCCAGCTGCTGCGCCCTGACCAAGGGATCGACCTCGGCCGGCGTCGACGGCTCGGCGTCGCCGAAATAGGGCGGACGGAACAGGCGGAAGTCACGGCCGGTCACCACCTCGAACAGCCGTTGGTTGGCGTTCAGCTGCACGTCCATCCAGCTCGGCGGGATCTTGGAGATGTCGGGGTGGGTGTAGGTGTGGCTGCCGACAACCATCCCGTCGGCCATCTCGCGGTTCACGAGACCGGGATGGGTCTGCATGTTCTCGCCGATGACGAAGAAGGTCGCCGGCGCGTGCTTGTCCTCGAGGATCTTCAGGATCTGCGGCGTCCAGCGCCAGTCAGGGCCGTCGTCGAAGGTGAGCGCGACCCAGCCCGGATGGGCGCCATAGCGGTCGATCACATAGGAGGTCGGCAGCTGGTCGTAGTGTTCGTCGGCGATCAGGCCGGTGTCGGGATCGAAGGTCAGCGTGCGTTTGCCCGGCTGTGGCGTCGCCACGACGCGCAGGATCTCGCCCGTGCCGTTGAAGTCGACCGAGGCGCCGGGCGCCAGGTTGGTGAGGCCGGCCGACGAGACGTCGCCATAGGGCTTGTCGAGCAGGGACCAGACCCCCGGGTCCTCCGACCCCAGCCGCCAGAGGCCGTAGCCCCGCACCCGCCAGGGATCTGTGACCTTGATCTGGTTGAAGGTGGTGGTCGCGTCGAGGAACCAGACGTTGTGCTGGCTGCCGTCGTCCTCGACGTAGGCGAAGTGCGGATTGAGCGCGTCGTCGTCGTAGGTGATGTCGACGTCGCTGTCGTGCGCGGCCTGGATCGCCTCGTGGAACGTTACCGCGTCGGCGTTGCTCTGGCCCGACGCGTCCGCCTTGGTCCAGTCGTAGCCATAGGCGCCGTACGCGACGATGGTGTGGGCCGGATCGAGCGCGGAGAGCCGGCGATTCAGGTACTTCTCGAACCAGTCCTCGCCGGCGGTCGGGCCGGACTCGCCGGTCTTCCAGTGCTCGTCGTAAGCCATCAGGATCAGGCTGTCGGAGTTCGCCTGCATCGCCTTGAACGGCCAGTCGTCGTCGTCGAACGGAGCGGTGACCCAAACCTCGCGGCCGAGCGGCTTCAGCGCCGCCCGCGCGCGCGCCAAGAGGGCGGGATAGGCCTTGATGGCGTCCGGCGAGATGTTCTCCAGGTCGAAGATGTAGCCGGCGTAGTCATGCGCCTCCGCCTGCGCCACCAGCGTCTGCACCAGCTTGGCCTGCGCCTGCGGATTGAGCAGAAGGCCATCGCCCATGGCGGTGTCGAACAGCTCCTCGTGGGCGTTGTGGATGACCGGCAGGACAGCCGGAGGGTGCGGCTGGCTGGCGATCAACGCCACCGCTTGCGGGTCGTCGGTGATGTCGAGGTCGCCGCTGGCGTCCTTCAACGCGAACCACTGCGGGGCGACGACGTCGAGCTCGCCGATGTGCTGGGTGAGCGAGGCGCGGGAGTCCGGATCCCAGCTCACGTAGAAGCCGAGCGTCAGCGCCTTGGTCGCCGTGCTGGCGCCAGGCTCGCGCGGGCGACCGATGTGAGTCCAGGCTGGCTTGCCGCGCAGCCGCCTGACGTTCTCGACGTGCAGGCCCTGGAACGTGCGCGGGTCGCGCAGCTGCAAAGTCGGCAACGGCGGCGCGAGCGCCAGCGTGGTGAGAAAGCCGGCCACGATCGCCGCCAGCAAGGACAGCAAAAGCCCGCCGAACTGCCCCGCACGCCTGCCCCGGCGGCCGGACGGGTCGTGGAAGACGAAGGGGTCGGACCGCTCGGGCCCGATTGGGTTGGGCATGGGCTTGGTGTGCCCAAGCCTGAGGGCCGAAGCAAGGCCTGTGGCGGTTGCGCCACAGGCCGGCGCGCGCGACAACGCGGCATGGCGAGCCGCCCGCGCCGCAGCGTCCTCTATATGCCCGCTTCGAACGCGCGGGCGATCGAGAAGGCGCGCACGCTGCCGTGCGACGGGATCATCCTGGACCTCGAGGACGCCGTCGCGCCCGACGCAAAGCCCGCGGCGCGCGCCCGCGCCGTCGAGGCGGTGAGGGCCGGCGGCTTCGGCCGCCGCGAGCTCATCATCCGCTGCAACGGGCTCGATACCCCCTGGGGCGCCGAGGACCTTGCAGCCGCGGCCGCGGTCGGGCCGGACGCCATTCTGGTTCCGAAAGTCAGCGCGGGCGCCGACATCGCGGCCTATGCGGCCGCCATCGCAGCCGCGCCGGTGCGGACCATGCTTTGGGCGATGATCGAGACGCCCGCCGCGGTGCTGGCGCTGGCTGAGATCGCGTCCGCGTCCGCGGCCCACCGCACCGCCTGCTGGGTGATCGGGCTGAATGACCTGGCCAAGGCGATGGGCGGACGGCAGACGCCGGATCGCAGCCCGCACGCGCCGTTCCTCAGCCTCAGCGTCGCCGCCGCACGCGCCCATGGACTGGCCATCCTCGACAGCGTCTTCAACGGCATCGACGATCCAGCCACTCTTCAGGCCCAATGCGGGCAGGCGGCCGCCATCGGCTTTGACGGCAAGAGCCTCATCCACCCGAGCCAGATCGAAACCGCCAACCGCGTCTTCTCACCCGATCCGGCCGAGGTGGCCTGGTCGCGCGCGGTGATCGACGCCTTCGCCCAGCCGGAGAACCGGATGCGCGGCGCGCTGCAGGTCGAAGGCCGCCTAGCCGAGCGGCTGCACCTCGAGCAGGCCGAACGGCTGGTCGAGGTCGCCGCAGCCATCGAGGCCCTGGCCCAGCCGGCGGTATGATCGCGCTCGCAGCCCTGGCGCTGGCGACCGCCGAACCGCCGCCAGGACTGCCCGCCCAACCGCCGCCGGCAGGACAATCGGCGGGCGCGCTGGGCAACGCCGGCGGGACGGTGCAGGTCATGGCCGACTTCGGCGTGGCGCAAGCCCAGCGCGGGCCTCTGGAGGGTCGGTGGCGCATCGTCGGCCGGCGCGGCGCGCCGATCTATCTGATCCAGCTGGCCGATCCCGGCGGTCGGGCGGACGCGCGCGCGACCGCGCCCGCGACGCCGGCGATCGAAGGCGCCTGGTGCGATCCCAAGCGGGCGGAGTCGCCGCAAGGGTGTGGCTACCTCGCCGCCGCCAAGCGGGTCGGGCCCCGCCTGACGCTGCTATTCTTCGAGGACGGCGGCGAACGGACGGCGGAGCTTGCGGCGGACCGACGCGGCCGGTGGCGGGGCGAGATCTTCGACGCCGGCCGCCGAACCGCGGTCGTCATGGCGCGCGACCCCCTCTTTGCCGCGGTGGCCGCCTCCGGCGGCTAGCCGCGCAGCGCGTCCGCCGCCGCCGCTAACGCCCGCGCCAGCGCCGGTTGCCGATAGGGCTCGGGCGCGCCGAAGCCCCACGCCGGCCCTGGCCACGCCGGATCGCCGTCCCGGCGGCCAACCACGTGCGCGTGCAGCTGCGGCGTGACATTGCCGAGCAGGCCGACGTTGAGCTTGTCGACCGCCAGGCCCAACACGGCGCCGACCGCGCGCACGCCGGCGCCAGCCAGGACGATCTCTTGCATCAGCCGGGCGCGGTCGTCGGGCGCGAGATCCTCGATCTCGCGCGCCCCCTCGAGGCGTGGCGCCAGCACGAGCCAGGGCCAGCGCGCGTCGTCCTGCAGCCGAACGGCGCAAAGCCGAAGCTCGGCGATCGGGTGCGATGTGCGCACGAAGGCTGCGTCGAGTCTGAACATGGACCGAGCCTTGCAGGCCCGGCGCCCGCGGTCTAGACGGCGGCCCCCATGAGCACGCTCGGCCCAACGCTGGAAACCCCGCGCCTGATCTTGCGGCCGCTCGCGCCGGAGGACTTCGACGCCTGGGCCGAAATGATGGCCGACGAGTCGACCAAATTCATCGGCGGCCCGCAGGCGCGCTCCGGGGCCTGGCGCGGCTTTGTCTCCGTCGCCGGGGCCTGGGCGATGCAGGGCTATTCGATGTTCTCGGTGATCGAGAAGGCGTCCGGCCGCTGGATCGGCCGGGTCGGCCCGTGGGTCCCCGAGGGGTGGCCGGGAACGGAGGTCGGGTGGGGCCTGACCAAGGCCGCCTTCGGCAATGGCTTTGCGACCGAGGCGGCGGCGGCGGCGATCGACTGGGCATTCGACGTGCTGGGCTGGAAAGATGTCATCCACATCATCGATCCGGAGAACGTCCCCTCGCAGGCGGTCGCGCGCCGGCTCGGGTCGACCAATCGGGGGTCGGGCCAAATGCCGGAGCCGTTCCACACCTATCGCGTCGACATCTGGGGCCAGACCCGGGACGAATGGCGGGCGAGACGAGCCTAGCGCTCGGGGGCAGCAGGCGTACGCACATAGGGCGTGACGAGGCTACCTCACGGGCGTCTACGCGGCGCGCAGACCGCCGGGCAACGGACGTCCCGACGTTGGGTGGCCAGCCGACATCCGCGCCTGTCCGCAGGCTCAACGGGCAGGCTCGACCCAATCGGGACCCCGCTCGTGCACGCGCATCGCCCGGTCGTGGGAGTCAGCGGACAAGTTCCGTCTGCCCGTGCTACGGTCCCGCCGTGGCCAATTAGAACAACCGCCAGCTTCTAGCCGCCGGCGCCCGACGACCTCGAGTCGCCGTACCATTGGCGCGCGTCCTCTTGGTTCGCCCCCCAGCCGGACTCATCGCGCCCGACTCCCCGCGCCGAAACGCTCGCGGCGGCGGGAGTGGCGCGTCCGGCTTGTTCGCTTCATGCGGAGATCCCAATCCATGCCATCGATGGAAGCGGCCGCGCGCGCAATTCGCCGGGTTCGGCGACCGGAAGGCCATGCGGCGTTCGGCTTCATCCTGCTCAGCATCTTCCTCGACGTGCTGGCGCTCGGGGTCGTGAATCCCGGTGCTGGCGCCGCTGGTCCAGTCGTTCCAACGCGGCGACGCCGCGGCGGCCGCAGGCGTGCTCGCGCTGTTCGGGTCCACGTATGCGGCGATGACGTTCCTGGGCTCGCCGTTCCTCGGCGTGCTCTCCGACAGCGTCGGGCGCCGGCCGGTGCTGCTGATCGGCCTTTTCGCACTCGGCTTCGACTACCTGGCGATGGGCTTCGCGCCGAACCTCGCATGGCTGTTCACCGGCCGGGCGGTGGCCGGGCTGGCAGGCGCGACCGGGGTTGTCGCAGGCGCCTACATCGCCGACACGACGTCCGACGAAGGCCGGGCCAGAGCCTACGCCTGGGCCGGCGCGATCTGGGGGTTCGGGTTCATCGCCGGCCCGGCGCTAGGCGGCTGGCTAGGGCGCTATGGCGTGCGGGCGCCATTCTGGTGCGCAGCCGGCCTGACCATCGTGGGCGCGATCTACGGCGCGGTCGTACTGCCGGAGTCCCTCGCACGGGAACGTCGCGCCGGGTTCCGCCTGAGCCGCGCGAATCCGCTCGGCTCGCTGGCTCTGCTGCGTGTGCGCCCCGGACTGGCCAAGCTCTCCGTGCTCAGCTTCCTGCGCTGGTTGGCGCACGGCGCGGTCGCCACGCTGTTCGTGCTCTACGCCGCGAACCGATATGGCCTTGGGCCGGCGTATGCTGGGTCGGCGCTCGCGATCTACGGGGTGTTCGACATCCTGGTCCAGGCCCTGGTGGTGACGCGGGTGATCGCCGCGCTAGGAGAACGCGGCGCCATGCTGGCCGGGCTGGCGTTTGGTTGCGTGGCATTTGTGATCTTCGGCCTGGCCCCGAACGGATGGCTTTTCGGGCTCGGCCTGCCATTCCTCGCCCTAATCGACCTGTTCGGGCCTGGCTTCCTGGCCATCGCCACGCGCGGCGTTGGGCCCGCCGAGCAGGGCCGCCTGCAAGGCGCCGTCTTTGGCGTTCAAACCGCCGCCCAAGTGATCGGTCCGGCGCTGTTCGGCGCGAGCTACGCCAGCCTGGAAGCCGGCCCACACTCGCGCATGCCCGGCGTGTCCTTCCTGATCGCCGCCGGCGTCTTCGCAGTGGCGCTCGGCCTGGCGCCGACGCTGACGCGCAAGCGCGACCACTAGCGACAGCGATCCGCCCTCGCGCCGGCCTAATAGCTCACGGCCTCACGCGCTCGCGCGACGGGGCCGGGCGGGGAAGAGCCGCGCGCGCAGCCAGCGGCGCAGGGGCGCGTCGTAATAAAGGTCCAGCACCCAGCACAGCAGCACGACGGCAACGGTGAACAGCACGCCGACGAGGGCACCGGGCAGGCCGCGCGGGACGTAGCGTCCGATCTCCATCACCGCGAGGTTTCCCAGCGGCTGGTGCAGGCAATAGATCCCGTACGACATCAGCCCGATCCAGCTGAACGTCCGCCCGATCATCGGACCGGGCTCGAAGCGGGCGGCCGCGATCACAAGGACGGGCATGCCGACGAGCACCATCCCGATCTCGTAGGGGGCGATCAGCGCGCGCGACAGGTGGCAGGCGAGGCCTACGCCGAGCACGGCGACGCAGGCGAGCGAAGCCCACTGAGCCTTCTGCTCGCCGCGCCCGAACAGCCGGTAGATGAGGACGCCGGCGAAGAACGAATAGCCGACGCGCGCGAGCGCCGCCCACTGGTCGGTGAGGTTGTAGCCGACGTCGAGCGTCTTGAAGCTGAGCTCGGCCCAGATCACGCCCACGCCGCTCACGATCATGATCGCGGCCAGCACCCAGGCGCGCATGAGCTTGATCGCAGCCGCGTAGACGAAGTTGGCGACGAGCTCGTAGAGCAGCGTCCACAGCGGGCCGTCGAGCGTCGTCCCGTTGATCGCGAGCCCCGGGAAGCGCGGAATCATCAGGAGCCCGAGCCCGACGCATTCGGCGACCTTGGCGAGCGTCCAGGTCGAGTGCGGACTCTGCAGGATCGAAGCGGTAGCCATGAGCACGCCGGCCGCCAGACCCGCAAGGTAGAACGGATAGAGGCGGATCAGCCGAACCTTGACGAAGTCCCAGAAGTAGCCGCCCGCGGCCAGCCGCTGGGCGTAGGCGTGCGCCACGACAAAACCGCTCACCAGGTAGAAGAGGTCGACCGCCAGGAAACTCTCGGGCACCCGCAGTGGGCCGAACAGCGGCACGTGGCGCATGACGATGATGAGCGCGCCGACGGCGCGCAGGCCATCGAGGGTCTGGAACGACCGACGCACCGGTGCTGTCGCCAATCTTGTCCCCCGAACCGGCGCGCGCACCCGCCCAGCCGTTCAGGGCAGCCTAGCGGAGATTCGCCGGCGTGTCCGGCGGGGTGCGGCTCAGCCGTTGTAGCCGAGCACGGCGTCGACGATGACGTCCTGCGTCTCGGCGTCGAGATCGGCGTGCATGGGCAGGCTCAACACCACGTCGGCCTTCGCCTCGCTGACCGGCAGTCCGCCCGGCGCCGGGTAGCGGGTGTAGCAGTCCTGGGTGTGCATCGGCATCGGATAGTAGGCCGCCGTCGGGATATCGAGCGCCTTTAAGTGCGCCATCAGCCCGTCGCGATCCGGGTGCTCGATCGTGTACTGCGCCCAGGTCGAGCGGCCGCCAGCGATCACCTTGGGCGTCCGCACCCGCGAACCGGCAAGAGCCGTGGTGTAACGGTCCGCCGCGGCGTTCCGCCACGCGATCTCGTCGGCGAACGCCTTGAGCTTCTCGATCAGGATCGCCGCCTGCAGCGTGTCCAGACGGCTGTTCATGCCGACGCGCATGTTCAGGTACTTGGGGTCGTGGTCGAAGCTGTGGCCGTCGACGTCGCCCTTCGTCGCCTTGCCGTGCACGCGCAGGGAGTCGATGCGCTCCGCCAGCCAGTCGTCGTCGGTCAGCACCGCGCCGCCGTCGCCGTAGGCGCCGAGGGGCTTGGCCGGAAAGAAGCTGGTGGTCACGGCGTCGGCCCAATGGGGCGGGTGCAGGCCGTCCAGCGTGGCGCCAAAGGCCTGCGCCGAGTCGGCGATCAGCTTCAGCCCATGGCTATGGGCCACCGCGGCAATGGCCGGGTAGTCGGCGACCTGCCCGAACAGGTCGACGGCGATGATCGCGCGCGGCGTGAGCCGACCTTCGGACTTGATCGCGAGGATCGCAGCCTCGAGCCGCCGCGGGTCCATGTTGTAGGTGTCGGGGTCGATATCGACGAAGACCGGCGACGCGCCGAGCCACGGGATGACCTCGCCGGTGGCCGCGAACGTGAAGCTTGGGCAGAAGACCGCGTCGCCCGGCCCGATCTCCCAGGCCATCAGCGGCAGCGCCACCGCCTCGGTGCCGTTGGCGCAACTGACCGCGTGCGCGGCGCCGGCGAAGGCGGCGAGCTGGCGTTCGAACAGCCCAACCTCCGGCCCCATCACATACTGGCCATGCGCGAGGACGCGCGCGATGGCGGCGTCGATCTGCGGTTTCAGGCGCGCCTGCTGGGCGGCCAGGTCGATGAAGGGAATCGAGACACGCGCCGGTGCGCGACGAAGAAGCGAAACAGGCATGAAAGCGCTTTCCCTGACCGCTCAGCTCTTAGCGGGCGGCGGCTGGATCGGGCGACACAATCCCTGTAACCGACTGTTTCGCTGGTTAATGCCGGTTGACGGCTCGGTCGGGGAGTCAACGCGTGGACGCGATTCTGGTGTTGGGCGGCGCGGGCTATGTGGGCTCGCACGCGTGCAAGGCGCTTGCGCAGGCCGGCTTCCTGCCCGTCACCATCGATACCCTACGCACCGGTCACGCCGATGCGGTGAAGTGGGGCCCGCTCATCGAGGCGGACTTCGGCGACGTCGAGGCCGTCCGCGCGGCCGTCCGCACCCACGGCGTCACCGCCGCCATGCATTTCGCAGCCATGAGCCTGGTCGCGGAATCGGTCGCCGAGCCGGTGCTGTATTACGAGAAGAATGTGGCCGGCACGCTGCGCCTGCTGGAGGCGCTTGAGGGCGAAGGCGTGAGGCGCATCGTCTTTTCCTCCAGCGCCAGCGTCTATGGCGAGACCGACCGGTCGCCGATCCCGGAGGATGCGCCGCTCAACCCCACCAATCCCTATGGCGAGACCAAGCGGGTGATCGAGGGGGCGCTGCGCTGGATCGGCCAGGCCACGGGCCTCGGATGGTGTGCGCTTCGCTATTTCAACGCCGCCGGGGCCGATCCCGACCGCGAGATCGGCGAGCGGCACGAGCCGGAGACCCACCTGATCCCCAACATCCTGCGCGCCGTCAGGGCGAGGCAGCCGGTCAAGCTGTTCGGCAGCGACTATCCGACGCCCGACGGCTCGACCGTGCGCGACTACGTGCACGTCAGCGACCTGGCCGACGCCCACGTGGCGGCGCTGGCCTACCTCGCCGGCGGCGGCGCGAGCCAGCCCATGAACCTTGGGGCCGGCGCGGGACTTTCGGTGTTCGAGATCGTATCGGCCGCGGAGCGCGTGCTGGGCTTGCCGATCGCGCGCGAGATGCTCGGTCGCCGGCCGGGTGATCCGCCCTCGCTGGTCGCCGACATCACCCGCGCGCGGCGGCTCCTCGGCTTTGCGCCGCGGCGCTCCGACGTCGAGACCCTGATCCGCACGGCCGCGGCGTTCGACGCCGCCCAGCGGGAGGCGTAGGCTGACCGCCGAGCGCCCTCCAACACCACACAACCACCCATGACCGCCGCCTTTCCTTCTGGACTCTCGCTCGACCGGGCGTCCGCGTTGACGCGGCAGGTCACGCGGCTTTCGGTCGGCGTGGCCGTGGCGCTCACCGCGATCAAGGCGGTCGCCTGGGTCGTGTCGGGATCGGTCGCGATGCTGGCCTCGCTGGCTGACTCCGGCCTGGACGTGCTCGCCGCCATGGTCACCTTCTTCGCCGTCCGCTATGCGGCGAGCCCTCCCGACCGCGAGCACCGCTACGGCCATGGAAAGGCCGAAGCGTTCGCCAGCCTGACCCAGGCCGGACTGGTGTTCGCCTCCGGCGCGCTCGTGGCCGAACAAGCCATTCCGCGCCTCATCGCGCCTCACCGGCTGGCCTACGAGGGCTGGGGCCTTGCGGTGATGGCGCTCTCGATTCTGCTCACGGCCGGCCTCGTCTCCGCCCAATCGTGGACCCTGCGCCGCGCCAAGTCGGTCGCCGTCGAGGGCGACCGCATGCACTACCTCGCCGATCTTGCCTCCAACCTGATCGCGTTCGCCGGCATCGGCGCGAGCGCGCTCTTGCGGCGCGGCGAGCCAGACGCGCTCGCCGGGCTCGTCGTGGCGGGGTGGCTGGTCTGGGGCGCAGTGGGCGTCTTTCGCCGAGCCGCCTTCGAGCTGATGGACCACGAGCTGTCCGACGAGGCGCGCCGCCGCATCGTCGAGCTGATGACCGAGGACCCGAGGGTCGGAGACGTCCATCAGCTGCGAACGCGTGCGTCCGGCCCCTATGTGCATATCCAGATGCACGCCGACCTCGACCCCTCGCTCAGTCTCGTCGAGGCGCATCGCGTGATGGTGGCGGCCGAGCGGCGGGTGCTGAACGCGTTCCCCGCCGCCGATATCATCATCCATCCCGATCCGCGTGGCGCGGCCGAGCCGCACGGCGGCGCCTTTCCAGAAGTGCACGAGCCTGTTCGCGAGCGGGCGGCTCGGTAAACGAGACCTTAAGAGGCGCCGGCGTATCGGTTCGCAATGACGGTCGAACGCGTCGTCCATCATTTCCCGCTCGATCCCGCCTCGCGCCAAGTCCGACTGGCGCTGGGGGAAAAACGCCTGCCGTTCAGCGAGGTGCAGGAGCGCTATTGGGAGCGCGACCGCGCGTTCCTGGCGCTGAACCCGTCGGGCTTGACCCCGGTGCTGGTGGAGATCAACGACCGCAAGACCGTCGTCGTCTGCGAGGCGCGCGCGATTCTCGAGCACCTGGAGGAGGCGGCGCCGGAGCCCGGCCTGATGGGTCGCGAACCGGCCGAACGGGCGGAAACGCGGCGGCTGTTGCACTGGTTCGACCGCAAGTTCGACTACGAAGTGAACGGGCTTCTGCTGCACGAGAAGATGGAGAAGCGCCTCTTAGGCATGGGCGCGCCCAGCCACGCCAACCTGCGCGCCGGCCGGGAGGCGCTGCGCACGCACCTGGCCTATCTCGAGGGGCTGCTCGAGGCGCGCGACTGGCTGAACGGCAAGCGATTGAGCCTGGCCGATTTCGCCGCCGCCGCCCACCTGTCGGTGATCGACTATTTCGGCGATATTCCGTGGAGCGACTTCAAGGGCGTGCGCACCTGGTACATGAAACTCAAGTCCAGGCCCTGTTTCCGGCCCCTGCTGGCCGACCGCTGGCCGGGCCTGGCGCCCGCGCCGCACTATGACAACCTCGACTTCTGAGCCGATCCAAGCCTGGATCCGGACAACAGCGGCCGAGCTCGGCTTCGATAGCTGCGGGATCGCCAGCGTCGAGCGGCCATGGCCGGCCGCGGCGCGTCTGGAGGAATTCGTCGCGCTGGGCCGCCACGGTGAGATGGGCTGGATGGCGACCACCGCCGCGCGACGCCGCCACCCGCGGGCGATGTGGCTCCAGGCGAAGTCGGCGGTCGTGCTCGGCCTGAACTATGGGCCGACCGATGATCCACTGGCTGCGCTCGCGCGAGGCGATCGCGGAACGATCTCGGTCTACGCGCAGGGCGACGACTATCACGACCTGATCAAAGGGCGCCTGAAGACCCTGGCCGGCGCGCTCGGCGCCAAGGCAGGCTGCCAGGTGAAAGTCTTCGTCGACACGGCGCCGCTGATGGAGAAGCCGCTGGCCGAGGCCGCCGGCCTGGGCTGGCAGGGCAAGCACACGAACCTTGTCTCGCGCGGCTTCGGCTCCTGGCTGTTCCTGGGCGCCGTGCTCACGGACCTGGCGCTTGAGCCCGATGCACCCGAGGAAGACCACTGCGGAGAGTGCCGTGCCTGCCTGGACATCTGCCCGACCAACGCCTTTCCAGCGCCCTATCAGCTCGATGCGCGGCGCTGCATCTCCTATCTGACGATCGAGCATCCCGGCCCCGTGCCCGAGGATTTGCGGCCACTGCTCGGCAATCGCATCTACGGTTGTGACGACTGCCTTGCGGTCTGTCCGTGGAACAAGTTCGCCCAAGCGGGACGCGAGGCGAAGCTCGCCCCGCGCGCTGGGCTGGTCAGCCCGCCGTTGGCGGCCCTGGCCGCGCTGGACGACGCCGCCTTCCGCGCGCTGTTCAAGAAGAGCCCGGTCAAGCGGATCGGCCGCGACCGCTTCGTGCGCAACGTTCTCTACGCCATCGGCAACGCTGCCGACCTGGGCCTCTCAGACGCCGCCCGCGCGCGGCTGGACGACGCCTCGCCGGTCGTGCGGGACGCGGCCGCCTGGGCGCTGAACCGCCTTCAGCCGGGTTCGGTCAAGGCCTCGAACAGCCGGGTCATGAAGGCCGCGCCGCGCGCCATCTGAGCGACCTCGACGTATTCATTCGGCTGGTGGGCCTGGTCGATCGAACCGGGGCCGCAGATCACGACCGAGTATCCAGCCTGCTGGAACTGGCCCGCTTCGGCGGCATAGGACACCACCCGGGCAGGGCCGTTGTCGCCGGCCAGGCGCCGCGCGAACGCCTCCGCTGGCGCGTCGGGGGCCGGGGCAAGGGCCGGCACCAGCGAGCGCCGCTCGACGTGAACGCGAGCGTCGGGGAAGCGGGCCCTGAGCTCGGCGTCGAGCGCGCTGGCTTCGGCGAGGAAGTCGGCCACGATCGCAAGCGGATCCATGCCCGGCGGGGTGCGCAGGTCGAAGCCGAACGCACAGGACTTGGCCAGGATGTTGAACGCCGTGCCCCCGTTGATCACGCCCACAGTCAGCGTCGCGCCCTTGGGCAGGAAGGGCGAGGCGGGATCGGCGTCGCGGCTCAGCCGTTCGGCGAGCGCGTGCAGGCTGGCCATGAGTCGGATCGCCGCCATGTTGGCCGAGACGCCGAGGTGGGTAAGGCTCGAATGCGCCTCGTGGCCGGTGATCTTCACCCGGAACGAGCAGACGCCCTTGTGCCCTGAAACCGCCTCCATGCTCGTCGGCTCGCCGACGATGACGGCGGCGGGCTGCGGCACGCTGGCGGCGATCTCGCGGATCAGGTCCGGCGCGCCCAGGCAGCCGATCTCCTCGTCGTAGGAGAAGGCCAGGTGCACCGGTCGGGCCAGGCGCCCGCGCGCGAACGCCGGCGCGGCGGCGAGCGCCAGCGCGATGAAGCCCTTCATGTCGCAGGTCCCGCGCCCATAGAGCTTGTCGCCGCGCTGTTCGACGAGAAAGGGATCCGACGCCCAGGCCTGCCCATCGACGGGCACGACGTCGGTGTGGCCGGAGAGGACGACGCCGCCCTCGACCTCCGGACCGATGGTCGCGAGCAGGTTGGCCTTCGAGCCATCGGCGTTGGCGACGCGCTTGGAGGCGACGCCGAGGTCGCCCAGCAGGCTCTCGACGTGGGAGATCAGCGCCAAGTTCGAGCCGCGCGAGGTGGTGTCGAAGGCGACCAGCCGGCCGAGCTCGTCGATGGCCCGCTGCGCGAGGTCCTGGGGATCGATCATGCCATCAGAGCCTGGAGAACGCTGTCTGCGACGTCGCGGCCGCGCCACTCATCGGAGGTGAACCACGGAAAACACGGACGCCTGCTCTCGAGCGCGGTGGATGGTCGGTCTCTTGGATGCGCGCCAGCGGCGCGCGTCAAGCACCTGTCTCTCTCAGACTGAGACGACCGAGTCCGTGTTTTCCGTGTTTTCCGTGGTTCCATCCTTCGATCCGGCCGGGCCATGGAACTCAGGTCGGCCAGGTCTCAGGCGCCATGGCCAGAACGTCGCCAACGAAATGGAGCGAGCCGGCGATGATGACGTGCGGCGCGGGCCCAGTGGCCTCGAGCGCGCGGGCGAGCGCGTTCTCGACGCCGTCGGCGACTTGCGCGTCGAGCCCGGCGGCGCGGGCGGCGGCGGCGAGGTCTTCCGGCGGCGTCGCGCTGGGCGATTCGAAGCTGGTCGTGAACACGCGCGGGCGAAGCGTCTCGAACGCCTCGAAGAAGCCGCGCGCGTCCTTGCGCCCCAACATTCCGCTGATCAGGACGATCGGCCGCCCGTCGCGGGCGGCGAGCTTGGCCGCCGCATCCGCCAGCGCCCGACCCGCATGCGGATTGTGTGCGCCGTCGAGCCACAGGTCGGCGCCCCGCTGCCGCGCTCGCTCGGCGAGCGGACCGTTGCGCAGCGACTGAAACCGCCCGGGCCAGACGGCTGAGGCCACGCCCGCGCCGATGGCGGCCTCGTCGATCCGCACCTGGTCGAAGACGTCGAGCGCGGCGATCGCGAGGCCGGCGTTGGCGAATTGGTGGCGCCCATAGAGCGATGGCGGTGGCAGATCCATCAGCCGATCACCCAGCTGGACGACCAGGCGACCGCGCTCTTCGTAAGCGTCGAAATCGCGGCCCATGAGCATGAGCGGCGCGTCGAGCTCGGCGGCTTCGGCCTCGATCACCGCCAAAGCCTCGTCGGGCTGGCGGGCGACGACAGCGGGCCGGCCGCGCTTGATGATGCCGGCCTTTTCCCAGGCGATCTTGGAAAGCTCCGGCCCGAGCAGCTCGAGGTGATCGTAGTCGACCGGCGTGATGACGCTCACCGCGGGCGCGGCGAAGACATTCGAGGCATCGAACCGGCCGCCCAGCCCGACCTCGACGATCACCAGGTCGGCCGGGTCCTTGGAGAACGCATAGTAGGCGAGCGCGGTCGTGATCTCGAAGAAGCTGATCGGTTCAGCCTGGTTCGCCGCCTCCAGCTCGTCGATCAGGCGTAGGAGCTCGGCGTCCTCGATGAGCCTTCCCGCGATGCGGATACGCTCGGCGAAGCGCACGAGATGCGGCGAGGTCAGAGCATGCACCTTCAAGCCCGCCGCCTCGGCGATAGCGCGCAGGTAGGCGCAGGTCGAGCCCTTGCCGTTGGTGCCGGCGACATGGATCACCGGCCCCATCGAAAGCTCGGGGTGGCCGAGGGCGGCCAGCAGCCGCTCCACCCGCCCCGTGGTCAGGTCTATCAGCGACGGGTGCAGCGCCCGAAGGCGCTTGACCGCCGCGTCGGAGGCGCGGATGGCGTCGTAGTCTGGCTTCACGGGCGGTTCAGGCGGCGGTTCGGCGGCTTCGCCCCAGCATCAGCGTGGAGAGGATCGAGCCCAGCACCGCCGGCAGCTCCTTGCGCGGCACGACGCTGTCGACCATCCCCTTCTCGACCAGATATTCCGCGCGCTGGAAGCCCGGCGGGAGGGTCTCGCGTATCGTCTGCTCAATCACCCTAGGCCCGGTAAACCCGATCAGCGCGCCGGGTTCCGCCAGGTGCACGTCTCCGAGCATGGCGTAGGAGGCGGAGACCCCGCCGGTGGTCGGGTCGGTCAGCACCACGACGTAAGGCAGGCGGGCGGCCTTCAGATCCTGCAGCGCCAGCGTGGTCCTCGCCATCTGCATCAGCGCCAGCGTACCCTCCTGCATGCGCGCGCCGCCTGAAGCGGTGAAAGCGACAAGCGGGACGTCGCGCTTCAGCGCCGATTGCGCCGCGGCGACGAAGGCCTCGCCCTCGCCCATGCCGAGCGAGCCGCCCATGAAGGCGAAGTCCTGCACCAGCACGATGGC
>Ga0209415_10005393_pt1 | contig 23016 bp, 20 predicted proteins | sample PeaSoiSIISIP2007_FD_187696 | JGI IMG/M metagenome (GOLD analysis project Ga0209415, IMG submission 187696) | Peat soil microbial communities from Weissenstadt, Germany - SII-SIP-2007 (SPAdes) (version 2) | ecosystem: Environmental > Terrestrial > Soil > Wetlands > Peat | place: Germany... | reverse complement strand
GCCCCGGCCCAAAGCCTAAACGAAGCGGACAACTCGCGAGCTACATAAACCGGCCAACTTGACGAGCTAGCTACAGGGTGAGCTGGCCCGGAGAAACAAGGTTGCCGCGCCGCCCGGGTCATCAGTCCTGGGGGTCTTGGCAAACTGAATCGAGCAGGATCGATGTTTGGAGCAGCTTATTGTTTCCTGGCATTCACATATTCACTGAGAAAGCAAACTTATTGACTTAATAACCAACAACACTGAAACCACCCACAGGAGACAAAGGACGATCCGACGATATAATGCTTCGCTTGTGCGTGAAAATCTCCTGGCACCATACCACGTGCAAAGTCCGTAAACGGGCATGAGCATCAAGGACAGTTCCAAATTCCACCGCGTATACATACCGTAAAACAGGTATGTAATCCCAAGAACGATGGCTTCGCCTGTCAAAAAGACGATTGTGTCAGCTCTCAAACTTCGTGCGTCAGCGCTCGTGCCAAGCAAATAGATCATCGCTGGCGGCCCAAAGATGCCGCAAATGCCTCCCGCGAAACCGGAGACAGCACCGGCTGCGACGCTTTTCATTGGGGTCGCATCAATGCGAGAACCCTGTGTGAAAAACATATAGGATACGGCGGCTAGAAGAATAACTCCCAAAACCAGCTGAGAATGCGCCCGATCCGCGACAAGCAGAAGCGCGACTCCGACGGGAGTTAGAGCAATAGCGCCCACCGCCATCCACGATACAGTGCGCCTATTGCATTGCGGCGCCGCTTTCCAGATAAGCGGAAGAGCGGGGACTATGTCTACCAGAAATAAAGTCACGACCGCAGTTTTGACATCGTATACCAACGTAATTAGAGGAATATAGACCATCGCCGTGCCGAAGGCCGCGAACCCTCTTAGGAACCCTGCGAGTCCGGCGGCAATCAGCGCCCCGCTCAAAGCAAGCATTTGATCGTTCTCCTGCCCCACTGAGGGTCTCAGCAAGCTTCACGGGGGCAGGAGCGGCGAACAGTGGAGAAATAGTGCTATTACTCCTGGTGATAGGAATGGGAGGCGCACTGGATGCTCGAACGCGATCCACGACGTGAGTTGGCAGAGTTCCTAAAAGTGCGGCGAGCCCGTCTCGTTCCGACAGATGTCGGCTTGCCGGCAGGCAATCGCCGTCGTACCCGCGGCTTGCGGCGTGAAGAAGTTGCGGCGCTCGCTGGCGTCGGCCTCACCTGGTATACTTGGCTGGAACAGGGCAAGAAAATACAGGTCTCGGCATCATTTCTTGAAAACTTGGCGCGAGCCCTGAAGTTTACGGAAGCTGAACGGACGCACCTTTTTGTCCTCGCTCAACATCGGCTGCCTCCGCTCCCGAGGTCAGGTTTACAATCCAACGCGTCCGAACGGTTGCAATCCATCCTTGACGCGATCGGCAGTCCAGCCTATGCGCGTAACAGCCGTTTCGATGTAGTTGCCTGGAATAGTGCGAACACGCGGATGTTTGGCGATTTTTCCTTGATCGCCTCTGGAGAGCGCAATGTCATCTGGTTGATGTTTGCGCGAACGTATCACCGCCGCACCATGCCGAACTGGGAGGCCGACGCTCGCGGTCTCCTCGCAAAGTTCCGCATGAATTTTGGTCAAGCTGCCGACGCCAAGGAGTTCTTGTCGCTAATCTCCGAGTTGAATATCAGCAGTGCTGACTTTCGGCGCATGTGGGCGGAACACGATGTCAGCGACCTCGGCGAGGGGGTAACCCATTTTTCCTCGCCACGTCATGGGGAACTGGTATTTCAGCACCACACAATGATGCCTGAGGCTCTGCCCGACCTGCGCATCATTGTGTTCATTCCAACGCAGGGCGCGTAACCTCTCTACGATCCTCTACTCCGGCAACCCCGCCGCCCGGCAGCCGTCGAGCCAGTAGAGCTCATCCACTGGCCGCTTGAACTTGACCGAGCGCTGCTCGCGCCAGAGGGTCCAGTCGTTGCGGCGCTGGAGGAAGAGCTCCATATGGGCCTCGGCCGGCTTTGCCAGGCCGAGCTTGGTCTCGACCACGGCGCGCTGGAGCAGGCCGTCGACCAGGTAGTCGGGATGCTCGGGTTTCAGCTTCTTGCGGTCGAGCTCCGCCAGCGCTTCCTTGGTGGCGCCGCTATCCTCCCGGCCCTTCAGGTACAGCCCCCAGGCCAGATCCCAGCGGTGCCAGTCCGGCACCTCGGGCCGGTCTTTCATGACGTTGCGAATGATGTCGATTCCGATCTGGATATTGCCGGCGTAGATCTCGGCCTCGGCGTGGTCGACCTTGCTCTCGTCCGAGGCGCCGGGCAGCGCCGTGGCCCGGCGGTAGGAGTCCAGCGCCGCGGCGAAGTGGCGTTTGTTCAAGCAGTAGAAGCCGAGCTGGGCATTGGTCGTCGGGTCGTCGGGGGCGAGGCGCACGGCCTCCTTGGCCAAGTCGCCGGCCTCAACCATGGCCTCCTCGCCGCTCCAGCCTTGCAGCCAGGACTGGACCAGGGTGTAGGCGAGCAGCGCGCGGGGCTTGCCGAAACTCGCATCCAGCTCGGCAGCGCGGCGGAACAGGTCGCGGGAGCGGAAGAGTCCGCGGGGCGACTGCAGGGAATAGGCCTGGCGCGCGGCCTTGTAGACGTCCACCGCTTCGTCCCTTACCCCTGCCATGCTCCCCTCCTCATGTCGTGCCAGATGTCGTGCCAGCCGCGTCCTCATCGTCCTCGGGCAATCCTGCCATCCGGGCGCCCTGGAGCCAATGCTCCTCGTCGGCCTGGTCACGGAAGCGCACCGACAGGCGCTCGCTCGCGACCGTCCAGCCCGGGCGGGCCTTGCGGAAACGCTTCATCTCCGCCGCCGCTTCCTTCGTCTGGCCAAGGCGCGCCAGCACGGCGGCCAGCATCAGGCGAACGTCCGGCTGGGGCCGGGGAATCTGGTGCAGCGCCGCCAGCGCCTTCCCATAGTCCTTGGCGAAATAATGCGCCCAGCCGAGGTCCCAGCGATACCAGTCAGGCGTGTGAGGATTGATCTCCATCGCCCGCTGGATGTGCTGGATCGCCTCGCCATGCCGGCCGACATAGACCAGCGCCTCGGAAATATCGGCCAGAAGATCGGCGTCGCTGGGATTGAGGGCATAGGCCCGTTCGTATTCGGCCATGGCCAGCTCGAAATTGCGCGCGTTGAGGCAGCAGAAGGCCAGGAAGGAGTGGGGCATGTAGTCGTTGGGATCGAGCTCCACGGCCTTGTGGGCATGGCGCTCGGCCAGTTCGAGGACCGAATCGTCGCGCCAGCCGTTCAGCCATTCCTGGACATAGACATAGGCGAGCGCGCCCCAGGCCCGGGCGTAGAGCGGGTCGAGCTCGACCGCGCGGTCGAACCAGGCGCGCGAAGCCGCCAATTCGTCGGCCGAGCGCGTGGAATAGAGGTGCATGCCGCGCAGATAGGCCTCATAGGCGTTGACGCTGGCCGGGTGCTTGCGCGCGGCGCGCTCATGCTCGGCCGCGGTCAGGCGCACGGCGAGCGCGGTCACGATGAGGCCCAGCATCTCGTCCTGGACGGCGAAGAGATCGCCCGTACGTCGATCGAATCGCTGAGCCCAGAGGTGATGTCCGGCGCCTGCGTCGATCAGCTGGGCGTTGATGCGGATCCGTTCGCCCATCTGCTGCACGCTGCCCTCCAGGACGTAGCGCACATCCAGGGCGCGGGCGACCTCTTCCACCCGGGTTGGCCGGCCCTTGTAGGTGAAGGCGGTATTGGCGGCGATGACGAAGAGCGAGCTGAACTTCGACAAGTCCGTCGTGATGTCGCTGGTGAGCCCGTCGCAAAGGACTCCCTGTTCGGTATCGGCGCTCAGGTTCTCGAAAGGCAGGACGACGATGCCTGGCCGCGAGGGATCGGACCTGCCCCCGGCGTTCTGGGGCAGAGGAGTCTCGCGCACCGCTGGCGCGTCGCCGGGCTTCGGCCTCTTGCGGCTCGTGGCCAACGCGCCTGGATCGATGCGAAAGACGCGGATCGGATCATCGATGTTCTTCACCTGCTGCTCGCCGATGTCGAGATAGGCGAGTTTCAACTTGTGCTTCACCTGTTCGTAGGTGCTGCCGCACACGCAGATCCCGCCCGGCTCGGCCAGCTGCTCCAGCCGCGTGGCGATGTTGACGCCGTCGCCATAGATGTCGCCGTCCTCCACCATGACGTCGCCCAGATTGACCCCGATGCGCAGATCCATCCGGCGCTCCGGCGGCAGGTTCGCGTTGGAGGCAGCGATGCCGCGCTGAACGGCCACGGCGCATTCCACGGCATGCACGACGCTGGCAAATTCGGCCAGCACGCCATCGCCCATCAGCTTGACCACGCGCCCGCCATGTTCGCCGATCCGGGGCTCGATCAGGGTCTTCTGCCGGGAGCGCAGGGTCGCCAGCGTGCCGGCTTCGTCCTCGTTCATGAGGCGGCTATAGCCGACCACATCGGCGGCGAGTATTGCCAAGAGCTTTCGCTCCATGGGCGCCGTTTCCCCTGGGACCGTGGCGAAGTTGCGGAACTCCAGAATGTCGTTATGACAGGTTCGAAGTGGTTAACGGATGATTTAATTCGGCCATTCGGCCGTCTACCACAGCCCTGGGACGAGCCGATAGCGCACCCTTTGCATGTAATCCGCGTAGCCCTCGAGCCCGGCTGCAAGCGTGCGCTCCTCCCGGACGGCGCGGAAGGCCAGAATGGAAGCCATGACCGGAGCCAGGATCAGACCCCAGAGGGAACCCAGCATCAAGGGAATCGAAAGCAGGAACAGCACCGCTCCGGCATACATGGGATGCCGCACCAGGGCATAAGGGCCGGTTGAGATCACCCTGTGGCCGCGCTCGGTTTGGATGCGCACCACCGCCGCGGCGAAGCTGTTCGCCTGAAAGGTCCATTGGATGATGGCAAAGGAGACCAGCATCAAGACCGCGCCAGCGACGGCGAGCCAGAAGGCCAAATGCGAGCCCGCCAGGCGCCGCTCGAGCCCCATGAGGATGAGCCAGCCGGCCCAAAGGCCGACGGCGACAACCAGGAAACGTCGGTCCCAGCCGGGCTGGGATCGCTGGAAAACGGGCTTCATCCGTTCGGCCAGGAGTTCCGGATCATGGCGGTCGAGCCAGAGTCCCATGGCGAAGCCGACAATGCCCATCTCGGCCAGGAACAGCCAGGCGCCGGGCCAGTCCAGGCGCCCGGCGGGAAGGAAGAGCAGGATGGCCAGGACGGCGAGCGTCAGGGCCATCTGGCGAGCGAGCTTCGGGATCATCGGGTTCTCTATGCGCCTGGAGCAAGATCGGGTCAGGTTAAATCAACCTGACCCGTGAATCTTGCTCCCATGTTAGGATTAGAGCCTGATTCACGCCTCAAGCCGAGCAGGCTTGAGACGATCAGGCTCTAGGCGGGCGCCTAAGTCCACTCGCGCAATTGCTTCGGCTGCCCGCTGGCCTCCTTCAGGGCGCGAGCGAGGCCGTAGATCAGCTTGCCCGTCTCGGAGTCGATCTCGCCGTCTATCCGGCGCGGGCGGAAATGGCGCTGGAAGGCGGCGATGGCGGCGCGGGTGATCTCGTCGGCTTCGGCCGGGCCGATTTCGTAGCCGATCCGCGCGAGTGCCTTCAGAGCCGTCGCGGGATCGGCCGGCTCCTCCAGCGGCTCCGGCCACAGGCCGAAGCCGGCGGCGGCGAGAGCCCGCCAGTCGAACAGCTCGCCCGGGTCGATCTTGCGCCTGGGCGCCACGTCGGAATGGCCAATGATTCTCGCGCGGGGGATCGGGTGGCGCGCCAGGATGCCGTGGCAGAGCTCGACGAGTGCCGTCATCTGCGCCTGGGGAAAAGGCCGGTAGCCGAAGTCATGGCCGGGATTGGCGAGCTCGATGCCGATGGAGACGCCATTCACGTCGCGCTCGCCGCCCCAATAGCTGACGCCCGCATGCCAGGCACGCCGGCTCTCGTCCACCAGGCGATAGACCACGCCTTGCTCGTCGATCAGGTAATGGCTGCTGACCTTGGCGACGGGGTCGGCAAGGCGCCGCAAGGCCGATTCCGCGTCCCGCATGCCGGTGTAGTGGAGAATGACGAGATCGGTCGTCTTGCCTGCCGGCCTCGCGTCGTGATTGGGCGAGGGGCGCTCGATCACCGTTTGGCTTTCCTCGCCGGCGCCGCCTCCCCACGCTCGTCCATCTCGCGGCTCTCATAGGTTTCACGCTGGGCCTCTAGCTCGAGCCAGCGTTCTTCGGCCGCGGCAAGATCGCGCCTCGTATTGCCGAGCCGGGCCGCTGCCTCTTCATAGCTTTGCCGGTCGCGTTTGTAGAATCCGGGATCGGCCAACTCCGCTTCCAAGGCGGCGAGCTGCGCCGAAAGCCGTTCGATCGCCACGGGCAGGCGTTCCAGCTCGCGCTGCTCGTTGTAGCTCATGCGCCGCGCCTTCGGCTCCCGTGGCGCCGCGGGCTTGGCCAGCCGGGCCGGCCGCTTCACCCCCGCGGGCCGCATTCTGGGATGCAGATCGGGCGGCAGGTCGGAATAGCCGCCGGCACGCTCGATGGCGCTGCCGTCGCCGGGCATGACGATGATCGAGGTGACCAGCCGGTCGAGAAAATCTCGGTCGTGGCTCACCAGGAGCACGGTGCCGTCATAGCCGGCCAGCACTTCTTCCAGGAGGTCGAGGCTCTCGAGGTCAAGATCGTTGGTGGGCTCGTCCAGCACCAGAAGATTGCTGGGCGCGGCGAACAGGCGGGCGAGGAGAAGCCTGGCCCGCTCGCCGCCCGAAAGCCGCGAGACGGGCATCAAGGCCTGGCGCTCGTCGAACAGGAATTCGCCCAGATAGCCCACCACATGCTTCTGCACGCCGCGCACCATGATGCTGTCGCCGCCCTCGGGCGCGAGCGTACGCCAGAGAGTGGCGTCCTCTGCCAGCGCCGCCCGGCGCTGGTCGAAATAGGCGGAGATCAGCTTGGTGCCCCAGCGGATACTGCCGCGGTCGGGCGGCGTTTCGCCCAGCAACAGCCGCAGCAAGGTCGTCTTGCCGGCGCCGTTGGCCCCGACGATGCCGATCCGGTCGCCGCGCATGATCCGGGTCGAAAATCCGTGCAGGATCGGACGGCCCTCGATGCTCTTGGCAATGTTTTTCGCCTCGATCACCAGCTGGCCGCCCGCGGGCGCCGTGTCGGCCGCGAGCGCGGCTCTGCCGGGCTGAAGGATTCGCCCGGCCCGCTCGGCGCGTAGCGCCATGAGCTGTCGGCGCCTGCCTTCGTTTCGGCGCCGGCGCGCCGTGATGCCGCGGTTGTACCAATAGGTCTCGGCCTCGATCCGCTTGTCGAGGCGCCTGGCCTCGCGTTCTTCGCTCTCCAGGATCTCGGCCGACCATTCCTCGAAGCGCTCGAAACCGGCGTCGAGCTCGTGGAGCCGGCCGCGATCGAGCCACAGCACCCGGCTGGAAATCCGCCGGAGGAAGGCGCGGTCGTGGCTGACGAAGACCAGCGCGCCGGAGAAATCCAGCAGCAGGGCTTCGAGCCACTCGATGCTGGGCAGGTCGAGATGATTGGTCGGCTCATCGAGCAGCAGGAGATCGGGCTCGGCGGCAAGGGATCGCGCCAGCGCCGCGCGCCGGGCCTCGCCGCCCGAGAGGCCCGCGGGATCGCGGGCGCCGTCGAGACCGAGACGGTCGAGCAGCGCCGCCGCCCGGTGAGCCGGAGCGTGATCGCCGGCGACGAAATCGGCCAAGCGGTCGAAGCCGCTGAAATCCGGCTCCTGGGCGAGGAGCGCCACCGAAAGGCCCGGCTGGAGAAACCGCTTGCCGGCGTCGAGATCGATGGCGCCCGCGAGCGCCTTCAGGACGGTGGATTTGCCGCTGCCGTTGGCGCCGACCAGCGCCACGCGCTCGCCCTTGCCGATGCCGAAGCTTAAAGCCTCGAACAGCGCCCGCCCGCCGAAGCCGATGCGGGCCTGATCCAAAGCGGCGATGGGCGGTGCCGCACTCATGGGATTCCCCGTTCCTTGCTGACGCGATCGTAGGCAGCGTTGATGGCGGCGAGGCGCCGGGTGGCGAGTTCGATGAACTCGACCGGCAGGCCCCTGGCCATCAGCCGATCGGGGTGAGTCTCGCGCACGAGCTTGCGATAGGCGGTCTTGATGGCGGCGTTGTCCATGCTGCGCTTGATGCCGAGCACCGCGTAGGGATCGCCGACCTCGGGTCCGAGATGGCTCTCGCGGATGCGGGCGAAGTCGGATTCCTCGAAGCCGAAGATGCGAGCCACCTCGAGGAGATAGGCGAGTTCGGCCTCGCCCACGGACCCGTCGGCCTTGGCGATGTGAAATAGCCCGTCCAGCAGCTCCTCAAGCACCCGCGAGCGCTTGCGGAACAATCCGGCGATCTGGCGGGCATAGGGCTCGAAGCCGCGGGCGTCGCGCCGGGCCAGATCGAAGATGCGTCCGACATTGGCTTCCTGTTCGGGCGGCACGGTAAAGACCTGCTTGAAGGCGGCGACCTCGGACCGGCTTACCACACCGTCGGCCTTCGCCATCTTGGCGCCCAGCACGATGATGCCGATGGTGAAAGCGATGCGCCGGCGTGCGGCACGCTCTTCCGCTTCGCTCATCGGCGCCTCGGCCGTCGCTGGCACGGCCTCCTGCGCCTGGCTCAGCTGATCGATGCTATCGATCGCGTGGCCGGCGGCAGCGCCCAGAAGCGCGCCGATGGGTCCGCCGACGGCAAAGCCGGCCGCCCCGCCGAGAATCTTTCCCCAATAGCTCATCGCGGCGGAACCTATCGCGCCTCGTTGCCCGGAACAACGCTAGCGGCGCCTTCGCCGAAAATTTGCAGAGCAGCGGAGACCCAGCAGTAGGTTTGCCTGTCGTTACAAATCGGTAATCGAATTGCTCGCTTGCCCGGAAGACCATAAGAGACGCAGGGACTTCGCGGACGCCCAAACTGGCCGCAGTAGCGGTTACCCCGCCGCCCCTCTAAATTCCCCCTTCGACATGGAGAGCGGCAGCGCATGACCGGCGGCTGGCAATTCTGGATCGATCGAGGCGGGACCTTCACCGACCTGGTGGCGCGCCGTCCCGATGGTGCGTTGGTGACCCACAAGCTTCTCTCCGAGAATCCCGAGCAGTATCGCGATGCGGCCGTTCAAGGCATCCGCGAACTGCTGGGCGTGGGGCCGGGTCTGCCGATCCCGCCGGTGGTGGATGCGGTCAAGATGGGGACGACGGTGGCGACCAACGCGCTCTTGGAGCGCAAAGGCGACCGCACGCTCCTGGTCACCACCAAGGGCTTCGCCGACCAGCTGCGCATCGCCTATCAGAACCGGCCCGACATCTTCGCCCGCCATATCGTTCTGCCTGAGCTGCTCTACGAGAGCGTGCTGGAGGTGGATGAGCGGGTGACGGCCGAAGGCGAAGTGCTGAAGCCCGTCGATCTCGCCGGCGCCCGGCTGGGGCTCGAAGTCGCTCATGGCAAGGGAATCCGTTCGGTCGCGGTTCTGTTCCTCCACGGCTACCGCTACACGGCGCATGAAAAGGCGGTGGCCGATCTCGCCAGGGCCATGGGGTTCTCCCAGGTCTCGGCCAGCCATGAGGTGAGCCCGCTGATGAAATATGTCGGGCGCGGCGACACCACCGTGGTCGATGCCTATCTCTCGCCGATCCTTCGGCGCTACGTCGCCCAGGTGGCGGGCGACCTGCCGGGCTCGGCCCGGCTCATGTTCATGCAGTCCAATGGCGGGCTCGCCGATGCGCGCCGCTTCCAAGGCAAGGACAGCATCCTCTCCGGCCCGGCCGGAGGCGTCGTCGGCGCGGTGGAGACGGCACGCCAGGCGGGGCTGGGCCGCATCATCGGCTTCGACATGGGCGGCACCTCGACCGACGTGTCCCATTTCGACGGAGTTTACGAACGCGCCTTCGAGACCCAGGTTGCCGGCGTGCGCATGCGGGCACCCATGATGCGCATTCATACCGTTGCGGCGGGCGGAGGCTCGATCCTGCACTACGACGGATCGCGCTTCCGGGTCGGTCCGGACTCCGCCGGGGCCAATCCGGGTCCGGCCTGCTATCGGCGCGGCGGGCCGCTGGCGGTGACCGACTGCAACGTCATGCTGGGCAAGCTCCAGCCGGACTTCTTTCCCCATGTCTTCGGCCCGAGCGCCGACCAGCCCATCGATGCCGCAATCGTTCGCGCGAAGTTCGTGGCACTCGCGGCCGAGATCGGCGACGGGCGCGGGCCCGAGGCGACGGCCGAGGGCTTTCTCACCATTGCGGTCGAGAACATGGCCAACGCCATCAAGGAGATTTCCATCGAGCGCGGCTATGACGTGACCCGCTACGCGCTCTGCTGTTTCGGGGGGGCCGGCGGCCAGCATGCCTGCCTGGTGGCGGATTCGCTCGGCATGACCACGGTGTTCCTCCATCCGCTCGCCGGCGTGCTCTCGGCCTATGGCATGGGGCTTGCCGATATTCGCGTGCTGCGGGAGCGGGCGGTGGAGGCCGCTCTCGACGCGGCACTTCTGCCCCGGCTCGAAGCCGATCTCGACGAACTGGCCGATGCCGCCGGAGAGGAACTCGCTCGCCAGGGCCTGCCTCGCGAGGCGGGTGAAGCCCACCGGCGCCTGCACCTGCGCTACGCCGGCACCGACACCGCCCTCATCGTGCCCATGGGCGAGCTCGGCGAGATCAAAGCGGGCTTCGAAGCCTCCCATCGCCGGCGCTACGGCTTCATCGTTCCCGGCAAGGGCCTGGTGGTCGAGGCGGTTTCGGTGGAGCTGGTGGGCGGGACCGAGAAGCCAGCGGCCCGCCTTTTGCCGCCCCGTGTCGATGGGGAACTCTCTCCCAAGGCCGAGGTTCGCTTCTTCAGTGCCGGGGCCTGGCATGAGGCGCCGCTCTACGATCGCGACGCCATGGCAGCAGGCGACAAGGTCGCTGGACCCGCCATCATCGCCGAGGCCACGGGCACCATCGTGGTCGAGCCCGGCTGGCAGGCGGAGATGGAGGGCCTCGGCCATATCCTGATGCGCCGGGCGGTGCCGCTGCGTCGCAAGTCGGCCGTGGGCACCTCCGTCGATCCGGTAATGCTGGAGGTGTTCAACAACCTGTTCATGTCCATCGCCGAACAGATGGGCTCGACCCTGGAGAACACCAGCCATTCGGTCAATATCAAGGAGCGCCTCGATTTCTCCTGCGCCCTATTCGACCGCCAGGGCAACCTGATCGCCAACGCCCCCCACATGCCGGTGCATCTGGGCTCCATGGGCGAGAGCGTCGCCAGCGTCATCCGCGCCCGGGCCAACAGCATGGGCGAGGGCGACGTTTTCGTGCTCAACGCGCCCTACAACGGCGGAACCCATCTGCCGGACATCACCGTCGTGACTCCGGTTTTCGACGAGGCGGGCGGGGACCTGATGTTCTTCACCGCCAGCCGGGGCCACCACGCGGACGTGGGCGGGATCACGCCCGGCTCCATGCCGCCCGACAGCCGGAGCGTGGAGGAAGAAGGCGTGCTGATCGATGATTTCCAGCTGGTGGAGAAGGGCCGCCTGCGAGAGGCCGAAATGCGGGCGGTCTTGGCCAGCGGTGCGCACCCGGCCCGCAACCCCGATCAGAACATCGCCGACCTCGCGGCCCAGGTGGCGGCCAACGCCAAGGGCGTCGAGGAGCTTCGCCGCATGGTCCGCGATTTCGGCCGGCCGGTGGTCGAGGCCTATATGGGCCATGTCCAGGACAATGCCGAAGAGCAGGTGCGCCGCGTCATCGACCGCCTCAAGGACGGCCGCTTCGTCTATGAAATGGACGACGGCGCCCGGATCGCCGTCGCCGTTTCCATCGACAAGAAGGCGCGCGCGGCCCGCATCGACTTCGCCGGCACGAGCGCTGAGCTCGCCAGCAATTTCAACGCCCCTTCGGCGGTCTGCCGCGCTGCCGTGCTCTACGTGTTCCGCACCCTGGTGGACGACGACATTCCCATGAACGCCGGCTGCCTGAAGCCGCTCGACATCGTCATTCCCGAAGGCTCGATGCTGAGCCCCCGCTACCCCGCGGCCGTGGTCGCCGGCAATGTCGAGACGTCCCAATGCATCACCGACGCACTCTATGGGGCGCTCGGCGTTATGGCGGCGGCCCAGGGGACGATGAACAATCTCACCTTCGGCAATGAGCGGCATCAGTATTACGAGACGATCTGCGGTGGCTCCGGCGCCGGGCCGGACTTCGACGGCACCGACGCCGTGCACACCCATATGACCAACTCGCGCTTGACCGATCCGGAGGTTCTGGAGTGGCGCTTCCCCGTGCTGGTGGAGAGCTTCGCCATCCGGCGCGGCAGCGGCGGCCGCGGCCTGCATCGGGGCGGCGACGGGGTGGTGCGGCGCCTTCGCTTCCGCGAGAAGATGACGGCAGCCATCCTTTCCGGCCACCGGCGCGTGCCGCCCTACGGCATGGCGGGCGGCGAGCCGGGGGCATTGGGCAGGAACTATGTGATCCGCGCCGACGGCCGGATCGAGGCCCTGGAAGGCACCGACAGGCGCGAAATGGCGCCGGGCGATGTCTTTGTCGTGGAGACTCCGGGCGGCGGGGGATTCGGGAAAGTGGAGTAGTGCCACCTCCGCAGAGGAGTAGCGCGATGGCGAAAAGAAGCGTATAGGAGAGTCATGGCTAACCTATTGACGCGCATCACAATTCATCCAGAACAATGCCATGGGCAGCCGTGCATTCGGGGTATGCGCATCCGGGTCATCGACATTCTTGAGATGCTTGCCGGCGGCATGACACATGAAGAGATTCTCGCGGACTATCCAGACCTAGAGGCAGACGACATTCGCGCCGCCTTGGCCTATGCCGCGCGGGAAATGAACCATCCGGTCGTCACGGCCGCTGAGTGAAGTTCCTCGTCGATGCTCAGCTGCCATTGGCGGTTGCCGATTGGCTGCGCAAGATGGGCTACGCCGCGGAACACGTACGGAATATTGCTTTGCACGAGGCCGACGATGCGACCATTCGCGAGTATGCGCGTGGCGCTGGTGCGATACTTATCACGAAGGATCGGGACTTTGCATCTGTCGACGGCGGGCGACGCGCTGCCGTCCGACTGATTTGGGTTCGTACCGGCAATGTCTCCAATCGCGTCATGCTCCAACGCCTCGAGGACGGCTGGCCGCAAGTCGTCGCTCACCTTCACAATGGCGCGCAGCTCATAGAACTTCGCTGAGAATGGCGCTGGCTGCGAACTTCAACGGACCGGGTTGTATCGAGGGCCGTCCATTCAGCGACGGTCCCGTAAACGCGGACTTATCATCTGCCGCTCATAGATCTTCGCGTCCACCAGGAATCGGAACCAGAAGGTCTGAAGCACGAAGAAGATGAGCCCGGGCATGCCGTCGAGGAAGCCGAGGCGCAGGACATAGCGATAGAAGAAAAGACCGAACGCACGCAGGAACAACGGCGCGCGGTTGTAGCCGCCGCGCAATGCCCGCTTGCGCTGGACGGGATCGCCGGCGAGGCGCCCGGCGATGACGCCGGTCTCGCTCGGGTTCAAGAGCTCGTCTGCCTCGGCATCGGCCCAGCGGTTGTGGCGGGCGGTCCACTCCGCAAGGCTCATGCGCACGTCGTCGATCATGGCGGCATCGATCTCGGCCGTCGGACCGTCACAGCGGAAATGCTGGTCGTATTTCCGATCCTCGCAGCGCCCCTTGCCGTTGCGGAACAGGCGCATGTGCCAGATGGGATACATCCCGCCGTGGCGGATCGGGCGGCCCAGGAAATATGTGAGCCGGGGGATGAAATAGCCGTCGGTGCCGGCGGGAAAGCCGGCCGCGAGCGCGTTGATGCGCTGTGCCAGCTCGGGCGTCAGGCGCTCGTCGGCGTCGAGATGAAGCTGCCACCCGTATTTCAGGGGCAGGTTGTCGATCGCCCAGTTGCGCTGGCGGCCGTAGTTCTCGAAGGGGTGCTGGACGATGCGGGCGCCCGCGGCGGCGGCGATCTCCAGCGTCTTGTCGGCGCTGCCGGAATCGACCACATGGATGTCGTCGGAGACGAGCCTGGCGCTGGCCAGCGTGGCGCCCAGGGTCGCTTCCGAATTGAATGCGAGCAGGACGACGGAAAGGGTCATGGGACTCCGGGGAGGCTGGCGGGCCCATGGTTGCCGAGGGCGCCGGCCGAGTCTAGCTTGATGGGCCAAGGGCGGCCGCCCCCTTGCAGGAGAAATCCATGAACATCCAGACGCCACGCCAGGCCATGGGACCACTGATCGAGGAGCTGAAGGCCCTTCTGGGCGAGCGGCTCTCGGTTTCGGCGGCCGTGCGCGAGCAGCATGGCCATGACGAGTCCTACCACGCGACGGCGGCGCCCGATGCCGTGGCCTTCCCCGAATCGACGGTCGAGGTCGCCGCGATCATGAAACTGGCCGCCAAGCATGGCGCGCCGGTCGTTCCGTTCGGCACCGGCACCTCGCTGGAAGGCCATGTGGCGGCGCTGCAAGGCGGGCTCTCAATCGATCTTACGCGGATGAACCGGGTGCTGGAGGTGAACGAATCCGATCTCGACGTGCGGGTCGAGGCCGGCGTCACCCGCAAGCAGCTGAACGAGGAGATCCGCGACAAGGGCCTGTTCTTCCCGGTCGATCCGGGCGCGAACGCCTCGCTCGGCGGCATGGCCGCGACCCGCGCCTCGGGCACCAACGCGGTGCGCTACGGCACTATGCGCGAGAACGTGCTCGGCCTCACGGTGGTCCTGGCCGACGGCTCGATCATCCGAACCGGCGGGCGGGCGCGGAAATCGGCGGCGGGATACGACCTCACAAGACTCTTCGTCGGCTCCGAAGGCACGCTCGGCGTCATCACCGAGATCCGGCTTCGGCTCTATGGCATACCCGAGGCGATGTCGTCGGCGGTCGCCGGCTTCGACACGCTCGCCGGCGCGGTCGACACCGTGATCCAGACGATTCAGAGCGGCATCCCCGTCGCGCGCATCGAGCTCCTCGACGAGGTCCAGATCGACGCCATCAATCGCTACGCCAAGCTCGACTACGCGGTGAAGCCGACCCTGTTCTTCGAGTTCCACGGCAGCGAGCGGGGCGTGGTCGAGCAGGCCGAGGCGGTGCAGGCGATCGCCGGCGAGCATGGCGCCGGTGCCTTCCGCTGGACGGCCAAGACTGAGGAACGCAATCATCTCTGGCAGGCGCGTCACAACGCCTATTACGCGGCGCTCGCCCTCAGGCCCGGGGCCAAGGGCTGGCCGACGGATGTCTGTGTTCCCATCTCGCGGCTCGCCGACTGCATCCTAGAGACCAAGCAGGACGTGGTCGAGGCGGGGTTGCTGGCACCCATCGTCGGTCATGTCGGCGACGGGAACTTCCATCTCTGCTTCATTATCGATCCGGCCGATCGCGAGGAGATGGCGCGGGCGCAGAGGGTCAACGGCCGCATGGTCTCCCGCGCGCTCGCCATGGGCGGCACCTGCACCGGCGAGCATGGCATCGGCACCGGCAAGATCGATTTTCTGGAAGAGGAGCATGGCAGCGCGCTCGTCGCCATGCGGGCAATCAAGCGCGCGCTCGACCCCGAAAACCGGATGAACCCCGGCAAGATGCTGCGGATGAACTAACCGGGGTCTTCAGGACCCTCGAGCTTCTTGTCTTCCAGGGCCTTTTCCGATTGGCTGCGAAGCTTGCTCTCGCGTTCGGTTTCCGCCTTGCTTCGGCCGAACTTTTCCCGGTTTATGGCGGCCCGCCGGTCATCCGCCTTGCGCAGCTTCGACTTGCGGTATCTGTTAAGATTGACAAGATCGCCCATGGAACGGCACCTCATGGCCGTCGCGCGTCCTGAAGGGATATTTAACGCAATAGCGCGAGCTTTCAATCTTTCGTCTGTCGGGGAGCGCGGTTCCGGATGTTGAAAAAGGCTCTGATCGGCATCGCAGTGCTGTTGGTGTTGCTGGTCCTGGCAGCACTGATCGGGCCTCGCTTCGTGAACTGGAACGGCTACAAGGACCGGGTCGCCGCAGCCGTGTTCCAGGCGACGGGCCGGGCTCTCGCCATTGACGGCAATATCTCCCTCTCGCTTCTGCCCGCGCCCACCCTCTCGGTCGAGGGGGTCCGGCTGGCCAATCTTCCCGGCGGCAGTTCCCCCGACATGGCGCGGCTCAAGTCCCTGGACGTCGAGGTCGCCCTCATCCCCCTCATGAGCGGCCGGATCCAGGTGACGCGCATCATCCTGCTGGAGCCGGTCATCCTGCTGGAGCGGCTGCCGGACGGCCGGGCCAATTGGCAGCTTCAGCCACAGCCCCAGGCGGGCGGAGAAGCGGCGGCGGGTGCCGCACCCGGTGGCCAATCGGGCGCGCCAGCTGGCGCTCACGCCTTCGACATCTCGGTCGACAACTTCGCCATCGAGAACGGCACCCTGGTCTATCGCGCCGGCAACACGGAGCAGCGCCTGGAGAGCATCAATGCCACCATCAGCGCCCGCTCGATTTACGGGCCCTACGCTGCTCAGGGACAGGCCATGTTCGGCAATCTGCCGGCGGATTTTCAGCTCTCCACCGCCGTGCTGGACACTGGCACGATCCCGATCCAGCTCTCCCTCAGCCTAGCCGGCAATGCCGCCGTGCTCCAATTCGACGGCAGCGCCGAGCAGGCGGCCGGCACTCTTCAGGGCAGGCTTTCGGCGAAGCTGGCCGACCCGGCTCTCGCTGCCAAGGCGGCCGGCGTCACCAACCTGCCGCCGGCTCTGGCTCAACCCTTCAGCATCGCCGCCGCGGTCTCCGGCTCGGGCACCGAGGTCGATCTTTCCGACCTCACTCTCTCCCTCGGCGACACCAGCGCCAGCGGCAAGATTGCCATCAAGCCGGGACAGCCGCTCAGCGTTGAAGCCGCGCTCACCTTCGGGCGCGTCGATCTCGACAAGCTGATGCCGGCGCAACCTGCGGCCCAGGGCCAGGCAGCGCCCGCTGCCGCCGGTGGCGGCACCGGTGCCATGCCGGCCATCGCCGGCTTCGCTCTGCCGGGCCAGGTGGTCGCCAGCTTCGACCTCTCGGCCGAGGCCATCGCCTATCGCAAGGGAGTCATCGATCGGCCCCACATCTCGGGCCGGCTCGCCGACGGCCAGCTCCAGATCAAGGATGCCGGCGCGCTGCTGCCCGGCGGCTCGGACGTCAGTCTCGCGGGCTCTCTGGCGGCCAAGGACGGGCAGCCCTTCTTCACCGGGGCGGTCAAGGCCTCCTCGGACAATCTGCGCGACCTCATGGCCTGGCTCGGCGTTCCGCCTCCGCCGGTTGCGCCCGGACGGCTCGCGACGTTCAAATTCGCCAGCCGGGTTTCGGCCTCTCCGAGCCAGGTGGAGCTTTCCGATATCGACCTCAAGCTGGACGCCGCCCATGTCCAGGGCGGCGTGACCGTGGCGCTTCCCGTGGGCGGACGGACCAAGCCCGGTTTCGGCGTCGGCCTCACCGTCGATCAGCTCGACCTTGACGCCTACATGCCGCCTCGCAAGCCGGCAGGCGCCGGCGCCGCGACGGTGGGCGCGGGCGCGGCAGCGGCGGCATCGGCCAAAGCGGCTTCGCCGCTGGCGACCCTCGCCGGGCTCGACGCCAATTTCGATCTCAGGGCGGGCAGCATCCTGCTCAACGGCCAGGCCATGAAAGGCTTGCATCTCGAGGGCAGCCTGCTGGAAGGTAAGCTCACCCTGGCCGACGCGAGCGCCAAGGACATCGGCGGCGGCCAAGGAAGCATCGCAGGCAGCATCGTCGATCTGGCTGGCGATCCGCACTACGACTTGAAGCTGGCGCTCGCTGCCGACGACGGCGCCCGCGTCTTCCAACTGGCCGGGCTCGGCCATCCGGCGTCGGGCAAATACGGCGCCCTCAAACTCGACGGCGCGGTCAAGGGCGGAAGCGACGACGTCACCTATGATATTTCGTTCGCCGTCACCGGGCTCGGCATCGACGGCGCTGCCAAGGGGAGGGCGCAGAACCTGAAGGGCGGCCTGCCGCGGGTCGACAGCACGCTCAGCCTCTCGGCCAAGAATGCCGGCCCGCTGGCCGAGCTTGCCGGGCTTCCGGCCGACGCCGCGTCCAAGATCGGCGCCTTCACGCTCGCCGGGCAGGCCGCGAGCGGGACCGATTCCGTCGACTATGATCTGACCCTCGCGTTCCCGGATCTGGACGGGAAAGGCGCGTTCAAGGGCAGGCTCACCGGCCTCGGCGGTGCGCCGGCGAATGCCCAGGTGGCGAGCGATCTGATGCTGGCCGTCGCCAGGCCCGCACCCCTCCTGGTCCTTGCCGGGATCGCCGGTCAAACGGCGGGCAAGCTGGGGGCCCTGGGCTTGAGCGGACGGCTGGATGGCGGCCTCGACAAGATGAAGCTCGACCTCACGCTCGCCCTCCTCAACGCCAAAGTCAGCCTTACGGGCACGATCGCCGCGGCGTCGCGGCCGATCGGCTTCGACGTCGCCTTGTCGGTCACGGCCGCCAACAGCGCGGCGCTGATGGCCGCGGTCGGTCATGGCGGCAGCAAGCAAGCCGGCCCGCTTTCCCTCGAGGCCAAGCTCAAAGGCGATACGAGCAAACTCGCCCTCAGGGACTTCGCCTTCAAGGCCGCGGGCAACGATCTCGAAGGCAATGCGAATCTGGATCTGACCGGGCAGCGCCCGTTGTTCGCCGCCAATTTCGGCAGCAACACCCTAGACGCCGCGGCCTTCGGCGGTGCTGCCGGCGGTACGGGCTCAGGTAAGGCGGGGGGTCAGGCAGCGAGTGGCGGGGCGGCGAACGAACGCTGGTCGCGCAAGCCCTTCGACCTCTCGGCCCTGGACAAGGCCGACGGGACCCTCGAGTACAAGGCGCTGCACCTGATCGCCGGTTCGATCCGCATCGACGACCTCGCGACGCGTCTCAGCCTGGCCAGCGGCGTCCTTGGCATCGAGAGGCTCGACGGCAAGATCTACGGCGGCAGCTTCTCGCTCCAGGACGGCAGGCTCGTCGCCCGCGGCCTGCCCAGCGCCAGCGGCCATCTGGTGGCGCAGAATCTCGAAGTCTCCCAGATCGCCGGGACCGGCACGGTGAAGGGGCCAATATCGGTGACGAGCGATCTTGCCGCCAGCGGCGCTTCTGAGGCGGAGATGATCTCCTCGCTCCAAGGCCGCGGACATCTATCGGGGCAGATCGTGATTCTGCCCAAGCTCGAGCAGGCGGCCGGCGTGGCACTGCTAGGCGCGCTCGGCAGTCAGCTCCAGGGGTTGAAGGGCGTCACCGACAATGTCTCCAGCACGGTCAGCCTGTTCGCCGGAAAGCAAGGCGAACTCACCGGCGACTTCGTCATCGATCACGGCGATGTAACCACCGACAACACGACCCTGACCAATCCCCAGGCCAAGGCGGTGTCCCACGGCGACGTCAATCTGCCCCTCTGGAAGCTCGCCATGCAGACCGATATCTACAAGACGGGCCAGTCGGGCAAGCTCATGACCGCGAGTTTCATCGGTCCCATCGACAAGCCCAACATCGCCGTCAGCGGCCTTTCCTTCAAGCCGACCAACGGCCTGCAAAACCTGCTGCCGGGATTGCTCCCGGGCGTCAAGCTGCCGCAGAACCTTGTGCCTCAGTCCCAGGCCCCGGCGGCGCCCAGCGCCAGCAACCCGCCGCCGACCACCAACAAGGTCGATCCTTTCAACTCCCTGCTGAACAACCTGCTCCAGGGCGGCGGGCAGTAGCGGGGGCTGCTCTCAGGTCTTCGACGGGTTCTCTGTCCCGCGCTCGGCCTCGGCCAGCAGGAACACCCTGACCGCGCTGGAAAGATTGCCGCCCCCGCGGGCCCGATCGATCTCGCCGACGAGCCCGGCCAGGGACAGCCCGCGCCTGGCCGCTGCGACCGCGAGTGCGGACCAGAACTCCGGCTCCAGGGCGAGGCTGGTGCGATGGCCGGCGATGCTGAGGGAGCGTTTCTGCAAACCGCTACGTCTTCGGTCCCACCATATCTTCGGGCCGGACCCATTGGTCGAACTGTTCGGCGCTGACCAGGCCGAGGGCAAGGGCAGCCTGCTTCAGGCTCGTGCCCTCCCGATGCGCCTTCTTGGCGATCTTGGCGGCGTTGTCGTAGCCGATATGGGGATTGAGCGCGGTCACCAGCATGAGGGAATTGCGGAGCAATTCCTCGATCCGCGCCCGGTTGGGTTCGATGCCGACCACGCAGTTGTCGGCGAAACTCACCGCGGCGTCGGCGAGCAGCCTGATCGATTGGAGCAGATTGTAGATCATGACCGGCTTGAACACATTCAGCTCGAAATGACCCTGGCTGCCGGCGATGGTGATGGTCACGTGATTGCCCATCACCTGGGTCGCGACCATGGTGAGAGCCTCTGCCTGGGTGGGATTGACCTTGCCCGGCATGATCGAGGAGCCGGGCTCGTTCTCCGGCAATAGAATCTCGCCGATGCCCGAACGCGGACCGGAGCCTGCCAGGCGAATGTCGTTGGCGATCTTCATCAGGGAGACGGCGAGCGTATTGCAGGCGCCCGAAGTCTCGACAATGGCGTCGTGAGCGGCAAGGGCCTCGAACTTGTTCGGCGCGCTCGCAAAAGGCAGGCCGGTAAGACGCGCCACCTCGGCCGCGAAGCCCTCGGCGAACCCGGCCGGACAGTTCAATCCGGTGCCGACGGCCGTGCCGCCCTGGGCGAGGGGATAGAGCCGCGCCAGACAGGACTCGATCCGGACGATCCCGTAGGCCAGCTGCTGGACGTAGCCGGAAAACTCCTGGCCGAGCGTTATGGGAGTAGCGTCCTGCAGGTGGGTGCGGCCGATCTTCACGATGCCGGCGAAGGCCGCGGCCTTGTCGGCCAGGGCCTTGTGGAGGTGCTTCAGGGCCGGCAACAGGACGCCATGGATCTGCCGCACCGCCGCGATATGCATGGCGCTGGGGAAGCTGTCGTTGGACGACTGCCCCATGTTGACGTGATCGTTGGGGTGGACCGGGGTCTTGCCGCCGCGCTTGCCCGCCAACATTTCGTTGGCCCGGCCGGCGATGACCTCGTTGGCGTTCATGTTGCTTTGGGTGCCGGAGCCGGTCTGCCAGACCACGAGGGGGAATTCGGCGTCGAGCTTGCCCTGCGCCACCTCGGCCGCTGCGCTCGCGATGGCGCGCCCGAGGGTGGCATCCAACGCGCCGAGCTTGACGTTGGTTTCCGCCGCCGCCTGCTTCAGGAGTCCCAGAGCGTGGACGAGCGCCGCGGGCATGAGTTCGCCGCCGATGCGAAAATTCTGCAGGGATCGTTGGGTCTGGGCGCCCCAGTAGCGATCCGCCGGCACGGCGATCTCGCCCATGGAATCACTTTCGATGCGCGTGGCGCCGGTCATCGCCCCTGCTCCTCGGTAGCTTAAGCGTCGGAGTTCTACCCGGGCCCGCGGTCAAGGGGAAGCGCGCTTGGCCTTCCTCTTCTTGCCAACCGACTTCTTGCGAGCCTTCGGCCGCGGCTTGACCGTCTCAGCCCTTCGCGCCACGGCCAGCGATGCTGCGGCCCATTCCCGCAACCGATCCGGTTCCTCGATCACCGCCGCCGGCGCTTCCCAGTAGGGAAGCGCTACTCGCCGGCCTTTGTTCAGATACGCGAAGGGCTCCATGCCGGCGGCCTCGAAGGTGGCGCGGTTGCCGTCGTCCACCTTCAGATAGAGGGTCTCATCGATCACAAGGGCGATGATCAGGCCATCGAGGTAGAGCCCGTGGCCGCTGAACATGCGGCGTCCCTGAGCATGACCGAGCGGGGTCAGCTCATCCACCAGATACTCGACCAGCGGGCTGCTACCAGCCATGGGATGCCTCCGCAGCTGGCGAGGCTAGAGCGGCCAGCCCCGCTCGTCCACCGGCGCCAGGCCGATGTCGCGACGGAGGTGCCGGTTGCCACGGAAGATCTCCGGCAGATCGCGCTTGCGCCGCCGGTCCTTCAGTTTCGCGCGCCGGATTCGTCTGACCCAGGCCGCGGGTGCGCGCGCGGCGAAGGACAGGAAGAGCTCACAAAAGCTCGCCATGATCGTTCTCCGGATATGGTTCCCCAGGGGCGCTGCGGCGCCCTGCCGGCATTCGAGTTTGTCTAGTGACGGGTCCCGTCGACGAAACGGAGGCGGGCGGCAATTCCCCTCAAGCAAAGGCCGCGTGGGGGAACTGCGATGGTCTTGCGTCGAATCTTCGCTCTGGCAATGGCTTGCCAGGGGCGAATGAATTCCGGGATTGGTCGAAGGCGAAGGAGAGGTCGAACGCTCGCTAAGGCGTCCGCCGACGAAGACCCGTCAGGCCGCGAGGCGGCCCCATATGGTGCAGCAATGCATCATCATCGTCGCTCCTCCCTCAAAGACGGGTGCGAGGGGCGTTTTCTAGGCGCCAAGGCGGGCGAGGTCAAAGCGAAAGCCGAGCCGGCGGAAAATTTCCTGCGGTCTGTTGCTCTCCGGCAACGGCTATTTCTTGCGAAAGGCGTCGAGCGCGACGACGTCGCCGGTCTTGACCTGCTCGCGCGCCGGCATTTCGCCGCCCGCCACCGCCGGCAGTTCGGCCCGCTGGGTTCCGCTCGCCTGCTTGATCCCGTCCTCTTCGCCGGCCTCGAACTGGAGCCCGAATTTTACCGATGGATCGGTAAACGCGCTGATGGCCGCAAAGGGTATGGTGAGCCGCTCATGGCGTCCGCCGAAACTCAAGGTGACGGAGAATCTTTCGGCCTCGACCGAGAGATCCCAGAACTGGTGCTGCAGGACTATGGTCATCTCCTGGGGATATTGCTGGCGCAGCCAGTCGGCAATGCCGACGCCCGGCCGCGTGGTGCGGAACGTGACGAAGAAGTGGTGGTCGCCGGGGAGCCCGCGCAACTGCGCCTCTTGCAGTGCGCGGGACACGACGCCCCGCAGCGCCTGCTCGACCATCTGGTCGTATCTCAGCCAGTTTTCCGTCATGCGCCCCGCCCCATCCTCCCGCATCGTCTTTTTCTATCCCGCCCGGTTCGCCGGGGAGGGAAGTGGGGGGCCTTCTGTTGCCCGGCGCCCCCCGGACCGCGCTTACCTAATCACTTAGGCAGCG
>Ga0209415_10005392_pt1 | contig 23020 bp, 22 predicted proteins | sample PeaSoiSIISIP2007_FD_187696 | JGI IMG/M metagenome (GOLD analysis project Ga0209415, IMG submission 187696) | Peat soil microbial communities from Weissenstadt, Germany - SII-SIP-2007 (SPAdes) (version 2) | ecosystem: Environmental > Terrestrial > Soil > Wetlands > Peat | place: Germany... | reverse complement strand
CGGCCAAGAAGGCCACCGCCTCGGCCAAGAAGGCCAAGCCCACGCCTGCGAAGACGACGGCCACGAAAGCCGCCCAGAAAGGGCCGGCCGAGAAGCCGACCTCGACGTCGGGCAAGGGATCGTCGAAGGGCAAGCGCCGGAAGTGACCGGGTCCTCGGACCTGCTACGTCCCGCCGGACAGGCCGGGCGTCAGCTGTCGGCCGCCCGGCCGTCATCCCACACCAGGGAGGGCTCGTCGTCGGTACCGAGGAGGAGCTTCCCCGGGTGCTGCTTGTCGATGTGGCCGACGAGGCCGTTGTAGATCGAGAAGCCGCACAGCTCCTGTAGCCGTCGCGGGAAGAGGCGCACGGTGTCGAGCGGAATGCCGAGTTGCTGGTTCTCCTGCTGGCGGATGTAGCCGGCGCAGTAGTTCATGGCGATGCCGACGCGACGTTCGGCCGTCGTATTCGCTCCGCCTCCGTGCCACAGGCTCCCCACCCAGACGAGCACGCTCCCCCTGGCCATCTCCGCCGCGATGGAGTCGTGTGACCCGAGCAGGTCGGGGGAGTGGTCGGCCAGATGGGTCCGGGGGCACAGGCGCGTTGCGCCGTTCGCCTCGGTGAAGTCGGTGATCGCCCACATGGTGTTGCAGATGATGGGCGGATGGGGCTTGGGCAGGGGGATGAGCTGGTCGTCGGAGTGGATGGGTTGGGCTGTCTCGCCGGCGCCGATGGAGATCGACGACAGCGACGAGATGAGCAGGCCCGGGTCGAGCACCTTCTCGACGACGGGGAGGACGTTCGGATGGACCGGGATGCGCTCGTAGAGTGCCCCGTGGACCAGAAGGTTGTAGATGCGGGTGGTCCGGCGGCCCTCGAACAGGTTGCCTGCGGGCACGATGCCCAGATCGCGCTCCAGGCGCAGGAGGTCGTCGTCGATGGCGTCCACCAGGTCCCCGTCGATGACGCCCTCCATGACGGACCAGCCCTCGGTCCGGACGCGTTCGACGTGTGCCTCGACCTCGGCTGCATCCAGCGTCGGCCGGTCGGCTGTGCCCTGATCAGCGGCGGTGGCGTCCATGCGAGTCTCCCGGTGTCCGGCGGACGACCCGTCCATGGTGCCACGCCCCGTCGTCGAGCATCGGCCTGACGGGCGTGGAGCGTGGTCTGGATCAGGCGTCGAGAGGCGCGGTGGTAGGGTCGGCGCTACGGGCCGTTGGCGCAGTTGGTAGCGCACTTGCATGACGCGCAAGGGGTCAGAGGTTCGAGTCCTCTACGGCCCACGAAAAACCCCTGGTGAGGGCGCCCTCATCCACCTCATCATCAGCACCTCGGCGAGCTTGTCGACCATGTGTCAAACGGAGGTCGAAGTGGCCCCTCGAGCAGCGCCCAGCGACGAGGTCGGTGATGCTCGTCGTGAGCGCCTCGCACGCGCCAGTGCGACTGACCTCGAGACGCAGACGTACGCGCAGGCCATGGTCGCGGATGTCGACGACGTGGACGAGTGGCGCGTCGCGGCGCGCATGGGCTGGCGACACTGGCTGACCGTTACGGTTGGCGGCTGCGCATCGCTTGCCCATGGGGTTGGGCACTCCGGCTGCGTCACGCCTGGGGTCTAGCCTGGACCCGGAGGTGAGTCATCCCTTGTGTATACGGCGTGGTTGGGCAGTCTTCGCCGGGCTTGCTTCGCTGGTTGTTCTGGCTGGATGCACGACGGCGCTCACCTCCAAAACCCAGCCTCGAGCAACTACGAGCACGATTGCGGCCAGCGGCGTGCCCACCACGGCCAACCCAACCGTTCCAACGGGAACGGTATGCCTGCCCTACAAGGCTCTCAATGAGCAGCTGGGCTGTACCCAGCCGCCACCGTCGGCCTCGCCTCCACCTTGCTACACGGCGGTTGAAGACTGCACAGGTCTGCCAGCAGCTATCCCGGTCATCGTAGGATTCCCTCCTTCGACGACCACGTTGCCGCCCATCGGCTACGTGCCTCCCCCCGTCACCACCCCGACCGAATGACTTCACCACCCCCGCCCAGCAACAGGGGTTGCTTGGGGCCATGGGTATCGCTGCTAACGGACTCCCTTGCTAGCGGCGGCTTAGGTTGGACCGCCACCAGCTCTCAGCTCACCGCGCCCAACTGCCGGGAGGAGGGCGGGTAGGAGTGCTTCCCAGTGCCCGATACCGTCCGGTATCGCCAATCGAGGTGTCTCAAGACTCCTTTGTGGCTGATGGGCGCCCGGGCTTGCGCATGGCTACGCCCGCCTTCAACAGGGCATGGCGGACCATCTCGGGATTGACCTGGAGCTCCTTGCCGATCGAGGCACAGGAGAGGCCCGACGCGTAGAGCGAGACGGCTCGTTCGATGTGATCAGGGTGTTCCGATGCTGCCGGTGCATGCCATGATGACCCCGTGACGTCGGAGCGCGTGGCGGTGCAGCGGACGGTCGCCGCCGAGCCGGCCGCCATCTTCCGGATCCTGAGCGACCCACGGGGCCACGTCGCCATCGACAGTTCGGGCATGCTCATGTCGGCCGAGGGCGGCCCGGTCACCGCCGTGGGCGACACGTTCGTGGTGCACATGGACCGCGAGGCGCTGAACGACTATCCGATGGGCCGCTACGACGTGACCGTGTCCATCACGAGGTTCGTCCCCGAGCGCGAGATCGCCTGGACGGTGCTGGGCCAGATCCGACCGCCGCTCGAGCACGTCTACGGGTACACGCTCGAACCGGTCGACGATGGCACGCTGGTCACGTCGTACTACGACTGGTCGGCCTCCGACCCACGTGGAAGGACGCCGGGATCTTCCCGGTGATCTCCGAGGGGGCCCTGCGAGCCACCCTGGGCATCCTGGCCCGGACGGTGGAGGCGCAAGCGGCCGGGAGCGACGACCACCGGGGATAGCCGTGTGGGCTCCACCGGGGCGGGGGAGTGGCCGTCGGCCGCCCGTCGCGAGGTGGTCTGCGCCCATCCCCGAACCGGGGCCCGGACGGCGGTAATTTTTTGAGCCATGGGCAGGCAACGCAGCTTCCAGTGGTACGACTCGTCCGAGGTGTTCTCCGACACCCGGAAGGTCGACCTGTTCAACGACCCGCCGTGGGAGACGCCGTCGCCGCCCCCCTCGGCCCGGGCCGCGACCCTCGAGGAGCGTCCGGCCTCGTGGCGGGCGACGGTCAAGGCCGCCGTCGCCGGACGTATCTTCACCAAGCGCGGCCAGCACAGCCACAAGCTCGCCTGAGCGGGCCGGCCCCGGCGCGAGGCGCGCCGGCGCCTGAGCCATGGGGTGTGGTGGTCCCCCTGTCTCCGGCCCCCATCGCCTGAGCGCCAGGAGGAGAACCCTGTCCGAGCCGGAGTCGAGCGTGTGGGTCCGGGTCCCGGCGGGCGAGGCGGCCCCGCCGGCCCCACCATGGCGCTGGTCCCGGCTGGTGTCGGTTCCGGTGCCCCGTCGTTGGCGCTACGCGGCCTACGTCGCCTCCTGCCTGGTCTTCCTGATCATCCTCTTCGTCCGGGGTGGGCCGAATCCCGCCGAGACCGACGCCCACGCCGTCACCTACCCGACCACGGCCATCTCGCACGGCAACCTCGAATTGGCCGAGCAGGAGACCTACGTCCCCAACCCGCCCGGTTACCCCCTGTTGACGGCGCCGTTCGTCACGGTGTTTCGCTCCTGGGTGGGAGCTCCACGGTGGTGCGACGACAAGTCCATCCCGGCCATCCTGCGCGGGCCGGGCGCCGGCTACTACCGCTCCATCCTGGCGCCCTGCGAGCGGTCCCTCGACGTGCCGGGCACACCGTCGTACCCGAAGTGGTACCGCTCGCAGGCCCTGTTGGTGGTGACGGCCTGGATCGTGCTCGTGGTGGGGGCGCTGATGCTGCTGCGCGCCGCCGGCGCCGGGGGCGGCGCGGGGGAGCTGGTCCTGATGGCGGGCCTCCTCGCGCTGCCGGCGACCACCGACGCCGTGGCGCAGAGCTTCCATCCCCAGGACCTCATGAGCGTGGGTTTCGCCTGTGCCGGCATCGCCCAGGCGTTGCGCCGCCGGTGGGTCTCGGTCGGCCTCCTGTTCGGCCTGGCCTTCCTGTGCAAGCAATTCGCCCTGCTGCCGATGCTGGCCGTCCTGGCCGCGGCGCCGGGTTGGCGTACCCGGCTGCGCGTGGCGGGATTCGCCGCCGCTCTCGTCGTCGTCGTCGTGGGCCCCTTCTACCAGGCCGACCCGACGGCCACGGTGCATGCGCTGAGCGCCGTGTACGTGGCAGGGGCGGGTGTGGAGAAGACCCCGACCATCGTGGGGGTGCTCGGCCTGGCCGAGCAGACGAAGCTGGAGGTCGCCCGCGACCTTCCCATCGTGGCCGCCGCGATCCTGTCGTTGTTGGCGTGGTGGCGGGGGCGTGGGCGCCTTCTTGCGCCCGCGCCGCTCATCGGCCTGGCGCTCGCCTGCCTGGCGACCCGGCTCGTGTTCGAGGTGGTGATCCTCGACTACTACCTGCTGGCGGTGGGCGTCTTCCTTCTCGTGCTCGACGTCGCTCGGCGGCGGCCGCCGTTGTGGGCGATTGGATGGGTGGTGGTCATGCGCTACGGCCTGACGTGGCTGGTGGCGCGCAGCCCCTTGGCCGTCGGTGCCGCCGTGTACCTGGTGGCCGCCACGGTAGCGGTGGCGGTGGGCCTTGTGGCGGTGCGGCGATGGGCGGACGGCGACCTGGCCCGGCCCCGGGCGTCGGCCGCGTCGTGACGGGGCGGACGAGCGGGCTCAGACCAACGGCTCGCGTACGTCCTCGAAGGGGATGACCTCGGGGAAGACCGCTCCGTCGGAGTCCCGACGGATGAGGCAGCCTTGGACATGGAGCGCCACGACCTCGAATCCCGGGCTCCACGTCCCGAGGTAGCGGTTGCGCACCGCCACCTTCGCTCCGACGCGGTGTGCGAGCGATCGCTGCGGGGCTGCGGGGCTTCGGACGTCGACGATGGTCATAGGGGGCTCCTCGTACGCACGGGTCGTCACGCCCCGACGCGGGATCATGACCGGCGGCGCACCGGACCGCAGTGCGGCGCGTCGGTGTTGCGTCGTCACGATGCACGAGGAACTTGACCGACGTCACGGTGGGTGGCGACGGCCGCCACGCGGCAGGGTCGGCATCCCTCCCGGGCGGCGACGCCTTCAGCCGGGGCCGGAGCCGGACTGCACGTCGGTCCAGGCCCCCCCGTGGCCGGCCGAGTGGCGCACGGCGTCGAGCACCGCCATCTGCGCCACGCCGTCGGCGAAGGTGGCCGGCTCGGGCAGTCCCGTCGGGCGCCCGAGGATCCGGTCGCGGAAAGCGGCCGCCAGTCGCGTGTAGGGCCCGTACTCCACCCCGAACGTGGTCATCCGCTCATAGGTGGTCGTGACCGCCCCGGCAGGGAGGGGCGGAGCCGGAACCGGACCCAGGTCGTCCGGAACGGGGAGGGTGTGCACGCCCGACGCGTCCGCCACCTTGACCGTGTCGCCGACCCCTTCGATCCAGGCCGTGCCCGTCGAACCCGTCACCCTCGTCTCCACCAGGATGCCGCGGTCCGACGCCGTGCTCTGGAGAACCCCGGGGCACCCGTTTCGGAGGCGGAAGTGCACGACGAAGCCGTCGTCGGCGGTCATGGGACGTTCCACCACGTGGGTGGTGGACGCGCTCACCCCGGCGAACTCTCCCAACGTGGCGCGGATCTGGTCGATCAGCTGCGATCCGTGGGCGGCGAGCCATCCGCCACCTTCGGTGGCCTCGGACCACCAGTCGGGCACCACCGCGTCGGGCTCGACCAGCACCGGCACGTGCATGAGCCACGTCGCCAGCCTCGGTACGCCGACGAGGCCGTCGTGCACGGCCCGGGCCAGGAGCGCCTGGCCGGTGTCGAAGCGGAACTCCGTCCCGAGAAGGTGCACGACGCCCGCCTGTTCGGCCGCCGCGAGCAGGCCGCGGGATTCGTCGAGGTCACGGGCGAGGGGTTTCTCGCACAGGACGTGCTTTCCCGCCGCCATGGCCTCCAGCGCGAGCGGGGCGTGGGAGTGCGGGGGGGTGGCGATCGTGACGGCGTCGACGCCGGGCAGAGACAGCGCCTCGGTCAGGCTCGAGCAGACGCGCGGGACCTCGAACATCCGAGCGCGCTCGGACGTCTTGGCTGGGTCGCGACCCACCAGGGCGCGTACCTCGACGCCGGCGTGGCGCAGCGCGCGGACGTGCGTGTAGCAACCGAAGCCCGTGCCCACGACGACCGCGCCCAACGGGCCCCTGCTTGTCGTGGCGTCGCTCATCACGATCCGGGTCAGCCGAACGACGAGCGGAAGGCAGCCAGCGCGCTCGGGAACAGGCCGCCGGTGATGTCGTCGTCCTGGCCGCCGGGCGTGTCGTCGTAGGAGAAGATGCTCGTAAACGCCACGTTGTTGGCCGCGATCCAGTTGGCGAACTGGTCGATGAAGTACGGGTCGTCACCCAGCCCGTACCCGTCGCTGCGGATGGACACCGACCACTCGGGAACGGCGATGGGGCGCCCTTGGGTGGCGGCGAAGTTGACCAGCCAGTTGAGCCCCCAGGTCTGGTTGACGGCATTGCTCCACGAGGCCTGGGGCGTCTGCGGGCTTCCCCAGAACTCGTCGTACACGTCGTTGCCGATGTAGTCCACGTAGGCCGAGCCCGGGTAGGCGAGCTCGAGGTTCCAGCTGGAGGTCCCCCCGTTGTTGGGATTCCACAGGAAACTGAAGTCGGCGCCGGGAACCGCTCGCATGGTGTCGACGATCTGGCGCCAGTAGGCGGCGAAGTTCTGGGCATCGGTGTCGTTGGACACGTCCCACGGGTACCAGTTGCCGTTGAACTCCCATCCGAGCCGCAGGATGGCGTTGGCCGCACCACCGCTCACCAGGGTCTGGGCTAGCGCGGTGAAGTACTGGTTGTAGGCGCCGGTGGCACCCTCGGCGAGGCTCGCACCCGACCCGCCCGGGATGATCGGGACACCGAGGACCAGGCGGTAGCCGGAACCGGCCCATTGCGACAGCAGCCACTGGTCCGATCCGTTCCCGCCGTCCATGCCGGCCCAGCCGTCGGTGCGATCCAGGTAGTCCGACGCCAGTGCGGGGTGGGTCCCCGTGGCCGCGGCGAACTGTGCGACCCCGGCGGGATCGCCGGCGCCGGCGTAGTCGCCCAGCGCGATCGTTCTCGCATTGTGCGGAACCGGCCCTGCCGCCAGGTTGGTCGGGGCGACGGCGGACTGAGCGGGGGCCGATCGTGTCGGCCGGGAGCGCGATGGCGCCGAGTGGGGCGGGGTCGGGCGGGAGGCGGCAGGCCGGGACGACGCCATCCGGACGGTGGCGCCGGTGGTGCTGGGCCACATGTGGACGCTGGTGTCGGTGGTGCTGGTGATGACGGGTGGAGCGACCACGCTCGTCACCGGCAGGGTGGCGGTCGACTGGGTGACCCGCACAAAAGGCCTGGTCCACCGGGTGGAGGTCACCGTGGCATCCATCGACGTCGTGACATGGGTGTGGGGCGCCGACGTCATGTCGGCCGAGTCCATGGCCACGATGCCGGCGGTGACCAGGGGCGCGGCAACGACCTTGGTCGCAGGATGGTGGATGATGCCGCGTCGCTCTCGCCGTACGGCGTGGCGCGGGGGGCTGAGCCGGATCAGGCTGAACAACCTGGTCCCCGCACTGAATTGCTGTACATCGAGCTTCCCTGCTCCCGTTGTCTGTGAACGTGTGTCACATGTGCGCCACGTGCATCAGGGGTGCGATGTCCCCCGCCTGTCCGTGCTCGCCCGCGCCGAAGCCCCCGGGTGGTTCGATGCGCTGGGCACGAGTCGGCGTCTGCCCATGCGTCGCGGACCTTACCGACCGAGGCACGCCCTGTCGACTCCACCGCGGGGGCGCCAGTCGTCAGCCGGTCACGTCTTGACGACGACAGTGTTCGTGATCTTGTCGTGGAGCGTCTGTCGTCGTCCGTCCCACAGCGGGAACAGCATGTCGACGATCCACGGAATGAACAGCAGCCAGATGAACACGTACTCGACCATGGCGCGTCCCAGTGCACGCGCATGGCCGATGGACTGTCCGCTCGTTGCATCGACGGCGCGGGCCCGCACCGCCATCATGCCGATGGTCTGTCCCCGACGCGAGCCGATGAACGCGGTGCCGTAGATCAATACGACGAGGACGGAAAGAAGGATGCCCTGGCCCGAAACGTTGAACCCCAGAGGCGGTTGGGTGCCGTTGACCACGTTCGTGCGTTGGACGTCGTGGAGGGCCAGGAGCACGACGGCACCGATGACGCTCGTGATGACCCAGTCGATGAGCCACCCGCCCAGGCGACGTCCGTAGTTGACGAACGGAGACGGCGGAGCCCCGTCACCCATACCCCATCCCCCTGGGCCGGGTGGGGCGTACGGCGCGCCGATGCCCGGCGGCTGCGGTGGGTAGGAGCCGGAGGATGTCCACCCGGGCGCGGCCGGACCCGGCGCATGGGGGTAGGGAGGTGGTGGGTACGGAGGGAAGCCAGGATGTGTTGCACCCGGGTGGACGGGAGGCTCGTCGCCGGGCAGTGGGTAACCGGGGGGTGGGTAACCGGGGGGTGGGTAACCGGGCGCCGGCACCGGGGGTGACTGCACCGGGGGCGGCAACGTGATGGGCGGCGGCGGCTGGACCGGTATGGGCGGGAAGATGATCGGCGCAGTGCCCGGTGCCGGTGGCGCGGCTTGGGTCGGGGAACCGCCTGACGGGTGATCGTCTGGCGCCGCACCCTGACCCGGGTTGGCGGAGTCCTCGGGCGGGGGGGTTTCAGGCATCGGAGCTCATTGTGTCAGCCCGGGCGGTGGCCGCCCGACCATCTTCAGCCAGAAAGGTCTTCGTGGTGCTCGTCGAACGAGGATGCCGATTGTGCGTCGCCGCCGTAGTGAGCGAGGAAGATCTCTTCGAGCGACGGTTCGCGACTGAGCAGTTGACGAACGCCGGCGTCGGTGAGCACGCGCAGCAGTGGGCCGATGGGGCCCACGACATGGCAGCGCAACGTGTGTCCGTCGATCTCGTGGGCGGTCACTCCATCGACCTGGGAGACCTCGGGTGGGACGCCGTCGAACACGGCCTCGACCGTGACCGTGGACAGGTGCCGCATCTCGGCCATCGTCCCCATGTCCACCAATCGCCCGTCCCGGAGGATGCCGATGCGGTCGCACAGCGCTTCGACCTCGCTCAGGATGTGCGACGACAAGAACACGGCCTGGCCGCGGTGACGTGCCTCTTCGACGCAATGCCGAAAGGCTTGCTCCATGAGAGGGTCGAGCCCGCCGGACGGCTCGTCGAGGACGAGCAGATCGGGGCGGCTCATGAAGGCGGCGATCAGCACCAGCTTCTGGCGGTTGCCCTTGGAGTAGGCGCGTACTCTTTTCGACGTATCGAATTCGAAGCGCGCCACCAGCTCGTCGCGGTACGTGGCGTCGAGGGCACCATGCAGGCGGGCCATGAGATGGAGCGTCTCGGCGCCCGTCAGCGTCGGCCACAGGTTTGCCTCGGCCGGGACGTAGGCCAGCCGCCGGTGGGCCTCCACTGCCTGGCGTTGGCTGTCCAGACCGAAGATCTCGGCCCGCCCTGCCGTCGGGCGCAGCAGGCCGAGGAGGAGTCGGATCGTCGTCGTCTTCCCCGCGCCGTTCGGCCCCAGGTAACCGAGGACCTCGCCCGGTGCCACTTCGAGATCGAGGTTGCGAAGGGCGTCGACGTGACCGAATCGCTTCGAGAGGCCCATCGTCCTCAGCGCAGGTGGCGCCGCCATGCGTTCTCCCTGGGTGGACTGCGGAGGACAGTCTGGTCGACCACAGCCGGCACGGCGCGGCACGGCGCAGGGCGGCGCGGGGCGGCGCGGGGCGGCGCGGGGCGGCGCGGGGCGGGGCCGTGCCCCTCAGTGCTCCCGGACCACGTCGGCGGCGTCCTTGTCCGGGCGCAGGCCTCGCCACGACGGGTGCCGGAGCCGGTCGTCGGCGGTCCATTGGCTGAATGCGACCTCACCCACGAGACGCGGCTCGACCCAATGGGCGTCGACCGCCTGGGCGCGCGGGACGGCGTCGGCCAGCGGCGGGCCGGTGCGACCCAAGGGTGCCAGTTGCTCGGCCAGGTGCGTCAGGGTGGCGTCGGTGAACCCGGTGCCCACGCGCCCGGCGTAGTGCAGGCCGCCGGGACCGGGGAGAGCCAGCAGGAGGGCGCCGATGGTGCCGCCTCGCCTCCCTTTGCCCGGCGCCCAACCGACGACGACGACCTCCTGGGTCCGCACGATCTTGACCTTGACCCAGTCGCGGCTGCGACGGCCCGGCTGATAGGTGCTTTCGATGCGCTTGGCCACCACCCCTTCGAGCCGCTGGTCCCGTGCAGCCAGCATGACCTCGGCTCCGCCGCCTTCGTACCAGGGCGGTACGGCCATGTGGGGTCCACCCAGGTCGAGTCCGTCGAGCAGCCGGCGACGCTCTCGGTACGGTCGGCCGGTTGTCAGCATCCCGTCGAGGAACATCACGTCGAAGACGAGGAAGGCAACCGGCACGTCGGCCGAGAGGCGCCGCGCCTTGGCCGGGTCGACCACGTGCATGCGCTGCTGGAGCCTGCTGAAACTGGGCCGCCCCTCGTGGTCGAAGGCCACCACCTCTCCGTCGAGCACCGCCCCGGTGCTGCCGAGCGCCTCTCCGACATGGTGGAGTTCGGGGTAGCTCACCGTGACGTCGCGGTCGTTGCGCGACATGAGCCGGATCCGGCCCCCATCGACGTAGCAGACGACCCGCACACCGTCCCATTTGAACTCGTACCCCCAACCGGCGTCGTCGGCCGGCAGCGCCCCGGGGACGGCCAACATGGGCCGGAGGAGCGTGGGCAGGGCGTCGCGGGGTTCGGCCGGCTCGTCCAGGCGCTGCACGATCCAATTCTTCCCCCCCGTCCGGACCAGGACGTACCGGCCACGCAGGCGTGACCCGGACAGGTCGACGAGAACCTCGGTGTCGCTCCACTTGGTACAGGCATAAGTGCCGCGATCCCAGATCGTCACCTGGCCCCCGCCGTACTCGCGCTCGGGGATGGTGCCCGCGAAGGCGGCGTACTCCAACGGATGATCCTCGGTGCGCAAGGCCAGCCGCCGCGTCCCGCGATCGAGCGGCAGTCCCTTGGGCACGGCCCACGACACCAGGACACCGTCGCGTTCGAGCCGGAAGTCCCAGTGAAGCGCTCGGGCGTGGTGCTCCTGGACCACGAACGACAGGGCGCCGGATGCTGGCGCAGGAAGCGCCGCCCTGCCCGGTACGGGCTCAGGCGTGCGTGCCGCGTCGCGCTTCGAGCGGTACGTGTCGAGAGGGTCGGTGGGGGATGGCGGCATGTGGGGTGCGGTCGGGCCGGGGCGTCGAAACGGCGAGTGCCCTCGCCCGGGCCGGCGCGGCGCCCCGCCCGATACTTGTCGATCCCCGGGCTCGGCGTGTGGTTGGGGTGGGCCCACCCCGTGCCGATGGGCAGTCGGGCCGTCGGGTGCTCAGGAAGCGGCGGTGACCTCGGACGCCCGGGGCTCCCGGGACGCCCGCAGCCGGTGCCCGCTGTGGGCGGAGCACACCGTGTCGGTGTTGTAGATCGACAACCGGGTCGAGCATCCCGGTGCCTCGCACACCCGGTCGGCACGAAAGGTCCGGCGCGTTCGCAGGTGTCCCGCCAAGGGCTCGCCGGCGACGGATTCCGACGGGTCGGGACGGTGCCGCTGGGGCATGGGGACCGCCTCCTTCTCCCGGCGCAGGGCCTTCGGCGGTCGGCGCGTGCGGTGCCCGACCAGCCCCGGTGCTGGGCGCTACCCCGTCGGCGTGGCCCCGTCATCCCGTTCGGGCCGACCGCGGCCGCCGGCGGGACCCGGCGGCCCCCCCTTCACCTCCGTGGCTGGCTTCCTTGCGGGGGGCTGCGCGTCGGGATCGATCGCCATGGGCACGCGGGCCACCACGACGTCGGTCCGGTCCCGCAGGGCGGCCGACAGCCCCCGGTCGATGTGGTTGTGCAGGGCCCGGTAGCGAAGGCGCGCCGGGACCACGACGGGAATGAGCACCACGATCTGGAGCTGACGCGCCGCCTGCTCCTCGTCGATCAGGGCCAGGATGGGTTCGATGACCGAGGTGAAGTCGGTACGCAGGACGCGCAACGGCACGCCGGGGTCCCAGGCCTGCCAGCGTCGCTGCAGGGTCTCGGCCTGCTCCTCGCCCCGGTCGCCGATGACGACGCTGACGGCCTCCACCTCGTCGCCGAGCGACATCGCCTCGCACAGAGCCTGCGTGGTGAGGCGCGAGATGTTGGTGGTGACGGGCACGATCACCAGGGTCCGAACCCCCACCGGCTTGGCGGGGATGACATCGAATTCGAGGAGCCGTGCGACCTGGGCATAGTACCGGTGCACCCGCTGGAACAGCACGATGAACAGCGGGACGGCCACGACGACGACCCAGCCACCGCTCGAGAACTTGGTGATGATGAACAGCATGGTGGACACGGCGGTGGCGGCCGCTCCCACCCCGTTGACGGCGGCACGCCGGGCCCAGCGCGCCGGCCGGGTGGTCCACCAGTGCACGACCATGCCCGTCTGGGACAAGGTGAAGCCCGTGAACACGCCGATGGCGAACAACGGGATCAGGCGCTGGGTGTTGCCGTCCACGGCGACGAGGAGCGCGCCCGAGAACAGCGCCAGTGCCAGGATGCCGTTGCTGAACATCTGGCGGTCGCCCCGGATGGTGAAGAGGTGCGGGAGGTAGTTGTCCTGCCCCAGGAGGCTCGCCAGCACGGGAAGCCCCCCGAAGGAGGTGTTGGCCGCCAGTCCGAGGACGACGGTGATGGACAGCGACACCACGTAGTACGCCCAGTGCCTTCCCACCGACAGGGCCATGATCTGGCTGAGGGAGGTCTGGCCGCTGCGGGGCTCCACGTGGAAGCGCACGGCCAGCACCGCCAGCCCGAGCAGCATGGCCGCCAGGATCACGCCCAGGAGGAGCTCGGTGCGCTTCGCCCGCACCTGGCGCGGGGGACGGAACAGGGGGACGCCGTTGGCGATGGCCTCGACGCCGGTCAGGGCGCTGCATCCGGCGGCGAAGGACTTGAGCACGAGGAGGATGCCCACCGCCTGGAGGCCCCGGGTGGCCACCTGGACGTGCCCGAGCTGCGGCTCCCCCCGGCCGAGCGGGTGGGCCAGGCCCACCGCGATGATGGCCAACAGCCCCACGATGAACACCAGCGTCGGGACCAGGAAGGCCCGCGCCGTCTCGCCCAGCCCCCGGAGGTTCATCACGGTGATCACGGCCAGGATGGCCAGGCACATCGGCAAGGTGGCCGACGACAGGCCGGGGAAGGCCGACGTGAGCTCGCCCACCCCGGCGGCGATCGACACCGCCACGGTGAGGGTGTAGTCGACGATCAGCGCCGCCCCGGCGACCTGGCCGGCGGCGGGGCCCAGATTGGCCCGTGCCACCGCGTAGGCACCGCCCCCGGAGGGATAGGCGTCGATCACCTGGCTGTACGAAAAGACCAGGATGGCGAGCAGCACGACGATGGCCACGGTCACCGGGAGGACGAGGTGCAGCGCCCCCGCGCCGGCCCCGGCCAGCACGAGGAGGATCGCCTCGGGCCCGTAGGCGACCGAGGTGAGGGCGTCGAGGGACAGCGCCGACAGTCCCTCCACCGGTGTGATCTGCTCCTTGGCGGCATCCGAGGTGCGCAGCGGTCGGCCGAAGAGCAGCCGGCCCACGGTGGCCAGCGTGGTCCGGGGACGTGGGCTCGGTGCCGTCATCGGCGTGCGGCGCCGTACGGGGCGCGCCGGGCCCGGCCCGGCGGTGTTGAGCGGGGACCTCCGCTCCGGTAGACCCTGTCCATGTCAGCGCTCGAGGCCCTCGCCATCGTCGGCGCGGGCCTCGTGGCCGGGACGGTCAACACCATCGTGGGATCGGGGTCGCTCATCACCTTCCCGACCCTGCTCGCCTTCGGGTTCATGCCGGTGGTGGCCAACGTGAGCAACACGGTGGGGCTGGTGCCCGGCTCGCTCAGCGGGGTCGTCGCCTACCGGGACGAGCTGCGCGGCCAGCGGCCCCGCCTGCTCGTCCTGGGCGGGGCGTCACTGGCCGGTGGTGTGACCGGCGCCGCCCTCCTGCTGGCGCTTCCCGGCAGCGTGTTCAAACACATCGTCCCCGTGCTCATCCTGGTGGCGTGCGTCCTGGTGGCGCTGCAACCACGGCTGTCGGCTCGCCTGGCACACCGGCACGACCGACATGTCCACGGGGGCCCCGTGCTGTTCGCCACGGTCTTCGCCACCGGGGTGTACGGGGGGTACTTCGGCGCCGCCCAGGGCGTGATCCTCGTGTCGCTGCTGGGCATCTTCGTGGCCGACGATCTCCAACGGCTCAATGCCACCAAGAACGTCCTGGCCCTCGCCGTGAACGGCGTGGCCGCGCTGGTGTTCATCGCCGCCAGCCATGTGTCGTGGGAGGCGGCAGGTCTCATAGCCCTGGGCTCGGTTGTCGGGGGCCAGGTGGGCGGCGTGCTCGGGCGTCGGATACCGGCCCCGCTGTTGCGTGTGGTGATCATCGTGGTGGGGGTCTCGGCCGCCGTGGCCCTCCTGGTGTGAGCATTCGGCTCCCCCGGCAGGACCGACCGGCGACGCCGGTCCAGGGTAGGCGCCGGTGGCGACCCACCCGGGGACGGCGCGTGTCCGGCCCGCGCTCCGTGCCGGCGCGGTCCCGCTCCCCGCTCACTACGCTCGCCTGCCGAGCCCGGGTCCGGGCGTCATCGATCCTGAGGACGGCGAGGGGAGCGAATCATCCATGTCCGACGCCCAGCAGCCCGACAGCCCCGACGGCGACCGCGCCCAGGCGCTGCAGGCGCTCGGCTCGGCCACCATCGGGGAGTCCGGCGGCATCCCCATGCGGCCCCGGGTCCGTGCCGTGTGGCCCGGTGCCCGTCTGGCCGCACCGGCTTTCCCGGTGCGGTGCACGCCGGGCGACAACCTCGCCATCCACGTGGCGGTGGCAGCCGCCCCGCCCGGCAGCGCGCTGGTGGTGGACGTGGGGGAGGAGGCCGAGCGCGGTTACTGGGGTGAGGTCCTGACCACGGCGGCGCAGTCGCGGGCGGTGGCCGGGCTCGTGATCGACGGCGGGGTTCGGGACAGCGATGCCCTGGCCGCCCACGGCTTCCCCGTCTTCGCCACCATGGTGGCGCTGCGGGGAGCGTCGAAGACCGCCGCCGGCACCGTCGGCGCCCCCGTGGTGGTGGGCGGCGTGCACGTGGAGGCGGGCGACTGGGTCGTGGGGGACGCCGACGGCGTCGTGGTGGTAGCCGTCGACCAGGTCGAGCAGGTGCTGGCCGCGGGCCGGGGGCGCGAAGAGAAGGAGCGCGGCCTGTTCGTGGCGCTGCGGGCCGGGGCCACGACCCTGGACCTCCTCGGGCTCGATCCCACCCCCGTGAGCTGTGCCGCACCGCCCGGGACCTCGGTCCGGGGCTCGGGGGTCGCCCCGACGCCGTGACCACCGGGCCGCCTACGGCGTGACCAGGTTGGCGGGCGAGCGCCCCGCCAGGACGTCGCACGCTCCCTGGCTGGCGACGCGGGCCATCTGGGTCCGGGTGGCCCGGCTGGCGCTCCCGATGTGGGGCAGCAGGACGGTACGCGGGGCGCACAGCAGGCGGGGGTGCACGTCGGGCTCGCGCTCGAAGACGTCGAGGCCGGCGGCGAAGATCGTCCCGGCGTGCAGCGCCTCGGCCAGCGCCTCCTCGTCGACCACCGGTCCCCGCGCCGTGTTCACGAGCACGGCGTCCGGGCCCATGAGGGTGAGCTCGCGGGCTCCGATGAGGTGGCGGGTGGCGGGGGTGAGCGGGACGTGGAGGCTGACCACGTCCGCCTCGGCCAGGAGCCGCTCGAGCTCCGCCACGTAGCCGGGCATCTCCGTGGGACGGCGGGTGTGGTGCAGCACCTGCATGCCGAAGCCTGCCGCCCGCCGCGCCACCGCCCGGCCGATGCGGCCGTAGCCCACCAGGCCCAGCGTGGCGCCGTGGACGTCGCGTCCCAGGTACTGCGTGACCCCCCACCCGGGCCACGCGTCGTGGCGCAGGTCGTGCTCGGCGTCCGAGGCGAGACGCGATGCCGCCAGGACCAGCAGGAACGCCAGGTCCGCCGTGGTCTCGTCGAGCACGCCCGGGGTGTTGCACACCGCCACGCCCAGACGGTGCGCCGCCGCCACGTCGATGTTGTCGTAGCCGACGGCCACGTTGGCCACCACCCGCAGGCCCGCCGACGCCCCGGCTGCCAGGACCTCCTCGTCGATCCGGTCGGTGAGCAGGCAGACGATGCCGTCGACGCCCGATGCCAGGGAGACGAGCTCCTCGTGGCCGTAGGGGACGTCCTCGGTCCGCTGCACCACGTCGTGACCGGCCGCGGTCAGGGGATCGGTGCCTCCCGCGGGCAGCAGGCGGGTGACGAGGACGCGGGCCACGCTACGGCCGCCGGTCACGCAGCCCGGGGGGCGGTGGCCCGCCGGGGCTGCGCTCGGGCGCGGCCACGGCCACCACCACCGTCGCCGGGAGCGCCCCCACCATCAGTGGGTGGTGTAGTCGATCGGACCGGCGTCCTTCACGCCCACGGCGAAGCAGAAGCAGTGGATGGGAGCGGTGTCGCTCACCGGGCGCAGGCTGTGGACCTTGTCGGGGGGGATGTGGACCAGGTCGCCCTGGGCGATGGGTCGTTCCTCGTCCTCGATGGTCATGATGCCGCGCCCGGACATCACGTAATAGAACTCGTGGGTGGGGTGTGCATGCGGGTAGACGTAGCCGCCCCCGGCCACCTCGAACTCGTTCACCAGCTCCAGGTAGCCGCCCTCGGTGATGGCCTTCATCTCGCCCGACTCGAACAGCCACCACACCGGGACGGTGCCGTTGTGCTCGGCTCGCGGCTCCACGTCCTCGATGCTGCGAACGTCCATGCGGTCCCCTCCTGCTTACGGGCCTGCGGCCCTACACTGACGGCGACGTCAGCGTAGATCAGGGGGACGCGCCATGGCCGAGGGCACCAAGAGCACGGTCGGGGTCAGGCGGATCGTCGCCGTCCCGCCCGACGCCACCTTGTGGGCGCCGTTCGGATGGATCCCCGTGACCGACACCGACCCCGCCGACGGTGCCGAGCGCCTCGCGTTCGAATGGGCCGACCCGCACGTCAACGTGATCAGCCACGCACCCGACGAGGTGGACCATCTCGACGACGGGCTGGTGTGCGAGCGGATGTACCGCCACGACACCCATACCCAGGTGCTGCTGGCCCTCACCGGGCCCTCCGTGATCGCCGTGGCGCCCGCCGACGTCGACCCCTCCACGCCCGAGGGGGCCACGGCGATCCGGGCCTTTCGCCTCGAGAAGCTCGGTGCCGTCGTCCTGCACCGGGGCACCTGGCACTGGGGCCCGTTCCCCCTGGGCGAGGACCCGGTGCTCCTCTTCAACGTCCAGGGGCTCAACTACGCCCGCGACAACGCCTCGGTCGAGCTCGGGGGACTGGGCGCCAAGCTCCTGGTGGTGGCGCCGGCCTGACGTTCCGGGCCAGCAGGCTGCAGGGGGAACCGTCCGGAACGGACGCTGCAGGTCGGCATGCCGGAGCCCCGGGGTGTCAGGTCCCTACCCGATCCCCGCCCGGCCCAACCCCGACGGGTGACGTCGTGCCGGGGGCGCCGCGCAGGTGACCCCCCTTCCCACCCTCCGGTCGAGGACAATGACCTCGTCATGGGGCATCGCCGTCGTCGCCGCTCGCAGGCGGGCACTCGGGAACGGCCTTCGCCCACCGGCCCCCGCGCCTCGTCGGCACCGTGAGGATCTCGAGACGGCGGCTGTTGGCCGCCGCCCCGCTCACGGCGGTGGCGGCCGGTCTCGCCGCGTGCGCCGGTGGGGGCGAGGAGGAGACGCCGCCGGGGCTCCTGCCGGCAGGGCCGCAGCTGTGGTCGGTTCCGGACGCGGCCTGGCTGCGGTCCTTCGGCAGCTACCCCCCGGGTGCCACCGGCTCGGCACCCCCTCTCGGCGCGAAACCCCCTGCGGGTGCGGTGGTCCACCCCGTCAGCAGGACCAAGCGAGGCATCCCGGTGGGGGGGATCGGGACGGGCTCGGTCATGTACAACCTGGCCGGGTCGTTCGGGCCGTGGCACCTCGACATCGGTGGCGACGACTCGATGGGTTCGCACTGGGGCTCGCCCCGCAACGGCGGGTTCGAACAGCGCTTCCTGTCGCAGGCCGCCTTCCACGTGCGCCTGGCCACCAACGCGGGCACCGTCGTGCAGTCGCTCGCCAGCGAGGACCTGCTCCCGGCCTGGCCGCTGCTCGACCGAGGCGACGGGCTGTACGCGGCGCTGTTCCCGAAGGCGTGGTTCGTCTACAACGACATGCCCCTGCCGGTGGCGCTGAAGCAGATCACTCCGTTCGTGGCGCGCGACGAGCGCCGGTCGTCGCTGCCGGGCGGGTTGTTCCAGTTGGCCGTGGCCAACCCCACGAACGCCCCGGCCGAGGTGTCGTTCATGTTCAGCTTCCCCAACGCGCCATTCCGGGAGCCGACGGCCCAGTACGACTACACGCGCCAGGGACTGCGGTCGACGACGGTGCGAGCCCCGGGCATCGTGGGGGTGCGCCTGCAGGCGGAGGACCCGGCCAACGTCGCCGAGACCCAGCGCACGGAGTGGGTGATCGCCGTCCGGGGACCAACCGGGGCGCACCTCAGCTCCACCGACGAGTGGGCTGCCGACGGCGACGGCTCGGACCTCCTGGCCGCCTTCAGCTCGGGGCGCCTGCCCGACGCGCCGCTCGACCACCGCGGCCTCGGGCTGGCCGGCGCGGTGTGCTCCTCGTTCTCGCTGGCGCCCGGGGAGCGGCGGGTCACCACGTTCGCGCTGGCGTGGGACTTCCCCGTGGTGCAGTTCCGCAATCCCGTTGACGGGACCCGATGGTGGAAGCGCTACACCCAGTGGTACCGCGGGCCGTACCGGGGTTGGGACATCGCCCGCGACCTGATCACCGACGCCACCGGGATCGAGCATGCCATCGACGCGTGGTGGTCGGTGGTGGCGGACGACGACGCCTATCCGATCTGGTTGCGCTCCGCCGCCCTGAACGAGCTGTACTACGACCTCTTCGGCGGGGTGTTCTGGGAGAACGGCTGCATCAGCAAGCCCAAGATCTACGGCAATCGGCCCGGTCAACACCTCTACTTCACCCTGGAGTCCGACGGCCTGCGCGACTGCGAGTCGTTCGACGTCCGCCACTACGGGACGCGCCACCTCCTCGAGCTGTTCCCGACCATCGAGCGCGACGTCCTGCTCGCCTGGGCCGACATGGTGGTTGCCGATCCGCTCGGGCGGACTCCCCATGACGCCGGATCCCCGGTGGACGATCCCTGGTTCGTCGTCAACCAGTACTCCGGCACGCAACCGGGCGCCGCCCCGGCCGGCGTCGACTGGTTGGACCTGCCGGCGAAGTTCGTCCAGCAGGCCCACGCCTACTGGACCTACACGGGCGACGAAACGTTCGCGGCCGACGTCTACCCCGCCCTGCAGCGGACCATGGACCACCTGATGGCGCGTGACCTCGACGGTGACGGCATCCCCGACGCCGACGGACTCTGCACCACCTACGACGCCATCCCCATGATGGGTGCGGCCAGTTACGTGGCGGCGCTCACGGTCGGTGCCTGTGAGGCCATGGCGCATTTCGCGTCGGTCTTCGACACCACCGACGTCCAGACCCGGTGGGCCGACGCCGCCGTGGCGGCCCGAGCCACGGCCGAGGCCACGCTGTGGAGCGGCGGCGTCGGCTACTACCAGCTCGACTCGGCCGGTCCTTACGCCCCGGCGCTGCTGGCCGACGCCCTGTGCGGCCAACGCTACGCAGCGCGCGACGGGCTCGGTGACGTCTTCGAGCCGACGGGCATGGCATCGCACCTGTGGCAGGCCTACCAGCGAAACGTCCTCGCCGTGGCGGGCGGCCAGTACGGGGCGGTCAACGCCGTCGACGTCCCCGGGGGTCCTGTCTCCACCCTGCAGGGCCGGGCGGTGTGGCCCGGGGGGACGTACTTCACCGCCGCCCTCATGTACGCCGTGGGCAAGGAGACCGGACGCGACGACCTCGTGGCCGCCGCCCTCACCACCGGGTACGGGGTGTACCGCACGACGTACCAGGACGACACTTCGGCCTTCTGGTTCGACACGCCGGCGTTGTGGTTGCCCGCCACCGGCGGTCCCCTCCGCTACCGGTCCGCCGCCTACCAGCGGAGTCGGGCTGCGTGGGAGCTCCTCGTGGCCATCAAGGACCCGTTCCCCCCGGGGTGGAAGCCGCCGGCCTGACGGGAATCGGGCCGGCGGGCCATGATCGCGAGGTGGTGGACGACCCCTCGACAGCGGGAGCGGGGCGGCCGGGCGGCGCTCTCGCCGGCCGCCTCCTGGTGGCGTCGACGCGGCTGGACGACCCCAACTTCGAGGGGGCGGTGCTGATGCTGCTCGACCACGGCGAGGACGGTGCTCTCGGTGTCGTGCTCAACCAGCCCACACCCGTGCCCGTCGAGGAGATCCTCGAGCCGTGGCGATCCCAGGCGGAGCTCGCCCCGCCCAGCGTGATCTTCCGGGGCGGCCCCGTGTCGCCCGACGCCGTCATCGGCCTGGCCCGCGCCACCGGCGCGGGCAGCGACGTGCCGGGATGGCGGGAGGTGGCGGCGTCGGTCGCCACCGTGGACCTGTCGGTGCCCCCCGGCCTCCAACCCGTCGAGCTGGGGGGCACCCGACTCTTCTCGGGCTACGCGGGGTGGGCGCCCGGGCAGCTCGAGGCCGAAATCGACGACGCCGCGTGGTTCGTCCTGCCGGTCATGGCCTCCGACGTGTTCTGCTCGTCGCCCGAGCAACTGTGGCACGACGTGATCCGGCGCCAGGGGGGCAAGCTGTCGATGCTGGCCACCTTCCCCCGTCACCCGACACTCAACTGATCCCGTCGGACGAGCCGGTCACCCGGTACACGGCCTGGGCGTGTCACCCGGCCCTCGACGTGTACGCCGTACGATGCGACGGTGGCGCCCGGTGACGGTCGGGAATGGCAGGACCGTGTGGCCGGCGGGGGTGCCCGCCACGTACCACGACGCGCCCGCCCCGAGGACGTCGACGCGCTGATCGACGTCCTGTCCCGCGCCTTCGACGACGATCCCGTCCCGCGCTGGCTGTTTCGGGGCGAGCGCCGGCGTCGACGCGGGCTGCGCGCCTTCTTCGGTGTCCAGCTGCGCCACGTCTACCTCGGGCGCGGCGAGGTGTGGACCACCGACGACCTCGCCGGCGCGGCCCTGTGGGCCCCGCCCGACACGGCTCGTCCGGGATGGGGGGACGTGTTGCATCTTCTGCCCGTGCTGCCGTACCTGGTGGGGCTCGGTCGTGACGCGGCGGACGCCGCCCGGCTACTCGCCGCCGTCGACGCCGCCCGCCCCCGCCAGCGCCACTGGTACCTGGCGACGCTCGGCACCGACCCCGGGCGCCAGCGCACCGGTGTGGGCTCGACCCTCGTCCACACCGTGCTCGACCGGGTCGACGCCGAGGGTCTTCCCGCCTACCTGGAGTCCTCCAAGGAGAGCAACCTCGCCTTCTACGCTCGCCACGGGTTCGAGGTCACCGGTGAGGTGCACGCCCCCGCCGGCGGCCCCACCCTGTGGCTCATGTGGCGCACACCCAGACCGCCGTCGCCGTGAAGGCACGGGCGCGCCCACGGCCGACAGCGTCAACCGCCACGCGGTGGGCGCGGCCGTCAGCCGGCCCCGCCGCGGGCGCGGTCGTCAGCCGTTGGGCATGCCGACGGCGCGCAGCGACCCCTCGGCGCGCCCGCTGTGCTCGGCCTGGACCGCTCGGATCCCCGGGGGGAGGAGTCCGGGCGTGAGCATGAGCTCGCGGACCGTGTCGAGCACGGCCCGGGCCGGCGCCGATGGAAGGCCGCGACTGCGCTGGGCGATCCCGACCCGGCGAGGCGGCAGCCCGTCGACGGCCACGAGCCGGAAGCGCTGACGCAAATGGGGCGGGACGGCCGACGCGGGAAGCAGGGCCGGGCCGTAACCCTCGAACGTGAGCGAGGCCAGCAGGCGCACCCCGTCGAGCTCGGCGCGGGGCCGCAGGCGCACACCGGCCGGTTTGACAGCGGCGTCGATCTCTCCCCGAAACGGTGTGCCCGGGGCCGGCAGCAGCAGCTCGAAGCGATCCAGGTCGGCGAGCTCGAGGCGCTCGTCGCCGGCCAGGGGGTCGTCGTCGACGGGGACGACCATGACGATGTCCTCCTCGAACAGCAGCTCGACGACCAGGTCGCGCCCGGGCACGGGGAAGGTGAGCACCGCCAGGTCGAAGCGACCGGCGGCGAGCTGTGGCTCGAGGCCCAAGGTCGTGCCGTCCGCCACCACCAGGTGGAGCCGGGGATGGCGCTCGGCCAGCTCGGCCAGCAGGACGGGCACGAGCCAGCGGGCCGTGGTGCCGATCATGCCCACTCGGACGTTGCCGGCCACCGCCTCGCGTAGCGCACCCACGTCGGCCCGCAGGGCGTCGAGCTCGCCCATGACCCGGTAGGCCCGGGCCACCACCACCTCGCCCTCGGCGGTCAGGCGGCCGGCGCTGCGATCGACCAACGTGCTGCCGAGCTCGCGCTCGAGCCTGGCCACGTGGGCCGAGATGTTGGACTGCACGGTCCCCAGGTGGTCGGCGGCCGAGGAGAACGATCCGTGCTCGGAAACGGCCACGAGGGCCTGAAGGTGGCGGAGCTCCATCGCTTTTCAAGATACTACGGATCTGTAATAGCTGTTTGACTGATCACGTTCGATACTTCACAATGGTGCCCAGAGACCCCAGGAAACGGATGCCCCCCCTCCGTTCCTGTCGAGTCGGCGCAAAGGGACCGGTCCCCCTCCGGTCCCTTTGCCGCGTCGGGGAGCCGGTTGGGTCTGGGAGCCGGTTGGGTCCGGGAGCCGGTTGGGTCCGGGAGCCGGTTGGGTCCGGGAGCCGATTCGGTCTGGGAGCCGGTGGG
>Ga0209415_10005391_pt1 | contig 23026 bp, 26 predicted proteins | sample PeaSoiSIISIP2007_FD_187696 | JGI IMG/M metagenome (GOLD analysis project Ga0209415, IMG submission 187696) | Peat soil microbial communities from Weissenstadt, Germany - SII-SIP-2007 (SPAdes) (version 2) | ecosystem: Environmental > Terrestrial > Soil > Wetlands > Peat | place: Germany... | reverse complement strand
CCGCGAGCGCCGGCCCGATTTCCTGCTGGCCGACCTCATCATCGGCTTCAAGATGATCCGCGAGCGCTTCACCAGCCAAGTCGAGCTCGATCCCGAAGCGCTCGCCATCCATGTGACCTACGCCGACGGTCCGTTCAAGCACATGTCCAACCGTTGGCGCTTCGAGCTCGCGGGAGACGGCTGTTGCCGCATCGATTTCCGGGTTGAATTCGAGTTCCGCTCGGCCATGCTTCAGAAGCTGATCGGCGTGCTGTTCCATGAAGCCGTGCGCCACATGGTAGGCGCCTTCGAGGCCCGGGCGCGGAATCTGTATGGGGCGCCTAAGCCAACGGGCGGCTAGACTTTGAAGTACACTCGCCCCTCGATCCTGTCTCCGGTCCCGCGGCCGGCGGCGATGTCGCCGAGCGCCCGCGCGGTTGCCAGCGTTGCGATGATGCTGTCGAGCGCGTCTGCGCCCGGGTCGGCGAGGATGCGATCGGCAAGCTTGCCATCGAAGGAAGCGAGATGGCCCTTGCGTTCCAGCAATTGCAAGATAGCGCGACGCTGGCCGGCGAGCGACGCATTCTTGTAGCTTCCCCGCCAGTCCAGTTTTTTCAGGATGGACGCCGGGCAGGTTTCGATCATCCAGGCGAGACCGGCGGCCGGCTCTTGCATGGGCAGCACGGCGACAGCTCATGCAGCCACGAGCGGCCGCAGAAGTCCCGCCAAACCCCAGTAGGTCTGATGGTACAGGCGCAGGTTGAACGCGCACCAGGGAGTCCTGGCCTCTATGTCCGTCTGCCGCTTGGGTTCGCGTCCAGGACTCAAGCGGCGGCAAGATTCGCGAAAGGCGGCCGCGTCGGCGTGATCGAACCCGGCGATGAAGCTGTCCCAGGTCTTGGCGCTCACGATCTGCCGGGGCAAGGCGAAGGGAAAGTCGCATCCGAAGATCGCGTCCCGGTGCCCGGCGATGAATTGGCCCAAGGCCGAGAGTGCCAGGCCCCGTTCCCTCGCCCCGCCAGGAAGCTCTTCCGCCGGCTGGCAGGAAAGGATTCGCAACCCCCGTGCAGATGCTTCGCCCTCGGCGATCCAAATGCGCCGGCCGGCATCCGTCGCGCCGCTGAAATCCACCCCGAAGACGCGTCGCGTCAAGCGAGCGCGCTGCCCAGCAACTCGATGGCGCAGTCCACCGTCGCTTTGCGCACTGCCGCCCGGTCTCCCGGAAACTGATGCCGCTCCACCGCCGTCTCGCGTCCACGGCGAGCGAGCGCCAGGTAGACCAGGCCGACGGGCTTGCCCGGCGTGGCGCCACCCGGCCCGGCAATGCCGGTGACCGCTATCGCCACCTCGGCCGGCCCATGGGCGAGCGCGCCTTCGGCCATGGCCCGGGCGACCTGGGCGCTGACCGCGCCATGCTTGGCGATGAGTGCGGCGGGCACGCCCAGCAGCTCCGTCTTGGACGCGTTCGAATAGGTGACGAAGCCCCGCTCCAGCACGTCGGAGGAACCGGCCACGTCGGTCAGCCGTCCCGCCAGGAGCCCGCCGGTGCAGGACTCTGCCGTGGCGATGCGAAGCCCGGCCCGGCGATAGAGGTCGAGCAGTGCTGCGGCACTCACAGCAGCACGCTGGCCGTCGCCTGGGCGGCGATGCCTTCCTGCCGTCCGGTGAAGCCCAATCCCTCGGTGGTGGTCGCCTTGACGCTGACCCGCGAGGCGTCGATGGCGAGGATCGTCGCAACCCGCTCGACCATGACCTGACGATAGGGACCGATGCGCGGGCGCTCGCAGATCAGAGTCACGTCGACCGAAACGATGCGCCCGCCCCGCGCTGCGACGAGGGCGGCCGCATGGGCGAGGAAGCGGGCGGAATCCGCCCCGCGCCATTGCGGATCGCTGGGCGGGAAATGCATCCCGATGTCGCCGGCGCCGATGGCGCCGAGCAGGGCATCGGTCAGCGAATGAAGGCCGACGTCGGAATCCGAATGACCCTCCAGACCCCGGTCATGAGGCACGGCGATGCCGCAGAGCATCACCTTGTCGCCGGAACAAAACCGGTGAACGTCGAAGCCGTTGCCGCAGCGCAGATCGATCGCCGGCGCCAGCAGGCGCTCCGCACGCTGCAGATCGGTTTCGTTCGTGACTTTGAAGTTATCCTCCGCCCCGGCGACAAGCGCGACGGCAAGGCCCGATGCCTCGGCTACGGCGGCGTCATCGGTCAGCTCGCGCCCCGCCGCGGTGCGATGGGCCGCCAGGATCTCGGCATAGCGGAAGGTCTGAGGCGTCTGGGCGCGAAAGAGCTTGGTCCGGTCCAGGGTCTCAGCGATGAGCCCGTCTTCTGCGCGCTTCACCGTATCGGCAATGGGCAGGGCCGGAATGGCACCTGCCGCGTGATCGAGGGCGGCCAGCGTCCGATCGATCAGGCGTGCGTCCACCAGCGGACGGGCGGCGTCATGGATGAGCACGCGCTCGCATGCGAGGCCGGCCAGACTCTCCAAGCCGCGGCGGACCGATTCCTGCCGCGTGGCTCCGCCTTCGACGGGAGGAAGGAGCGTGAGACCCGACAACGCCGCCTCGTAGCGCTGCCTGTCGTCGCCATGAATGACCACGCGCACCCCATCGACCGACGGGTGGCGGGCGAAGGCCTCGACGCTGTGGCGCAGCACCGGCTTGCCTGCCAGCGGCAAATACTGCTTGGGCAGGGCGGCGCCGAAGCGCTGGCCGCGGCCGGCGGCGACGAGGAGGGCGACGGTGGGGCAGGGGTTCATCGGCCGGGAGGGTAGTGCCGTCTGCCGAGGCTTGCCAAGCCGGGTTTTTCCGGCTAGCGGTGGGCACCACCATCCCGGCGCACATGCTCCTCGATCTCGTTGCACTCCTGGCTTTGGTTCCCGCTATCCTGCTGCTGCTGCGCCCTCGAGAGCGGCGCGACGCGGCGGTCTGGTGCGCGCTGGCACTTGCCGTGGCGGGGCCCACGATCCAAGTCGCCGTCGCCAATGCCCAAGGTTGGCATGCGAGCTTCAGCGGCGCGCTTTGGGTCAGCGCCGATGCGGCCCTCATCCTCTTCGTCGTCGCCGCAGCGCTGAACGACACGGCCTGGCGGCTTCTGCCGCTCCTGGCCGCCTACTGCTTCCTGCTCGGGGTCGGCGGAACGCTGTTCGCGGCCCTGCCCGCCGAGCCGCAATCGCCGAAGCCATCGGCGGCCTGGCTCGGCGTCCATATCGCCGTGTCCCTCGCCACCTATGGGCTCGCCACCATTGCGGCGGTCGCGGGGCTTGCCGGCCTGCTCCAGGAGCGGGCGCTGAAACGCCGCTGGCAAAGCCCATTTTTCCAGACCCTGCCGTCCATCGCCGACGGCGAACGGCTGGTTCATGGCCTCTTGAGTGCGGCCGAGGTCGTCCTCGGTATCGGCGTTCTGAGCGGCATGGCGACCCAATACCTGATCTCTGGCCGACTCCTGGTCTTCGACCATAAGACGGTCTTCTCGCTGCTTGCCTTCGTCGTGATCGGGCTGCTCCTGTGGCTTCAATGGCGCACGGGCCTGCGCGGCCGGCGAGCGGCACGCTTCGTGCTCACCGCCTACCTGCTGCTGACCCTGGCCTTTCTCGGCGTGAAGTTCGTGCGGGACGTTCTGCTTTCCTGAACCGGCGGCGGCCTGCATATTGCCCCGCGCGCCCAGTCGTTTTCTGTTGCACCGCAGCAGAAAGGCGGTAGCATTGCCCATCTCTTAGGCATCTTACTGGTTCGCCTACAAAATGAGCATCAAGGTCGGGCCCATCCAGATTGCCGATCCGGTCATCCTCGCCCCCATGTCCGGGGTGAGCGACCTGCCTTTCCGCCGGCTGGTGAAGCGGGCGGGGGCCGGGCTCGTCGTCTCCGAGATGATCGCCAGCCAAGCCATGATCCGGGAGTCTCGCCAATCCCTGCTCATGGCCCGGACCGAGCCCGAGGAGTTTCCCATGGCGGTCCAGCTCGCCGGCTGCGAGCCGGCAGTGATGGCCGAGGCGGCGAAACTGAACGAGGATCGGGGTGCGGCCATCATCGATATCAATTTCGGCTGCCCGGTGAAGAAGGTGGTGAACGGCCATGCCGGCTCCGCCCTCATGCGCGACGAGCGCCATGCCGGCCGGATCCTGGAAGCCACCGTGAGGGCGGTGTCGTTGCCGGTCACCCTGAAAATGCGTACCGGCTGGGATCACGCCAATCGAAATGCGCCGCGCTTGGCACGCATCGCCGAGAGCTCGGGCATCCGCATGATCACGGTCCACGGGCGCACCCGCTGCCAGCTCTATGAGGGCAGCGCCGATTGGGAATTTCTCCGGGAGGTCAAGCAGGCGGTCGCAATTCCCGTGATCGTCAACGGCGACATCGTCGATCTCGGCGGTGTACGTCGCGCGCTCACGCTCTCGGGAGCCGACGGCGTGATGATCGGCCGCGGAGCCTATGGCCGGCCTTGGTTCTTGAGGCAGGCGATGGCAATGCTGCGTGGCGAACCGGTGCCCGCCGACCCGACGTTGGCCGAACAGGGAGCGCTCGTTCTCGAACACTATGAGGCGATGCTGAACCACTACGGGGCCGGCGCGGGTCTCAGGGTGGCCCGCAAGCATGTCGCTTGGTACAGCAAAGGGCTGCCCGGTTCGGCTGAGTTCCGCGCCGCCTTCAATAGGATCGACGAACCGGGCGCCGCCATGGCCGCGATCCGCAGCTTCTATCGCCCCCTTCTGGAGCGGCAGGCCGCCTGATGGCACGCGCCGCGCCAGTCTTGCAGCTAGCGCCGGCGGCCACGATCGATCCCGCCCAGCTGGTCCAGTCCCTGCCTCTTCCGGTACTGGCCCTCAATCCGACCAATCTCATCGTTCAGGCCAACGCGGCGACGTCCCAGTTCCTTGGCGTGGCGCCAGCGGGCCGGCCGCTGGCCGAATTCCTGCCGGCGGATTCGCCCCTCCTCTCGCTTCTGGCACAGGCTCGCAGCCAGGGCGTCAGCATCGCCGATCGGGAGATGGCCCTGGAAACGCCGGCTTTGGGGCGCCGGCGGGTCGCGGTGGACATAGCGCCGCTGGCGGAGCGTCCAGGATGGCTTTGCCTGATGCTTCAGGAACGCTCTCTTAGCAGTCGCCTCGACCAGGCTCTGAACCGCATGGACACCGCCCGCGCCATGGGTACGCTGGCCGCCGTCCTGGCCCATGAGGTGAAGAATCCGCTTTCGGGCGTGCGCGGCGCGGCCCAGCTCCTGGAGCCCGCGCTCGACGAAGAGGGCAAGGCGCTCACCCGTCTCATTCGCGAAGAGGTCGACCGAATCGTCGCCCTGGTGGATCGAATGGAGATGTTCGCCGAGGAGCAGCCGCTGGTTCTGGCACCTGTCAACATCCATCGCGTCCTCGACCATGTGCGTCGGATTGCCGAAGCGGGTTTCGGGCGCGGACGGCGCTTCTTGTGCGACTACGATCCGTCCCTGCCGGCGGTGCAGGGCAACCGCGACCTGCTGGTCCAGCTATTCCTCAACCTGGTGAAGAACGCCGCTGAAGCCACGACAGAAGAGGGGGGGACGATCACCCTTTCGACCAGATTCCAGCATGGTCTCAGATTGACGGAGCCGGCGGGCGGGCGGCGGCATCTGCCCTTGCTGGTGACCGTCCAGGACAATGGTCCCGGAATCCCCGAGGCCATTCGCGCGCGGCTGTTCGATCCTTTCATTTCGGGCAAGACAGGCGGCAAGGGCCTGGGTCTGGCGCTCGCCGCCAAGATCGTTGCCGACCATGGTGGCCTGATCGAGCTAGCGAGCGAGCCGCGCCGGACCCAGTTCCGAATCCTGCTGCCTGCGGCCAGTGAGGACGAAAGACCGTGACAGGCGAGAGCATCCTGATCGCCGACGACGACCGTTCCATCCGCGTCGTTCTGGATCAGGCGCTGGGCCGCCTCGGCTACCGCGTGCGGAGCACCGACAAGGCTTCGACCCTGTGGCAGTGGATCGGTGAAGGCGACGGGGACCTGGTCATCACCGACGTACTGATGCCCGACGGCAACGGACTCGATCTCATTCCGGGCATCCGAAAGCTCCGTCCGGAGCTGCGCATCATCGCCATGAGTGCGCAGAACACCCTGCTGACCGCGGTGCGCGCGGCGGAGCGCGGGGCCTTCGACTACCTCGCCAAGCCCTTCGATCTCGATCAGCTGGTGGGCATGGTCGAGCGCGCCTTGCGCTTGCCGGGGCCGCCCGAGCCGGCTGCGGAATCCGCCGGCGGCGAGGGCCTGCCTTTGATCGGACGATCGCCCGCCATGCAGGCGATCTACCGCGTCATGGCGAGGCTGATGGCGAGCGACCTGACGGTCACCATCCTCGGCGAATCCGGAACCGGCAAGGAGCTGGTGGCCCGCGCGTTGCACGACTACGGCAAACGCCGGCGTGGCCCCTTCATCGCCGTCAACATGGCCGCCATCCCGCGCGAGCTGATCGAGAGCGAACTGTTCGGCCACGAGAAGGGCGCCTTCACCGGGGCACTTGGCCGCGGCGTCGGGCGGTTCGAGCAGGCGGCCGGCGGCACCCTGTTCCTGGACGAAATCGGGGATATGCCGCCCGATGCCCAGACACGCCTGCTGCGCGTGTTGCAGGACGGAGAGTTCACCACCGTGGGCGGCCGCCAGCCGATCAAGGCCGATCTGCGTATCGTCGCGGCGACCCATCGTGACCTGCGCCAGGCCATCCGCCAGGGACAGTTTCGCGAGGATCTCTTCTACCGTCTGAACGTAGTGCCCATCCGGCTTCCGCCCTTGCGGGAGCGCAAGGAAGACATCGCCGACCTGGCCCGACATTTCCTTGCCGCAGGCGCGCCGGCCGGGGAGGCACCCAAGGCCCTCGACGCCGCGGCCCAGGAACGCCTCAGAAGCCATAGCTGGCCGGGCAATGTGCGCGAGCTGGAAAACCTGATGCGGCGCATGGCCGTGCTCTATAGCCAACCGGTCATCGGCGCCGACATCATCGAAGCGGAACTCGCAGGTTCATCGCCCCAAGAGCCGGACGTGAACGGGCGGGCGGAGTCGCTGTCGGAGGCTACCGGCCGGCATCTGCGCCAATATTTCTCCGCCCATCAGCCGGGACTGCCGGCCAGCGGTCTCTATGACCGGGTCTTGAGGGAAGTCGAGCGCCCGCTTCTCGCCATTGCCCTGGAAGCGACCCGCGGCAACCAGATCAAGGCTGCGGAACTTCTGGGCATCAACCGCAATACCTTGCGGAAAAAGATCCGCGAATTGGATATCGAAATCCTCCGCAGCCTCCGCTAGGCTGTGGCAATCGTGCAACAGGCGGCAGAGAACCCGGTGGCAAATCGGCCATGGCTGTGACATGGACGGATACGGCGGCGTTGCTGCTGCGCCGCCAAATCGATTGGGCCCGCCGGGTCGGCCTGGAGCGCAAGCTCGCCCTGACTCTTCTGGTCATGGCCGTGGCTTCTGGGCTTACGACTTACGGAGAGCTGACCGGCAACATCGGCGCACTGCGCAGCCGGGCAACCATCTGGCTGCTGCTCGTCGACCTCATCGTCCTGCTGCTGCTCGGCACCGTGTTGGCGCGCCGGCTGGTCGCCCTATGGGCAGAGCGGCGCAGCGGGCTGGCCGGCGCCCGCCTCCATGCCCGCATGGTCCTGCTGTTCAGCTTGGCTGCGGTGACGCCCACTATCATCGTTGCCGTTTTCACGACGCTGTTCCTCAACTACGGCATCGACACCTGGTTCAGCGCTCGGGTGAGCACGGCGGTCAACGATTCCCTGCTGGTCGCCCAGGCCTATCTGCAGGAGCATCAGCAGCGGCTTGGGGACGAGGCGCTCGCCATGGCGAGCGATCTTCAGCGCCAGGGGCCAAGCCTCCAATTCAACCGCGGTCAGCTTGCCCAGCTCCTCTCGCTCCACGCGGAGCTGCGCCAGCTCGACGAGGCCGCCGTCATTGATGGGCGGCGCGAGGTTCTCGCCAACGCCAATCTCAGCATCGTGATGTCCTTCAGCCTCGATCTGCCCGATTGGGCCTTCAACCAGGCCCGCGCCGGCCAGGTCGTGATCCTGCCCAGCCCGACCGGCGACCGAGTGCGGGCCCTGGTCCAGCTCGATCCGATCGCCGACACGTTCCTCTATGTGGGACGGCTCGTCGATCCCAAGGTGCTTGGCCATGTCGACAAGGCCTCCAGCGCGGCCCAGATCTATCAGGATCTCGAGAGCCGGCGATCGACGATGCAGATTACCTTCGCCTTCGTCTTTGCCGTCGTCGCCCTGCTGGTGCTGTGCGCCGCCATCTGGTTGGCGCTGGTTTTCTCCGCCCAGCTGGCGCGGCCGTTGGGCCTGCTGGCCGATGCGGCCGAGCGGGTGCGTAGCGGCGATCTCTCGGTCAGGGTGGAAGAACGCGCCGTCGACGGCGAGATTGGGGGCTTGAGCCGGGCCTTCAATCGCATGACCAGCCAGCTCGAAAGCCAGCGTGGTGAATTGATCGAAGCGAACGCCCAGCTCGACGCACGCCGGCGCTTCACCGAGCTGGTTCTGGCCGGCGTATCGGCAGGCGTCATCGGCCTCGACCAGGCCAGCAGGATCGATCTGCCGAACCGGTCGGCGCGAGAGCTGTTGGGCGTCGATCTTGACCGTTGCCTGGGCCAGAGATTGGCCGACGTCGTGCCGGAGATGGCGTCGCTGATCGAGGCCGCGATGACGACGCCGAGGCGGTCCGTGGAAGGGCAGGTCGACATCGAACGCGCGGGGAACCGGCGCACGCTCCTGGTGCGGGTCGGCGCCGAGCGCGGCGAGGCGGAGAGCGAGCGCCTCGTCGTCACCTTCGACGACGTGACCGAGCTCCTGCGCGCGCAACGCAAGGCGGCTTGGGCGGATGTGGCCCGGCGCATAGCCCATGAAATCAAGAATCCCCTGACGCCGATCCAGCTCGCAGCCGAACGGCTGAAGCGCAAGTACCTGAGGCAGATTACCGACGATCCGGAGACGTTCCAGGTCTGCACCGACACCATCGTGCGCCAGGTCGGCGACATCGGCCGGATGGTTGACGAATTCTCGTCCTTCGCGCGGATGCCGGCACCGGTCATGCAAGACGAGGATGTCGGCGAGCTTTGCCGCCAGGCGCTGTTCTTGCAGCAGAGCGCGCATCCGCAAATCCGCTATCACGTCGCGCTGCCCGCCGGGCCGGACCTGTTGAGCTGCGATGCGACCCAGGTGAGCCGGGCGCTCACCAACCTGCTCCAGAACGCGGCCGACGCCATCGAAAGCCGGCTTTCCGATGACCCTGGGGGACCGGTCGGCGAGATCTGGCTCTCCGCCGTGCGGGTGCAACGGCGATTGACCATCGCGATCGAGGACAATGGACGCGGCCTGCCCAATAGCGAGCGCCACCGCCTCACCGAGCCCTATGTCACCACGCGCGCGAAGGGGACGGGTCTCGGCCTTGCAATCGTCAAGAAAATCATGGAGGACCACGCCGGCAATCTGATATTGGACGACCGCGCCGGCGGCGGCGCCACGGTGAAGCTGATCTTCGCGACGGAGTCTGTGGCGAGTGTGAGTCCGGGCATCGCCGCGCGACTGAGGCTGAGCAAGACCTATGGCGCATGACATCTTGATCGTCGACGACGAGGCCGACATCAGGCTTCTGATCGCGGGAATTCTACGCGACGAGGGCTACCACACGCGCGAGGCGGCCAACAGCGACGGCACTCTGGAGGCGATCCGCGCCCGGCGTCCGACTCTGGTGATTCTCGACATCTGGCTGCAGGGCAGCACCCTGGATGGGCTGGAGACCTTGGCCGTCATCAAGCGCGAGCACCCCGGACTTCCGGTGGTCATGATCAGCGGGCACGGCAACATCGAGACCGCGGTGCAGTCGATCAAGCTCGGCGCCTACGACTTCATCGAGAAGCCCTTCAAATCCGATCGCCTGATGCTGATCGTCGAGCGGGCGATGGAAGCGGCTCGCCTCCGGCGCGAGAACGAGGAGCTGCGCAGCCGGCTCGGGCCGGAGGACGACCTGCTCGGGGAATCCTCGTCCGTCGCCCATGTGCGCCAACAGATCGAACGCGTGGCGCCAACCGGCAGCCGGGTGCTGATTTCCGGCCCGCCGGGCTGCGGCAAGGAGGTCATCGCCCGCCTTCTTCATCAACGCTCGAAGCGCAGCACCGGCCCCTTCATCGTCATCAACTGTGCCGCCATGCGGGCCGACCGGCTGGAGGTCGAGCTGTTCGGCAGCGAAAGTACGGGCGACAGGGCCGATGGGCCGACCAAGGTCGGCACTCTCGAGCAGGCCCATGGCGGCACGATGCTGCTGGACGAAGTGGCGGACATGCCGTTGGAGACCCAGGGCAAGATCGTGCGCGTTCTCCAGGAGCAGACCTTCGAGCGCGTCGGCGGGGCGACGAGGGTCGAGGTCGACGTGCGGGTGATCGCTTCGACCAACCGGGACTTGGCTGGCGAGATGCAGGCCGGCCGCTTCCGTCAGGACTTGTTCTATCGCTTGAACGTGGTCCCGATCCGGATGCCGAGCCTGCGCGAACGGCGCGAGGACATCCCCTTCCTGCTGGAGTATTTCATGGCTCGCTCGGCGGAGATCGCAGGCCTGCCGGCGCGGCGCATCGGTCCCGACGCACTCGCCTGGTTGCAGGCCTATGACTGGCCGGGCAACGTGCGCCAGCTCCGCAACGTCGTCGATTGGCTGCTGATCATGGCGCCGGGCGATCCGGGAGAGGCGATCCGCTCCGACATGCTGCCGCCGGACATCGGCGCCATCGCGCCATCGCCTCTGCGCGGCAACGATGGGGCCGAGATGATGTCGCTGCCTCTGCGCGAGGCGCGCGAAGTGTTCGAGCGCCGCTATCTCGACGCTCAGGTAAGCCGCTTCGGCGGCAACATCTCGAAGACGGCGGCCTTCATCGGCATGGAACGCTCGGCCCTCCACCGCAAGCTCCGCGCGCTCGGCATTACCTCCGCCGACCGGTCGGAAAGGGGCGAGGCCTAGCCCTTCGATGCCCCGCATCGCTTATGTCAACGGCCGCTACCTGCCGCATGGTGCCGCATGCGTCCACATCGAGGATCGGGGCTACCAGTTTGCCGACGGCGTCTACGAGGTCATCCACGTCCATCGCGGCAGGCTGATCGATTCCGGCCCCCATCTCGACCGTTTCGAACGCTCGCTGAAGGCGCTCCGCATCGCGGCCCCGATGTCGCGCGCGGCTCTCTATCTGGTGCTGGGCGAGCTGTTAGCGCGAAACGGAATCGCCAACGGGCTCGTCTATTTCCAGGCCACCCGCGGCGTGGCGCCGCGCGACCACAAGTTTCCGGCCACGGTCCGGACCAGCCTGGTGGCCACCGCCAAGCGTCTGAAGGATGTGCCGCGCGAGCAGCTGGAGAACGGTGTAGCCGTGGTCACCACGCCGGACATCCGTTGGCGGCGCAGCGACATCAAGTCGGTATCGCTGCTGGCCAACATACTGGGCAAACAGGGGGCGGTAGAGCGGGGTGCCTTCGAAGCCTGGCAGGTGGACGCCAACGGCTTCGTCACCGAAGGCACCAGCACCAATGCCTGGATCGTAACAACTGCCGGCGAGCTGGTGACGCGGCCGCTGGACACCGGCATCCTGGCGGGCATCGTGCGCGGCTCGCTCCTCGGTCTGCTCGAGGGCCTCGACGCACGCCTCGCGGAGCGAGCCTTCAGCGTGGCCGAAGCCCATGCGGCGCGCGAGGCATTCCTCACCAGCAGCAGCAGCTTTCTCCTCCCGGTCACGCGGATCGATGGGGTTGCCGTGGGAGACGGGCGCGTCGGGCCGGTGACGCGGGAACTGCGTCGGCGGATCATCGCCTATGTCGAGAGGCAGTCGGCATGACGCCGCGTCCGCGCGCCATCCTGTTCGACTGGGACAATACGCTGGTGGACAATTGGGCGGTGATCGCCGAGGCGATGAATGCCGTCTTCGCGGCCTTCGATATGCCCGGCTGGACCCTGGCGGAAACCAAGGCCCGCACGCGCGCCTCACTGCGCGACGGTTTTCCTCGCCTTTTTGGAGAACGTGCCAAGGAGGCCGGGCGCATCTTCACCGATCATTTCGCCGCGCGCCACCTGGAGAGCCTGGCGGAGATGCCGGGGGCGGGCGCGCTTCTGGCCGGCCTCGCGCGAAGCGGCGTCTACCTTGCCGTGGTCAGCAACAAGCGCGGACGGTTCTTGCGCCTGGAGGCTGAGCGGCTGGGCTGGACCGGCCATTTCGCGCAGCTGATCGGCGCCGCCGACGCGCCGGCCGACAAGCCGGATGTGGCGCCTGTCGACCTGGCTCTCGAGGGCAGCGGCATCGCCCGGGATTCCGATGTCTGGTTCGTCGGCGATGCCGATATCGACATGGTTTGCGCCATCAATGCCGGCTGCCATCCGGTGCTGCTCCGGCGCGAGCCTCAGGCGCCCGGCGAGTTCGCCCTTTGTCCGCCGGCTCTGCATCTGGCCGACTGCGCCGGTCTCGGTCAGCACCTCAGCGATGTCGGGGTTTTGCCAGCCGTGATTCTATGATAGGCAAGCGCCGCGCCGGCAGGGAGCCGGCCGCATTCGCTCAACGGGCCCCACAATAAGGCCAAGAAAGGAGGGATCCGATGACCACCGCCAAGACTCAGAATGTGCAGGATGTTTTCCTCAACAACGTGCGCAAGAACAAGACGCCGGTGACGGTCTATTTGATCAGCGGGGTGAAGCTTCAGGGCATCATCACCTGGTTCGACAATTTCTCGGTGCTGCTGCGCCGCGACGCCCATTCGCAACTGGTGTACAAGCACGCCATCTCGACGGTGATGCCGGCTACGCCGATCCAGCTCTTCGAGGGCGTGAAGGAAGAGGAAGCAGAATGAGGAAATCTCCCCGGCTATGACGAACAACAGGCGTCGATGACTGACGCCAGGGCCGCGCCCGCGCCGGCCACGCGCACTCTCGTCCTCAGCCCGAGCCTTCGCGGCAAGCCCGGTGGCCCGCGCGCGCCGGAAGCCCGGCTTGCCGAGGCAGTCGGACTTGCCCGGGCGATCGAACTCGATGTCGCCCATGGCGAGGCTATTCGCGTTGCCGAACCGCGGCCGGCGACACTGCTGGGCAGCGGCTCGGTGGCGAACTTCAAGCAGTTGATCGCCGCTGAGGAAATCGGGCTCGCCGTGATCGATTGGCCGCTCTCGCCCGTGCAGCAGCGCAATCTCGAGAAATCATGGAACTGCAAGGTCATCGACCGGACGGGACTCATCCTCGAAATATTCGGTGCCCGCGCCCGCACGGCGGAAGGCAAGCTGCAGGTCGAGCTGGCCGCGCTCAGCTATCAGCGCAGCAGGCTGGTGCGATCCTGGACCCATCTTGAGCGCCAGCGCGGCGGCTTCGGCTTCCTGGGCGGCCCGGGCGAAAGCCAACTCGAAATCGACCGGCGCCTGATCGAGCAACGGATCGCCAAGCTGAAGAAGGAGCTGGAGGACGTGAAGCGCACCCGTGGCCTTCATCGCAAGGGGCGCAAACGCGTGCCGCTGCCGGTGGTGGCCCTGGTCGGTTACACCAACGCCGGCAAGTCGACCCTGTTCAATGCGCTCACCCGCTCGACCGTCACCGCCCGGGATCAGCTCTTTGCCACCCTCGATCCGACCATCCGGACACTGAAGCTTCCCTCGGGGCGCAGCATCGCGCTCTCCGACACCGTCGGCTTCATCTCCGATCTGCCGACCGACCTGGTGGCGGCCTTCCGGGCAACGCTGGAGGAAGTCGTCGAATCCGATCTCATCCTCCACGTCCGCGACGCTGCCCATCCGGATAGCGCGGCCCAGGCGGCGGATGTGGCCCGCGTCTTGGAGGATCTCGAGATTCCAACGGGTGGCAGCCAGGGCCCGATTGAACTCTTGAACAAGATCGATCTTCTGACGCCCGAAGCACGGGCAGCACTCTTCGTGCAGTCCCGCGATGGCGACCGGCTGCCGGTCTCGGCCCTGACGGGGGAGGGGGTCGAGGCGCTGTTGACGGAGATCGACAAGCGGCTTGCCAGCGGGCGGAACGTCACCCGTTATCGCATGCAGCATGGCGACGGCGGAGCGATCGCCTGGCTCTACAGCCATGGTACGGTGCTGGAGCGCCGCGACGACGAGAAATTCTCTTATCTCACGGTCAGCCTGACGCCGGAGGAACGAGCGCGCTTCGAGCGCATGCAACGCCAAGCATGAGCGTTGCCGTCGACATCGACCGGGTGTCCAGCCTCATCGCCGAGGCCGCCGCCGAAGAGATCATGCCGCGCTACGCCAAGCTCGCTGCCGGCGACGTGCGGGAGAAGGGACCCGGCGACCTCGTCACCGTCGCCGACGAGGCGATGGAGCATCGGTTGACCGCTCTGCTGCAAGATCTGCTTCCCGGCTCCGTCGTCGTTGGCGAGGAAGCCGCGGCGCACGACGGCACCGTCCTGCACAGGCTGACGACCGACGATCCCGTTTGGATCATCGACCCCGTAGATGGGACATCGAATTTCGCCCAGGCGAAAGGCGACTTCGGCGTGATGGTGGCCTTGGTCGCCGGCGGGCAAGGTGTGGCCGGCTGGATCTACGATCCGGTCGGCCGCCGCATGGCCACGGCCGAGGCCGGTTCCGGTGCCTGGATGAACGGTGGCCGCCTCGGCGTTGCGGCTGCGCCCGTCGATCCGGCGCAACTGAGCGGCGTCTTGCTGGCCGGCTTCTATGGCGATCAGGAGCTGGGCCGGCGGGTGCAACAGCGCCGCGAGAGCGTGCGCGCCCTCAAGAGCCGGCGCTGTGCCGCTTCGGAGTACCTGCGCGTCGCCAGCGGCGAGATGCATTTCGCCTTGTTCACCAAATTGATGCCCTGGGATCACGCAGCAGGAGTCTTGATCCATGGCGAGGCGGGCGGATACAACGCCTATGCGGACGGCGGCAGCTACCGTCCGGATCGGATCACGGCGCCGGCGCTGCTGGTGGCGCCCGATCGGCCGAGCTGGCAGGCACTGTACGACCGTTTGATCGAACCGTGAAGCAAGGGAGGAGTCCGGCATGGCGAAGACCGCCTTCATAGGCCTCGGCGTGATGGGGTTCCCCATGGCCGGGCATCTCAAGGCCAAAGGCCACGAGGTCGTCGTGTTCAACCGGACGGGCGCGCGGGCGGCGGCCTGGATCGCCAAGCATGGCGGCCGGGCGGCCGCGAGCCCCGCCGAAGCGGCCCATGGGGCGGAGTTCGTTTTCGTGTGCGTCGGCAACGACGATGACGTACGCAGCGTCGTCCATGGCAAGTCCGGTGCGCTCGCCGGCATGGGCAAGGGCGCCGTGCTGATCGACCACACCACCGCATCGGCTGAGCTTGCGCGCGAACTCGCCGAAGAGGCGGCGAGCGCGGGTGTGGCTTTCCTAGACGCGCCCGTCTCCGGCGGCCAGGCGGGGGCCGAGAACGGCAAGCTTACGGTCATGACGGGCGGCATGCCCGAGATATTCGAGAGAGCGAAGCCGGTGATCGATTCCTACGCCAGGGCCTGCGTGCTCTTGGGACCGAACGGGGCAGGGCAGCTTGCCAAGATGGTGAACCAGATTTGCATCGCCGGTCTGCTGCAGGGCCTTGCCGAAGGCATGAATTTCGCCGCTCGCGCCGGGCTCGACGGTCAGAAGCTGATCGAGACCATCTCGAAGGGCGCCGCCCAGAGCTGGCAGATGGACAATCGCGCCCACACCATGCTCGCCGGCAAGTTCGATTTCGGCTTTGCCGTGGACTGGATGCGCAAGGATCTCGCGATCTGTCTCGCCGAGGCCAAGCGCAACGGCGCACGCCTGCCGGCCACGGCCCTTGTCGACCAGTTCTACGCCCAGGTGCAGGCGCGCGGCGGCAGGCGTTGGGACACCTCGAGCCTTATGCATCTCCTGGCCAACGACTGACGGGCGGGAAGGGGCCTCAGGGCCGCGCCGACCAGGGTTCTACCGCGCCGACGATGGAGACTGACCCGCCCATGGCGAGAGCCTGGCCGACGCCCTGGCATATTTCACCATCGGTCAGCCAGCGCGAGCTGCCCGTCGAACGGTTCCGCATGAATCCCAGCACGGCAATTTGGTAGTCCAAGCCCGGCAACAGGGCGAACTGCGCGCGCCAGCGGGCAAGTATCTCTGGCGCGGCGGGATTGGCGGCGGCGCTGCCCAGTACGTGGCAATAGACGCTGCCGACATGGGCGGCGATGGCGAGCGGCGCCGCGGGCGCCGTGTCATGGATCCAGCAGACGGCCCGCTTGATGGCGCCTGCCCGGCGGGCGGCAGCGCCGAGCGCTCGCTGAAGCGCCTCGGCGTCGGTGTAGTCGGCGGAAATGGGGTGGATGCCGGGCGCCAATTCGCCCAGCCGTTGAAGGCGTGCGACATCGCGCGCAATCACCGAGACTTCTCGGCCGGCGCGGGCAAGTTCGACGCATAGCTGAGACAGCATGCCGCTGCCTCCGACGACGAGATCATGGCCGCCGGCTACCGTCATCCTTATTGTCGCTCGTCCGCCTTGACGGCCTGCCAAGCGCCTTCGAGCCGGTCGAGGCCTGCTTCGGCCAGGTCTGCAATGCCCTCATCGGCCATCTTGGCTTCCACCGCCCGGAAACGCCGCTCGAACTTGGCATTGGTGCTCCTGAGGGCGGTTTCCGGGTCGATGTCCAGATGGCGCAGCAGATTGACGCAGACGAACAGAAGGTCGCCGCATTCGTCTTCTATGGCTGGCCGGCTGCCGCCGAGGCGCGCGGCCTCGATCTCGGCGAGCTCCTCGGCGAGCTTTTCCTTGATTTGCCCGACCGCGGCCTCGGCCGGCCAGTCGAAACCCGCCCGTGCCGCGCGCTTCTGAAGCTTGATGGCGCGGGTGAGAGCGGGCAGCCCTGTCGGGACGCCGTCCAGCGCGCCGGCTCGACGGCCTGCCGCCATGGCCTTGGTCTTGCGCTCGGTTGCCTTCTGGGCTTCCCAGGCCAGGGACTGGGCTCCCGCGCCGGCGACGGTGGCATCGGCGAACACATGGGGATGGCGGGCGATCATCTTGTCGCCGATGGCCCGAGCTACGTCCTCGATGGCGAATGCGCTGGCTTCCTCGGCCATGCGAGCATGAAAGACGACCTGCAGCAGGAGATCGCCAAGTTCTTCGCAGAGCGAACCAAGGTCGCCTTGCTGGATGGCGTCGGCGACCTCGTACGCCTCTTCGATGGTGTAGGGCGCGATCGTGGCGAAGGTCTGCTCAACGTCCCAGGGGCAACCCCGGACCGGGTCGCGCAGCCGGGCCATGATCGCAACGAGACGCTCAAACGGGCGGGTTGAATCGTGAAGGACGTCGGCCTCGATTGGTCGGGTGTCGGGCTGCTGCATGACGGGCTCGGGCGATGAGGGAGGACCCGAGCAGCATATCCCGGTGCCCCAGCAGCTGTCTGCCAGCCGATGCGTATATCGCATAATGTATATTATGGAAAATACGAGTCTATGTGGCAAGTCATTGATATGGGGCTGATTTCTCTGGCGCGGCGCTCGATGTCCGGCCCAGAACCGGGCGCGATACCGCAGGACCAATAAAGATCGACTTTGGGACTGACGTCCTTGGGGGCAGATTCCCAATTATCGTTGAGATTTCGCCTTCTCGGAGCGAATCCTTTGACTTACTATGAAGCACATGGGGAATGCGTTGCCTGCCAGAAGCGAGACACCGCGCGATCGGGCGCCGACTGCCGACCAGCATTCGTCCCCTTCCCCGGCGCAGCTCAAGTGGCTTCGCCGCGGCCTCAGTCAGCCCGGCGGCAAGCTCCCCCTGTTCGACAATTGGGGTCAGCGGGTGAACGACCAAACCGTGCGCAGCTGCATTGCTCAGGGCTGGGCCGAGCCCTGGTTCGCCAATCCGCTGAAGCCGGACTGGCTGGTCTGCAAACTCACCGCCGCCGGCCGCGCCATCGCCGCTGGAAACTAGGTTCTGATCTCGGCAGCGGGCTCGCGGCCGAGATTCCCGCCTGGGCTTGACGTAGATGCAAAATGCCGCTGCCTGAGCGGCAAACCTGCGCCGGTCCCGAGCGCTTCGCGCCCAGGAGGATTCGGCGTTTCCTTGGCGGCACATCCGTGAGGAAATGGTCGGAGCGGCGGGATTTGAACCCGCGACCCCCAGCGCCCCATGCTGGTGCGCTACCAGGCTGCGCCACGCTCCGACTGGTTCTCTTAAGGACAGCGCCGGCGTTTCGGGGCTGGGGCTCGCTTCCGCCGACGCCATTCGTATATACCCGCCGTCGAGCCGGCAGGCAATCGCGGCTTTGCCGGTTTAGGGCTCCAGCAGGGCGAGCAACCGGTCGCGCAAGGAGGTCAGCTGGGCGATCGCCTGGGTGATTTCCCGGCGGCGCTTGTCCGCCTCGCTCAACTGGCTGATATCGACGGTATCGCCTTCGAGGGATTCGACCCGCTCCTTGAGCGAGCCCTCGCGCATCAGGCGCTGCACGCCCTTGATGGTATAGCCTTCGTGATAGAGCAGGCTGCGGATCTGGCGCAGCAGCTCGACATCCTCCGGCCGATAATAGCGCCGGCCGCCGCCCCGCTTCAGGGGCCGAACCTGGGGAAACTTGGTCTCCCAGAAGCGCAGCACATGCTGCGGCACTTCAAGTTCATCGGCTACTTCGCTGATGGTGCGAAATGCACTTGCCGATTTTTCGAGTTTGCGCGCGCCTTGCGCCGGCCGCAGTTCGGCCGGCTGATCCTGCTGCTTTGGGCGCTTGACCGGGACCGGCGCGCTCAAGATGCCGCACCATTGACGCGGCTCTTCAGCACATGGGAGGCACGGAACACAAGAACCCGGCGGGGCTTGATGGGAACCTCTTGCCCGGTCTTGGGATTGCGGCCGATGCGCTGGCCCTTGAGGCGGACGAAGAAGCTGCCGAAGGACGATATTTTGACCGTTTCACCCCGCTTCAGGGCCTCGGACATCTCGTTCAGCACCGCCTCCACCAGCTCGGCCGATTCATTGCGCGAGAGGCCGACCTCCTGATAGACCGCCTCGGCGAGATGGGCGCGCGTGATGGTACTGTCGGGCATTGGGGATGGTTCCCAGGAGTTCACAAACGACTCTAATTGCGAGTCGCAAAACAGTCAAATACAGAGGGATGCGAGGCGGTTTCAGCCCTTAATTGACAGGCGAGCTTACCAGCGGATCAGGGCCGACCCCCAGGTAAATCCGCCTCCCATGGCTTCCAGCAGCACCAGCTGGCCCGGGCGAATGCGCCCGTCGCCGGCAGCTTCGGCCAGCGCCAGGGGGATGGAGGCGGCCGACGTATTGGCATGCCGATCCACGGTGACGATCACCTTTTCCGGCGGCAGATGGAGCCGATGGCCCATGCTGTCGATGATCCGGCGATTGGCCTGGTGGGGCACCAGCCAATCGAGCTCGCGCCCAGTGATACCCATGGCGGTCATGGCGGCGTCCACCGCTTCTCCCATCCGCACGACGGCGTGGCGAAAGACCTCGCGGCCCTCCATGCGAACATGGCCCGTGGTCTGGGTTGCCGAAGGCCCGCCGTCGACGTACAGCTGCTTGTAGTGGCGCCCATCGGAATAGATGTGGGTCGTGAGCACGCCGCGGTCAGCGAGCCCGCCCTCGCCGCTCCCCGCCTTCAACACCACCGCGCCTGCCCCGTCGCCGAACAGAACACAGGTGCCGCGGTCGTTCCAGTCGAGGATGCGCGAGAAGGTTTCGGCGCCGATCACCAGCGCGGTGCGGCACTGGCCCGCCTTGATGAAATTGTCCGCCGTCGCCAGCGCGTAGATGAAGCCGCTGCACACGGCCTGGATATCGAAGGCGGCACCCTTGGTCATGCCGATGCGGGCCTGGACCTGGGTCGCCGTGGCCGGAAATGTGTGGTCGGGCGTCGTCGTTCCCAGCACCAGGAGATCCACATCCGCGCCATCGATGCCGGCGCGCCGCAGGGCTTCGCTTGCCGCCGACGTCGCCAGGTCGGCCGTGGTCTCGCCTTCAGCCGCGATGTGGCGCTGGCGGATGCCGGTGCGCTGGGCGATCCAGGAATCGGAGGTTTCCAGCCGCTCGGCGAGCTCGGCGTTGGTCACGATCCGGCGCGGCAGATAGGCGCCGCAGCCGACGACCAGGGAACGGGGAACCATCCTAGAGCCCGACGACCTGGGGGCTGGTGGGATTGCCGGCAAGGAATCGGGCGAAGTCGTCGCGGATCTTGTCGAGGGAATTCTGGGTGATCATGTCGACCGCCACGCCGATGGCGTTGGCGAAACCCAGCGCATCGGTGCCGCCGTGGCTCTTCACCGCCACGCCGTTGAGGCCGAGGAATATGGCGCCGTTGTAGCGCCTCGGGTCGGTGCGCACGCGTAGCGCGTTCAAGGCGGGGCGCGCGAGCAGATAGCCGACGCGTGCCACCAGCGAACTCTTGAAGCTGCGGCGCAGGAACTCAGCGTAGAGCTTGGTCGTGCCCTCGAGAGTCTTGAGCGCGACATTGCCGGTGAAGCCGTCGGTCACGATCACGTCCACGGTGCCGCGCGCGATATCGTCGCCCTCGACGAAGCCATGGAACTCGCCCGGCATGCTGGTGGCGCGCAGCACCGCCGCGGCGTCGCGCACGGCCTCATGGCCCTTCATTTCCTCCGAGCCGACATTGAGCAGGCCGACCGTCGGACGGTGGATGCCGAGCACGGTTCGCGCGAAGACGTTGCCCATGATCGCGAACTGCACGAGGTTGTCCGCATCGCAGACCAGATTGGCCCCGAGATCGAGCATGACGCTTTCGCCGCGCAGCGTCGGATAGAAGGAGGCGATCGCCGGCCGATCGACTCCCGGCAGCGTCTTGAACACGAACTTCGACATGGCCATCAGCGCACCGGTGTTGCCGGCGGAAACCACGCCGGCCGCTTCCTTGGCCTGAACCGCGTCGATGGCCAGACGCATGCTGGTATTGCGGCCCGCGCGCAGCGCCGTCGACGGCTTTTCGTCCGGCGCCACCAGCTTGTCGGTGTGATGCAGCGAGCTCGACTTGGCGAGCGCCTTGTAACGGGCAATCAGCGGCGACACCCGCGCCTCGTCGCCGAAGAAGAGGAAGTGGATGTGGGGAAACCGCTGCCGGGCGATGTTGGCGCCCTTGACGACGACCTCAGGCGCATTGTCGCCGCCCATCGCATCGAGAGCGATGTTCAGGCTGCCCGTCATGGGAAATGGCCTAAGCGGAGTGCAAGCCGGGCCGCAGCGCTCAGGCCGCGTCCGGCGCCACGACCTCCCGGCCGTCGTAGTGGCCGCAGGCCGGGCACATGTGATGCGGGCGCTTCAACTCCCCGCAATTCGGGCACTCGATGGATTTGGTCGACTTGAGCGCGTGATGCGAGCGCCGCATGTCGCGACGAGACTTCGTCACTTTCTTCTTCGGAACAGCCATGATTTCTTCATCCTCGACCTAGGCCCATCTGGGCGCGGCTCCAAGCGGCGCATTCCGGCTCGCCGGGCACCGACAGGCGCCCGATGTTTAGCCGAGAACGCTTCCCCGGGCAACCACATCGTCCGGCAATTATACCAGAGGGCGGGTCAGGGCTTTTTCAGCTTTTCAAGTCCGCCAAAGGGCCTCTCCCGGCTTTCCCCAGCGCCGGCCGCCTCCGGCCGGCCGTGGTCGGGCCAGGCGGCGCCCTGCGCCCGTGGGTAGGGATCGAGAGCGATGGCAAGTTGCTGGGCGACGGTTTCGCCTATGTCGATTTCCTCGCCGATCAGGGCTTCGATCTCTTCTTCGGCCAGGGGGTCGAAGTCCACTTCCGCCTCCGATCGTCCCCCGCCGGCATAGCTACAGGCGAAATCGGCTTCGATATGTGCCGGCACGGGCGCGAGCGTAACCACGCAGCTCTGCACCACGTCGGCTATCAGGTGCCCTCTGGCGCGCACTATGTCGCCGGCGGGGCGCGAAAGCTCCAATGTCGCCGACAGGCTGTGAAGAGCGACCAGGCCGAACCTTTCGGCGAGGCCCCGGCGCTCTTCGTCTCCTGCCTCGATCTTTCGAACCTGCGTCTTGGGACCAATGCTCTCGACGCTCACCAGCCGGCTGAATTCATTGACCCGCGATCGGCGCCCGCTCATGCCGGCGTCTCCCGAACGGTGTCCGAATCCGGCGGATCCGGAAATCGCGGCCGGCCGGCAGTGATCTCGGCCAGCGGGTGCGCGGCGATCAGCGCCGCAGCCCGTTCGAAATAGGCGGCCATGGCGGCGATCCGCTCGGCGCCTACCTCGACCGTCCCGAAGAGATTGCGCTTCAGCGCCTCGCCAGCCGCGTCCCTGGATACTGCCCCGTCATAGGCTGCTACGCGGCCGTAGAATGCGGCAGCCATTTTCTGCACCCGCTTGCCCACGCCCAGGTCGCCCGCGCCCATTTCGCGCAGACTGGCATCCATATCGGCGAAGAACAGGTCGACGAGGCCTTGGGCCAGCGCCTGGGCCGGCAGATCCCCGCCCTTCAACCGGCGCAGGACGAGGTAGACGTGCAGCGCCACCAGCTCGAAGCGCCCGTCGAGACTGTCGGGCACGCCGCAGACGGCATAGAAAGCCGGGCGGCGCGCCTGGGCGACGATGGCGGCATAGAGCGGTGCTGCGTCAACTTCGTCAGGGTCGCGGCGAAAGGGGTTCCAGCGGTTCAACGTCAAGCTCCGGATTCCTTGACAGGCCCGTGACGCCGGTGCCATTAGAGTGGCCGCGGGCGTAAGCCTTGGCAACACGGGACGCTCGTAAGCGGGAGGCGATGAAACCGGCCCATTTTCTGGCCCTCGGCGTCACCGTCGCGGCCCTTGCGGCATGCGAGCCGCAGTTCGACACGCGCGGCAATTTGCCCGACCCCGAGGTCGTCCTTCAAGTGCAGCCCGGCATCGACAACCGGGAGCGCGTGACCGACCTTCTGGGTTCGCCGTCCACCGTGGCCACGTTCGACGACAAGACCTGGTACTACATCAGCAAAAAAACGAAACGCGTCGCCTTCTTCGACCCGGAGGTGCTCGACCAGGAAGTGCTGATCATCAAGTTCGACGACGCCGGGACGGTCAGCGACATGAAGCTGCTCGGCATCGAGGACG
>Ga0209415_10005389_pt1 | contig 23028 bp, 22 predicted proteins | sample PeaSoiSIISIP2007_FD_187696 | JGI IMG/M metagenome (GOLD analysis project Ga0209415, IMG submission 187696) | Peat soil microbial communities from Weissenstadt, Germany - SII-SIP-2007 (SPAdes) (version 2) | ecosystem: Environmental > Terrestrial > Soil > Wetlands > Peat | place: Germany... | reverse complement strand
ACGGCACAACGGCTTACGGAACGCAGGTTCGTTAAGAACTCAACTTAACAACGGCCCAACGTTGGGGGAAAGGTCGCCCCGAGCGAAGCCCCGAACCCCAATATTGAGGGGCCCCCCACTGAAACACGTTCATCATGCGACGAAGACCCCTCGGGTTGACGGCTTGTTGTCCAGTGTGCCTCTCGCGGCTTTCTGGAACGGGTTTCCTGCTGCTTAGAGTACGCGGCGGGGTCTGCGCTGGATGGTCGGAACGCTTTGAGCTTTTCGAATGCTTCATTAATTTTCCGGAATTGCTCAGCGCCTTTTTTCTGTAGCTCGGGATCATTAGGAAAGCGGTCGGGGTGCCAGACCTTCGCCAATTTCCGGTAGGCGTTCTTGATCTCCGCCTGTGTGGCTCCTGGCTTTAAACCCAGAACCTCGTAGTACTCCTCCACGATCTTCTCCTGCCCGCGTTACAGCTGGCTATTTTCGATCAGTGTAATACCCTTTTGCTGACCCGTCAAGGGTTGGCGACCTTGCTTGCGTAGATCCACCCCATAGGCCCTTGGACTCATGCGGCGCGAGGACCAAGGCCCCTAGGTGGCGGCGCCCCCGTGCCGTACACTGATATAGACCTCGTGTAGTCCGGGGAATCGGCCCCGGAGCATCCACGACCCGGCCTCAACCGGGTGCGCCCACGAGTAATGACAAGCTCGTCTGGCGTTCTTCTTTCCGGCCACACACCGAGGGGAAGGACAGAGGACGAGCCCGTAACCCGATGGAAACTCAAACCCAAGAAGCCCTGCCTGCCCTCACGCCATCCGCCGAAATCCGACCGGCTGAGCCGCGTCAAAGCGCGCCGGGAAAGCCCCCGGAGTCCGCTTTTGCCGAGCAGGTCGCGCTTAAGCTGACGGTCAACGAAGCGAGCACGATGTACCCAAGGCTCCATCGCGCCGCGGCTAAACCCCAGAGAATCAGGCCGGAAGATCTCCTCAAAGGGACCGTGATCTTCCCGGCTTCGCTCTTCCGAATCCTGCACGAGGGCCTTGAATCCATGCCCTCGACTACCCCGATCATCGTGGGCAAACGCGGGGGAATTCAGTTCAAAATCCCGCGCCTGACCTTGCAGGTGCGCCGCAACGAGAAGATGTATCTGCTGGCGATACTGAAGAACCGGAAACGCGACAAATGGCGACGCGTCAAGAAGGATGAAAAGCTCTTCAGCCCTCTTCTCGTCGCCGAAACCGACGAGCAGGAGGGCGGCCGGGAGTTCTTCTACGCGCCGTCCCACCCCGAGCATCCCGACGCGGCGTTCCTCCGGCTCGCGGTCCAGCGCGCGCTCGGCGAGCTGCCCAAGAAGCTGCGGATGACGGCCGAGGACGTGACCGCTTTGCTCTCCGCGCTTGGCGAAGCCGACGGCAACGTGTCCGAGGCCGCGCGAGCGCTCGGCCAGCCGCAGCGCAAGACCGCGCGTCGCGTCGAGCGCGTCAAAGCCCACCTCAAGCGCCGCGGCCTCGCCGTCTAAAAATAGCCTGTCTAAACGGCGCTCGCCCGAGCGTTAAGTTTATGCCAGGGCTTTGAGCAGTGACGTAGACGGTGACGTGCGCGCCCTACGGGTGACGCACCACTGACGTACCCGCCGAAGACGCATAAAACGCGCTTCTCCCCGCATCCTGGCGTTATAGCCCCGTTTCTCGCCGGGGAGAGGGGTCAGGAACCGCTGACGCGCTTCCTGACCCCTCTCCCCCAACCAATAGATAAATCTAGTTGGTTGCAAGGGACTCGAAAAGGGGCAGTGTAGGGATACGGGGAGAAGCGGGAAAAATGGGATGGGGGGAGTTCGAGAAAGAAAAGTGACTTGATGGAAAAGTGGTGAATGAGATCAGGGAAGCGGAAGGTAAAAGGAGGTGAGGATTGGAGACAGAGAGGGACAGGGGTGAGGCAGGAACGGAGGAACAGAAACGGAACGAAAACAGGAACGAAACAAGGGCAAGAATACTGACGGACAAGGCGGTGAGGCTGCTGCGGGTGATGGCGGAACATGGCTGTCTGACCATGAATGAAGTGGGGCTGATCTACAGGCATCAGACGCACGCGTACCGGGTGCTGAAGGGCTTGAAAGACGCGGAACTGGTCGGAGAGTTCGACACGGGACTGAGGCCGAAGACGGGCTACTACTTGAAGCTGCGCGGGTACAGGACTCTGGCCGAGCGGGGGCAGTTGCGGGTCAAGAGGCGGTTCAAACCGGAGGAGTTCAAGGCGTTCATCTTCCCCCACCGGATGGCGTGCGCGCGGGTCGGGATCATGCTGGAGGACCATCCGCTGGTGCGGGAATTCCTACCGGAGAGCCTGCTTTGGGAGCGGCGTTCGGACGCGAATTCCAAGCTCTGCGACGGGGAGTTCTTGTTCCAATCGCCGGGCTGGAAGCGCGGGCGGCGCGTGGGTTTGGAGGTCGAACTCACGCTCAAGAATAGCGACAAGCTGCGGGAGAGCTTCGAGGGACTGGCCCGGCGGGGCGACCTGGATCAGGTGTGGTGGCTGTACGGAAACCCTGCCGTCGCCAAGGCGCTGGCGCACTGGACTGAACGGCTCGGCGGCGGCTGGGAGCTGCTGCATTTCATGGGACCGCTCGATAAGTTCCTCGAATCTCAGGCCGAGTTTTCGCTGCACGACTGGCAGGGACAGGCCTACTCCATCACGCCTGACGCGCCGACCTTGCCGGAGAATCCCGAACCGCCGGTCCGGGTCGAGCCGGCCCGTGAGCACGTCCGGACCGAACTGCCGGTCGCCGTTTCGTGGGAGCCGAAGCGGCAAACTCCCGAGCCTGCGCCTGCGCCGCAGCCGGCGCCAATGATCGAGGCCGAGCCTTGGGTCTGGAAGAAGCCATCCCTGCGGGAACGGATCGCTGATGAGCTGCGGGAATTCAGGGAAGTGTTCTGGACCTGGCTGTGGGAACCGATCCCGGTCCGAGACGAGTTCCGGCCCGGCCAGACGTATCCGCCTCCGGGGGTCTTCTTGATCTTGGTAGCGCCCTTCCTGCTGATGTGGCTGTGGTTTTCCATTCCGCATCCGCGGTCGTGGCCCTGGGCCCGCGCCAAGAAAGCTGGGAGACCGCGGCCTTGGATCAGCCGCGCGGTGATCGAGCCGCGGGCGAGATCGGGGACAGCCGGAGAGTTCGACCTGCGGCTCGCCTCGCAGGGATCGAAGCGTCACCGACTGACGTTGACGCTCTGCACCACGGCGAAGTGGGACGTGGAAGTGATCGGGGTTCATCGGGAGGACTCCGCCGAAAGACCGATCGCCGACAACCGGATGCCCCGCTTCATCACGAAGGGAAGCTGCGCCCGCGGCGGGATCGACTTCGACGGCCCACTCGGCACCGGCTTCAAGCTCCTCGTGGTCCTCGACCCAAAGGAGTATCAATGGGGCAGGGAGGTCCTAGAAGTCCCGATCAGGCTGACAAGAAAGTAGGCGCAGGACGTTTCCGGCCAGGTCCGCCGGCGCGCGGGCGTGGTCTTCGCACGATGTCGGGGTATAAGGGCCCCAAAAATCAACGACCGGAGAGGGGCCGGTCGAAACAGGAGACCAATAGACAAAAACCATGTCATCATCGAGTCATCGAACGAGTCGGCGGCGCCCGAGGAGGCGCTGAGAATTCTGGCCCGCCTCATCAGCCGGCGGATCAAACGGGAGAGGGAGCTTGATAAAATGGGCAAGTCGAGGCAAGCTGGCAGGAACAATCTCGACTCCTCGGGCGTATATACTATGGAGGAAACCCAATGAATCCAACTGAAGAGAAAACGCCTCTGGGCACGACGGCGGCCTTGTACGCCCGCGTCTCGTCCGAAGGCCAAGCCGAAAAGGACCTCTCCATTCCCGCGCAGCTCAAGGCCCTGCGCGACTACGCCGCGCGGAAAGGCTGGACGATCTCCGCGGAGTACGTGGACGAGGCCAAGAGCGCGCGCAGCGCCGACCGGCCGCAGTTCCAGGAGATGATCGCCACGGCCCGCCAGAAGGAGGCGCGCTTCCGCGTGATCCTGGTCTGGAAGCTGTCGCGCTTCGCGCGCAACCGCGAGGACTCGATCATCTACAAGAAGCTCCTGCGCAAGCACGGGGTCGAGGTCGTCTCGATCAACGAGCAGATCGACGACAGCCCGTCGGGGCGGCTCCTCGAAGGCATCATCGAGGTCATCGACGAGTTCTACTCGGCGAACCTCGCCTCCGACACGATCCGCGGCATGAAGGAGAACGCGCGCCGCGGCTTCCTCAACGGCAGCATGGCACCCTTCGGCTACAAGAAAGTCACGGTGAACGTGGACGGGAACGCAAAGGCCAAGCTCGTCATAGCGGAGGACGAGGCCCCGATAGTCCGGCGAATCTTCGAGTTCTGCCTGGAGGGGAAGGGCGCCAAGGAGATCGCCCGCGCGCTCAACGACGACGGGATCAAGACGCGGCGCGGGGGACAGTGGGAGGTCAACGGCGTCCGCTATATCATGCGCAACGAGACCTACACAGGGACGCTAATCTTCAACCGGGTCCAGAAGCATCCTGTGCGGGAGGGGCAATCCTGGGGCGAGCACACGGTCCGCGTCGAGAACGCGCATCCCGTCCTGATCGACAAGGAGACATTCGCCAAAGCCCAGGCGGTCATCGTATCGCGCAGCCCGCGCCGGGTCCATCCGCGTACTCTCAGCGGCAGCTACCTCCTGAGCGGGTTCCTGTTCTGCGCGGAGTGCGGAGCGAACATGGGGGGACAGGCGGCGAAAAGCTCGCGGTTCTTCTACTACGGCTGCCGGAACCGCTCGCGCCGCGGGGACCACGGCTGCACGTCCAAGCTCGTCAACCGCGCCAGGATCGAGGGGGCGGTCATAAGCCTGCTCAAGGAGCGCGTGTTGAGCGAGGAGAACTTGGCCCGGCTCATCCGCATGGTCAACGAGGACGTGAACCGCGACCATGGCGAGATCGCCGCGAAAATAGACGCGAACCAGGCCAAGAGCGCCAGCCTCAGCACCAAGCTCGACTCTCTCTATACGGCGTTGGAGAGCGGCAAGCTGAACCTCGACGACCTCGCTCCGCGCATCAAGGCTCTGCGGGCGCAGATCGACGAGTTGAAGCGCGCGCGCGTGGACCTGGAGATCAAGCGGGCTCTCGAACCGCTGCGCGTCACCACGCCCGAGATTCGGCGGCACGTCCAGGACCTACATGCTTTGCTGGATGAGGGTCCGCTGTTCGAGCGCAAGACCTTCCTTCGCTCATGGGTCAAGAAGATTACTCTGGACCGCCGCGGCAAAGGGATCATCGAGTACGCCCTGCCACTGGTCCCTGTCAAAGAGAACGGCCGCCCTGATGAACAGGACGGCCGCTCGTCGAGGAAGGAAGTTCTATCTTTGAGGAGAACTGGGGTGACCGAGGGGACTTGAACCCCCGACCTCCGCGTTCACAGCGCGGCGCTCTAACCAGCTGAGCTACGGCCACCGTCGGGCGAGATTATAGCAGTTCCGCCCTCCCGGCGGTCCTAGGTCCAAGGGCCCAGTTCCGCTCGGGACCCGGGACCCTCGTGGCTCCCGGCGCGAACGCCTATACTGGAAGCGTGGAGGAAAAACAAATGAACCTGATCAAAGCGTCCGCCGCGCTGCTGACCGCCCTCCTGCTCGTCACCCCTCCGGCCAGCGCCGCCAAGAAGAGCAAGAAGCATCCCGCCGAGAAGCTCGATCCCGTCGCCGGCCGCCTGATGGCGGACGGCATGCGCGACCTGGAGACCGGCGAGGTCTCCGCCGCGATCTCCCTGTTCTCGCACGCCGCGCGCAAGCAGCCGAGCGTGCAGGCGTACTTCCTGCTCGGCTGGGCGCACTACCAGCGCGGCTTCAAGCAGGGCTCCGTCGAGCAGGCGGACCGCGACGACGCGCAGTCCGCGATCGACGCCTACGAGATGGCCCTCGCCAAGGACCCGAAGCTCGCGGCCCTGCCCGACCGCTCGCGCCTCTATTTCAGCCTCGCGCTCTGCCAGGAGTCCGTGCAGTCCTACGAGCGCGCGCTCAACGCCTACAAGATGGCTCTCGCCTCCGCGCCGAACAAGGCCCTGATCCCGCTGAACGCCGCGCGCCTGCGCCTCAAGATGAAGGACCGCGAGAAGGCGGTCTCGAACGTCCAGATGGCGATCATCAAGGCCCGCGCCGCCGGCCAGGAGCAGGGCCTGCGCGACGCCGCGCGCCGCGACCCGGCCTTCGCGCCGCTGATCGCCGACGAGGACATCCGCCGCGCGCTCGGCGTCAAGGACGACGAGCTGGTCGCCGCCAACGACGTCCGCGGCGAGGACATGCGCGACGCGGTCCGCGACGTTCCTCGCGCCGCCCCGGCGCCCCAGGACACCGCGGTCATGGACAATATCTCGCAGGGCAACCTCGACGAGAAGTACCGGCGCTACGCGGAGGCGGTGCGCGAGTACCGCTCCGCGCTCGAGCTCGACCGCAAGAGCCGCGCGCTCTCGACCGCGCAGACGGCCGAGGTCTGGGAGAAGATCGGCGCCGCGCAGAACAAGATGGGCCAGTCCGAGGACGCGATCCTCTCCCTTCAGAAGGGCCTCCAGCTCAAGCCGATGGACGCCGAGGCCCACTACCAGATCGCGCTCGCCTACGCTGAGTCGGGCAAGACCTCCGCCGGCCTCCACGCGCTCAAGGACGCGCTCTCCTCGTCCGCGAGCCCGTCCGAGCTGCGCCGCTACGTCCTGCTCGCGAAGACCGACAGCGAGTTCTCCGCCGTGCGCGACCTCCCCGGCTTCGGCGAGCTGATGAGCGGCGTCGCCGACAAGGTCGCGCTGCGCTAGGCGCCGCGTGATCCGCCTCCTGCTGTCGGCGCTGGCCGCGGCGGCGGGCGCGCAGGCCGCCGACGGCGCGGCCCTCGCCCGCGGCGCGGCCGCCGCGAACGCCCCCGAGGTCGTCGTCGACCAGCGCTCGACCGGGGCCTGGTACCGCAAGCTGATCTCGCCCGAGAGCCCGGGCTTCGACGGGATCAAGACCGCCGGCGTCCTGCCCGCGCCGAGCTTCGATCCCGGCCGCATGCACACCCCGGCGCCGAGCGAGAAGGACAAGCCCTGGACGGAGGGCCCTCTCGACAGCCCCTCGGTCTACGTCGGCGCGCACGGCGCGACGACCGAGGTCGACGCGGGCCTGAAGTGGGACCACGTCCACGACGCGAGCGGAGCCGACACGGGCCAGTACGCGTGGCGCGTCTTCTGGCGCGTCTCGGACGCCGGCAAGAACACCTGGCACAACCCCGCGCCCGGCGCGTCCGACGACGTCTATCTCCTGCCCGGCGACAAGTTCTGGATGAACCTCGCGGTCGGCGCCGACGGCAAGGCCGTCTTCGCCGTGACCGGCGGCGGCCAGCATTTCGCGACGTCCTTCGCGCTGACCGGGCTCACGCGCTCCGGCGCGGCCGCGCCGCGCTCGTTCAAGCGCGTCCATTCGATCGACCAGTTCCTCGAGCGCGACGGCGTGCGCCGCGGCAACGAGGGCGCCGCCGCGATCCCGACGCGCGCGCGCGTGCGCGGCGGACGCTGGATCACGGCCGCGATCGCGTCCGAAGGCAAGGAGATCCCGCTGACCGGCCGGCTCGCCTCCGACGTGCGCGGGGGGGACGAGGCCGCGCTCTACCCCGCGGTCTTCCCGACCGCGGGCGTCGACCCCCGCGGCGGGGAGAAGATCGACATCGCGCCGCCGCCCGCCGCGCCCTGAAGCGCCCCGAACGCGGCTTTCGGCCAAAGTTGCTATAATGACGACGCATGCCTTACTCGCGCCGCGACGCGCCGAACTGCGATTGGTGCCCGTATAAGAAGAGCTGTCTCTACGAGCTTCTCACGACCAAGGAGGCCAAAAAAGCCTGGCGCGAGATGCGCCTGGCCAACGCCTTCAAGCGCGGCGAGGTGATCTTCCACGAAGGCGCGATGCCGCAGGGCGTCTACGTCGTGTGCACGGGCAAGGTCAAGGTGTACAAGTCGAGCCGCACCGGCCAGCAGCTGACGACGCGCATCGAAAGCCCCGGCGACCTGCTCGGCCACGTGACCTTGCTCGCCGACGACGGGGCTTACACCAGCACCGGCGAGGCGCTGGACCCGAGCGTCGTCTCCATGGTCGACAAGCGGACCTTCACCGACTTCTTGACGCGCTTCCCGCACGCGGCGCTCGCCCTGATGCACGAGCTGTCGCTGGACGTGCGCCGCGGCGAGAACAAGGCGCGCGACATCGCCTTCAAGCCCGCGCGCGGCCGCCTGGCCGACATCCTGATCCGGATGATGCAGGCCAAGAAGCCGTATCCGATCGTCGCCGGCATCAAGCGCCGCGACCTCGCCGAGATGGCGGGGCTCACGATCGAGACGACCGTGCGCCTGCTCAAGGACTTCGAGCAGCGGCAGATCCTGCGCAAGAAGGACAAGGACCTGCTCATCGTCGGCGAGGAGCGCCTGCGCGCGCTCGCCGGCTCCGCCTCCTAGGCCTTCCGCTCCAGCCTCGTCGGGACTCCCGGTCCGCGCGCCCTAGGACCTTTGATCCCGCTCAATGAGTGGAATCAAGCCTTTCGCTTGACCACTCTCATTGGGACCTCGCCGCCAAGCCCGCTACACTGTGGCTGTCGCAGCCGATCGAGACGCGAGGAGAAAGACCATGCTGACCCTGATAATGATGACGATGATGAGCGCGCAGCCGAAGGCGAGCGTCGCCCAGGTGCAGCCCTGCGTTTGGCCGAACAAGTGCGCGGTCGAGGCCGTTCAGACCGCCCAGGTCCAGCCGTGCGTGTGGCCCAACAAGTGCGCCGAGACCCCGGCCCCGGCGCTCCTGCCCTTCGAGACCGCCCAGTTCACGACCTGCGTGTGGCCGAAGAAGTGCGCGAAGGCGACGGCGCAGGTCGAGACCTGCGTGTGGCCCAAGAAGTGCGCGGAGAAAGCCTGACCCGATTCCGGACCACCACCCCCAAAAAGACGCAGGACGTAGAAGGCCCCGACCCCTCGGGGCCTTCTTATTTCCGGGGCTCGGCCTTGAGGCGCCTCACGCGCGCGCGGAACTGCGCCAAGTCCTCGTCCGAGAGGATCGGGAAGGCCGCGATGTCCGCGCCGACGCCGTCCGGATCCTGCGCCATGAGCCGCCCGACGCGGTCGGCGACGAAGAACGCCTTCGTGAACTTCCCGATCACGGTCTTCTTCAGGAAAGGCCTCAGGACCTTGACCATGCCAGCGACGAAGACGTTGCGCATGCGCACGCAGACCAGGAACGACGTCCGCGTCGCGGGACGCCCGTCGGCCGACGCGCGCTCTTCGAGATCCATCGCGATGACGGCCGAGGCCCGGATCGTCGGCCAGTAGCCGCTGCGGTGCTCGCCCTCGCCGTAGTACAGCCGGTGCGTGTCGGTGCGCGAGAGCAGGCTCACGACTCCGCTCGTGCCCTCGCCGTCGTCGGCGAGCGAGCGCCGCGGTCCCTGCATCTCGATGCGGTACGGGGCGATGCGCCGCCGCCGCACGATGAACGCCGACAGATCGGGATTGTCGAGCAGGGCGTTCGACAGGTCGAGCGGGAGGGGGACGTCGCTCGGGCCGACCAGCTCGCTGACCGTGCAGTTCGACGTCGTGCGCCGCACCTCCGCGGCGAACTCGGCCGGCGTGAACGGCTCGTCGGACGCCTCGAAGTCGGACGGCGGCGCGGCCCGCAGCGGCGCGGGGAGAGCGAAGGCCAGCGCGGCAAGGACGGCGATGTTCACGTGGCAGGTCCCTTCAGACGGCGGGCGGCGGTGTAATCTTTATCGCAACGCAACGGAAATTCCGCGGCGGCCCGCGGCGCGGTTCAGGTGTTGAAGAGCCGGTCGCCCGCGTCGCCGAGGCCGGGGACGATGTAGCCTTTCTTGTTGAGCACGGGATCGACCGCGGCGGTGTAGATCGCGACGTCGGGGTGGTCGCGATGGACACGCGCGACGCCTTGCTTCGAGGCCAGCAGCGTCAGCAGGGCGATGTGCCGCGCGCCGTCGGTCTTCAGGATGTGGATCGACTCCGACGCCGAGCCGCCGGTCGCGAGCATCGGGTCGCAGAGCACGACGAAGTGGTCGGCGATGCCTTGCGGCAGGCGCACGTAGTAGCGCACCGGGTTCAAAGTCTCCTCGTTGCGGTACAGGCCGATGTGGCCGATCGAGGCCTTGGGCGCGAGGTCGAGCAGGCCCGGGATCAGGCCGAGGCCCGCGCGCAGGACGGCGACGAAGGTCAGCGGCTGGTCCAGCACCGTCGCCGGCGCGGACTTCAGCGGCGTCTGCACGCTGGCCTTGCGCGTGCGCACTTCCTTCAGCACCTCGCAGCCGACGAGCGTGCCGACCTCGGCCATCAGGCGGCGGAAATCCTCGGGCGCGGTGGCCTTGTCGCGCAGGCGCGCGAGCTTGTCCTGAACGAGCGGATGATCGCTGACGTGGAGCTTCGGCATGAGTCCTCCCTACTTCAGAACCTCGATGATCGTCGGAGCGCGCCGCGGCGCGCGCGAGGAAATCTCCAGCGCGGCCAGGTACTCGGCCGCGCCGGCCTTCAGACGCGTCTCGTCGGCGGCGTGCAGGACGGCGAGCGTCTCGCCGCGGCGCACGCGAGCGCCGACCTTCTTCATGAGGACCAGGCCGGCGCCGTAGTCGAGCGCTTGTTCCTTGTACGCGCGGCCCGCGCCGATCAGCACGCCCGCGTGGCCGATGCGGCGCGCGTCGAGGCGCGTCACGAAGCCGTCCCGCGGCGCCGCGACCGCGCGCGCGCGCCTCGCCTTCGGCAGGCGGTCGGGCTCGTCGACGACGCGGACGTCGCCGCCCTGCGCCCTCACGACGTCGCGGAAGACCTTGAGCCCGGAGCGGTCGGCGATGCGCATGCGCATCAGCTCCGCGCCGCGCTCGGGAGAGTTCGCCAGGCCGGCGAGCTTGAGCATCCAGCCGCCGAGCGCGAGCGTGCACTCGAGATAGTCGGGCGCGTCCTCGGCGCCGCCCAGGATCTCGAGCGCCTGCCGCACCTCCAGCGCGTTGCCGACGTAGCGGCCGAGCGGCTGCTCCATCGCGGTGAGCACGGCGACCGTCGGGATGCCGAGGCCCTTCGACGTCTTGACCAGAGCTCGGGCGAGCCCTCGGGCCGAGGCCGTGTCTTTAAAGATGGCGCCGCAGCCGACCTTCACGTCGAGCACCAGCGCGTCGAGCTCCTCGGCCGCCTTCTTCGACAGGATCGAGCCGACGATCAGCGGCCGCGCGGGCACCGTGCCGGTCGCGTCGCGCAGCGCGTAGAGCGTGCGGTCGGCGGGAGCGAGCGTCTCGGTCTGGCCGAACAGGCAGACGCCGAGACGGCGGATCTGAGAGCGTATCTTCGGGAGGGGGAGGCGGACCTTGAAGCCGGGGATGGCCTCGAGCTTGTCGAGCGTGCCGCCCGTGTGGCCGAGGCCGCGCCCCGACATCATCGGCACCGCGAGGCCGCAGGCGGCCGCCAGCGGCGCGAGCGCGAGCGAGACGCCGTCGCCGACGCCGCCCGTCGAGTGCTTGTCCGCCTTCGGCCGCGCGAGCTTTCCGAGACCGAGCGTCTCGCCGGAGCGCGCCATCGCGCGCGTCAGCGCGACGGTCTCGGCCTCGTCCATGCCGCGGCAGACCACCGCCATCAGCCAGGCCGCGAGCTGGTAGTCCGGCACCAGGCCCTTCGCGGCGCCGCGCGCGACGAACTCCAGCTCCTCCGCCGAATGCCGGCCCCCGTCGCGTTTCTTCGCGATGAGGTCGAGGAACAGCATAAGTTCAGACCGCCTTGATCAGGTCGGTGAGCACCGCGCGCAGGTCGTCGGAGACCTTCTGCCCCAAGGCGAGTACGTCGCCGTGGTTCTGGATGGAGCCCGGAAGTCCCGCCGCCATGTTCGACGTCCACACGAGCGCCGCCGTCTTCACGCCCATCTGGCGCGCGGGAATCACCTCGGGGACCACCGACATGCCGACGACGTCGCCGCCGAGCGCGCGGAAGGCCTGGATCTCCGCCGGCGTCTCATACGACGGCCCGCCGACGGCCAGGTACACGCCCTCGTGCACCGGCGCCTTGTGCTTGCGGCAGACCGCGAGGAGCGTCTTGCGCAATCCCGCGTCGTAGGCGTTGGTCATGTCCGGGAACATCGTCCCGAACTCTTCCTCATGAAACGCGCGGAGAGGATTGCGGCCCATGAAATTGATGTGGTCCGAGATCACCGTGAAGTGGCCCGGCCGCACCTTCTCGCGCATCGAGCCGACCGCCGCGGTCACGATCAAGGTCTTGAGGCCAAGGTACTCGAGCGTGCGCACGGGGAGCGCGATCGCCTCCATCGCGTGCCCCTCGTAATAATGGAAGCGCCCCTGCATGACCGCCACGTTCCGGCCCGCCGAGCGGCCGAGGATGAGCTTGCCCTCGTGGCCCGGCACGGTCGTGCGCGGGAAGCCGGGGATATCGTTGTACGGGATCGTGCGCGACTTCTCGAGAGGCGGCACGGCCTTCGCCAGACCCGAGCCGAGGATGAAGCCGACGTCCGGGCGGAAATCCGGCGCCTTCTTGCGGATGAAGGCCGCGGCGGCGCGGATCTGCGTGACGTAAATCTTGATCTTCATGCGGGCGGGATTCTACCAAATCCCGTCCGCTCGGTCAGGCCGCGGGCGTCAGAGATCGTAGTCGGTCTTCTTCGGCTTCGGCGCGGGCGCGTCCGGGGCCGGCTTCGGGAGCGGCGCCCACTGCGGGCGGACGTCCCCCGGCTTCATCGGCTCGGCGAGCGTGATCGGCATCGACACGAGCGCGCCGTCGCGGCGCACCGTGAGCACGACCTTCTCGCCGGGCGACATGTACTTGATCTTGGTCTGGAAGGCCTTCATCGCGACGGCCGCCGGCTCGCCGTCGATGCTCACGTCGTCGACGCTCACGATCTCGTCCTTCTCCTGGACCTTCGCGGCCGCGGCGGGGCCGTTCGGGTCGACCTTCAGGATGGTCAGCCGCTCGGTCTTCGCGTCGGGGCCGAGGCTGACGCGGATCGCGCCGATCTTGAGATCGCCGGTGCGCGCGTACTGCTTGAGGGCCTCGGCGACGTAATGCGCGGGCACCGTGAAGCTGATGCCCTCGAAGCCGCCGAGCGCGAGGCGATCATCGCGTTGACGCCGACCACGCTGCCCCACAGGTTGAACAGCGGCCCGCCGGAGTTGCCGGGATTGACCGCGGCGTCGGTCTGGTCGGCGCTGAGCACGAACTGCGACTCGACGTGGTCGCGGTCCAGTGCGCTGACGATGCCGTGCGAGGCGGAGAACGTGAAGCCGAGCGGGTTGCCGATCGCGACGACCTCCTCGCCGACGTCGAGCTTCTCCCACAGCGGCAGGCCGCGGCGGTTCTGAGTCGCGTCCAGGAGCTCGACGAAGGCGATGTCCTTGGCGTTGGCGCTGCTGCCGTAGGCGAGGATCTTGCCCTTCGTCATCTGCGGCCGGTTGTCGTTGCCGGCGTAGAGGCCGACTTGGATCTCGTCGCCGACCGAGCGCATCTCCACGCAGTGGGAGTTCGTCGCGATCACGGTCGGCTTGCCGCTCAGGAGCTTCGACGAGTCGACGAAGAAGCCGGTGCACAGGGCCTTCGGCGACTTGTCCGGCGCGTCCGGCTGGGGATTCTGCGGGCCGGCGGTCGCGCCTTTCTTGGCCGCGTCCTTGGGCGCCACGTCGACGACCAGGAAGACCACCGACGGCTCGACCTTCTTGATCAGGTTGATCAGCGGCGACTGCCGGAGCAGGAGGGGGTCGTTGGGGCCGGTCTCCTGCGTCGTGCGATGGAAATTGCTCCGCGTCACGGCGGCGTGCTCTTGAATCAGGGAGCGCGCGCGGCCGAGCTGGGCTCCGAACTCCTCGTCCGAGGACTGTCCGAGCGCGAAGGCCGGCAGAGCGGCGAGGGCGAGGCCGAGGGCGGCGTTCTTGTTCATGGTCGTTCTCCGCTCACTTCGCCGGCTTGTACTGCGTCCAGCGCTTGATCAGCGCGTCGAAATGGGCCTTCGCCTCGGCGCCGGGGGCGAGCTCGTCCTCGCCGAGCACGTGCCCGTCGGGGGTCTCGTACAGGATGTTGTGCATCGCGTCGCGCGCGCGGCCGTCGACGCCGACGCGGAACATCCACTGCTCGATGCGCCAGTTCTTCTTCTCGTCGACGGCCCAGTCCTCGGAGACGACGTCGACGCTGCCGGGATGGAACAGCCCGTCCTCCTCGCCGATCGAGCCGAAGACGGTGACGTAGTCGGCCTTATGGGCCGCGTCCTTCGCGCCCGAGATGTCCTCGAAGCTGAAGTGCGGCGGGTAGGTGACGTCGCCGGGCTCGTACTTGCCGTTGTCGCGGACGTTCTCGAGCAGAGCGGTCCAGTCGCCGGCGGGCGCGGACGGAAGCGCCTCGGTCCTCGGCGGCGATTTCGCGGGCGCCTTCGGCGCGGCGGACTGCGCGGCCCAAACCGCGCGCGCGCTGGACTGCGCCGCGGCGCCCGCGGCGAGCAGGGCTCCGAGCGCGGCGGAGATCGCGGCGAAACGGGAAATCCTCATCGGTTCTTTCTCCTGGCGGCTTCCTTAATGAAGGATAGACGCGCGGGAAGTCGCGATCGAGTGCTAATGGTCCCAGAGCCGCCCCGACATGCGGCCTAGGCGCGGAGCGATCTTTCGGTCTCCCGCCAATTCCTCATTTATGTAAAATCAATCCATGCCCACCGCGACCGACGCACCCACCGACCTCAAGGCCCTCGCGCGCGACATGCGCGTCGACATCATCCGCATGATCGAGGCGGCCGGCTCCGGACATCCGGGCGGCTCGCTCTCCGTCATCGACCTGCTGACCGTCCTGTACTGGAAATTCCTCAAGCACGACCCGAAGCGCCCCGACTGGCCCGACCGCGACCGGCTCGTCCTCTCGAAGGGCCACGCCTGCCCCGCGCTGTACGCGGTCATGGCCGCGCGCGGCTACTTCCCGAAGGAGCTGCTGAAGACCCTGCGCAAGCTCGGCAGCCCGCTGCAGGGGCACCCCGACCGCCTGCGCCTGCCCGGCATCGAGTTCTCGTCGGGCTCGCTCGGCCAGGGGCTCTCGGTCGGCATCGGCATGGCCTTCGCCGCGAAGCTGGACCAGAAGAGCTGGAAGTCGTACGTGATCCTCGGCGACGGCGAGATGCAGGAGGGCCAGGTCTGGGAGTCGTTCATGGCCGCGCCGAAGTTCAAGCTCGACAACCTGATCGCCATCGTCGACCACAACGGCGGCCAGATCGACGGGCAAGTGCGCGACGTGATGGACCTGGAGCCGCTCGGCGACAAGCTCAAGAGCTTCAACTGGGACGTGCAGACCATCGACGGCCACGACTACGGCGCGATCGAGAAGGCCTTGGCGAACGCGCAGAAGGCCGGCGGCGTTCCGCACGCGATCATCGCGAAGACGATCAAGGGCAAGGGCGTTTCCTTCATGGAAGGCAACATCGCCTGGCACGGCAACGCCCCGAAGAAGGAAGACGCGGACAAGGCGGTCCAGGAGATCCTCCATGGCTAAGGCGACCCGCGAAAGTTTCGGCGAGGCTCTGCTCGAGCTCGCCGCGAAGAACGACAGCATCGTCGTCCTCGACGCCGATTTGTCCAAGTCCACGATGACCGTCCCGTTCGCGAAGAAGTACCCGGAGCGCCACCTCGAGCTCGGCATCGCCGAGCAGAACATGGTCGGCGTGGCGGCGGGCCTGGCGCTGTCGGGCAAGATCCCGGTGCTGACCAGCTTCGCCTGCTTCGTCGCCGGCCGCGTGGAGCCGATCCGCGTCGCCGCGGCGTACAACCAGACGAACATGAAGATCGTCGGCACGCACGCCGGCATCGGCATCGGCGAGGACGGGACCTCGCAGATGGGCCTCGAGGACGTGGCCGCGATGCGCGCGCTCCCGCACATGACCGTGCTCCAGCCCGCCGACGACGCCGAGACGAAGCAGGCCGTCGCCTGGATGATCGGCCACAAGGGCCCCGTCTACCTGCGCCTCACGCGCCAGAAGATGGCCGACGTGCACGGCCCGGACTACAAGTGGGAGCTCGGCAAGATCGACGTCATCTTCGAGCCCGCGAAGAAGCCGAACAAATATCAGGCCACGATCGTCGCCTCGGGCGGGCCCGTGCCGCCCGCCGTCGAGGCCGCGAAGGCCCTCGAGGCCAAGGGCTTCTCGGTGCGCGTCGCCAACGCGTCCTCGCTCGCCCCGTTCGACTCGGACGCGATCGCGCGCTTCGCCAAGGACTCCCAGCGCCTCGTGACCGTCGAGGACCACAACGTCAACGGCGGCCTCGGCTCAGCCGTCTGCGAGGCGGCGGCCGAGCACGGCGCCGGCGTGCCCGTCCTGCGCCTCGGCCTGCACGACTTCGGCGAGTCGGCGACGCCCGAGCAGCTCTACGAGAAGTACGGCCTCGCCGCGCCGTCGATCGCCGAAGCCTGCCTCAAGAACCTGTGATCGCGGCGGCGCTCGCGCTGCTGCTGGGCGCCGCGCCCGCGCGCGCGGTGGAGAACCTGCCCGCGTCGCGGCCCGCGGAGAAGGACTGCGCGTGGAGCCGCCTGTCCGATCCCGCCTTGGGGATCTCGCTCTTGGTCGAGAAGTGCGACTTCGGCTTCCGCACGACCTCGTTCGTCGCGTCGGCGAAGGAGGGCGCCGTGTTCGAGATCCTGCACGACACGGCGCCCGCGACGAGGGACGCGCGCGACCCCGTCGTCCAGGTCTTCGCGAAAAAAGCCGACGAGCCGATCGAAGCCGCGATCCGCCGCGTCTGCCTGCCGAGCGTCCCCGCCGCCCGCCGCGCCCACTGCCGCGCGGTCCCGGCCCCGGACGTCCGCCTGCCCGCCGGCCGCGCCGCCTACAAGTTCGCGCCCGACGACGAGGCCGCGATCATGAAGGCCGCCGACGAGGATATCCCCGAGGCCGGCTGCGGGACGTTCGGCGTCGACTACGACTCCCAGTCCTACTTCGAGTACCACCCGAAGGAGAATCCGCGCCGCTTCGCCTTCGTCCTCTTCGGCCAGGAGGAGCACCCCGACTTCGACGAGGACTCTCTGTCGTTCCGGCCTTAGTCATGTCCGTTCTCGTCCAGTCGATCGCCTTCCTGCCCCTGCTCGTCTCGGCGGCCTTGTTCGTCGGCGTGTTTCAGCAGGGCGAGATGCGCCAGGCCGCGAGCAATCCGTGGGTTTGGACGTCGCTGGCGGCCGTCGCCTTGCTGGGAACCCTGTCGTCGTGGAGGATGACCCGGTCCCTGTCCGCCGCGCTGCGCGCGACCGTGGCCGCCGCCTCCGACGGGTACGTCGCCCTCGAGGGCGTCGCGCGCCCGCTGCCGGAGCACGCGCTCCTCTCCTCGCCGAACGGCAAGCCCTGCGTCTGGTTTCACTACCGCCATTCCTCGGGGACGGGAAAGACCCGCTCCTACACGAGCAAGGTCAGCTCCGCTCCTTTCCTGCTGGTCGATCCGACGGGCGAGTGCGTGATCGACCCGGCGGGAGCCGCCCTGGAAGGAGGCGCGGACGCCGACGTCGACGTCGGGAGCGAGACGCTCATCCGGGACGGGGACCCGGTCTACGTCGTGGGGCAGTTCGCCCGCTCGCCTCGAGGCGCGGGGGGACGTCCGACCATCTCCGCGCCCAAGACGGGGCAGGTCTTCCTGCTGATCTCGGAGGAAGGAGGACCGGAAGACCGCCGGGGCTGGTACCGGCTCCTGCTTTATCTCGACGCCGCGATCTTGGCGCTCTCCGTCGCCGCTCTGCTCTGGCTCCGATTCGCGGCGCTCCCGAGACAGTACGCGGCGATCGACATGAGCGCCCGCAGCCCCGAAGCCGTGCAGCGCCAGCTGGAGCGCGACACCGAGGCGCTGCGGCAGTACACGGTCCGCGTCAAGGGAACGATCGTCCGCGTGGACAGGATCGACTTCAAGCCGCCCCAGTACGTCCTCGTGTGCAAGGCCCGGCGGCCCGGAAAGAGCGTCGACGAGGAGTTCCAGACGGACAATTTCCTGTTCGAGCCCGACCGCGCCTTCGTGGGACGGACCGTGGACGTCTATCTCGACCCCGACGGCGAGCCCGGGGCCTATCACGTGCCCTCCGGTCCCCTGATGAAGGAGATGCTGGACCGCCAAAAAAAATGAGCGGCCGCAGCTCGGTCGGTCGCGACAGGAAATGAAGAAAGCCCCGGCCGTCGCCGACAAGCCCGCGCCGACCCCGCCGTCCGCGCCGCCGCGGGCTTTCGCCGCGGCGCTCGCCGTCGTCTCGCTCGCGGGGCTCGCGCTCTGGCTGTCCCTGCCCGACGCGACCTGCGTCTTCGACGGGATCCAGTTCTCGACGATCGTCGACCGCTCGATCGACACCTGGCGCCAGGACATGTGGAACCCGCGCCACCTGCTCTTCATCCGCACGTTCCAGCTCCTGCGCGACGCGCTCGCCGCGATCGGGATCTCCGTCGGCGCGTACCGCCTCTTCCAGATCGTCAACTCCTTCCTCGGCGCGGCGGGGCTCGCGCTCTTCGGCGATCTCGCGCGGCGGCTGTCGCGCTCGGCGGAGCTCGGCGTCCTCGCGGCGCTCGCGCTCGGCGCGACCTGGTGCTGGGGCACGCGCGCGACCGAGGGGCAGGTCTACATGATCATGACTCTCGGCGCCGTCGCCGTCGCGTGGTGCGGCGCGCGCTTGATCGAGTCGCCGTCGCGCCCGCGCGCGGCGGCGCTCATCGCGGTCTTCGCGCTCGCGGTCCTGTACCACGCCGCCGACGTCTTCCTCCTGCCGCTCGTCGCCGCGGCCGCCTGGGCCGCCGAGCCGAGCCGCCCGGGAGCCGCGCTCGCGCTCGCCGCGGCCGCTCTCGGCCTGCCGCTCGCCGTCTACGCCGCCGCCTTCGGCGGCGTCGGCCTGCGCCCGTTCCTCGAGAAGTCGACCGAGGTCCACGTCGCGAGCGGGAGCTTCCTCGCGGGGCTCGCCGCCTCGTTCTGGAGCGGAGGGGTCCTGCGCCTGCCCGGCCTCGCGGCCGAGACCGGCGCGGCGCTGACGCCCCTTCCGCCGCTCGCGGCGGGCGCCGCCGGCGCCGCGCTGTGGCTGGCGGCGGCCGCGGGACTATGGAGCCAGCGGAGCCGCCTCGAATCGGCCGGGCGCGGCCAAGCCGCGGCGCTCGCGGCAGGCTGGGCCGGCTTCACGACGGTCAACGTCTTCTGGCCCGGCGGCCAATTCTTCTACGGACCGCCGCTCGTCCTGCTCTTCGGGCTGCTCGCGCTCGCGGCGGGGCCGGCGTGGCGGGCGCTCGCGGCGCGCGCGCGCCTGCGCCTGGCCGGGGCTTTGGCGGCCGGCGCGCTGGCGCTCGGCTGGCGCGGAGTGGACGCGGGACTTCTGCCCCAAAGCCGCATCGAGAACAACGCGGGCTACAAGATCGCGACGTTCGTGGGGGAGAACACGGTCCAGTCGTCGTGGATCGTGATCTCGGGACTCGCCCTGCCCAACGCGAAGGTCTACCTGCCGCGCTTCGCCAACCGCTCGCGCGAGGTCCTCGAGTACTATCTCGCCGGACAGCCGAAGGCGGACGCCCTGCGCCGCATCGGCGCCTTCGTCGCGCGGCAGACGAGCCTGGGCGTGCCGATCTACCTGCTGTCGGACCTCGTCGAGGACGGCCCCGCGCGCGAGGGGATGCGCCGGCTCTGGGGCGTGGAGCCGGGCGAGATCCAGCAGGCCTTCGGCTCGGGCACGATCTTCGGGATCGCGCGCTCGCCGGAGGTCAGCGTCTACCTGTTCCTGCCCTCGGCGCATCGGCCCGAGCTCTTCGCGGGGCTGGCCTACTCGATCCTCACCGAGCCGCCGCCGACCGCGCGCTTCAAGGAGTCGGTCGCGGCCGCCAAGCAGCTCGCCGGCGAGATGACGCCCGCCGAGCGCCGCCGCGCGGCCGAGCTCCTGCGCGCCAAGCACTGGGGCTTCGACCTCTTGTTCGAGGCGTTCTCGCCGTCGATGGGTCCCGAGTCGCGCAGCCGCACGGAGGAGAACCGCGCTCATTTCGCCGACTGGCAGAAGACCCCGGAGTTCTGGCTGCGCGTCGGCAACGTCTACAACATCCTCGGCTTGAAGGACGACACGCTCGCCGCCTGGATCAAGGCGCAGGAGCTCTCCGGCGACGCGGAGCTCCTCAAAAAAATCGAAGCCTACCGCCGCCTGTCCCGCTGAGATGAGCGGCTCCCGCGCCGGACGCGCGCGTCTCGCGGCGGCCGCGCTGGCCGCCGGCCTCGCGCTCGCCGCGCCGAGCTTCGCGCGGGACGCGGCCGCGGCGCCGCGCGAGTATTCCGTCTGGCTGATCCCGTCGGAGCCCGCTCGCGGCGAGCTGCGGAAGACGATCGCGTCCTTGAGCCGCGAGCGCGGCGCGCCCGCCTTCGAGCCTCACGTCACCTTGATCGGACTCGGCGCGGTCCCGGGAGCGGCGGACGCGGACGTCGCCGCGAGGACGGCGGAGCTGGCGCGGTCGCTGCGCCCCTTCGTCGTCGAGCTGCGGCGCGTCGGCTTCGGCGGCGCGTATTTTCGCAGCTTCTATCTGGAGGCGGAGAAGACGCCCGAGCTCATGCGCGCGGGCCGACTCGGCCTGGACTTCTATCGGCGCGTCCAGGGACGGGAGCCCGCCGATCCCGTCTACTTCCCGCATCTGAGCCTGCTCTACGGCGATCTTTCGAACGCGGCGAAGGAAGCGATCATCGCCGCGGACTTCGGCGGCAAGCGCGAGCGGAAGATCCGCTTCCGCGTCGAGAGGCTCCAGCTCTGGGCGACGACGGGCAAGCCCGACGGCTGGGCGCTGATCCGGGAGTACCGGCTGGACGCGGGCGCCTCCAAACCGTGAGGCGTCAGCCGCGCGGCGGCGCCCACTTCTTGAGGAACTCGCCGACGGCGCGCGGGTCCAGGCGGCGCATCGCCTCGAACTCGCCGTTCTTCTGCGCGTAGACCGCGCGCCCGCCAGCGTCGAGGACGACGAGCGCGGGGACTCCCTTCTTCAGCGGCACGCCGTAGCGCGCCGCGAGCGCGACGTTCTTGTCGAAGCGGCCGATGTCGACGCGCACGACCACGAAACCCGCCGAGAGCAGCGCCGCGTTCTCCGGGAGATGGAGGCGCGCGTCGAGCGCGAGGCAGTCGGCGCACCAGTTCGCGCCGAAGTCCACGAGCACGCGCTTGCGCTCGGCGCCGGCGCGGGTCACGGCCTCGGCCACCGCCTTGGCCGCGTCGGCTTTCGCGTCGTAGACGGGCGCGGCGGGGGGCGGAGTCTCCGCGGACATGGTTCCCGCGGACAGGATCAGCGCGGCGGCGATCATGGCGCGTTTCATCGTCTCACCTCGGCTCGCTATTCCGCGGAGACGACGCGCGTGCCCGCGATCAGATCGTGCCAGCCGCGGCGCTGCGGCTCCCAGAGCGCCCAGAGGTAGCCGATGAAGAAGAAGTAGGCCGAGACGATCGAGAAGAAGACGCGCGTCAGGCGCTGGCGCTTCGTGATCTCGCCGCCGTCCTCCGACACGATCTTGACCTTCATGATCCTTCCGCCCGGCGTGGCGTTCATGCGCTTGAGGAAGACGAGCGTGTAGACGAACCAGACGGCGAAGAGGACGCCGTTGCCCCCGAACCAGAAACTCGCGTCTCCGTCGTCGTCCCGACGCCGGGGCTTCTGCGGCGGCGCGTCGGCGGCCGCGCGCGGCGCCGGCGCCCCGGGAAGCACGCGCAGGCCGGTCTTGTCCGCGCGCAGCCGCGTGTTCCCGAGCGTGAAGTCAGCGCCGTCCTTGTCGGGCTTCACGTCGGCGACGACCGCGGCCGCGTCGTTGAGCATGTGCCGGGCCCCGAGGCCGGCGCCGGTGAAGAAGCCGGCGATCATCGAGCAGAGCGCCGCGTCGATCGCGAGCGCGGCCGCGCGGCGAGAGAGCGGCGCGGACGCGAGGACCGCGGGACGCGGCGCGGGCTCGGGTCCGGCCAGGCGCGCCTTCTCGCCGGGGGCGAAGGCGGGCGCGGCCGCGCGCGCGGGAAGCGCCTGCCCGACGCCGAGCGGGGTCTCGCGGCGGACCTTGTAGACGCGGATTTTTTCCGGTATTCCCTTGAGCTGGAGCAGGCCGACCTCGGAGGACGGGACCTCGGTCTTGTTCATCGAGAGATAGACGGCCTCGGTGAAGTAGACCTCGCCGGCCTCGGCGACGCCCTCGATGCGCGCGGCGATGTTGACCGGCTCTCCGAACACGTCGCCCTCGATCAGGTTGACCTCGCCGGAGTTGATCGCGATGCGGATCTCGATGCGGTCCGCCTCGGCCACTCCGGCGTTGCGCTTGGCGAGCGCCTCTTGCGCGGCCACGCCGGCCAGCACCGCGTCGGTCGGGCTGTCGAAGGCCATCAGGAACGCGTCGCCGATCGTCTTCACGAGGCGGCCGCCCTTGCCCTGGAGGACCGGCAGGACCGCGTCGCGGTGGTCGTCGAGCAGGCGCTGGATGTCGACGCGGCTGCGCTGCGAGGTCTTGTCCGTGAAGCCCTTGATGTCCGTCAGGAGGATGGACAGGTGGCGCGTCGTCGGAGAAGCCATCCCGGAGATTCTACATCACCGCGGCCTTGCGCGTCCCGCCGCTCCGGGCTATCCTTCGACGATGGCCTGGGAGGAGCACCTCGAGCCGGACCTGCTCGAGGAACTGCCGTTCTTCATCAGCGCGGCGATCGTCTACGCCTCGCTGTTCGCGCTGAACCCGACGATCCGCTGGGGCTCGGCCGAGCGCGCGCCCGACCACGCGGTGCCCATCGAGTTCGTGGCCTCGCTGCCCGCGCCGTCGCCGAACCTGGCGCCCGCGCTCGGCGGCGGCGACGACAAGACGCCGCGCCGCGGCCCCGGCGAGTACGCGCCCGAGAAGGTCCGCGCAGGCGCGCCGCAGGCGCCGCCGAAGCCGCGCCCCAGCCCGAAGCCCGCCGCGCCGGCGGTCAAGCCGCGGGCGTCGCGCCCGCCGGGCCGCGCCGCCCCGCATCCGATCGCGAAGCCGCGCCCGCGGCCGAGACCCGCGCCCGATCCGGCCGTCCTCGCCGCGCGCGAGGCGGCG